>Ga0208660_1000614_pt1 | contig 14271 bp, 15 predicted proteins | sample DEB08_DNA_13_FD_184527 | JGI IMG/M metagenome (GOLD analysis project Ga0208660, IMG submission 184527) | Aqueous microbial communities from the Delaware River and Bay under freshwater to marine salinity gradient to study organic matter... | ecosystem: Environmental > Aquatic > Marine > Coastal ... | reverse complement strand
AATTTCGCCGGCGCCCCCAAGAGGCAGATATATCAGGCGGTCGGTCATGCGTTTTCCTTGGTAAAGTGGTCAATATGAATACCACTATATGTGGCATATCAGGGTCTGGTACGTGATTTCGGCCTGATTGACAGGCTACAGGCTGTTTGTCGAGACTTGAGTACGCCTCAACTGCCTTACTCGTCACTATGAGGCTTCGCGCGCCATGCATTGATCCACTTGATAGGATCAGGTCGATGTACGCGGACCTTAAAGATGAAAGCCAAACCCAAGATGAAAAGTAACGCAGCACCAAGTCCCGTCCCATTCATGAAGAACAGTTGCAACTCAGCTTGCTCGATCAATTGTGCTAGATATTCCACGGAAGACTCCTCGCTTTAATGCGGGTCGTTGCCCTATGGTCCCATAAATTTAGCTGGTCCATGCGCACCGGGTCAATCAATTTATTGGACTGTTGACGACACTATACTTTCCGTCAATTAGAAGCGGAATGTGATCCCTACTCCAATGTTAGTTGCATCCGAGATGTGTGTCTTCAGTGCTGTAGACTGTGTCACGTGCGCACTGCTGCAACTTTGTTATACTTATGGATCACGGTCAGGCCGTGAATCGTCAAATCGTCATCATATGCGTCGAACAGCTTTTCGGACTGCTGGAACAACGGCGCCAAGCCACCGGTTGAAATCACCTGCATTGGCACGCCGCGTTCTGCCTTGATCCGCGCACATATCTCGCGGACCAACCCGATGTAACCCCAAAAGACGCCAGACTGCATACAGGCAACAGTATTGGTGCCAATTACCGCTTGCGGTTTGGATATATCAACGTGCGGCAAGGCAGCTGCAGCATTGTGCAACGCCTCTAGAGAGAGGTTGACCCCCGGGGCAATTACGCCGCCGACATAGGCCCCATCTGATGCAACAACATCAAAAGTCGTGGCCGTCCCGAAATCAACAACGATCAAATCGCCGCCAAAGCGGTCAAATGCGCCTGCGGTATTTACCAATCGGTCAGGCCCAACTTGCGTTCCCGCATCAACGCGTGGCTGCGCTGGCAGCAGGCAATCGGATTTGCCGACAACCAAAGGACGGCAGTTGTAATAGCGATCGGCAAAGACCCGCAGGTTGAACACCACGCGCGGCACTGTCGAGCTTACGATGACTTCATCGATCTCGACGTCTACTTTTTGAAACCGCATTAGCGTGGATAGCCAGACATAGTACTGATCTGCCGTGCGCTGCCATTCTGTGCTGGTGCGCCAAGTGGCGATGAATTCTGTGCCATCCCAAATCGAAAAAACCGTGTTGGTATTCCCGCAATCAATTGCCAAGAGCATCAGCTGCCCTCCCTTTTAGAAAAATATGTCCGCCGCTGAAATCGCGCGCGGTCCAGTGCCTGTGATCAGCACAAGGTTGCCGTCTTTGTCGATGCTGTCAAAGATGCCTGTTACATCCTCGCGGCCTGTGCGTGCGGTGATCACCTCGCCAAGTCGGGCCGCTTGCGACAGCCAATCTTCGCGGATGCGTCCAAATCCTAGACGCAGCAGCTTTGCTTCTTGCGTGGCATACGCATCGGCAAGCGTCGCAAGGAAATCTAGCGGTTCGACTTCCCACCCACCTGCGGCCATCAAGCTGGTGGGCGCGAAACTGGCGTCTGTCACACCTTCGGGAGTGTGCTTGAGGTTCACACCGACCCCAATGGACAACCAATCCACAAAAGGACCTTGCCCACTGCTTTCAAGCAAAATTCCTGCGACTTTGCCACCGGACAGCAAGACGTCATTAGGCCATTTCAGGCTAAGCTTTTCGGAAGGCACATAGATTGCCAGCGCCTGATATAACGCGTTAGCCGCCAGGAACGACCGCTTTGCAGCCTCGAGTGGCGTCGCCTCTGGGCGCATAATCAGTGTGGCGTTCAGATTGCCCTCGGGCACGACCCAAGGCCTGCCCCGCCGTCCGCGCGCGGATGTCTGGGTCTTTGCAATGATCCATGTTGGGCGGTCGATATTCGGCGCGCGGCGCGCTGCCTCTGACATAGTGCTGTCAACACTGTCCAGCACGACGCGGGCATAGCCTTCCGGCCAATGCCCGTGTCCGTTGTCTTTAGTTGACAAGCGTCGCCGCTGCGGCCGCAGCAATGGGTTCGATGCCGAACAGGTTCACGACACCAAACAACATCACCGCTGCCGAACCCATCAAGAGGGTCCACAAAACAGGGTTCATCTTGCTATCAAGCTGTTCACCTTCTTCACCGAAGTACATGAAGTAAACGATGCGGATATAATAAAATGCGCCAATCACTGATGCGATCACACCTGCCACAGCGAGCCATGCAAGACCACCATCGTAAGCGGCACGCATTACGTAGAACTTACCGAAGAAACCCACCATTGGCGGCACACCCGCAAGGCTGAACATCAACACAAGCATCGCCAATGCGCGCAACGGCTGACGTTTGGAATACATGCGCAGGCTTTGGATATCCGTGACAGGGCGGCCATCACGTTCCATCGACAGGATAAACGCGAATGTACCGATATTCATCGTCACATAGATCGCCATGTAGATCAGCATCGCCTGCACACCAAAGGCCGTGCCAGCCGCCAAACCCATCAAAGCAAAGCCCATGTGCGCGATTGATGAATAAGCCATCAGACGTTTGATGTTAGTCTGACCAATCGCCGCAATCGCACCAAGGAACATCGAAATAACGGACAAGAACGCAACGATCTGCTGCCAGTCACTGACGATATTGCCAAATGCGTCGTGAACAACACGAGCAAACAGCGCCATCGCCGCGACCTTCGGGGCCGTTGCAAAGAACGCGGTCACTGGCGTAGGCGAACCTTCGTAGACGTCCGGGGTCCACATGTGGAACGGGGCCGCAGACACCTTGAAGGCAAAACCCGCCAGCATGAACACCACGCCAAACAACATACCAAGTGAAGCGCCATCGGCTGTCGCCTCGATGATGCCGGAAAACAGTGTCGTACCTGCAAAGCCGTATGTCAGCGACGCGCCATATAGCAGCAAGCCGGACGACAATGCGCCAAGCACGAAATACTTCAGGCCCGCTTCTGTCGATTTCGCGCTATCGCGGCGCAAGGATGCAACCACGTAAAGGGCAAGCGACTGTAGCTCTAGGCCCATATAAAGCGCCATAAGGTCGCCTGCGGAAACCATGACCATCATACCGACAACCGCCAAAGCGACCAGAATAGGGTATTCGAATTTCAGCAACCCGCGCTGCTGCATATAGCTTTCGGACATCAGCAGCACGGCAGCCGCAGACATCAAAATGACGATCTTGGCAAAGCGCGCAAAGCCATCATCGATAAACATACCGCCAAAGGCCACGTTCGTGCCCTGCCCGTTCACACCGATCCAAATGGCCAACAATACAAACAGGCCAGATGTGGCCCACGTCAGCAGCGGCGCAAGCGCGTCTTTGGTAGTATAAACCGCGATCAGTAATGCGGCCATTGCAAAGACCGCCAGCACGATCTCGGGCATCAGGATTTGGATATCAGCGCCAATCATAATGGGCTTTCCTTAATTCGAAGCGAATTGGGCGGCGGCCTCAAAGGCAGCCACGGCAGTTTCGTAATTGACGACCAGCGCGGCAACGCTTGGGCCAGTGATGTCGAGGACAAGCGCAGGGTATACACCCAAAAGCAGTGTCATAAAGACCAGAGGTGCAAAGATGACCCGCTCGCGTGTGCCCATATCGGTAATTGTGCGCAGGCTTTCTTTGATCAGATCCCCCATAACGACGCGGCGGTACAGCCACAGCGCATAGGCAGCTGAAAAGATCACGCCAGATGTCGCAACTGCCGCGACCCAAGTGTTTACTTGGAAGATACCAACCAATGTCAGAAATTCTCCAACAAACCCGGATGTGCCCGGCAAGCCGACGTTGGCCATCGTGAAGAACATAAAGATCAGCGCATAAGCCGGCATCCGGTTTACCAGACCGCCATAGGCGTCGATTTCGCGGGTATGCATCCGGTCATAAATGACGCCGACACATAGGAACAATGCGCCAGAGATAAAGCCGTGGCTGATCATCTGGAAAATCGCGCCATCAAGACCTTGCTGGTTCACTGCAAAGATACCCATCGTCACGAAACCCATGTGCGCTACGGACGAATACGCAATCAGCTTTTTCATGTCTTCCTGAACCAGTGCGACCAGCGATGTGTAGACGATCGCAATGGCCGACAGCCATAGAACCATCGGTCCCATCACTTCGGATCCCACTGGGAACATCGGCAGGCTGAAACGTAGGAAGCCATAGCCGCCCATCTTCAGCAAGATCGCCGCAAGTACCACAGAACCCGCGGTCGGGGCCTGAACGTGTGCGTCGGGCAACCACGTATGCACAGGCCACATAGGCATTTTGACCGCGAAGCTGGCAAAGAATGCGAGCCACATCAGGGTTTGCATGCCACCAATGATCTGGACGCCAAGGATGCTAAAGTTCTCGGTCTCGAAGGTGAATGTCATCAGCGTTGGAATGTCGGTTGTACCCGCCGCAGAGAACATCGCAACCATTGCCACCAGCATCAGCACAGAGCCAAGGAAGGTATAAAGGAAGAACTTGAACGACGCGTAAATCCGGTTCTTGCCGCCCCAGATGCCAATGATCAGGAACATCGGGATAAGGCCAGCTTCGAAGAACAGGTAGAACAGGACCAGATCAAGCGCCATGAAGACGCCCAGCATCAGTGTTTCAAGCAACAAGAACGCGATCATGTATTCTTTGACGCGGGTAGTGACGCTCCAGCAGGAGGCGATAACCAGCGGCATCAAGAATGTGGTTAGCATCACAAACAGGATCGAAATTCCGTCGACGCCCATTTTGTATTGCAGACCCAGAAGCCAGTCACGTTGTTCCACCATTTGGAAACCAGTGTCACTCGCGTCGAAATTGCCTAGAATAAACAGCGACGTCAGGAACGTGACCGCAGTTGTGACCAAAGCCACCCATTTGGCATTGCGCTGCGCGTCTTCGTCATCACCACGCAAGAACAGCGCTAGAATAACAGCGCCCAACAGCGGCAGGAACGTTGTCAGGGAAAGAATATTGCCCATTAGTTTGCTCCCCCGAACAGCGTCATCCAGGTCAGCATTGCGGCGATGCCCAGCACCATCGCAAAGGCGTATGTAAAGATATAGCCAGACTGTGCGCGGCCCGCGAGCCGTGTGAAGAATGGAATGATCCCCATAGCAAGCCCGTTAATGCCCCCATCGATTGTCTTGGTGTCGCCCTGCTTCCACAGCAGTCGGCCCAAAGCGAGGGTCGGCTTGATGATGGCAAAGTTGTAGATTTCGTCAAAGTACCACTTGTTCAGCAAGAACTGGTAAAGCGGTGCCTGCTGCGTGGCCAATTTATGCGGCCAGTCGGGGCGGCGAATATACATCTGATAGGCCAGACCAAGACCTGCAAGCATTGCAAAGAACGGCGCAAGTTTGACCCAAGTCGGGACTTCATGCGCTTCGTTCAACACATGGTTCTCGGGGGCCACGTGGATCGCGCCTTCGCCGGGTTGGCCTGCGAAGTTGTAATGATGCTCTTCTTCTTTTGCATCGGCATCATGCGCTACTTCTTCAGCGTGATCGTCTCCGTGTGCTGCATCTTCAGCGTGCGCCGCGTCGTCACCATGTTCGGTTGCTTCTGCGTAAGGCACACCAAAGAACTTGGCGACTTTATCGGTATGGCCAAAGAACGACCCGTACCAAACCATACCACTAAACACTGCGCCAACCGCCAAGACATAAAGCGGCACCAGCATCGAGTTGGGGCTTTCATGCGCGTGATCATGCGTATGTGCATCGCCGCGCGGCGTGCCGTAAAAGGTCATGAACATCAAACGCCAGCTGTAGAAACTTGTCATCAAAGCAGCAACGACAAGCATCCAGAAGGCGTAGCCACCTGCAGTGCCCGCATATGCGGTTTCAATAATCGCGTCTTTGGACACAAAGCCCGCAAAGCCGATCGGGAAGCCCACATAAAGCAGCGGAATACCAACGCCTGTAATCGCCAATGTGCCGATCATCATCATCGCAAAGGTCTTGGGAATCTTGTGGCGCAAACCGCCATAGTTCCGCATGTCCTGCTCGTGATGCATCGCATGGATCACGGAACCCGCGCCAAGGAACAGCATCGCCTTAAAGAACGCATGCGTCAGCAGGTGGAACATTGCGACCGAATAGGCACCAAGGCCCGCGGCTACGAACATATAGCCAAGCTGTGAACAGGTTGAATATGCGATGACGCGCTTGATGTCGTTCTGCACCAGACCAACGGTTGCGGCAAAGAACGCCGTGCTTGCGCCCAGGAACACGATAAAGTTCGTCGCTTGCGGTGCATATTCCATCAACGGAGACATGCGGCAAACAAGGAACACACCAGCCGTAACCATCGTCGCGGCATGGATCAGCGCTGACACGGGTGTCGGGCCTTCCATCGCGTCAGGCAACCATGTGTGCAAGAACAACTGCGCAGATTTGCCCATCGCACCAATGAACAACAAGAACGCGATCAGATTAAGCGTGTTCCAATCAGCCCACAGAAAGGCAATCGTGTGATCTTGCAGGTCAGGGATCGCTGCAAAAATGTCGGTGAACTTGACGCTGTCGGTTACAAGGTAAAGCGCGAAAATACCAAGGGCGAAGCCAAAGTCACCGACGCGGTTGACCACGAAAGCTTTGATCGCAGCGGCATTGGCGGTTGGCTTGCGGTAATAAAAACCGATCAAAAGGTAGGACGCAACGCCCACGCCTTCCCAGCCAAAGAACATCTGCACAAGGTTATCTGCGGTCACCAGCATCAACATCGAAAAGGTAAAGAACGACAAGTATGCAAAGAAACGCGGGCGATAGCTTTCGCCTTCTTTGAAGTTGTCATCATGCGCCATGTAGCCGAATGAATACAGGTGAACGAGCGCGGACACGGTCGTGATCACAATCAACATCGTCGCAGTCAAACGGTCCATGCGGATCGCCCAATCGGTGCTGAGCGTACCACTTTCGATCCAGCGCAAAATATTAACGGTATAGGACCCGTTCGGATGCGCAGAAGCGTCAAACGTTAAGAATATGATCCAGGACAAAAACGCCGCAAGAAACAACAGGCTGGTTGATATCCACTGTGCTGCGGTTTCGCCAAAGAACTTCCAGCCAAAACCGCACAGGATGGCACCGACAAGCGGTGCGAATAGGATGATGGTTTCCATGTGATCAGCCCTTCATCACGTTGACGTCTTCAACGTCGATGGTTCCACGGTTGCGGAAGAAACAAACTAGGATCGCAAGGCCAATCGCGGCCTCGGCGGCGGCGACGGTCAGGACGAACAAGGTAAAGACCTGCCCCACCAAATCACCCAAGAAGCTAGAGAAAGCGACAAGGTTGATGTTCACCGCAAGAAGCATCAATTCGATGCTCATCAGCAAGATGATCACGTTTTTGCGGTTCAGGAATAATCCGAAGATCCCGATGACAAACAGGGCCGCGGCCACCGTGAGATAATGTTCAAGTCCGATCATACGTGTCTTCCTTTTGGGGCTTGGCCCCGATCTTCATTCCTCAGCCCGCAAGCTGAAATTCTGTCTTCTCGCCGCGCAGCTCTGGGTAGGCTGCCGCACAAGCGCATGTTTCTTGAGTAAGCGTCGCGATTTCGATGTCACGCGCGATGTTATCAAGGTCTGCCGCGATACGTTCAAATGTCGCAAAAACCCGCGCGCCTGATTGATGACGCTCTAATATGTCGATTACATCATCGGTGCGATCAAACATCGCACGACGCCCCATATTTTCCTCGGCCATACGAAAGCGCAGCGTTTCGCCGCTGGCACATTCGACCATAGAGATGCTTTTGGCCGTACCCTCTTGGGACCACCAATCAATCCACATAACGCGTTCTTCGCCCAAATCCGTATGGCGAATTTCGCCGCCATGGCTGGGATGCGTCGTGCGTTTGCAATCAATCAGATCAAGCGCTTGGGCTTGTCCGGCGATCACGCTAGCCGCGATGGATATGATAGCGAGGTTGCGCATTCTTAAGTTACAGACCCTGCCCCGGTTTAACGTCTTTCAGTTCCATCGCCTTTGCAGGGTCACGGTACATCTGTGCCAGCACATTCTGACGTTTGATATCCACACGGTGGCGCAGTGTCAGGACAATCGCGCCAATCATCGCAACCAACAGGATCAAGCCCGAAAGCTGGAACAGCAGAATATAGTCATCATAAAGGATCAAACCCAGCGCACGGGTGTTTTCAACATCACCCGCAGGCGCCGCGATACGGCCTTCGATACCGTCCGAAAACCCCCAAACACCCAGTGCCATAGCTAGCTGCATCAGCACCACGACACCGATCAGCAAACCAAGCGGCAGGTATTTGGTCATTTCCGCCTTCAATTCGGCGAAATCCACATCAAGCATCATCACAACGAACAGGAACAAGACCGCAACCGCACCAACGTAAACAATGATCAGTAGCATCGCCACAAATTCAGCGCCCAAAGTCACGAACAAACCCGCAGAAGACAGGAACGCAAGGATCAACCACAGCACCGAATGCACAGGATTGCGGCTGACCACAGTCATCAGTCCGCCTGTCACCGTGGACACTGCGAATAGGTAAAATATGAACGCGAAGACGGTCATGCGCTTTCGTCCTTTTCCAACACTTCATTTGCCAGTTCCATGGCTTTGGTCATGGCAGGCACACCGGCGAACATGCCCATCTGGGCAATCGCTTCGGCAATTTCTTGTTTCGTGGCGTCGGCCTCGATCAGGTGACGTACAGTGAGACGGATCTGCGCCTCGGCCTGTGCGCCCAGCACGGTCAGCCCAGCCAGTGTCAGCAAAAGCCGTGTCTTTGCATCAAGACCACCGGCATTCAGACCTTTGCCAAAGAACATTTCCATGGTCTCTTTAGGCATCGTCGGCCAAAGCGCCTCGAACCCTTTGGGCGTAAAGGTATCGGCGTCGACATTCATCGACTTGGCCCAGTCCTGGCCCATCTTCATCATCGCTTCAAAGGGGTTTTGATCGGTCATCGGTAAGGTGCATCCAATTCAAGGTTACGCGCGATCTCGGCTTCCCAGCGGTCGCCGTTCTCAAGCAGTTTTTCCTTGTCGTAATACAGTTCTTCGCGTGTTTCAGTGCTGAATTCGAAATTCGGCCCTTCGACAATGGCATCCACCGGGCAAGCTTCCTGGCAGAAACCGCAGTAGATGCATTTGGTCATGTCGATGTCATAGCGCGTGGTGCGGCGGCTGCCGTCATCGCGCGGTTCTGCGTCGATTGTGATCGCCTGGGCAGGGCAAACGGCCTCACACAATTTGCAAGCAATACAGCGTTCTTCGCCATTAGCATAACGACGCAGCGCGTGTTCACCGCGAAAACGCGGGGACAAAGGCCCCTTTTCATGCGGATAGTTTAACGTGGCCTTGGGTGCGAAAAAGTACTTCATGCCAAGACGGAAACCTTGCCAGAAGTCCTGCAGCAGGAAGTATTTCGCGGCGCGGGTGTAGTCGATTTGTGTCATTGATTAAGCTCCTACTGCCCAGCGTGCCCAAAAGCCGCCGAGAACTTCGTATTTTGCCAAGAACGACACCAAAACGACCCAACCTAACGACATTGGCAGGAAGACTTTCCAACCGATGCGCATCAACTGGTCGTAGCGGTAGCGCGGTGTGATGGCTTTGACCATCGCGAACATGAAAAAGACCATCGCCATCTTTAGTATCATCCATAGGATACCGTCAGGCAGACCCGGGATCGGTGACAACCAGCCACCAAAGAACAATAGCGAGATCAGCGCACACATCAGCACAACGGCCATCAACTCGCCGATCATGAACAGCAGGAATGGCGTGGACGAGTATTCAACCTGATAGCCCGCTACCAATTCTGATTCCGCTTCGGGAAGGTCGAATGGTGGGCGGTTTGTTTCGGCCAAAGCACTAATGAAGAACAAGAACAGCATCGGGAAATGCGCGACCCAGAACCAGTTAAAGATACCGGCATTGCCGTCCTGCGCTGCGACAATCGCTCCAAAATTCATTGACCCGGCAGAGATAATCACACCGATAATGATCAAACCGATCGAAACTTCGTAAGAAATCATCTGCGCCGCAGAGCGCAGCGAACCAAGGAACGGGTATTTGGAGTTCGAAGCCCATCCGCCCATGATCACGCCGTAAACTTCGAGCGAACCAATCGCGAGGATAAACAGTATAGCCACGTTAATATCAGCCAGCACCCACCCGTCGTTGAACGGGATCACAGACCACGCAACCACCGAAAGCGTAAAAGCAATCAGCGGTGCAAGAAAGAACACGACCTTATCTGCGCCCGCAGGCACGACGATTTCTTTGACGATATACTTTAGAAAGTCGGCAAAAGATTGCAGCAAGCCGAAGGGTCCAACCATGTTGGGACCGCGGCGCATCTGGACAGCAGCCCAGATTTTCCGGTCTGCATACATCAAAAAGGCAAGTGCGACCAAAAGCGGGATCAAGACCAGTAAACACTGGCCCAAAATCACAAGGACAATGCCAAGGTTGGTGTTGGTAAAGAATTCAACCATTCTTGTCGTCCTTATTCCGCAGCCATTGGTGCGGCTTTTCGTGCTTTCACATTCGCGCTAAGTTCAGCCATTAGGCTGGATGCGCGTGCAATCGGGTTCGTCAGATAGAAATCAGTGATCGCGTTCACAAAGTCCGCCTTGCCGGGTTTCTTCACGGCAATCGGGTCCCATGTATTTTCAGCCACTTCGTCGATACGACCAAGATGAGGATGCGCCTTTACGATCGCCTGACGCAGTTGCGCCATGCTGTCAAACGGCAATGTCGCATCCAATTCAGCAGAAAGCGCACGTAAAATTGCCCAGTTTTCCTTTGCCTCACCCGGAGGGAAGCTGGCACGAAGCGCCAATTGCGGACGACCTTCGGTGTTTACAAACAACCCGTTCTCTTCGGTATAGGCCGCACCCGGCAAAATGATATCGGCACGATGTGCACCACGGTCACCGTGGCTGCCTTGGTAGATCACAAATGCACCGGGCTTCACGTCAACCTCGTCTGCGCCAAGGTTGTAGACCACTTCGGCACCGTCCAGCGCAGCATCCAGACCACCTTCGGTAACGGCACCGACGTCCATGGCACCCACACGGCTCGCGGCAGTATGTAGTACAAGGAATTTGGAATTCGTCTTAGTGGCAAGCGACATCGCTTGCGACAACACGGCCTCTCCGTCTGCTTCGCGCACAGCACCCATGCCGATCACGACGAGGCTATCCATGTCCTTTACAGCGCCCATATCTTTGGCTGCCGTATCAACAAGCGCCTGACGGTCTGTTCCAACGGCGACCAGATCAAAGGTCAGATCGACCTGTTCACCAATCATGCCAACAGTTGCGCCACGTGACCATGCACTGCGCAAACGGGAATTCAGAACTGGCGCTTCTGTGCGGGGGTTTGTCCCGATCAGTTGGATCATCTGCGCGGTATCAATGTCTTCGATTGCCGCAGTGCCGACATAGGCCGACCGATTACCAATTGGCAGTTTTGCACCATCGGTACGGCATTCGACGGAACCGCCCTGCCCTTCGATGAACTGCTTGAGCGCATAAGCCGCTTCGACTGAAACCAAATCGCCGACCAAGCCCGCGACTTTCTTGCCCTTCATCGCAACGGCCGCTGCAGTCAGCGCCTCTGGCCAGCTTGCTTTGCGCAGTTTGCCGTTTTCGCGGATGTAGGGCGTATCAAGGCGCTGTTTGCGCAGCCCGTCCCAAACAAAACGGGTCTTGTCGGAAATCCATTCTTCGTTCACGCCATCATGGTTGCGCGGCAAAAACCGCATCACTTCGCGGCCTTTTGTGTCGACGCGGATATTCGAGCCGAGGGCGTCCATCACATCGATAGATTCGGTCTTGGTCAATTCCCAAGGACGGGCGGTAAATGCGTAGGGCTTGGAAACCAGCGCGCCAACCGGACACAAATCGATGATATTGCCCTGCATATTCGAATCGAGCGTTTCGCCCAAATAGGACGTAATCTCTGCATCTTCGCCGCGACCCGTCTGGCCCATCTGGTGAATGCCCGCGACCTCTGTCGTGAAACGTACGCAGCGGGTGCAGGAAATACAGCGGGTCATGTGGGTTTCGACCAACGGACCAAGGTCCAGATCTTCGGTCGCACGCTTTGGTTCGCGGAAACGGCTGAAATCAACACCATAAGCCATTGCTTGGTCTTGCAGATCGCATTCACCGCCTTGGTCGCAAATCGGGCAATCCAGCGGGTGGTTGATCAAGAGAAACTCCATCACACCTTCGCGGGCCTTTTTCACCATTGGGGAATTGGTTTTTACAACGGGCGCTTGGCCTTCGGGACCGGGGCGCAAATCCTTGACCTGCATGGCACAAGACGCCGCAGGTTTGGGCGGTCCGCCCACAACTTCGACAAGGCACATACGGCAGTTGCCAGCAATAGAAAGGCGTTCATGATAGCAAAAGCGCGGGATTTCGACCCCGGCTTCTTCACAGGCCTGTATCAGGGTCATTGCCCCGTCAACTTCGACCTCGTTTCCATCAATGACGACTTTGCGCAGATTAGACATGGCGTGCCTTTATGTTCCCGATCGCGTCTATAGCCGCAAAGGATAAGACGCGTTGGGTCGGGTTCTAACGCGGCCTGCCCCGCGACGCCAGTCAGATATAAAAAAAATGCAGCAATTTTCGCACCATTGAGAGAAGATTATCGCAACAACCAGCCTACACGGGTGTTTGCTGCGATCTGGGCACGGCCAACAGCGCAATAGCTGGCTTCTTCGCCCTCAACCACACCCAAGGTGACCAACTTTGCCCGTGCAATTGCTTCAAGGCGCTTCTTTTCATTGCGGTCGTTCACGTAGTCATCGATTTCTTCGTCAGTGAACCCCAGATCGGACGCGTGGCTTTTAAGGGATTGCAAAAAACCCAAACCCCGAAAAAGCCGTCCGCGTATGCTATCGCAATTCTCTGACAACTCATAAGCCATTCCGACATCAATGATGCCATCGCGCACATGCGCCACATCCTTAAGCGCTGTTTGTGCGGACGCGGCGCCGGCACTGATAATGCAAGCTAATGCTATCGCTGAAATCAGACCTGGGGTCTTCATGTGTCGTCTCCTTTGTGCGGCGAGATTGCCGCACCACTTGGCAGACTACATCGGCTGTGTTCACAAGATATTCAATATCAGCGCAATGACATCACTGTGTCAGCGATGGATCGCCCCACGGATACGCCAAGGTTCCGAAATTGAATCCAGCTAAGTGCATAACGCTCCAACGCGGTGCGCGCGGGTCAAGACCCACCTGACATTACCTCTGACGCTGGCGGGTAGGTGCGATGCCGCGCATTCCTTTTCGCAAGAAAGCGAACGACAAGATCAATCCGATTGCACCAAGTGCCGCAGCAAAACCATAAACCCAAACAGGCGCCAGGTCTGCGCGGACTGCAATAGACGTAAACCAAACTGGCACGCCGCAAACCCCAAACGTAAAAAGGGCCGCGCAAATGCTCGCGGCCCCGTCCAAGAAATTTCGTACACCCATGTTCGGTTTAAACTGGGATCAACAACGCGCTAAGTGCTGATCCTTCAAGCGTTTCCGCATCACCGGCAGCACACAGATCATTGGCGCCAACCTCAACGCCATGCCGCGCTTGAAAGCTACGCTTGGCCACATCGGATTCGATATCAATCGCATCGCGCTGCGCAATCGCCGAAAGCGAACCGCGACCGACCTCGTTGCGGGCCTCGTTCAGCTGGAAATCAAGGGCGGCATCGTAATCATAACGCGCACAGCTTTGCGCAATCTGGGTGGCCAGGGTCAAGTTCGCGTAATACGCCGGAGTAGATTGCGTGAACAGCTTTTGAACAACCGGATCATCAAAAGACCTTGCAGCCCCAGTTGTCGAACAAGCCGCCAAAGTCAAAGCCGCACCTATCATCAATCCGCGTGTCATCATTCTGCTGCCATCCCTGCAATGCGTTTGTCTTTGATGCGGTCTTCGATCTCGTCCCTGAAGTTCTTGATCAAACCTTGGATCGGCCAAGCGGCCGCATCGCCCAATGCGCAGATTGTATGGCCTTCGACCTGTTTTGTCACGTCTAGCAGCATGTCGATTTCGTCGACGCTTGCATTGCCTTCGACCAGACGCGCCATGACGCGCATCATCCAACCGGTGCCTTCACGGCACGGCGTACATTGGCCGC
>Ga0208660_1000612_pt1 | contig 14296 bp, 32 predicted proteins | sample DEB08_DNA_13_FD_184527 | JGI IMG/M metagenome (GOLD analysis project Ga0208660, IMG submission 184527) | Aqueous microbial communities from the Delaware River and Bay under freshwater to marine salinity gradient to study organic matter... | ecosystem: Environmental > Aquatic > Marine > Coastal ... | reverse complement strand
GAGGCAGAGGCAGGTGTTGAGAATGCTTCATCAATGTCAAAGCTGTTTGCTAAAGGCTCTGTAGAATCAGCAGCTCTACAGATCACAATGGCAAAGCAAAAGACGCAGCAGATGGAAAAGCAGCTTCGTGAAATTATTACCTACACGGTAGGTCAGGATGTTTACATTGAGATGCTCAGGACTAGAGCTACTATTCGTAAGCACCGACTTGAAGCAGCGAGAGCAAGAGCCGCAAGAAAGCGTCTAATCATTGACGGTCTCGGCTTCGCTTTTATCGGCACAATTATTTTCGCCTGTATTATGGCAGTTCTGAGGGTATCCCTATGATCTTACAATTAGCACAAAGCCTTGTCGCGCCTGTTACTGGCATACTTGATAAGTTCATCGAGGACAAAGACCAGAAGGCAGCTATGGCGCATGAGATAGCGACTATTGCTGATAAGCAAGCCAATGAGCAAGCTAAGGCGCAGATACAATTAAACGCTGTAGAGGCCGCTCATACTTCTATGTTTGTAGCTGGATGGAGACCCTCAATTGGATGGGTGTGCAGTCTGGCTATGTTAATGAATTTTATATTACTGCCACTAATTAACGCAGGATTAGAGTTTGGTGGCGTTGATTTGCATATAGATTTAATCGACATGGAAACCATGATGCCAGTGTTGTTTGGTATGCTTGGCTTAGGTGGTATGCGTACTGCTGAGAAAATCAAAGGCGTTCAGAGAGAGAAATAGATGTCAGATTTAATTGATTACGCTAAGACAGATCGGCAACGCGAGGCTGTAAAGGCTTGGCAAGACTGCGGGGAAGTGATTGCTAAAGCGGCGGGTGTCTTGGGTATTTCTCCTTCTACAGTACGCGACCATATTGGTGCGGTTAAAAACTACGCAGCCAGTGCGGGTTACTCAAGCAACTGGGATGCTCGAAGACACGTTCCTGAAGGCGAAATAGTAACTGGTCGCAGCATCTACACCTCAGATGATGAAGGCAATAAGGCGTGGTTGAAGACTAAGCGGACTATGACCGAGGCTGAGCGAGACAAAGCGCTGCAAGGTTTTGTTGACGGTCTGGTTAAAGGGGTTAAACCGTACAAGCCTAAAGCCAAGCCAAAGACTAAGAAGTTTGCAGATGACCTATTACCTACCATAGTAATTGGTGACGCACACTTCGGGATGAGGGCTGATGCGAGGGAGACTAAGGAGCGCGACTACGATACTAAGATAGCGTCTACAAGTATGCTTGATGCTATTGACTACTTGGTTGATGCTGCTCCTGCATCCGAGCAATGCCTCTTGGTAAATCTCGGTGATTTTATCCATGCTAATGGGTCAAGTGGTACTACGTTTTCTGGCACAAAATTAGACGTCGATACCAGAATCGAAGTTGTGCTAGAGACAGCAGCGCAGACGTTTTTATTTGCAATAGATAAGTTGCTTACGAAACATAAGAGTTGCGTTGTCATCATGGCTCGAGGTAATCACGACTCAGATACGGCTATTGCGCTTGCGTTGATACTGAAGTTCTATTACTCAAAAGAGAAAAGGGTCACCATTTTAGACCCTCACGGATTTTTCCATACGCTACAGTTTGGAAAGAATCTGATAGCAGTACACCACGGCGACAAGGTGAAAGCTGATAAGCTGGCATCTATCCTGCCGCGAATGCTTCCTGAACAGTGGTCTTCTACTGTTTATCGTAAGTGGCTGTTGGGACACGTTCATCATCAGACCTTAAAGGAACACGATTCTGGGGTTTTGACGGAGACCTTTTCTACATTAGCTCCTCAAGATTCTTGGCATTCCGGGGCTGGCTACGGCGCTGCTTCGGCTATGCATCAAATTGTATTTCACAAAGATGGCGGCGAAGCTATTCGTCACGTTTACCAAATTAGGGCTTCTCGTAAAGTCCCTGACCTGACGCTATAGGTATTAATATGGATGACAAGCCCCAAGAAAGTCTCAGAATATCACTTGCTAGAATGGAGGAGCGCATCGTCACTGTGTTTAATCGCCAAAGTTCTATCGAGACAACGATGAATAGCTTATCTGACAAGGTAGACAAACTTACTGAGCAAGTGATTGCGGGGCGTTACGCCGAGCGCGTCATTTGGGTTTTAATCGTAGCTGCGGTATCTTATGGGGTACAGAATATATGACTGTTACTGATTTTCCTGATATCAAACGCACCAGAATGCGCGAATTGGCATTTGACAAGTTACAAGAATACGTAAATGAGTGTTATGATAGCGGCTTAGAAACCATTGAAGTCATTGGAATCATTGAGCTTTATAAGCAAGAGCTTATATGGTCTTTATCAGCAGACGAAGAGGATGAATAATGAATTTACTAACGTACTTGAGCTGGGTTAAAAAGTTGTGGAAGACAGTAATAGATATTATAAAGCTGATCGAAGAAACCATTCCTGACAATGGGGCTGGCAAAGAGAAGTTGGCGGCTTTTGATCTGTTGCTAAAAGCGGCAATTGAGAAGAGCGAAGACATTGATGAAGAGTTTGATAAGCTCCAGCCTGTGGCTCATGATATCGTGAATGTTGCTGTAGCTTTATTTAACAAAACTGGCCTGTTTAAAAAGTCATGACAGGTCGGCTGGAACAGCTCCTTATCAAGCATGAGGGCTACCAGAAGAAAGCATATGAGGATTCTGTCGGCGTAGTCTCCATTGGAGTCGGCAGAAACCTTGATGACCTGGGATTGTCTGACGATGAAATCATGTATCTTTTAAACAACGATATTGTTCGTTGCGATAAAGAGCTGATTAATTGTTTCCCTTGGTACTCAAAATTGAGCCGGGTTCGCCAGGAAGTGATGATCATGCTTTGCTTCAACCTTGGATTGACCAGGCTGCGTAAGTTCGTCAAAGCTCTTGCGTGGATGGAGCGCGGTGAATTCAGTCTCGCTGCTGATGAGTTCTTAGACTCAAGGTGGGCAAAGCAAGTTGGTCATCGCGCTGTAGAATTGACTGAGATGCTTATAACAAACAAATATCCTACGGCTTAACATTCTCTAGCTTGGCAATCTCTGACTCAATAATGAAGTCGCAGAACTGTTTGATCTTGCGTAAATCTTCAATCCCGCCCTTATCTCTCCATCGAGTCGCGTACTTAACAATACATCCCTCTGCGAACGGTAGCTGATTCGCCATAATGTATTCTATGGGTTGAATTTTTAGCTTCTTGTAGTGATCGCCAGCTACTTGGTAGTCTGTGGATTTCATATAATAATCCTTTGCTCGTGGTATTTAATCTGCTCTTGAAGCTGAGACAATATGTCTTCGTACTCTGGTAGGGATATCTTCTTTACGATATTAGGACGGCTTACCATGTCGTCTACATAGTCTTTCCCATAGTAGTCATACATCCACTTCTGATAGTTATGAGCAACAGTTCCTGCCCCCTTACCCATCTGTAGATTGCAGCCAGCGCATTGCGGGTGGACATTCTCGATCTCTAACGCTAGATGGTGAGTGCCTCCTTTGCCTTTGGCTATGTAATGACCGCCATGCATCCCGTCCCGGTAATGCTTAACCACGCCACAACTGACACACTCTACATAGCCGTATTCATCAGCAGCAGATATCCTGGCTAACAACTGGATAGCCACTAAGCATTTCTTTCTTACCTGAGCTAAAGTCGGCAAAAGTAACCTGTCCTTAGCGCGTCCATAACCTTCAGCGCTCGTCTTTGTGTCTCATCATCAAATTGATTAAAACGCATTGATAGCAGCTCTAGTGAGAACTGACGCTTTGTCACTGGTACAACCTTTTCGAGCTGACGGATATCTCTGGGTTTTTCCCAGGTTATCTTAGATTCATTTCCGCTCTTGTCGTTGCCTGAGTTGATCGCCATTGCTCAAACCTCATATTAAATACTTGTATCTTATGTTTAAGCATTACTGCTTGCTCTATTGCTACCTTGAGACCTTCAAGCAATTGTAGGTACTCAGGGTGCGAATAGGCGTAACGCTCTTGTTTAGCTATTGGCATAGAAGGGTTAGTCCTTTCTGCCTCTGCCATAAGTATAGCCTTTTTCGACTTACGGAACTCCATAAGATACATTCTGTTGGCTTCAGCCTCAGAGTATTGTCTGGTGATCTTCTCAAGCTCTGCGAGAGTATTTCCTGCGCTCGAATTCGTTTCTGACATATAGTTCAACTCGTTCTCGTTGCTCTGTAGGGACTTCTTTTAGAGCATCCCTTCGCTCTTCTACTGTATTAAGATCAAGGATCTCAGCAGCGTAATGCCTTGGGCGTTTTTGGTTATTAAACATCAGGCGGTCTGCCTAGCGTAGCGTATTTGAATCCCACTTCAATATGCGGAGTCTGAAAGCGTACAGAGCTGTGTTTCTTACGCACAACATATCTATTGTCTCTTTGAAATACATAGTATTTGAAACGCTCTGTTTCAGCGCAATACTTGGCTTCCTCTAACGCTGCCTCAAGGTCTTCAAATGTCTGCATTGTTGACTCCTAATCTCAAGAACTCTATAGGACTGAGTTGTAATTCAGTAGCCACTTTGCAGACCAGCGACAGAGGCGCGTCTTCCATATGCCTCCATCGCGAGATATGCTGCTTTCGCACATCAAACCGCTTCGCAAGATCAACAGACTTAATGCCGTTGATCTCTTGAGCAATCTTCAATGATTTGCCGAAGTTAAACTTGTACATCAGAATGGCAGGTCGTCATCAAAGTCTACTTCATTAGACACCACAACTGGCGCAGCAGCGGTAGGCATTTCGTCTTTAACCTGAAATGACAGGCTGACCAGTGGCTTCTTGCCGCCCTCGCTCGATGTCCAAGCAGAGACCCAGTATTCAACACCATTTATCTCGGCGCTGCCACGCAGTTGCGGATGCTTATCAGTGGTTCGCTTGTCGTTCTTCCAAAGTGCGCCACGGTTATTGTTATCGTATTCCATGTTATTTCCTCAGTTTTTCGGTTTCGGATTGAATGATAGTAGCAGTCTCAATAAGTAAAGGTTCTGCCAGGTTTAACAGTTTGTCGTCTCTCTTTACCTTAATTAGAAGTGGCTCTAAGTCAGGATGGTATGAAAGAAACCAGTATTCGGATAAGTCCAAAACAAGCATCGTTCCTTGGACTTGCTGTGTATAAATTGTTGGGAGCTTGCCTTTGCGTAAATAGGATATATGGGTACTGGCATTAGGACACTTGATCTCAATGCCTGTGTCATCCCACAAACCATCAGATGAGCACCCTATCTCATAGTCGTCCATCTTAATAAGACCATATTCTTCTATGTCTACGCCTAGCATCAATTCTGCTAACGCTCTAGCCTCTGGCTCCAGGTCGTTACCTCTTTGCATCGCGTCCGACTTAAACGTCTCTGTCGGCTTCTGGAGCAGGTTCTCGGCAATTAATTGATTGATTAGTCCGTCCCGGCTTGTACTAAGTTTCCCTGCTGTAGTGAATACCTTAGAGAAGTTACTCGCTGTCACGACACCAATGCGTTCGATGAGCCAATCGGTCGTACCCTGGATAGCCTGTGAAATTCGCATTTGGTTTCCATAATTCATTAAGTAAACGATAAAGCCTGAGACAGTTCTTACACATACTGTCTAATGACGCTTTTCTCTCTGAGCAAGCTCGGCACTTTATCTGATCTTTCATCATTTTTGAATAGGCTGCCTAATGTTATCAAGAAGGCGGTCGTACTGACTTTGCTTTAATTCGCTAAGGTCATTTAGGTTCTTATGCTTAAGAATCTTAGATTCAGGTTTGTTATGACGTTCTAACTCCTTACGGATTATAGCTACCTGATCGGGGGAGATCGTGGAAGATGGTGGCTCATGCGACACTTCGTCTGCGTCAGTGTCTTCCTGTGTACTTACTCCAGCAGCAGCCGCCAGGGCGAATTTGCGAACGTAAGTAAGGAGTGATCCGTAGGCTTGTGGGTCATGCTTAGCAGAGGGAACGCCAAACCGTGAGCGCATCCACTGACCGCTTGAATGAATCAGCATAGTTTCTACGCCGACTTCTCCATTGATCGAATAAGGATGCTGGGTATAGCTGATGCCGTTAGCAGTAAGAGTGTTTTTAACTGCGTCACGGATATCATCGAGGGTTGCGTAAGCGCCAGATTTGCCAGTTGCCTTGTCAGCAAACCGACTGTTTATGCCAGACATTTTAGCCTTTGGCATGACTGCTTGAGCCTTGGCGAGTGCCGCAGCGAGTTCATTTATTTGTTCTGATTGCTTCATTAGTAATCTCCTTGAGTAGACTAATCTACCGAAAATGATTACCAACTGCAAGAAGTTTCTAGGAGGCAAAACTAATTATTTTTTTCTGGTTTTGTCCCTACTATAGACAAAAAAAAGCCCTGAGCGTTTCACAACTTGTCAGGGCTTGCAAATCTAACTCAAGGGGACTATCCTTAACTTGTCGGTGGGTTATCAGCCCTAAATTCTGACTTGGAAGAAGGAAAGTAGAAACCCGACAAGGGACATTCTACACCATCCTGTAAGATCCAACCAAGTCCTATACCGTCCGTGAGAAAAAGCCTGACGTACTCTGGCTCATGGGTAGCTGACCCTTAAATTAGCCCCAGAAATGGGAGAGACGAGCAACCTAAAACTCCTGCGCTGACCAGCCCATGTCAACAGGAACCCGCAAACACACACATCAGGTTGCAAGTTAGGCACGGCAATACCTCCAGTTCATTCTGGCGGGGGAGCGATTCACCCTTGTGGATCGTCATAATTAGTACCAAGCCTTCGGGCTTTCCCATCAGGGAGCGTCAGGACACCATGTGCCAGTGGTGTGTTTGCGGGGGAAAATGGGCGCTTGTGCCTGTAATTTGGAGATCAAAATGGACGACTTATCAGAGAAGCCATGCCGCTGTGGTGAAACAATGGGCGAAGTCATAGGCTTTAACCATCGTCAAACAGATGACACATATCAGATGTACCGGGTCTGTTGGTACTGTCCAGAGTGTCACGCCACTGAACAGGCGATTGGTAGAGAACGAGTTGTTGATACAAAATGATATATCAAGTAAACAAAATATGTTGACTCCTGTGTTTTTGGTAGGCAGTATTATCCCAACCAAAGGAGAACGACATGACTTTAATTGACGCGATTGACGAAAATCTGGACGACCTGGTAGACCCCAAGAACCGATGTGTAGAAGCAACGGACGCAGCATCTAACGCACTAGTCATTGCCTGGACTGAGGAAACCCCTTACGAATTGCAAGAGATGATGTTTTGCGACAGCTCAGAAGCTGACTGTCAGCAGTTTCATGTTGACATGGCAAAAGCATTCGCTGGCGAGATCACGCATGATGAGTTCTTTATTAAGTACGAAAAGTTCTATGACATCGCGAAGCGCGAAATCATGGATGACCTAGATTCTAAAATCTGGAATAGGTACACAGACCTTAATGATGTACCTCCACTAGATATGTATGACTACAACGGTGTGAGAAGGGAGGACTTCTAATGTGGATGCTAACTCGTAACGGTGAAAGATTTGGTTATGCTACAACTGACAAGGCTGCGATAGAGAAGTACCGTGGCTGGTGGATAGATGACCACGTTGTTGCTGAGGCGGCTCAAGTTCAGTTAAGACTATGGAATGCGTCCAAGACTACTATTCTACAGTCAGAAGCAGAGCAGATAGCGCGTGACACGCTTGAAGAGCAAATTGGCATCATCAAGCTACCAAAATTATAAATATCAAAGAGTACTAAATTATGCATATTCTAATTCTTACGTTAATTTTATCTGGTGATTATAAAGTTACTAGCCAGGAGACTCCAAGTCTCGAAGAATGTCATAGGATAGGTAAAGCGTGGTTATCTGAACAATTGCTATCTGTCGATTCTGTTGACTTTGCTATTACTTATACCTGCAACGAGTCATAAGATGATCGAGCTAAGACCTCACCAAGATTCTGCCGTCGAGCAGATTAGGCAGTCACTAAGAAAGGGTAATAAACGCCCTCTCTTGGCAGCTCCCTGCTCTATGGGTAAGACCATGATAGCTGCGTTTATCATGATGAGAGCGGCAGAGAACGGCGTTAGAAGTATCTTTTTTTGCGATAGGGTCAAGCTCGTAGGCCAGACGGTTGAGACGTTTGAGCGGCTAGGCGCTGACTTCAGTGTCCTTCAGGGAGAAGACCCCAGATACGACCCAAACAAGATGATACAGATCGCATCTATCCAGACAGCGGTACGCAGGAAGCATCTTAACTTCGGTCTGGCGATAGTTGATGAATGTCACACTATGTACAAGGGTCTGGTAGACGGCTTTATGACCAGGTATAACAACGTACCATTTATAGGGCTGTCAGCTACCCCTTACTCTAAGGGTCTGGGTAAATACTGGGACGATTTACTCGTACCCATCACGCCACGGCAATTAATCGACCTAGGTTACTTATGTCCTACTGACTATTACGTTGGTGAGACCATTAGTACCAAGGGGATTAAGAAAAAATCCTTGCCTACAGGCGGTAGCGACTTTGATGCAGAATCTCTTGGCGCTGCGATGATTGACTCAGAGACTTTCAACGGTGACGTAGTAGAGAACTACCGTGTCCACTCTGGCGACCTTTCCAAGAGAGCGATAGCGTTCAGTCCTTCCGTGGCGCACTCCAAAGCATTAGTAGAGAAGTTCAACGGAGCAGGAATCCCAGCTCTACACATAGACGGCTATATGCCTGAAGAAGAGCGCAAGTATATCTACTCAGACCATCGCTCCGGTAAGGCGCTTGTACTGTCATGCAGTCGCTTGCTCGGTACTGGCTATGACGATCCTTCGGTTGAGATATTAATAGACTGTTTCCCTACGTCCAAGAACTCCAAGATAAGCTGGATTCAGAGAGCAGGGCGCATCTGGAGAATAGCGCCAGGAAAAGAGCGAGCTATCTACTTAGACCACGCAGGTAACCTCCATCGCCACGGTATTTTCCCGGAGGATGTCATCCCTGACTCTCTGCATGACGGAGAGAAGAAGTTCGATGAGCGGGATCAGACCAAGAAGGAAGAGAAAGAGCCTATCATGCGTGACTGTCCGGTATGCTCCGCGACTTTCACTGGGCGTAAGTGCGCCTGTGGCTATGAACTGGCTATGACAGAGCCTGTATTTAAGGACACAGGCGGTATGTTAAAGAAGGTAGATAAGCTGACTTTGAGCCAGGACAAAAACAGATGGTACGGAGAGCTGCTCTATCACGCCAGGTCTCGCGGATGGTCAGATGGATGGGCGGCTCACGCTTATAGGGATAAGTTTGATGTCTGGCCTCGCAACGTAGATAAAGTTCCAGTAAAAACAGAATCCAAGGACGTAAAGAATTGGATACAAATGCTGACTATAAGAAGGGCTAAAAGCAATGCTAAATATCTCAATAGTTCTAGAGCGATTAGATAAGGTTCGCAAGACCCCTAACGGATGGACTGCTTGCTGTCCTGTCCATGGTGATAGAAATCCCTCTATGAGCATCACTGAGAAAGACGACGTTATCCTATGTCACTGTCACGCCTGTGGCGCTAACGGCGTTGACGTAGTTGCTGCGGTTGGTTTGAAGCCAGAGGTGTTGTTTGATAAGCCGTTTGAGCGAGAGGAAGACAAACACTGGCTGCTCAACAAAAAGGCTGATTGGGATGAGTGTATAATAGCTATGGCAGATGAGACTATTAAGCGAGGGGATCGCATTGCCTACGGCGATTACAAGACAATCAAGGAGTCTCTAGCCCGGAGAGAGCAAAGACGAAAACTTGGTCTGCCTATCATTTTTAACATGGACATAATCTTATGAGTCTTGCAGATATAGATAAAAACACCGTCATCCTTAGCCGCACTCCCTACAAAAACGAAATAACCGAAGCAAGCAAGACTAAGCTACAGGCAATCATCGATGCAGACATTGCTCGGTTTCTCAAAGCTGGCGGCAAGATTCAGAAGATAGATTATCAGCTAACTACTAAGAAGCAGAAGGAAGGGCGTAGTACTTTAGACTTCAGGAATAAATTATTGTAGCTGCGCGTTGGCTGGGTAGGCCACAAAGAGTAAAGGAAAGCAAAACTCACCGCGCATAATTAATTATGCCTATACCGAATAAGGATAGCAAGATGTTTCATGTCACCATGGATACAAGAAGGATGCATAAGTTCCTAGATAACCATTCTAAGGAGCAAATCCCTTTCGCAACCTCTCAGGCCATCAATAAGATGTTGTTTGAGGGTAAAAAAGGCACTTCTAGGGATATGGACAGGGTTTATGATGGGGGAGCTACTCGATGGTCTAAACAGGCCGTACAGTACGCAAAATCCACTAAGAAACTGCTTTATGGATTCCTATACGTTAAGGATGACCGTCCTTATGTTATGAAAACAATAGACGGAGGCCAGGTCACTCCGAGTAAAAAGGTTTTGATTAAGCCGATGAATATCTCCACTAACCGCTATGGCAACATTGCTAACAAAGCGGTAAGCAAGAGATACGACAACCCTAAGTTCTTCGCAGGTAAGCCTTACAGAGGGTCAGCGCCTAACTCAGGCAGACAGAGCCAGAATATAAGCGCAGATGATCCTAACGTAGGACTCTGGGAAAGAATGGGAAGGAAGGGTAAGCGTGGAGGTATAGCTAGACAGACTATCCGCATGATAGTTAAGTTTGGTAACTCAAGAGTACAGCAGAAGTTCTTCGACGCTAGAAAGATGGCAAAGACTAGATTCCAGAAGGAGTGGAGGAAGGTGTTTGCTCAAGAGCTGGTTAAGGCTAAGATGAAAGCGATCCAACGAGGCCGTTAAGTATCCCATGGCTATCCCATGGTTATAGGTGGACAGAGATGAGTAAAGGTTCAAAACAGCGACCCAGGAAGGTGAAGAAGAGCCAGTTTGAAGAGAACTGGGATAAGATATTCGGCAAGCCTGGTGAGAAGAAACCGCCGAAGAAATCGTGAGTATCCCATGGCTGCGGGTGAGCATCCCATGGCTATGGTTCAGCATCCTATGGCTATCCCATGGCTATCCCATGGCTATGGGTGGATCGACCTCGGATCGCCCTCCGAAAGCGACCCTGAACGCGAATTATTCGCATTCCGCTTTATATTAGCGGCCTCGAAAAGTCTATATAAAACAAGCGCTTACGGATTGCGAGTTATTGATTATTGAAATGCGCGAGAATGCCGCTAAAATCGCATAGAAGCGGCGATAGGTAAAAGCGGCTGGGTAACAGCGGGAAACGGCAAAAGGCGCTAGAATCGGCTTATATGCGCGATTATAGCAAAAGGCCGCTATTCGGCTGGATAGCCTAGGGGATAGGGTAAGGGGTCGGAATGCGTAAACGATAGGCAAAAAAAAGGCCGCTATTAACGGCCTTTTCAGTATTGGGTCGCTAATAGAATGCGACTAGAAGGATTCCTTGAAGGATCGAGAGCGCGAGCATTAGCGCCATTTGCCAATAATCGGCCATTATATCACCTCGAAAAAGGTTAAAAGGATTAGACCGTAGATTGTAAAGACCGCCGCCGAAACCAGCGCGGTAGACCAAAAGCCAGCGCGCTTTTCGGCCTGTACTTTGATCACTAATTGATCGCGCCTAATCGGCATATAGTCGCGTTCTAATTCGGGAACCTTACGGGGAAACTTAATAACATTGCTCATAGTGTAGCCTCGCGCTTAATAAAGAATTCGGATTCCTTGCCGTTCATGGTTACGCCATCGCGCCAAGTAAGGCCGGTAATATAGTTATTCCTATTACATTTGACGTAGTACCAGCCCTTGTCGCTTTTCAATACGTCGTACCCTTCATGCGCCCAACAGACAGCATGACCATTTTCTATCGCTTGCTTAATTTCGGACAACGTCATAGTTAGCCCCTCGCAATCACGTTATCAATTACGAAACCGGATTGATCGCGTTTCGCCGCGCCTTTTGCCAGTAAGCCGACGATGACGTTTTCGGGATCGGTAAAGCGTAGATCGTCGCGGTCGCCATTAATCACGCGACGGCCTAGGTATTGTGCGGGTAATTCGCTGCGAAATACGACCGATATATTGTGCGCGCTCTTACTCACTTTTTTAGCGTATGCGGCATTCGCGGCGCTATATGATGCGGTAAGGTGATAATTAGACGGAACGCGCCTAGTCGGCAATTTCGTATAGTCATAGAAGGTAAGATCGGGAAAAGTCGCCATTAATGATAGGCCGTTCGATCCCTTTTGATGTTCCCAAGCGATATCTGACGTTCCGTTGAGGCGAACCGCGAGCTTTATGCCTAAGCGGTCGGCCTTTTTAATAGCCTTTAAGATATCGGCGGCGAGTGTATCGACGAATAAAACGGGATCATCGCGGAATAATTCAGTCTTACGGATACGCGCGGCCTGTACGTTAGAAAATGCGCCCCGGCCAGCGCTATATAAGCAGGCGGCCTTACATCCGGCCTTTTCGGCCATGGGGCAAACATTGATGCCAGCGACGGTATCGGCGGGCGCAAGGTATAGAATCGCGGTTAAGTACTCGCCGCGCTTGTCTGATTTGATGGTTTTAGCATTGTTCCCAATAGATAGTAATTTCATAATTTGCTTTCCTTTTAGTTAACAGACGGCCTACCGCTAAGCGTCTTTTTTTAATGATCGGAGCGCTCTATCAACAACGTAATCGTCGCTCATATCACTAAGTTCGGACAGTTCAGTATTGATTTGAATCATCACGCCGTTAAGAGACGCCCACCGTGCTTCTGTGCCGATTATGATATCGCCCAATTTTCCGACATGAATTCGGAATCTATCCGACGTCATATTGAAGAGCATACATAAATCTTCATTACTCAAATTATTAGCAAGCTTGACAATTTTTCGATCCTTCATACTAAAGCCTCCAATTGGTTTAAATACTCCACCGCGCAAACGGCGGCCTTTTTGCATAATTCGATCTCCTTATCGGTCGCGCCCTGGTTAAACGCCATTGCGGCGAAATCATCTACCAGGACAATAGCTGCTCTCGCATGATCATCGCTAGGCGCGGTGATCTCCATAGTGAGCGCCTTGGTTAAGTAAGCGAGTGACTCGGCTTTATCAGTCATTATTCGACACTCCTAATTTCAGCCAGCGCCTCATGACAAGCGCCCAAAAGAGTGCCGTATGCAATCGCTGCTACATGGTCGGGGAAACATTTATAAGCCTCGCCTATATCGTCGGTATATTGCTCGCCGTGATTTGTATCGCATTCAGCGCACAATCTAAGCGCTTTATAAGTGTAAATGGTCCACTCGTGGCCGTTGCATACATCATCAATAAATTCTTCGGCTGACGACCCTTCGAAGTGTTCGACCCGATCTGCCTCGGCAGCTATCTCGCGAGCTTCTGCCTTAAGTATAAAATCGTTAATAATAAAGTCGCTCATAATCCACCCCTATACCATAACTATTAAGAAGACAAAGAAGCAAAAAAGCGTCCAACAAATAGCGGCCGCATAATACAGGCGCGCGGCCTGTTTGTGGTGAGTGTAGGACGTTGATTCGAATAGTATGCTAGAGCGCATCCCGGCGAATAGTAAGCCGGTGAATACAGCGGCCGCTAATATCTGAATAATAATCGCAATCATGATAAACCCCTTAGTAGTCAAAACCAGTAAAGACGACCGTATCGCCATGTAATTGGATAGAACGGTTTGTATCCATCCAATCGTTGCATTCATACCCCTTAGGCCATACTCCACGCTTACCGCGCACATACTCGCCTCGCGTGTAGATCTTACTCGCGCTTTCTTTGCGCATGAATGCCTCGCCTTGCTTGAGCTGTCGTATTGTTTTCGTTTGCATTGTTGCGATCCCTTTATTGTGGGCGCGACCGGATGCCGCGACCTTGCAAGGATTATATCGGCGCTCTATCTAATAAGTAAACACCTATTGTTAACTTTTATTGCTTCTACTATATGCAATGAAAGGATCGTGAAGGGATCGTGAAGGGATCGTGAAGGGATTTACACGCCTACTCGCTGGCATGGTCTCGCCTATCCGGTCGGCTTACCCGTCGGCCTAGGCAATCGCTGGCAAGGGGTGGCGGTCGGCCTGTATCCGGTGCGCTATCGGTCGGCCTTTTGCGGCCTTATCTAGAACGGTCATTCCTGTTAGTAATCTCGCGACGCACTGGCATCGCTACAGGCCGCGAATTCATTGGGTCGGGCGTAGAGCTCGCGTTGGCTCGATGATCTGCCGATGATCACGCCTAGGCGGAAGGCATCCCAAAAAGTCTAATGAAATCAATGAGTTGAGGCAGCCAAGGTACTTTGACCGCCCCTGGCCGTGAGTGTTTCGCGC
>Ga0208660_1000611_pt1 | contig 14296 bp, 8 predicted proteins | sample DEB08_DNA_13_FD_184527 | JGI IMG/M metagenome (GOLD analysis project Ga0208660, IMG submission 184527) | Aqueous microbial communities from the Delaware River and Bay under freshwater to marine salinity gradient to study organic matter... | ecosystem: Environmental > Aquatic > Marine > Coastal ... | reverse complement strand
ATGCCCGCGCAGCGTTTGCCGGTAAAAAATACTCCCTTTTTCACACAGTATATCGTGCAGGGCCGCCAGGCTTTCCTCGTTGGGTGCGTAGCGATGAGCCGCCATGGCCAGGTTCAGGGCCAGGGTAGGGTTGGTGGAGTAAAACTGGCGTGCTTTGGCCGTACAGGCTGCGCCCTGGGCTTCCTTTTTAGCTTGGATCGCTTCATCGCGCTGGCGTTTGAGGTCCAGAATATCTTCGATGCGTTTGCGCCAGCTCTCCCGGACAAAATTGGCTTCGGCCTGGTTCAGCCAGTGCTGGCCTTTTTCGAGGTAGATAGCTAGAAGCTGCTCGGAATACCCGGACAGGATCAGGGAGTTCAGGTCGGGGAGTTCGCCTTTGTGGTGGCAGTCGTTCCAGAAGGTGGTGAACAGGTCATGGTCTTCGGGCGCAATGTGGGCCAGGGCACGTGCTATGATTTCGTCTTTGTGGGCCAGCACGTAGGTTTTGGCGGAATTGGACACCTGTTCAATCAGTTGCATCAGTCGGGGATTGGCGTCCCAGCGCTTGCTGAAGTTAGCGGTCAGGCGCTCGTCAACTTCGAAGCCGTCCGCCGCCGTAGCGCCGTAGCTAAATACTGGTGCGGCCTGGGGTTGCGAGCTGTCGACAACGGCCTCCCACAGTTGGCGCTGTAGCCGCAGGGTTTCGGGGCCAAAGTCGGCAATCCACTGTTTGGCGGTTTTCCAGTACTGGATGAGGGCGTCGTGGAGGGGTTCGTAGTAGGCGCCGATTTTATCGTGGCCGCCGATGATCAGCTGCTTTTTTTCGAGTAGGTGGAGGACCTCTTCGACGATGGCATTTTGTTGCCCGGGGTAATCGAATTCATTGATAAAATCCCGGTGTTTATCTTCCTGGAAAGCGACGGCTGGCCGCACGTATACCCGCCGCCGTCCGAAGTCACCTTCGTTGACCTGGATCATCCGCAGGATCAGCTTGCGCATGACCAACTGGTGGGTAGGGCTGATGGTGCCCAGTTCCTCGTAAATATTATCGGCGTACTGGCTCAGGGCGCCATTGATCCCCCCCAGCTTTTTGTAGGCCGCTTCGGTGAAGATGCGTGTATCTTCACTGGTAACTTCGTAAAACCGACTCATCATAAACGAAAGTACGGGCAGTGCACCGGGGGCATTGTTGACCTCCGCCAGGATGGTATTCACCAATTTTTCGGTCTCAAAGTCATAGAGTTCCGCCAGGGCGGGATTCACCAGCGCTTCCCGCAGCTCGGCCATTCCGATGGGGGGAACCCGGTAGAGAAAAGTGCCCAGGTTGTCGGCGGTCCAGAAGGTTTGGCCAAAGTCCGATTCCTCCAGTTGCCATTCGAAATCGGAGCGGAGGGTGATGATAATTTTCAGGTTTTGCTGATCGGCTTGCTGCAAAAGCGCGGTCAGCTTATTTTCAAAGGGTAGGCGCTCCGTGGCTTTGCTGCAATCGTTGAAGAAGGCTTCGTACTGGTCGATGAGGAGTACCTGTTTTTTTGTGGGATCCAGGTTGGGGAGCAAGGCCTCCAGTCCGGTGTAGTAGGTGCCTAAGCTGGTACCGTCGGCCGCCAGGTGGGTAGCCACGGCGCCGGTCCAGGCCTGGGCGCCCGGGCAGAGGACCAGTAGTTCTGCCTGTTCCCACTCCTGCTGGCCATTGTCGTTTTTCCAGGCTCGCAAAGCGGGTAGCAGGCCAGCTTTCACCAGCGAAGATTTGCCGCTACCCGAAGGCGCGGTCACCACCAGGATCGGGGTTTGCCGGAGTTTGTTCAGGAGTTCTCTGACGGCGGCCCGGCGGCCAAAGAACAGGTCGAAATCGGTCGTTTCAAAAGGGCTCAGTCCTTTGTAGGGATTGCGCAAAACCCGCTGGGCAAAGTTGAGTTTGTTGTGGGGGTCGAAGAAAATGAACTGCCCGCCCTGGTGGTTACCCATGGGAAAAAGGTCGGGATACTGGATTTCGGCGCCGAAATTACCGTCGTTGGTGACGCGCTCAATCTTGTCCCAAAGGTAGAGAAAGAGTTCCTGGGAGGTGAGTACGCCGTCGCCTAGGTTTCGGCCCGGCGTCTTCAGTTCGGCTTTGCCTTCCAGGGCCTCGATGAGGGCTTCGGCGAAGGGCGAATGTCGTTGCTCATCGAGCTCCGAGCGGATGCCTATCCAGTCGGCTGCCGTCTGGTGCGGGCCGGCCGAAACGAGGACCTGCCAGGCGCGTTCGCGCTTGAACCGCGAGAACCGCTCCTCGTAGAGGGGCATATTGGTGACCCAGCCCGCGTCGCGGGTATTTTCGACCACGTGGCGGAATTTGCCCGCAAAACAGCAGTCGAGGATGAGCAAGGTGTGGTGGCAGTCGAGGATTTTGAGGGTCTCGAAGACGGTCTCCATCGCCAGGAGGCTGCTGTTCTCCAGCATAGCTTTTTCGGGGCGTGCATCCGACGGCAGCAGGTAGCCCGCGGGGCCTTCGCCAAACTCGCCGGGTTTGCCGTGGCCAGCGTAGTAGAAGACGATACAATCCTGCGGGGTAATGTGGGGCTCAAGGGCGGGGTCCTGGATTCGCTGCAGCAGGTCGCGCAGGGTGTCGCCATTGGCGTCCAGTTGCAGGTGAATACCGGCCAGGTCCGCGGTCAGTTCCGTGGCCGGCGCTGCCGGGTCAACTCCCAGGAACAACTCCACGTGGTCGAAACCCTGTTGGTACTTGAGTACCCGCGCGATTTCCCGGGCGTCGTTGACAGCCGACTTGAGGTCCTTGTTGATCTTGGGATAATGGTTGATCCCAATCACGAAGGCGTAGCTGCGGGGAAAGCCGAGTAACTGACTGCGATTGTTGATGGGGTTGGGCATAGCGGTAGACTTTCAGAAATTCACCCTAAAATTAAGAAAAAGCCGGATGCCCAGGGTGGATTGTTGGGGGGTTACCCCGAACAGGCATAAAAAAAAGGGAGGTGCCGGAACAGCACCTCACGCTTTAATTACAAAAGGATTAGGTTGGATGTGTTTTGGGCGGGTAAGTGGTTAAGGGAGTCCGTAGTTATAAACTACGGACAGCGGTTATAAACTACGGACAGCGGGGGTTGCCTCCTTATATACGGCAAGTTATATGACAAAAATCTCCTAAACACGCTTACGCAGATCACTGGCGGTCCTATATAATGCGCCGAACTTGTAAAAAAGACCAACATTTTGATCACTACTAAAGTCGGAAATCCATGTTTTCAAATCTAACCTTTACGAGTACCGAGGTATTCGCTGGTCTGGTGTTGTTGGTGGCCGCCGTCCTTGTTCTTATTGTGATAGGGCGCTACAAAATGACGCAGTTTGCGGAAAAGGACCTCAGGGCCATACACGCCAACGACGCTAAAAAAATCAGCATCAGTAGCCGCAGCAAGTATGCCGAAGTTGATGTTCTTAACGACACGAGTGTGTTCTTCCAGATAGGGCTGGTCGTGGGACTGGCGCTCATGTTATTGGCTTTCAATTGGACCCAATTCGAGGAGGATGTCGTTATTCCCGAAGGCGCACTGGAAATGCAATTCGATATAGCGATGGAGGCGCCTCCCCAAACGGCTACCCCACCGCCACCGCCACCGCCGCCACCACCCGTGATTGAGGAGGTGCCCGATAACGTGATATTGGACGAGGATCAAACGGCGTTCACCGACCAATCGGCCGATGCGAATACCGCGCTGGTTTATACGCCCCCGGCGGTGACGACTACCGCTGCCCCACCGCCCCCACCCCCACCGCCCCCACCGCCTATTGCCGTGAAAGAAATCTTCAAAGTGGTGGAAGATATGCCCCGCTTTCCAGGCTGTGAAGACCTGGGCACCGTGGCCGAAAAAAAGGCTTGTGCGCAGAAAGAATTGTTGGCGTTTGTCTATGCGAACATCAAATACCCTTCCATTGCGCGAGAAAACAGTGTGGAAGGTACCGTTGTCGTAAGGTTTGTCGTAACGGAAAATGGCACGATAGAAGACGCTGAAATAATCCGCGATATAGGTGCCGGTTGTGGCGCGGAAGCCCTGCGCGTGGTGAAATTGATGAACGACCTGCCCGAACGTTGGACACCTGGTATGCAACGCGGTAGAAAAGTGCCCGTTTATTTCAACCTGCCGGTGAAGTTTATGCTGGAGGTGAATTAACGCCGTATGCCTTCATTAACAGAAATGCGGAATTCTATCGAAAAATAGGGCCGCGTTTGTTTATTTACTTAATCAAAAAAAAACAACAACATGGAACTAAAGCACGCGCTCCCGTTAATCAGTTTGCTGTTGGTCGTACTCAACAGTTGTGCACCCGTTTTTTCCGAACTACAAAGTGCTCGCACCGTTGGCAAGGGTAATATTGAAGCGACGGGGGCTTTTTCCACGGTAAGCTTCACCAATGAGGGAGAATCCGAACACGCACAGAATAACATTGGCATTCAGGCCGGCTACGGATTGTCGGACGTGGTAGACCTGAGAGTCCGCTACGAATACCTCTGGTTGGATAAAAGTGCCGATGCCGGTGGTGTGAACATTCTCGGTTTCGGGCCTAAATTCAGCTTGCTGAAAGATCGGATTGCCGGCTATGTACCACTTGGCTTTGCTTTTGGGAAAGATGTTGAAACTCCGTCCGACACCTGGCAAATCCACCCTACCTTATTAGGCACCATTCCAGCAGGTGATTTTTTCGAGATTAACCCTTCCTTCAAAGTACTCCTACCATTCAAAAAAGAGTTGGAAACGACGGTTGCTTTTAACCTGGGCCTGGGCTTCAACGTGAATGACAAAGTGACTATTCGCCCCGAATACGGTATGCTCTTCAACCCGGGAGAAACCGGACATTACGGCCAGTTCAGTATTGGCTTGACCATTAATCCACAGGGTCGGCCTTAGGGGGCGGCAAGGCCTATTCCGCCAACAAATCAAAAGCGCCCTTGCCCAGAAACTCGGCATCCTGGGGGAAGTCGGTAGGGTTTAGAATTTGCGTAAAGCCGTCGGTAGTTGTCCCGACGGTTACCTGCCGCCTGATGAAGGTGAAAGCATCTGGAGTGGCCGTTTGCTTGACGAGTACAAAATACTGGTTTTCTATATTGACAATGGCGCTGGCCGGGAGCGCTAACGCGGGGGCTGAATGGGTATAAATTTCGGCTTCCACGTACATCCCCGGACTAAATTGCTGCGTGTTTTTTTCGTCGGCAAGGTGGCAGTGGATGGAGGCCGTCCGTTTTTCCGGATCGATGCTGCGGTTGATCAGGTGCACACTGGCCGCGTACTCCCGTTGGGTGTCATTTTGGACGTTGAAGGTTACGGGTTGGCCGATGGCTACACTGGCGAGGTCTTTTTCGAAAAGGAGGAGTTCCAGGTGCAGGTGGTCGGGGTTCGTGATGGCGATGGCCACATCCGTCGGGTTCAAAAATTGTCCTTTCGCTATGTTCACATTGGTCACGTAGCCACCAATGGGAGCTGTCACGGCGATGGTGGTACGCAGTTGCTGTTCGGTGAGGTTGTCGGTATTGATATTCATCAGGCTCAGTTTCTGCTTCAGCGATTCGTACCTCACCCGGGTCACGGTGTAGTCGGCTTCGGCTTTGAGGTAATTTTTCTGAGAAGTTACGTTGTCTTCTACGAGGTTGGCCTGGCGTTCGAAGTCGGACTTGAGGTAGCTCAATTGCCCTTTGGCTTCGAGGAATTCCTGTTGCATTTCGATGTAGTCGGGGTTTTCCAACACAAAAAGCACCTGCCCCTTCCGGACCACTTCACCCGGTAGCAAGGCAATATCCTTGACGAACCCCCCAAAGTAAGCACTCACCAGGGCCCGGTTGCTGGGCGGCACGTCGATGAGGCCATTGGTTTTGATGGTCTGGTGGAAATCGTGGGATGCCAGTTGGGCCAGCTGCATGCCGGCCGCCTGAAACTGGGTAGCCGTCAGGCGGTAAGTGTGGTCGGCTGTGGTTTCGGAAGGGTCGTCTGCGACAGTCGCGTCTCCCGTTTCGTTCGGCGAGGAACAGGCTACCAGCCCCAGTAGAAGGAAGTAGCTTAAGCTTTGTTTGATATGAATGCTGTATTTCATGGTGTTGTATTTGCCGCTGGTGTTTAATCAATGAGGTAATTGACTTCCAGTACGGTATGGTTGTACTGAAAGAGGGAGGTCAGGTAATGAATGTCGATTGACTGGGCATTGTCCAGCAGTTGCACGTATTGAAGGAAGTCTATTTCTCCATTCTGGAAAGCTTTGCCCGCGTGGAAGCGCGTTTCTTCGGCCAGTGCCTGGCCGGTGGTGCGGTAGTAGTTGATGCCTTCGGCGTGTTGTTGCAGGTCCGAGCGCAGGGTTTGGTATTTGCTGTAGAGTTGGCGTTGGTAGTTGTCGGTTTCCAATTGTTGGATGGTTATTTCGGTGGTGGCGGCATCGATGCGGGCCTGGTGTGCCTTCCGCCACAGGGGGATGGCTACGCCAGCCTGAAAGCCGTTGTACCGCTGCGCGTCTGGGCCGTTGTTGGAGCCGCTGAAAAGGGAGAACTGCAAGTCGGGCAGCAGTTGTTTTTTCGCCAACGTCAGGTGGTCCTGGGCCAGTTGGCGCGCGTCTGCCAGGTACCGGATACCGGGATGGTTGCTGGTGTCGAGGGCGACCACGGGAAGCTGGATGAGTTCGGTTGGAGCGATCGCATAGACGGTATCCGTTTGCAACCATTGCTGCAGCTGGAGGTATGCTTTTTGCACCTGCTCCTGGGTTTGCTTGCGCTGCACTGCTATCTCTTGCTGCTTGGTTTGGGCGGTTAGTTTTTCGAGGTAGTTGGTTGCGCCCTGGTCGAATTTGCGCTGCGCAGCCTGGGCAAACCGACCGTAGAGGCTGTCGAGGTACGTGTAGTTGTTCAGCAATTGCTGCCAGTAGGCTACCTCGTAGTAGGCTTGGGTGACGGCCTTGGTGATCCGCCGCTGGTCGAGCGCATACTGGTCTTTGGCCAGGGTGGTTTGGCCCGTCAGTACCTTGCGGCGGGCACCGTAAACGGTGGGAAATTCCACCGACTGGCTGATTCCCCACACGTGCAGCGGCTGGCCGTTGGCCGCCAGGTTGTTTTGGTCGAAGCTGTATTGGAGCTGGGTTTTACCCAGGTCGAGGGCACTACCTTCCAGCTGCCGGGTTTGATCCACCCGCTGCGCCACCGCCTGCAAACCCAGGTTGTTGTCCAGTGCGAGTTGTACGGCCTGCTCCACGGTGAGGGGGGCTTGTGCCTGGCCTAAGAAGGGCAAACACAGCAGGGCCAGCAAGGTGAGTAAGGCCGGTTTCTTTTTCCTTTTGGGCCGGTGGCCGCGCCGGTCGAACAGGGCGTAAAGTACCGGCAACACCACCAGGGTAAGGAGGGTGGCCGAGACGAGCCCGCCGACGACTACCGTGGCCAGGGGGCGCTGCACTTCGGCACCCGCCGAGGTAGAAATAGCCATGGGTAAAAAACCCAGCGCCGCCGCGGTGGCGGTCAGCAACACGGGGCGCAGTCGTTTCTGGGTGCCTACCAGGATGCGCTTGTTGATGTCGGTCATCCCGTGGGCCTTGAGGGTCTTGAACTCTTCGATGAGGACAATCCCATTCAACACTGCAATTCCGAAAAGGGCAATGAAACCCACTCCGGCAGAAATGCTGAAGGGCAGGTCCCGGAGGTAGAGCAACAGCACGCCACCGACGGCCGACAACGGAATAGCGCTAAAGATGATGAGCGCTTCCTTCACGGAGTCGAAAGCAAAATAGAGCAGCACGAAGATGAGTATCAACGCAATGGGTACGGCCACCATCAGGCGGTCTCTGGCCGTGCGGAGGTTTTCAAACTGCCCCCCGTAGGCAATGGTGTAGCCCGGCGGCAACTTGATTTTGCGCTCGATGACGTCCTGTACATCCTGGACCACCGACTCCAGGTCGCGGTTCCGGACGTTGACCCCTACCACAATGCGCCGCTTGGTATTGTCGCGGGAAATTTTGGCAGGGCCTTTGGTATAGCTGATCTGGGCAAACTCCCGCAAGGGGAGTTGGCTGCCATTGGGCAGAAGGATAGAGGCCTTTTCCAGGTCGCTGATGTCCTGGCGGTGGCGCTCGTCGTAGCGCACGACCAGGTCGAACTGCTTCTCGCCTTCGAATACCATTCCCGCCGACTTGCCCGCAAAGCCCATGGTGATCATGTCGTTGAGGTCGGCCACGTTCAGGCCGTATTTGGCAATTTTGCGCCGGTCATACTGGACCGACATCTGGGGCAGGCCGGCCACTTTTTCTACCGTAATATCTGCGGCGCCGGGGATACCCGCGATGGCCGCTTCTACTTCGGTGGCTTTTTGGTACAACACGTCCAGGTCTTCGCCAAAAATTTTGATGGCCAGGTCGGCGCGTACCCCCGTAATCAGCTCGTTGAAGCGCATCTCGATGGGCTGGGTAAATTCGAATTCAATGCCCGGCATTTCAGACAGCGCCTCCTTGAACAGGTCGGCAAGCTCGTCTTTGGTGGCGGCAGATTCCCAGGTGGCGATGGGTTTCAATTTGATAATCACATCGCTTTCCTCCATCGACATGGGATCGGTAGGCACCTCGGCGGCACCGATCCGGCTGACCACCTGGTCTACTTCGGGGAAGCGCAGGAGGATCTGCTCGATCTGGGTGGTGGCGGCCACGGTGTTGCTCAGCGACAAGCCCGTTTTCAGGATGGGCTGGATGACAAAGTCGCCTTCGTCCAGCGTAGGGACAAATTCACCACCCATGCGGGAAAATACCAGGGCAACGCCCACCAGCAGCAAGAAAGCCAGGCTCAACACCAGGGCTTTGTGGCGCAGGGCCCAGGCAATGGTGGGCTGGTAGCTGTCTTCGAGCAGGGCCATGAGGCGGGACGAGATGGTCTTCTTCGTCGGATCACCCGGCCTGATGAACAGCGAAGCCATCACGGGTACGTAGGTGAAGCAGAGGATCATGGCCCCGATGAGCGCAAAACAGAAGACCAGCGCCATGGGGGTGAACATCTTGCCTTCCACCCCAACCAACGATAGAATGGGAATGAAGACAATGATGATAATCAACTGGCCAAAGACGGCCGAGTGCATCATTTTGCTGGCTCCCTGGAAGGTGATGCGGTCGATGAAGTCCTGCTGCTCATCCTGGGGGAGCTTCAGCAGTTGGGTGCGGTTGGCGGTAATGCTGAAAGCGATAAACTCCACGATAATGACCGCCCCGTCGATGATGATGCCAAAGTCGATGGCACCCAGGCTCATCAAGTTGGCGTCGACGCCGAAGAGGTACATCAGCGAGAGGGCAAACAACAGGCACAAGGGAATGACGGAAGCCACCACCAGGCCGGAGCGGAAATTGCCCAGCAAAAGCACCACCACAAAGATGACAATGAGGCACCCTAAAAGGAGGTTTTCGGCAATGGTGGAGGTCGTTTTTTCAATCAATTCACTGCGTTCCAAAAAGCCGTTGATGCTGATTCCCGGCGGCAGCGACGATTGGATTTCCGCTACCCGGATCTTGACGGCTTCGATGACGGCCTTGGAGTTGGCGCCCTTGAGCATCATCACCTGGCCGAGTACTTTTTCGCCTTCGCCGTTGCCGGTAATGGCGCCAAAACGGGTAGCGGCACCGAAGCCGACGGCGGCTACGTCGCGGATAAAGATGGGGCTCCCACCGCGGGTGTCGACCACGATGTTTTCAATATCTGCCAGGCTGCTCACCAGGCCTTCGCCGCGGATGAAGTAGGCCTGGTTGACTTTCTCGATGTAGCCGCCGCCCGCCACGCTGTTGTTTTTCTCGAGGGCGCTGAAGATTTGCGCCACCGAAATATTCAAACTCCGCAAGCGCTCGGGGTTGATGGCTACCTCGTACTGTTTGAGAAAACCACCCCAGGTATTGACCTCCACCACGCCGGGAATCCCCGACAGTTGGCGTTTGACTACCCAGTCCTGGATGGTGCGGATGTCCGTCAGGGAATAGTCGGCACGGTGGGCCGTATCCACATCAATGACGTATTGGTAAATTTCGCCCAGCCCCGTCGAGATAGGCCCCATGAAGGGCGTGCCAAAGCCCGCGGGGATTTTTTCCTCGGCGCTTTTTATTTTCTCGGCAATCAGCTGGCGGGGGAGGTAGGTACCCATGTTGTCATTGAAAACCACCGTCACCACCGAAAGGCCAAATTTGGAGATGGACCGGATTTCTTTCACCTCGGGCAGGTTGGCCATTTCCAGCTCCACGGGGTAGGTGAGGAACTTTTCCACGTCTTCGGTGGCCAGGTTGCGGGAGGTGGTGATAATCTGCACCTGGTTGTTGGTCACGTCGGGTACGGCTCCAATGGGGATATTGCCCAGGGAGTAGAGGCCAAAGCCCACGATGCCTAGGGAAAAGAGGAGCACGATTAGTTTGTGGTGAATACTGTACTGAATAATTCGTTCTAACATCTTTTCCGCTGAATTTTATTTGCTGGTGCAAAAATAGGACGGTGTCCTTAAGGGCACATTAAACTTGTCTTAAGATTGCCTTAAAATGTGATGGTGAACGTCGTGCCCGTACCCAGGGTGCTGGCTACGGAGAGCTGCGCACGAATGGCATCAGCTGCTTTTTTGGCAATGGAGAGGCCCAGCCCGTTACCGGAAATTTGGCGGTGCTCCAGGGCATCGGAGCGGAAGAAATTGTCGAACAGGTGGTTCAGGTCCGGGGGCTTAATGCCAATGCCCCGGTCCTGGATGGTACAAACCAGGTGGCCGGCGGTGGTGCGGATGGCAATGGTGATCGCGGTAGCCTCGTAGGAATATTTGATGGCATTGTCGACGATGTTGTTGACGATCAAATTGGAGTAGTACTGCGGCACCAGCGCTTCCTGGCCGGTTTGGATGTTGAGGTCGATGCGGAGGTTTTTTCGGGCAATCGCATCCTGGTGCCGGGCCAGGGCTTCGTGGAGCAGCGTCGGAAGAGGGACAAAGGCCGCGGTGGCTAATTCCCCGGAAGTATCCAGGCGGGCCAGGGTGAGCAGTTGCTCGATGGTGGCGGTCATGCGGTCAATTTCCGCCAGGCTGTAGGTGATTTTTTCTTCGTACTCTGCCTGGCCGCGCGGCTTGCGGATGAGCACTTCCAGGGTGCCGCGCAGGGTGGTCAGGGGGGTGCGCAACTCGTGGGACGCATCGGAGGTAAACTGCCGCTCGCGGGCCAGGGTATTTTCGATGCGTTGCAGGAGCTGGTTGAATCCGGCCGAGAGGTCGTAGAGTTCGTCTTTGTTGTTCGGCAGGCTGACGCGTTCGGTCAGGTTGTGCTTGGTGATCCGGTTGATGGTTTGCGTCATCTCCTGAATGGGGATAATGCTCCGGCCCGCCAGGAAGCGCGAAACAAAATACAAGCCCGCCAACACGAAAAGATAGGAAAACAAGAGCACCCTGCGCAAGCGCAGCAGCACCGCCAGCGAGGACTCCGATGACATGGCCGCCAGGATGTACCCCGTTGTCGTGCCAGTGTCGTTGCGCAGGGGGAGCTGCACCTGCCGGATGGCGCGCCCTTTGAGGTAGTCGTCGAAATGCCCACCCCATATTTCTGGCCGGAACGGCAGCAGGTCGGATTTCAGGTTGGGGGATTTGTCCATTACCCGTCCTTTTTCATCGATGAGTTGGATGAAGACCGGATTCACCTGGATTTCCCGGTGCTCGCGCTCTTCCCATTCCGCTTTGTTGATGAAGCGGATGCTGTCACCACTCACCCTGACCTCCCCCGTGTGCTTGTGTGCTTCGTAGGAGAGGTCGTGATCCAGGTGGAGGTAAACCGTTCGTTGTACGATCCCGTAGACAAAGCCAAAGACCACCGCCATGATGACCGCCGTAGCGATCATGTAGTGGAAAGCAATTCTGTTCTGGAAGCTCAGGTTCATAGTTCTTTAGCGATATAGCCCACACCCCGCACGGTTTGAATGTAGTTCTCCTCGTCGGTGAGCAGCAACTTCTTCCGGAGGGCGTTGATGTAGACATCAATCACCCCGGTATTGTACTCAAAGTGAATATCCCAGACACTTTCGATGATGCGGGTACGCCGGCACACCTGGCCTTTGTGGCGCATCAGGAATTCCAGGAGGGCAAACTCCTTCTGCGTCAGGTTGATGGCCTGGCCGCTTTTCAAGACCTCATGGCTGCCCGTGTCCAGGGTGATGTGGCCCAGGGTAAACACGGCATGCTCGCCGGTCTGGGGGCGCAGCTGTACCTTGATCCGCTCCAGCAACTCCGCAAAGTGAAAGGGTTTTTTAATGTAGTCGTTGGCGCCGGATTGCAGCCCGAAGACGGTTTCGTCGACGGTGTCCCTGGCCGTGAGAAAAATGACGGGCGTCGCCGGAAAGGCCGCCTTGAATTGCTGGCAAATTTCGATCCCGCTCACGCCGGGCACCATCCAGTCGAGCAGCAGCAGGTCGTATTCTCCCGACAAGGCCAATTGCAGGCCCGTTTTTCCCTCGTAGGCGACGTCCACGGCAAAGGATTCTTCTTCCAATCCTTGTTGCAGGAATTTAGCGATGCCCACCTCGTCTTCTACGATCAAAATTCTCATCCTGCAAATATCTGCTTTTAGTGGGACACCTGCCTGTACCGGTTTCTTAGGATTTGCTTAAGATCTGTCCAGCCAAATTTATTTGGCTGCGTACGAATAGCGGCGGGGTAATCTTTGATTTGCCAAAGATGATCCAAACCCTTATCTTTATAAAAGTTTGTTGATAGATAACAAGAAGATTAACCAATATGGGCGTTCAGATAACGGAGGATGTGCTCGACAGCATCAATATGACCGCTGAGGAGTTGCTGATTGAAATGGCCACGCATTTATATGATTTGGAGAAACTAAGTATGGGTCAAGCAAGACACCTGGCTAATCTTGACCATATCTCCTTTCAAAAAGAATTAGCCAAAAGAAATATATATATAAAATACAATTTGGATGAGTTCCTGGAAGATATGAAGACAATAGAGGCGTTAGACTAGATCATTAATTCAAAAAACACCCTGATAAATAGCCCGCAGCGAAACAGCCTGCCCTGCCACCAGCATAAGGTCAGTAAGATCCGTAAAGGTGGTTTCCAGCCATTGGCCAGATGCGGGTACCCGCTCCATGAGGGTCACCCTGGCTTCCGTAGATTCCAGGTAGAGGATATAATCCAAGGAAGGGATTTGCTTGTAGCAAGGCAATTTTTCGCCCCAATCTCTTACCCTGGTGGAAGGAGATAAAATCTCCAGCAGCAGGACAGGAGACAATTCTGCCGTCATTCCTGCCTGGTACTGGTATTGTTCGGCATGGCGAAGGGCTACGCAGCCGTCGGGGTTGAAAACAGCGTGGTCGCAAGCAGGAATACATACCGGCCGATTGCTATTGAATAGCCGATATAAGCTACGGTCGGCATAGATTGCTTGCAAGAGGAAATTCAAATTCGATGCGATTTCTGAGTGGTCTTCCGATTCGTAGCTCATGCTGGCAATAATTTCACCCTGGTAATAATCCAGGCGATAGTCCGTAGCATCCACCAGTTGCCAGTATGCTTCCTGGCTACCCACGAGGCGTACGGGCGCAACACCTGACAGCGCGAGGCGTTCTGCCAATTGGTCGTGCAAATCAGGAAAGGAGACTTTACTGGACATGAATTTGCTTGAAGATGAGGTATAAATATAAGGGAATTTTGTGAGTTGGGCAATCGGTTCACAAAACGTGAAGGGCGAAATGGATTTGCAAGCAATAGTTGGAAAATGAGCGGCTTTTAAAAAAAAGCGCTAGAAGCTTCACAAAAACTATAAGCATTTGTAAAGTTCCGGCGCTAGTTCTTCAAACTACAATACACCCCTTACCGCTGCTTCTGGATACTGGTTTGATAGATTTCTTGCCCTATGCGAAGCTGTAGCAAATACAGGCCATTGGGTAAATCCGTCGGCACGGGCAAAACCAGTTGCTGGCCATCCGTGGCGGCTGGCATTTGCTGCTGGAGGCTTCGGCCCAATACATCTATCCACCGCACCTCCACTGTTTCTGCACCATTATTAGTGGCTGGCAGTATAATATTTACCTGCTCGCGGACAGGATTGGGATAGGCTCGGATATTTTCCTTCTTTTTGCTGCGGACTTCCACGATGTCCGAAAATTCGAAAGCACCATCATAGTCCAGCTGCTTGAGGCGGTAGTAGTTGTAGCCATTGGCGGGAGACTCGTGCCAGTAGCCGTATCTTTGCGTTTGCACGGTAGTACCTACACCTTCCACAAAGTCGAGCGCCTTCCAGGTACGGGCATCTTGCGAATGCTGCACTTCAAAACCTTTGTTGTTGGATTCGCTGCTGGTTGC
>Ga0208660_1000608_pt1 | contig 14341 bp, 14 predicted proteins | sample DEB08_DNA_13_FD_184527 | JGI IMG/M metagenome (GOLD analysis project Ga0208660, IMG submission 184527) | Aqueous microbial communities from the Delaware River and Bay under freshwater to marine salinity gradient to study organic matter... | ecosystem: Environmental > Aquatic > Marine > Coastal ... | reverse complement strand
TTCCCCCGAAACTAGACCTCCCCCAGCGGTACACTCTAGGTACACTCTAGGTCCACTGTGAGGCCACTCAGGGTCCACTCAGCACCTCAGGGTACCCTAGGTCCCCTCAGGGTCACTCAGGGCACCCTAGGTCCACTCAGGGTTCCCTAGTGTCTTGTCTATTGGGTGGTTACCGGTAGCAGTAGCACTCTGGGTACACTCTAGGTACACTCAAGGGAGGGACATCCTTGAGTTAATCGTTTAGACACTTAGTGTAGACCTAGGGTGATACCCGGAGTGTACCCTAGGTGTACCCTAGGTGTATACTTAGGGTAAACCTGGGGATTCATATCTTCATGGGGTCCCTAATTCAACCCATTGATACCAAAGGATGAAATCCAAGTGTTACTTGAGGGTCCTGAGCGGTGTCCTAGGGGGGTGGTAGCATGGTCCATGAACTTAGCTAGTTCCCTATCCAGAGCATCCTCTTTCTGTTGGTTGATACCCATCTCTTCATCTCTGTGCATCTGTTCAGTGAACCGAGCGACACCTATAGCCAAGGCATCCAGCCGGTCATCATGACGGAGACACCCTCTCTCTGTAGTGAGGCGGGTCATCTGGTAGATCATCATCTTAGATTGACGTACAGCCTGCTCATACTTCATGGCAGTCCTATAGTCACTCTCGATCACCTCAGGTGATATCACCAGCTTATGGTTCATCATGACAGGTTCCAGAGTATCGATGATCCTGCGTTCCTTCTGGGTACTATGGCGTACCTCTTCCAGAGTGCAGGGGTGGATACCCGCAAGGACAGGTCCTAGGAGTTGACCGAACATACCATCACCGAAGTTGCTCTCGTAGATCACCTCGTTCACCTTATGCTTCTTAGCGATGTGAGAGAGTTCAACCAGAGTGTCCTTATCGTAGCCCCCTTGGAGGCCCCCGGCTGCTGGGATGTATAGGTAGCCATTGATCATCTTGACCACTGCGTACCCTGTTTCATCCTTACCCCGACCTGCAGGGTCAATCGCTAGGATACTTCCGGTGTACTCTGAGGTGATGTCCCCGACGTTCATTGGTGGGAACATCTTATCCCCACGCATAGCCACACAAGGGAGATCACGGTACACACGTTCCTCGAGGGGACCCCACTGTAACTTGAGGGGTGCAGTATCGGGGTCGATGTGCATCACGATCAGGTCCCTGACCTTCAGAGGGAACCTCTCGGTGTCACTCAGGGAGGTCGAGAGCATGAACTGCATGGCAAAGCCAGCCTTACCGTAGGAGGCCTCACGTTCAATCAGGTCACCATCGTCGAAACGATCGGGGTCCGTGGGTTCACCTACAGCCCTATCCAGTGCTTGGACGTAAGGGGCTAGGGTATCCCCATAGGCTTCCACCATCTTCTCGTCAGGTATCCTTGCGGGCCATACGCGCACCTCGTAGCCACGGTCAGGTAACTTGGTGTAGAGGCTATCCTCGGTCTGAGGGGTCCCTAGGAACAAGACACGACTGGTGGGGAGGGGCTTTAGGATCGCATCAAACTCTCGGACAGCTTCCCCAAGTTTATCTCGGGATGTCTGGGTGAATACGTTGTTCAGAACTTCGATGTCATCCGCAATGATCAGGTCAGCACGGCTACCTGTAAGCTGACCAGTGATACCTACAGATTTCACTGAGGGGCTTTGGTCTGCCACTGCAGGCTTTACGTCGAAGCTGATCTTGGATTGACGTTGGTTTGGGTCCGGACGGAGGTACTCGAGACCCTCTAGTTCCCATATGACACGCTGTGTGAACGTCGAGAAGGCATCAGCTCTCTCTTTGGAGGCCGAGACCACCATGATCTTCGTCTCTGCGTTACAGAGTAGCCTCCAGACGACGTACGCGGCTGTCAGGTGTGACTTCCCGCATCCCCGGAAGGCTTGAATACAGGTACGCTTCCGGCCGTGCTGTAGGAAGTCAGCAATGTCGTACTGCAAAGGGGTAGGAACAGGGAGTCCTAGGTGCTGGTGTAGGTAGTACACGAAGACCTTGAAGTCACCTCTGAGTTTCTGGTGAAACGGGGTGTTGGGAATAGTAGCCATATGAGGCCTCCTGTAAGCCTCTGTGAGGCCTATCTCTTACGATTGGGGATATAGGGTAGCCTAGAGTACCCTCAGGGCGCTTAGAGAGCCGTATGGGGGGTTCTAGGGGGTGTTCAGACGTTACAGGCGGCTGCTAGTTGAGCCGCAAACAGGTCGAGACCACTCAGGGTCTCCTCCGAGAGTAGGATTAGTTCTCTCTCGGTGAACGTAGGGGTCGGAATTGAGCATATAGCGTCAGCGGACCCACCTGCTGTTCCGCAAGCGCTCAATAGCATCATCACGGCTATCAGAAACTTCCACATTATCGATCCTTTCGACGGTTTCGATGTGTTCTTCGAGTTCTTGCACACGTTGGTCCTTCTTCTGGACCTTGCGTCCACTCTGGAATACCCCAATGAGGATACCCAGAGCCACCACGAGACCACTCAGGGCCTTCCCTAGGTTGGACGTGAGGAACGTAATCATCGCCCCGGTCCTTGCTTGAACACAGCGTCGATAGCGAAGGCACCAGCGACGAAGGTGAAGATGGGGAGGGTGAGGAACTCAGCGGCCTGTTGAGCACCGGGGGAATAGACCCCCCAGATGAACATACCCCCGAGGAAGACCAGCATTACACTGGCAACCTCCCGTTTGTAGGTCTTAGGTTTCATTGCTTGGTTCCTTCTAAGAACAGTTCCCGCTCCTCAGCGCGACGCTTGGTGAGGCCCCGGAGGACAACCATCTTACCGCCCTGTCTCTGCTTGTTCCACTTCGGGAACTCATTTGCAGCCCCTACGTAATCGTAAGCATTTAGCTTTCGGAGGAGGGTGGATGCACGGAAGTTGCTCCCACCGAGGTTAAAGATGAAGCTAGCCAGAGCGTCGTATTGGGGCTGTGTGAGGGGCACCTTGACGTCCCTGTCTAGTACCTCCCTTACCCACCTAAGATCACCCCTGAGCAGCTTCTCAGCGTGTCTCTCGGTGATCACCATGCCCACTCGGGCTGTCTGAGTGTGCCCCCAGCCGATCGTCCAGACGTCGTGGGGTGTCGGGAGGTAGGCCTTGAGGCGGAGGGCCTCGTGCTTCTTGATCATGTCGATGTTCTTCACGCGAGTGATGGGAGAAGGACGTGCCTTGGGACGCAGGAAGTTAAAGAGGAACATGGGGGTATCCTTTCACGTCCTGAGGTGTCCCATCGATCACAGACTGTGCAGCGGTCCGCTCAGCGACGTCTGTAACGATCAGAGGGTTGACAACAGTTTCAGTGGTCTCATTGCCGTCAACGTCATTTGTCGTGACCTCAACAGTGACATCAAGTGACTCAATGCCAGTCTGCACAAGCACACTCTCCATGACCTCATTGCCTTCATCGTCATACTCACCTGTCGGCTGGTCTTCCCATACTTCGGCACGACCGTCAGCCAAGACATAACGAGCAAGCCGTACAGTGGCCTTGCGGTACTCAGAAAGCTGCCAGTTGAACGTGTTGTTGGCTAAGTTCACATCGTGACCTACTGAGAAGGCAGACATGAAAGCATCGAAAGCACCGTCAGCTAGGCGGATGGACTTCTCACGGGCTTGGTCAGACCAGACCCGCTTGATGTGCTTCTGCGCACGTTTCTCAAGCTGTGCTGGTGTTAGGGGCGAGTCGCCCTTTGTTACAAATACGGTCATGCTTTAACTCCGATCACGCAGGTTTGAGTGGTAATAGAGGGGGCTACGGTTGGCTTGATGATGTAGTCGAAACCATCGTAGACCACTTCGTAGTCATTGGCTGCACCTTCACGCTGCAACAGGCCATCCTCGAAGACGTCCTTTGGCTTCCAGCCTTTTGGCATGGTGTGGATTACGTCATCGTTAGCATCGAGTTCGAAGACTGAGACGTTGTCGAAACTAACAGTGCTTGCTAAAGAGCCACGTCCCTCCGTGTGAAGGTAGGTCGTGGTGGTAGTCGCAACTAAAGTCCCAGATAGAGTTTCAACAGTTGTACCTGATACTTGAAGCAGAGTGCCTGAACCAAGAGATGGCCCAATATAAAACTTGGGATTTGTAGCACCACCAGTAAGGGCAGTGACCTCTACCTGAACAGAGTAAGTCTTACCCACTTCAGTTGAAAAGGATGTGTAAGCAGTGGACGCAGCGCCAGAAACTAACTCTTGTACTAAAACTCCGCCAGCGGCTGAGATTGACGTGGCGGCACTAAAAGCAGTCCACCCACTCGTACCAGCATCAAACCCACCATTCTCCACCAGCCCATCAAAGTAGAACTGCTGCTCCTGATAGCCCCCCTGATTGCGCAGGGAGGCCAGTTCTTCACGCAGGTTGACTGCGGGTTTCTCAATATAAACAGTCATGCGATTACTCCTCGACCACTAGGCCATTGCTGGCGCTGATTGCAGTACCGACTGCGGTTGTTGTGTTGGACACTCTGCGTAGACCTTGGAAGACTGAACGTCCACCGCTGGTTCCGACGTGCAGTAGGCCAGTGGCATCGTCGTGAGCCAGTGCTGTGACAGCGTTAGAGGTGCCGTAGAGTGTGGCTTGGGCATTCTCTTGGAACAGCACCTTTTCGTCGTTGTAGATTTTGGCAATCTGTTCGGCTGTGGGTGCGGTGGCTGAGATGCGGAGGAGGGCTAGGGAACCTGTTTCAGAATAAGTTGTTGAGTGAACTCTTATACCAACAGATAAGACTGGACTTGCACCGTCTACATCATATGAAGACAGCCCAGTTATGCTATTTACCAAAGAGCCATTTACATAAAGATAAGAATTATCTCCGCTTCTTACTCCGCAAAAATGGCACCAAGTGTCGGGCTTTGCGCCAGTAATGTTTCTGCTAGCGCCACCATCTTTAATGGACCAAGTAAAATTGTCGCCATCGTGAATTAACTGAAACCCAGTATCTCCACTATCATCCGACATTCTTTCAAGGGCTGTGCCAGTGCCACTGGAGTTAACCCACCCCAGCACACAGAAGTCGCCCGTCCCGAAGTCGAGGTCACTGCTATACGGCTGCTCAAGGTAGTTGCTGGCAGAGAACCCAGAGTAGGCCACCAGATCAGCGCCAGTTGCTACAGGGCTGCGGGTTACAGTGCCGTTGATGTTGAGGCCCTTGTCGTTCACCGAGCGGTCTGCGTCTATGAGTTTGACGGAGATGTTGTCGATTGTAGCTTGAGTGTTAATGTTAGCCCTAGTCCCTATCGGAGTGGAAGTTGAGCCAGCCACAAACGCAATACTTAATTGGCCTGATACACTAGAATAGGCAGTGGCGGTGCTTGGGCTAACCCTGCGAATTAATATTGACCCAGCCGTTACAGTAACGTCTGCGGTGATTAAGTAAGCCTTCCCAACAGTTGTTGGTACGTTGATATTTAAATCCGCAACACCTGTCGTAGTTGTAACGCTCGCCAGCCCTCCACCTGCACTCCATGCTCCCGAGTCATTAGTCCACCCCGTCAGATCAGTATCAAACGTACCATTCGTGACCAACTCACCACCAACCAGATCGGTGTCATCGGTATCGGACAGGAAGGCACCCTTGATGTCGCCGTTCATCCAGCCTGTGTTGTAGGTGGATGTGGTGTGGGCGACCATGCCGCTTGAGGGGGTTGCGGGGTAGCGGGAAACATTATTCAGCCCAGATTGTCCCGCCAAAGCTATAAAAAGATCATCCTCAGCAGGGACAACGGCAACAGCTCGGTTGTTAGTGCCGTCATTTACAAGGCGTAAGTCACTGGCCACACCTGCTCGGCTGGTGTAATTTTCATCCGCATCAGCACCAGTTCCAACCTTAGAGTTCACGGTTAATGCTGTGTCAGATGTCGGCAAAACCTTGAATACATAATTTTGTTGGTAGCTGGTGCTGTTAGAACTCCCAAGATCAAGAAACAATGAATTTGTGTTATCAAACTCGACACTCTGGCTGATCGTATACACTGCGTTTGCGCTAGTAATATCAACAACAGTCCCATCATCCTTGATAACACTCACGCCACCGTCAGTCGCCACTGCAATCGTAGGCACAGGAAGCCCAGTAGCTGCATCAATAGGGGCGTTGGGTAGCACGGTCATGGCTACGTCGTTGACTGTATTTTTTACGATAGCGTACCCCGACACCACAAATGATGGGTTACTTGTTAAGTTTCGGTCTTTTATACTAGTCGCTACTAATCTGCCGCTACCACCATACGCAGAGTATAATTTAGCTGTTTCAGATATAAAATCTATTAGCGATGCTCCTCCTAGTGACGCATTGCCAAAGCCAATAAGCATCTTGCCATCTGTAGCTGAAACACTTGATGCTACACTATATAGGACAGCATAGGATGACGTAACCCAAGAAGCACCGACACCCCCAGTGAAAACCATCCACATCGGCAGACTTGGATCATCACCATCGTAGATCGTGACCTTAGCAGCTTCAGCCACAATCACAGCAACAGCAGGGAACTCACGACGAGAACCACGAGTAGCAGTGTTCAAGGCCTCCTGATACCAGCTTGTGCCTTGTGTGCGCTTACGCCATGCACCGCCGTCACTGTCCTTCGAGGTATCATAGACGAACACGTCAACGGCTGTGACAGCCTTGGTAGCTGCAATGGCTGACAGGTCTAAGCCAGTGAGGGCTGCGGCAGTGTTGGTTGCCGATGTAGCAGCAGCTTCAGCGGCCAGCTTGTGTAGGCTTGCAGTGTCACGGTAGCCCAGCGCCTGAGTGGCAGCAGCTTGAGCTTCAGCAACATCTGCACTTGTCTGCACCAGATCAGCCGCTGTCGCCGCTGCGTCAAGACCTGTTTGAACACGATCTGCTGCTGTAGCAGCTTCACTGCCAGCAATAGATACAACATCAGCCGCTGTGGCAATTACATCAAGACCTGTTTGAACCCGATCTGCTGCCGTAGCAGTTGCGTTAGCCGCTGTCGTTACGACATCAGCGCTTGTTGATGCAGCATTGCCAGCAACTACAATTCTATCTGCCGCAACCTGTGCTGCGTCTATCGCCGCCTGAGTGGCAGCAGAGTCGGCGGTAGCAGCATCTTCCGCAGCCGTAGCAGCGGAGGCGCTTGCAGAGGCGACAGAACCCTCAATGCTAACAAGCGCGTCAATCTCGGCGGCAACTGTGTTAACGCTGCTGAGTGATCCGACAACAGTCAAAATATCACCAGACGCCCCGGCGACGGAAGTCACGTCCGCAGAAATGCCAGCAACAGTCTGCACGCTTGACGTAATGGCCGCCAGAGTGTTGATCTCGCTGCTGTCACCAGCAACAATTGGAATCTGGGCAGACATCCCGGCGACTGAGCCAACGTTCAAAAGGTTGTTGCCGGAGGTGATCTCAAGGATGTCATCACGCGCACCCGCAACCGCAGTCACGCTGGCCGCGATCCCCGCGACGGTGCCGATGTCGGCTGCGTCAGCGACTACGGCTGAAATGTCAGCAGACAGCGCGTTGACGGCGGTAATGGCAGGCAAATTGTCGGCAACGCTGTTTACGCCTGCAATACTGCCGGCAACGGTGCCAATGTCGGTAGCGTCGGCCAGCACGCTCGTGATGTTGGCGCCCATGCCTGCAACTGTCGTGACGCTGCCAGAAATGCCAGCCACGGACGTTACGTCGGCGGAGATGCCCGCCACCGTGCCTACGTTAGTCAGCCCGGCGGCGACTGTAGTCACGTCAGCCAACCCACCGGCGACTGTGTTGACCGGGCCAATGCTCGCCCCCACCGCGTTCACGTTAGAGATGGAGCCGGCGACTGTTGCTATATTAGGGTTGGCGGCGGAGGCGGCTGCGGCGACGGCGCTTGCCTCTGCCTGCTCAGCAAACCCGCTCGACTGCGTGCTAGACGCTGACGACGCAGAAGCAGACGCAGCGGATGCGTTTGCGGAGATGCTGGAGGCTGCGGCAGACGCGGCGGCGGCTTCTGCCTCAAGTGCAGCAGCTTCGGCGTATGAAAGGACTGTGTCGCTGTCAGAGCCGCTATCCATGCCCGCCGTCTGCGTCCAAGTTGTTGTCGTCATGTTTTGATCCTCATGCGTAATGGTCCGCTAAAGCGGGCTGCGTCGCTGTCTCGTTGGAGCGCCTGCACCGCATTTGAATACAGGCTGCCCCACGTCGATACCTTTGCGTCATCGCTCAAGTATGGAGCCGATTGCAGCAGGCTGCCGTAAAGCAAAATGTCGGGGTGATTGGTCAGCAGCCAGTTCGTCGGTGCTGCGTCGGATAGGGCGGGTGTGCGACCATAATAGACCAGATCAACGTCGTAACCAGTGTCGGGCGCCGGGTAGACCTCAATGCGGCCAGCCTCGTGCCGAAAGTATGCAGGCTTGCCAGTCGCGCCGCGCTGCGCAAGGTCGGCCATGTCGGTGACGCCAATTTGCTTGATTTCCTCACCCGTCGCGTGGCGCAGCGAGATCGTGGCCAGCCAGTCGTCGGGGAGAAACTCGTAACCCTCGTCAATCGTAGTCTGAACTTTGCGCTCCATCAACCAGTGCCGCACGCTGCGAGCAATGTCAGCCTCCGCCAGCGAGATGAAGCTGGGGATGACCGCCGTGAGGTCGTCGCGCAGGAGCCAGTCGGCGATTGTTGCCTTTAGCTCGGTGTAGGTTGTGATTGGCATTTAGTATTGCTCCTCTTGGGGCATCATTGTGGACAGCAGGCCAGCGCCGCCAATACCTGCGCTCAAGTTGCGTAAGTGAGCAAGCCTTGGGTCGAAGCGGGCGAAGCGGGAGCGGATGCTGGATGGGTCGTAAGCCAATCTGACCCGATTTCCAGATGATTCTGGCCCGGACACGCCTGAATAACCTGCCTCTGACAAGACTCCTGATGTGTCCTGAGGGCCATATGCCTTGCGCATATTTTGCAACGCCCAATGCCTTTGCTGGTAGGGGTCAAGCATGACACTATTCCCGTCAGCGTCTTTTACGACATTAACTCCAGAACTCATTCGATCAACCTTGAAAAATGGGTCATCAGCGTAAATGTCTGCAATTTCCTTGGCAGCATCGCCCAAAGGCTCGTCGAGCATGAATGGGTTATCCTCTCGGACCATTAGAGGGATGACGTTGCCTCCCTCTGCGTACTCTTTGGGCACCTCAATGCCAGAAGTCTTTTCTCTCGGCACATATCTATCCGCTCGACTAGGCGCTGTAGTCGTGTAAAAGCCAGTCCCTAGCAAGTCTTGGCCATTTCCAAAAAATGAAGGGTCAACTGCCGTAATATCTGCACCTGTTCCGTGCAGTGCAGGAGAAAAGTGACCCGCCCGCGCCATCCGTGAAGCCTCGTCCATCGGCAGGTCCATGCCGGTAGCACCACGCTGATAAAGATCGAACATTTCCATCTCGTCTTTTGGCGCAAACTTAGCCAGCATTTCGTCTGTCACCTCGTTTGCACGACCAGAAGACAGCAGGTTCGCGACTTCTCGCGCCGGGGATGCCTCAACTGCTTCAGCACCCAAGCCCTGCGCAGGTCGACTAGGCGCAAATGCATCCAGCACGCCGCGCATGTCGCCTTCAGCTAATGATCGGCCAGCGTAGAGGGCCTCAGATGGGATTGCGTCGGCAGATCGGCGCGCCACGTCGGCAGCGCCTCGGCCAGCATAAGCCAGCCCGTCTGCGCCTGCGTCAACAAGATCATCAAGCGCATTCATGCCGCGACCAAGGCCAGCGCCTGCGTAAGCGTCACCGAATCCCATGAAGTCACGTGCAAATGCAAGCTCGTTATTGTCTGCGCCACGCCCGCCGATGTCAGGCATCGCCTCAGACAGCACGCCAGCGCCGCCGCCGAGTCCCGCCAGTAGAGTGTTCAATCCAGCCGATCCGCCAGCCAACAGGCCGGGGCCACTTAGCCCAGCCTGCGACCAGTCAGCCTTCGCCTGCGACCAAGGCTCGCGCATCATCTCAACGGCAGTGTCGCCGAAAGTGTCAACTTGACCGGGGGCAGTGTAATTTGGGATGTCGTATGGCAGCGGGAGCGCGTTGGATGCTGCGTAGGCGTTTGATCGCGCTTGATCAGGAGATAGGCCGAGATTGATAAAGTTCTGGTAGATTTGTTCCATCTATCGCGCGCCAACATAAGGCTGCGGGCGGTAGCCCGGCTGGATGCCCTGCTCCTGCATACGCCGCAACAAGTCGCCGAAGTCAGACAGCGGGTAGGTGGAGACGGGCGAAGGTGTCGCGGAGGTGGCCGTGGAAGGCTGCATAGAGGGCTGTGGCTGCATTTGTGTATTGTAGGGTGCCTGTGGCTGCATTGCGGGCTGTGAGGCGGCCTGTAGCGCCTCCATGTAGGACTGCATCGTGCCGCGATCCTGTGCGCCCGCAGGCTTCACGCCGAACAGGTTTAGCAGGCCGCTGTAGCCGCCAGCGCCTTGGAATTTGTCACCAGACGCGCCCATGCCACCGCCGTTAAACATATCTTGCAGGAAATTCGGCTTCTGCGACTGACGCGCCGCCATTTGCTGCATATCTGGTCGACCCTGTGGCCGCATTTGGCCCTCAGAGCCGCGACTGCCGCGGGGATCGGCCACCATGTTGGAGATTGAGCTGATCGGGCCACCGCCGCTGAACGTAGAGCCGGAGCGGCCAGCGCCCCCGCCATCAAACATGTCGCCGACGCTATCATAACCAAACATTAGGCAATCCCCTTATCGTTGCAAGCAGTGCAATTTTATGGAACAATACACGAAATACGCCGGCGCGGCAACACCAGCGTATCCCTGACCAAACAACCTTTACAGGAGGCCAAAATGGCTAAAAAGAACTTACCAACACCAAACGAATTGCGCAATCTCTTGCGATATGAGGCGACCACAGGGAAGCTTTACTCCCGCAAGTCCGGCAAAGAGGTTTTCACCAACACCCACCACAGCGGATACAAAAAAGGTGCGATAAATAATCGTACATACATTGCCCAACGAATTTGCATGACAATACAAGCGGGGCAATGGCCGAACGGCGAAGTGGACCACATTAACGGCGACAAAGCAGATAACCGTCTATGCAATCTGCGCGTTGTCACTAAGAGCCAGAACCAGCGCAACGCCAAAATGCGCAAAGACAACACCGCAGGCCACGTCGGCGTAAGTCTTCGAGCAAATGGCAAGTGGCAGGCATATATCTCACTTGACGGTGGGCGCGCGCATATCGGCACGTTTAATTGCCGAAGCGCTGCAATAATTGCAAGGAAGAGGGCGCAAGTGAGCCATGGCTACACCGAAAGGCACGGAACCTAAGCTATCCCCTTCAGCCCGCGCCTGATCGGCTTCCCCCAGTGAGATCGGGCGCCACTCAAGGCGGTGACCGCGTGGCTAGCCATTGTCAGGCAGACGGCGTCGGCAAGGTCAGGCGACCGCAGCCCGCGCCGCTTCATCGCGTCCTTTGACTCGGCCGCCATTTTCCCAGACGACGTGAACGAATACTGAATGCCAGTCAAATCAGCCAGCAACTCATCGTTATTCGGCAGCTTGCACGAGCGATCCTCAAGCCACGCTTTGGTCTTGAACCACAATTCAGTGCGCAAATTGCTGTAAGTCTGGCCCATTGCAGGCACCTCCGACACATTCACGCCGCGCACGGGGGCACCAAGCTCGCGCAGTCGATCGACAACGCCGCCACCGACGCCGATGCTGTCCACCAGTATCTCAATTGGCCGCTGGTTGAGTGGCAAGGCTTCATACTCAGCCATGACTCGGCCCACGGTTTGCATGAGGTCCAGCCCCTGCCACGATTTAATCTCGGTAATCACATTGCCGACCCGCTTGCAAAACGCCGTGCGGTCCGAGCCAAATCGAGCTGGGTCAATCGCCCATATTGGCTGCGTATCTGGCGTAACCTCGATGTCGCGTCGCGCCGCGCTTTCGGCCAAGTGATACGGAATAATTACGTTATCATCACCCAGCGGGAACTCGCCCAGCACGCGGATGCGGAAGGCATTTGAGTCTTCGCCGTAACGCAGGCGCATTTCGTCAACAAATTCCTCCGAAACCAACGGACTGTCCACGCACGACCAGCGCCGTGTCCAGTAGCTGCCCGCCAGCCGGGTCTGACTCTCGAAAAACGTGCCGCTGGATCGCGTCGGGTTGGATAGCAGGATCGTCGTCGCCGCGTGGCCAGACATCGAACCCGCAGCCGCCTCGAAGACCTTCTCAGGCACACCCGACGCCTCATCAATGACCAGCAGCACGTTCTCACTGTGAACCCCAGCCAATGCCTCTGGCGTCTCGGCCCGCGACGTCCGCGCAGAGATAAACGCCTCCGACGGAGCCGCCGTCAATTCAACCCGGTCAGACTTTACCGTCAACATCGGCTTCAACTGCGGTGGCAATTCGTTAATCCACCGCTTCAACTCCGCGAACAGCGCGTCAAATAACTGGCCGCTGGTGGGTGCAGTCACGACGACCTTGTTGGGGAAACGCAGCAGCACATACCACAGCATGGCCCACGACGCCGTCGTCGACTTACCAGTGCCGTGTCCAGAGCGCACAGACATCTTACGCTCACCGCCAGCCAGTGCGTCCAGAAATTCAGCTTGGTACGGCAGTGGCGTAGCTCCGAGAACCTCTTTGACAAATTTAACGGGGTCGTCGCGGTATTCGCGGACGAAATCCTCTAGCGGGTTCGGTTCACTCATCGCTGACGTCCTTGTAATCTGCGTCAATCGCCTGCTCTCGCGCGCGATCCTCCGCCTCAATTTCAGCCATCTGGCTGTTCACCTTTCGCAGCGCGTCCAAGTGCAAGTCGCCAATGCTCAGTGTCACATTCGTTTGCGGCCGCGTGCCGTATTTGCCTTGGTTCAAGCTGCCAGCCATGAATTTGCGCCAGTTAACCTTCTCGCGCGTGGCGGCAATCTCGTTCGTCGTGCTACTGCCGTCCAGCTTGTCCACCATCTCCAAACCCTGCTCGACCAATGCATCGGCAGCCTCCTCGCGTGCAGACGCCAAGGCGACCTTGTATTCGGGGACTTCATTCAGGGAGCGGCTGATGTAGCTGCGCGAACACTCGTAACGCCGCGCCAACTCTGCGACTGTGACACCGCTCGCGATCTGGTCATACAGCCAGTCAACGCCCCCGTTATCGGCGACTTCCTTCAGGATGCGTTTTTTGAGCGCCTTGCCAGCCATTTGTTTTCTCCAGTTTTCAAAATTTTACTGCGGGGGACGCGCAAAAGCAAGCGCGGGGGTGGGTGGGGGTCGTGTGTGTGGAAACATACATGCACAAGCACCGCCGAACTTCGAGGCATGGGGGGGGGTCTGGAGCCGACGGGCAGGCAGAAGCGGTCCCATACGTTGGTTCGATGCCTACAGCAGGACTCAAACCACCCAAAGAAAACGTAATGATTGCAATAGGTTAAGTATATGGACCGCTTATCGGGACCGCTTTGTGGACCGCTTTGCGATTAAGCTGACATAGTTAACCGCAACGTCAGCAAGTGTGCAAAGGTGGACATGGTGCCGCACAAGGGCACCATCATGTTAGCTTAAACCATTGATACCGTTATACATTGTGTTGGCACGAGCAAACATATCCACCCTATTGTCCACCCTTTGGCAGATAGGTCAGCATTGTTGACCTATTGACTGCTTATTGAACAGCGTTCACGCGCATGTGCGCCTGTGCTGCGTCGTGTGCGTCGCGCAGCGCTTCCGTGCGCTCATGCACACTAGTGTTCAGATATCTTCGCTTTCTGAATCATAGTCAGTCGGCGTTGGCGTGACCCACGTTGACCGCTTACCCATCGGCACCTCGGTCGACCCATCCATGACGTCAGTGAAATCTCGGCTCTCATCGGCCAGCAGGATGGGATCAACCTTCCGCACGGCCAGCAAGCGCACAGACGGCGCAGCGGTAAGCTCACGCGGCTTTGGCGGCAGCTCGAACGGTGGCACAGGCAACGTCACAGTCAATGCAGCCGCCCCTTGTTCGCCAGCATGTCGGCAACGTGACCAGCGGCCTGCCCCAGCGCGACCAAGACCTCCGTCAGGTTCACATTCGCTTCCAGCATGTCTTCCACGATCTCCAGCAAGTAATCCACCGCGTCGTCGACAGTCTCCTCGTCGACCAGCGCCATATCCAACATCAGCGTTTTCTTCATCTGCCAGCCTGTTTAAAAAAATGGCCCCAGCTTTCGCCAGAGCCAAGTTGAGGTAGTGGGGTCGAGCGGCGGGAGTACACGCTCACGCACAAGTTAGCCGCACCGTTGCTACGGGTCAATGCCCGTCGTCGAGCAGCTTCACCTGAACCATTAAGTCAAAGTCGGCAGTCGCCGCCTTCATGTAAGCCGCGACGAGCCTTGGGTCACGCTCTAGC
>Ga0208660_1000607_pt1 | contig 14348 bp, 4 predicted proteins | sample DEB08_DNA_13_FD_184527 | JGI IMG/M metagenome (GOLD analysis project Ga0208660, IMG submission 184527) | Aqueous microbial communities from the Delaware River and Bay under freshwater to marine salinity gradient to study organic matter... | ecosystem: Environmental > Aquatic > Marine > Coastal ... | reverse complement strand
TATAATTTACTGCAGTTAAATTTTATAAGCGCAACAATTTGAAAGAAGTATATAGTTTTTCTTATGGTTTTAAGTAGCTTAATCCTTATATTTTTAGCATCTCCTCGTCAACTCGCCGACCGGTCTTGCGGCACGATGGCGAACAAAGCTGCGATGACGTCTCGGGCCTCTACCTCATCATCGTGGTCGGGGCCACGGTCTTCATCGTGTGCATAGTGATCGCGGGCGCTATCCGGGTGTATCGCAGGAATGTCTAAATTAAAGATAGAACCTACTTAACTTACTTCTTAGCAATACATACTTTCATTTATTATTTATAGTCTTAAAGATAATGGTACAAACTTGTCAAGAGATATATAATATGGATATTAAATTGTCTTTGTTCAAAAGCCTTTTTTTTTGTTGTATATGAGCCTTAGTTCTCTTTTAATTCTTACATGGGATTAATGTTACAAAGTGTACCTTTTTTGTTTAGTAAACAAATATTAAAAATTTTTCTAATATCCAGACAGTTACTCTGTGTCTCTCCGGTCGCCAACAGACTGACCATCAGGGTAAGTTATAACTTTAACATTAATCCCTGCAGATCTTAATCTAGACTACTCTCGCGTGTTTGACTTTGTTTACGTATTGGTATACTCATCCTTTGTCTCTCCTTACTTCCGGTTAAAACTACATTCGTATACCAAAGTAAAATATTTATATATACGGGACGGCATAAGAATCTGATTACCCCACAACTTTGTAGTGAATAGCATATCTAAAGATAATTAAATTCTATGTAAAATATGTTTTTTTTTATTTAATCAATAGTTACTTTTTTATTTCACGAAGATTAGGAACGTTTTTTGTTTCCCAATATTCGTAGAATAAAAAAACACTGACACGAATGTGACAGATAAACTACCGGATCGTTTTTTTTAAATAATTACATTTAGATTACCGTTGTCAATGCTATCCTTATAATATATAATTTGGTATATAGTACATTTAGTCTTTACAATTAGTTTCCTAAAGTATTATACAGAAGTATTCTAGAAAATACATATAATTTTTGTTTCCTTTAGGCGGCGAGACAGCGCAAACGTGCGGAGAGGGACGCGGACGAAGGGAACTTGGACGCCATGGAGATGCAGGAGATGCTCGTCCCATCTGCGCCTCCCTTCGAGATCCACCAGGACGAAGGAATGCTGCCTCAGCCGACTGTCAAGAACAGAGTGGCGGTGTACGAAGAGCTCTCTCTCTGCACCTCCACTCCCATCAAGCCCCTGGCTAGGAAGAGGGTCAAAGTCAACACCATCGAGGAGGGGGACACAGTTCTCTCCTCGTCTCCAGACCTCACCTGGTCGCCGACCACGTCGACCTCCTCGCCTCCAGCAGTCCCTGCAGATCTGCCTCCAACTCCGAGGGGACCATCATTGCCCCCTAGGCCTGCTTGGTTGCCTTCTCCGGTGAGTAAAAAGTTTTACCAAAAATAAACTTAAAATCAATTATTTTTATTAAAGAGTTTTCTATAATAAGATGTCTTATAAGATAAAGTTAGTCATATGATACTCTTTATATCTGTTTGATACCTAAATTTCACAATTATACATTTTTACAGTTTTTGTAAATCATAATATTGTTTCAAGTTATAGTTGACTGAAAGCAAAAATTTATCTGTTATCATTGTTATATTAGTAGAGGACGTCTGACGCTGCTATCCAGCTGCTGCTGAGGTCGCGAGGCCGAAGTGCGCCGTCCCTGGCAAGCCCGGCAGTTACGCGGTCGCGCAACAGACACTTTCCCGCCATCAAGGAGGAGTAACTCAACATCTACCCTTCTTGATGATCCAAAAGTCTTGCCCTTCTAGGAAACGCTTAAGTTGTTATATCTTTAAATATTGAATGATCAAATTTAGTCAACTTGATATTGTTCAATTCCAAAATTTTATCATGCGTCACTTGACAATAGATAATCTTTTTTGCATTAAGATGATAGGTTAAATAAATTTTAAAAAGATCTATCAAACAATGGCCTTGATTGACTTTTATTACTTGATTTCTTTTTAGTCCAAAGTAAAACCTTTTTGCCCTTGTTTTTTTTGTAAAATCTAAAGACTGTTTATAACAATTGATTGATTTAGATTCGCTAATTAATAATATTAAAAAACATAATCGTTTAACGGATATATACTCAATTTCTAGGTTTTTATAGAGGCTGTTATATATATTGGTTTTAGATTAACGGTATGCAAAGGGTTTTCAATTTTTATTCTTATATTATTGTAAACACAATAATTCAAAAATTTAAGGATGAGCAAAGCGGTCGATAATGTTTTGGGTAATTGATCAATTAGTGTTGTCGCCGTAAAAGTTTTAACGCATATTCTAGCGCAGGCTACACTTAATGGAAGCATTTTTTTAGTCATCATTCATTATTTCAAGTTTATGACAATTAAGTTTTCTGAAATATTCAGAGATCACAGCATGGCGAAGCAATTCTAGGATTAATTTCTTCGGCGAATGGAATTGTTGCTGTTGACCTCTAGGTTAATAACAATATTATTTAAAGGAAAAGAATCCAAATTAAAGTTTTGTGAAACTTTATTTTAAAAAAAGAACACAATAAAAAGGAAAGGCCGGAATATTTAAGGATAAATAATGGGTAACGGGTTTCTTTTTTTTTAAAAGTTATACCATTAAGGTAATTTTAACAATATGTTTACATTTGTTATTTTATTTTAGGAGCTCAAGCATCCTCCACTCCCATCAAGCCCTTGTACCTTATGTACCCCATGCCATTTTTCTGTTTTCCCTTTATTTTTAACCTTTCATTTTTTTATTTTTCACAGTTTTTTTGGCATGTTTCCTTTAATTATATTTTACTTTAATGCAAGCTCAACTTAAACTCAAATACAATAAAACGAAATTTTTTTTTATCGCCTTAAGCGTTTTTTTTTCTTTATTTCCTTTTTTAGATAAACTATTACAAAAAACGCAACTTGCAACCGTGTTCCTAGACTTATTATAGTTAGAGAGAAACAGAGTTGAAAGAAAGATAGATAGAATGTACATAAAAATATATAGTTCGGATAATAGTTGGTATACAGATTTTAACGGAAACAAAACAGAATTTTTCAATAACTTGACATAGTACTTAAAATAATTTTTATAAGATTCTATCTAAAACAGTCTAAAATTGCTCAAGAGCCTTTTAGAAGGGTGGGGAACGAGTTATAGGTCTTAGATATCGGGTGTTAACATTAATAGTGTTACTCGCTTCGCGCGAATAGTGTCTTGTTTTGTGACAAAACAACGCATTGACAATTCCAATTAATGCAACTGCACTCACTCCCAAAACTACGTAAAGAGTATCTAGGTGTACCAGATCCATTATATCAAATACTTGACTGTTATATAGATACATGAGTTCTTCGTCTGTATAGAATAAATAAGATAAAGAATTTTTAAGACTATTTTGGCCAATGTAAAGAACATCATTCGAAGATTTGATTTCTAAATCAGTTTTGGTTTCTATTAATACCGAACTAGCTCCTTTGGATAAATTTTGAAAGTCCTGCCCCGTTTGATCCTTTATGTAAATTGGATTATAAACGATAAGCCCTTGTATGGTTGTAATAAAGGTATCATCATTTTCGGTGGACTTAAATTCACAATTTTCAGCAATATTTATGATATCCTTTTCGTTTAACGCAAGAGAACATAAGGGTGAAATAGTGGTTAAAGTACATTCATAGTAAATAAAATCTAATCTTTGTTTACAATCAACAATGGTTAACTCAAATTTGTCTGCTGAAAGACTATATAATTGGTCGTCATTTATAACATAAGAATGAAATTTAAGACCTCTGATTCGATAGATTTCTTCTATATTGAAGATAAAAACAGCTTCTACCAAACAATTTATTGCATCTGGTGATGTATAACAATTTATATTTGTCCATTCAACATAAAATTTTTTTGTTAATTCTAAATCGGTTTTGAAGCAATCATTATCAACCAAAGTTGGTTTGTCGTACAGAAATTTCAATCCGGCAGGAAAATCCCCCTGCAATAATTGGTCAACCATAACAAACTCTGACTCAACTAAGTCATAAAATTTAGTTAGTTCGTTTTCCAGTGCTAAACTTTTCTCTAAAACACCGAGATAGGCTGGTTGATTAATTTGTTTCATGTTATTAACACTAAGTCCAATCATAGAATTTATAATGTCATCAGCTATTATTAGGAATTCGGATAAACTTTGTTCAGATATGACTTCATAGGTAATTTTACACAACCCCAAAGCTTTTCTTGCATAGGCGTTAAAATCATTATTTGATCGTTGTAATAATTTTGCCTTAATCAAAGCGATCTCTCCCGTTATTCGTGTATAGGCATTAGCTAGAGCACTTTTACTTTGTGTTCCATCAGCGGCAGTTATTATTGATCTGTTAAACCTTTTGTCCAAATATTTTTTGAAAACAGTTGTGAACAGTCCATTAATAATTTCAGAATGATCAGTTAGTTCAAACTTTAAGAAGATCGGAGTTATTTTGAATTTAGTTGCATAAAACTCACGCTGGGTGTACACAGCAATGTTATAATCATCCGAAAGTGTTTTTATATCCACCAATGATAAATACATAAAAACAAGGACATTCAACCTGCCTATGTAGCGAAACTTGCCATAAGTTGTCCATGAAGACTCAAAAGTATAAGGATACATACTTAGCATATTTCTGAAATGCATACTTTTAGTATCCACTTATTTTGCATTTATAATCATTTCCCTTTATTTATTTGTGGATAAAACTCGGATAAAATGGCTACTAATGAATTTTACTTGCAACTAAGTTCAATCTCCATTTATTTCTCAACCTTTTAGAATAACAATCGTCTTGATTATTTAGTCTATCGACAAAGCCTAAACGTTTTTAAGTTAGAATAGTTTATATAAAATAAGAAATTCAGTATATACATATAAGGTGACATTCAAGCAGAGAAGGCTACATTCTTGCTTGAACTTATTACATTTATATCTTCATCTTCCTCATCATTTTCATCATCCCCCTCTATTGGTATAGGATTACTACGTAAATTATATTTCTTACGGACAAGGTTAGTGTTTTTCTTTTGGGTCGGGATAATTGTTGGAGTAATTTGCTTTTCCCCTGGTTTTATAGAACTGTCTAATTGTTTAGTAGTTTCTATAGGCTCAAATAGCTGTGTTGTTTCTTCATCAATTATATCATCATTCAGAACATAACCCTCATTGTCTTTCCCATTTAATTCTTCGGCTAAAGTCGGATGTTCAAATTTAGTAAATTTTCGAATAGCCTCAAATGCAGTTTCATCCCACATTTGTAAATCAATTGATAAAATATCCTTTACTTCTATTGGAATATTAAATTCAGGATCATGAGGAATATATTTTTTAACATGTACTTTGCTGTAAATAGAAGTAAAATTATCTGCACATCGTGCCAGAGTGAGAGTAGAAAAATGTACTTTTAGTACTACAAATACATCTGTACTAAATTTTGTTCTCAAACTAGGATTAACGCCAACAACTATCGATCTATCCAAAACAAAGACATAATCTCCTGTTTCAAATTTAGGTAATTTCCGGTTAACATTTAGATAAGATCTAGAATTAACATTCTGTGATCGAATCATTTCTCTTACAATTTCTATAGCTTGTTTATTTGCTACTGAACTGTGGTCGAACAAAATCTTTTTGTTTGAAGATAAACTTGATTCCTTGATTTCATTGATATTGAAGATGGAATCACAATTTTCTGAATCGGCATATAATAATTGCAATGGACTAAAGCCAGTTTTAGTACATTTATGTACATTATGTGCTTTAACGATCAAAGGAATATATGCATGCCAAAACTTTGTTTCGGAAATAGCTAAAATGCGTTTTAAAGATTTTTTTACATATTTAACTCTGCTTTCAGCTAAACCATTCGAAGTAGGTGAAAATCTAGCAATTGAGATCTTTTCGATTCCCAATGAATTTAATACCTCCAAAAAGGTATTGCTTGTAAAGCAAGGCCCGTTATCAGATAAAATCTTTTTGACATTGAAGAAAGGAAAAATAGCATATTTAAAAATATAGATAACCTCATCCGAAGTTTTAGATTTCAAAGGAAATGCCCACAATAAATCTGATAGGGGGCAGACAATAATTAACAAATGACTGTATACTCCTGATTTAGGCAGGGACTCTGCTAAATCACAGACTAATATTTGTCCGGGGTATGAGGGTATAGGGTATGTTCCTAGTTTATGACTAAATGAATTGGGATTAGTTAATGAACAACTATAACACGCTCTTAAAAACACTTTAACCTTTTTGTCCTTAAGTTTAATATAATATGGTTTTAAAATACTAATTAATTTTAAATACCCAGCATGATTTGATGTAAGATGATAAAAAGAAATAAATAAAGCCACCATTGTCTCTGGTAGTAGCAACTGAACATCATTGTTCTTTTCAACATAAATTAAACCATTTTTTAAACGATAATGTACAGCGTCTTCAACAAGCAAAAACTCTTCAGCAAAAGTGATTTTTTGCAATAGTTCTGAAAACTCAAGCTTTTGTTCATTCCGAACAGCTGTATGCGACATCCTTTGTGCTAGCACTGAAAGTGGTTTAACCCAATTATTTACATGAGTTGCTACTTTAGACAGACTTGATACAGATGGTAATGGTCCTTTTTCAAGTTTTACCAAACCGTGTTCGTTATTCTTAACGAAATCTTGGAATTCTTGTATTCCAAACTCCTGCCCCTTCAGGCGATTCAAAATAGTTTCATCTACAGTCCATTCTTTAAAATTAAATCTTGGTAAATCCATGGCTCTGACTACATAATTTCTAGTTAAGTAGTCACTAATATTTTTTCCTGAAGTAATGAATTTCAATTTAATATTAGGAAATTTTTCTAGAATTTCAAGGCACCAACGATTTAATTGAGGATTTCCGTCTTGGGATTTTTTTGAAAACGTTTGGAAAAGTGCCCGGTTATCTACAAAAGTTAGACATTCCGCACCCGCAATTAATTTTTTGAAATGTCGTAAAGCTAAAATTAAAGCGTTAATTTCCAATTGATTTATTGTTTTATTTAAATCCGCCTCTGGAATGACTTTAGACCAGAATGATACTATTTCGAGTTTCTGTTCAAATTGTTTCAAATTGAAATCTTTATTTTTATCAAAATAAAATGGTCTAAAAATGGGGTATTTGTCATTTTTATAGATACCAAAAATAAAGGGCGGATTTGTATAATCCTCACCATACATAAAATGTTTTTCTAGATCATGTATTTCCAATTCACTGATAAAAATGCATTTTCTTCTTAAAATTTGAGGCAGCACCTCTAAAATGTACATTTTTTCGTCGATAAAATATCCTGATTCAAGATCTTGTTTTAGGAAGGCATTATAATTTCCCAAATGTGAATCAAACTGAAAATCCTTAATTTTTTGTGCAGCCATGCTTGGTTTTAAGCCCATAATTAAGTCCTTCTTTAAATCAGATATAGATGTTAATTTACAACCTAATTTGTATTGTAAAGATCGAATCGAAAAAAACAGTGAATTTTTTACTGTATCTTCAGAGAAACCTTTTAATTTCAATTTAAAATAATTTCTTTCTTCAGTGGGATCCTTTTCCAGTTTTGATTTTTGTATAAACTCGGCATGTAGGTATAAAGGAATGGGTTCATATTCGAGTCTCTGATCGAACAAGTAGTTATGTATAGGATCATTTAAATACAAATATTCGGGTAAATAAACTTTAGTTTCCGAATTGTTAGCCACCTGGGCCAAAACTGCAGAATAACTTCCAAATTTTGAATTTGCCGCATCCGTGAATAGAATTTTTTTACTGTAAGGACAGATAATATTACTAAATATCTCCCTAGTACACAGTTTTCTTTTTAAACTTTCAAAAGCCTTTTTGTGTATATCTTGCATTTCAAAAATCGAAGAACTGCTTGTCAGTGGGTTTAAGATATTTATGTCCTCAAAAAAATCTGCTGGCATAACTGATCTAATTGTATTACATAACCCTAAAAAAGAGCGAATTCCTTTTTTATTTTCCGGAAAGGGGGCGGCTAATAATTTACCAACACGTTTAGGATCTGGAAGAAGTTTGTGATACTCAATTTTCCATCCCAGATAAAGAATTGAGTCTTTGCAAAAAGAACTTTTTTCTATAGAAATTTTTGCATTATGGAAATCTAAGCGTTCCATTATGATTCGTACTAAGCGAAAATGTTCCTTAACAGATTCCTTATACGTTTCTTTTAGATCTGAAGCTATTAGAACATCATCATAGAAAATGTATACTCCAGTCAGGGGAGCATATTTCATTTTTACTAAGTTCGGTTTCTCATAAACCAACTCTCCATTTTTATCATAGATCGGTATGTAATTTATAATACGATCTCCTAATTCCGCAAAAACTGCAGGACTACTACATAATCCTTGGCTCAGTTTGTTAAAAACATATTGACCAGAACTCGTACAAAATCTGGTATATTGTTTTGATTCAGGATCTAAATCCATTGAATAATACGCGGATGATAAATCGGTAATAGTAAATAAACATTTATTTCTCAATGAATGTAATATAGTACTTAGATCTGGTATGATTGGTGGGAAAGACTCTATAACTGAATTAATAAGGGAGTAGTTAATGATTAACCGTGCACTGGATTCTAAATTTTTTCTACTAACTAAATAACCAGGACTGGCAAAACTTGAAGCAGTATCTGTATGATTGACTTTACTAATAATTTTAAATTTTAGCAAAAAGGCACAGATATCTTCAATATGTTGTTTTTCATGACCAGACAAAAAGTATATTTTTTTATACTTGGGTAATTTAGTTCCCTTTTTTAAAACAATTTTGTATGTTGACAAAGTCTTTGACATGTTGCCCACATCATAAGTAGACCGAGAAATTATGTTAGGAAAACTTTCTAAAAGAATTTCCTTTAAATAAGGGCGAATTTCAGGGGGATAGTTATCTAAAATCAAAATATCCTTAATCTCCGAAAAGGCTTCAATTCCATGGCCTATATTATTTGGTGAAAATTCTAAATCAGACATTTGTTCTACTGGTTCTATTTGTTTAATTGGGTCTACTATTTTCGTAATATCTAAATCATTTAAATCAGATACATTTTGTGTGTCATACCCTGCAAGCGAAAAATGTTTAAAACTAGATGAAATAGATTGGTCTGTGGATAACTCGGCATTTACTTTTATGGTTGAATGGCGCGTGAGGGGTAATTTATGAGCACTCACAGAGTTTATTATCTTCCTCGTTAACAAATCCTTTTCGGCATAAGGTGAAATAATCCGATAATCTCGGGGATTATACATTTCTACATCAAACACGCATAGTTTAGAAAAGTTAGCATTTGTCAGATTAGTAATACAAACTACTGGGTGTTTATTTGTTAACAAATTTAAAGTGGGGGTTACTCGAATGTCATCATTATAAGTTTCATAGGAAATCAGCACCGAATCATTTAATGAAAATGGATTGACATTATTTAACTTTACACTACAAAACTTGGTTTCACCAGGTTCGAGAGATATAGTTTCTCTTGCATTATATAAAGCATTTTTAAAACAAGTCATTAATTTTCCCTCAGCTACATAAGGTTTTTTCATAGTAAACTTAGTTTTTAACACATTTTTATGCAATTCAAAAGATGTATCCAAAATATGTTTCATCATTGAGTCCAAACCTATAACTACTGGAAAATAGACCTGAAGTGAATCCACTACAAAAAAGTTCATAAGAAATGGAGGTTGTTCTAAATTCCACTGAATGTACAATTCAACCATTCCTACAACTGACATCGAATGATTCGAAAAACTTAATAAACTGTCTACAGGACTTTTCATTAACATATTTTTAACCGACTCTAAAGGAAAAAGAGTTTTTAGCAAATCATAAGTTAAGAGAGTAACATCAGCACCTGAATCCAACATAAATATAGTCTTTTTAACTTTATCATTTTCTAATTTTAAATACATTTCCCCAAAAAACTTTTTACCATAATTGGACTGTTTCACACTTTGTTTAACATCCTCATTAAGAGTGATAATTTTGTTTTTTGACATATTTTTTGAATTGATAAGATTTAAAACAGACAACGCACAAACAGACATATTATTGTGCAGATTCAGATCGTTTTCTGACTCAAAAATAGGTGGCATAATTGGCTCTTCTGGAAAGGTATCAGCACAAATCTTTATATCTTCAAATAATTTAATACTTTTATCCATAGTATGAATAAGGTTTGCTGATAGGGCTGTTTCAATTAAATTCGACGAATTTGATTTTAAACTATTTTTTTTTATTCCCAAAGGGGTAAGATTTGAACCTGATAATTTTCCTGAATTTAATTGTCAATTATGATGCCTTGATCTCTGGTTACCCGATGACTTGGATGTTTTAGACATTACGACCCCATTATCCTTTTCATGAAAACAATATTTTTCGGGATGAAACAGACTTACTCCTTTTGCCTTAAGACATATATTACAGGCCTTTTGAGCGGGTACAATCATGATTGGTTTATTATTTGCATCCTTCATTTTGTAACATAAATCACTAGCATTATGAGAACCATGACTACCACATAACGAACAATATTTGGGCGGACCCCATGTCCTTTTAGAATTAGAAAAGTTTGTTCCTTGAACTTCGGCATGTACAGCGTGTACTGCTAAACTTTTACCATAAGGCCTATTATATTTTGGTTTAGCCCCAAATTCCCTATCTCGGCTTGACACAAAATCTTTTGATACAGATTTGTGAGAAGAAGGAGCATAAGCTTTTATGCCCGCATTAATTTCTTCTTTATACAGACTTAAAGCCCGTTGAAACTCACTGTACGTGGGCTGACTTCCCGTTTGTACTTGAGAACACAGCTTAGTATATGTTTGACTAGCAATTCTACGGACAGATCTAACACCCTGATCCGGTAAACTTTGGATTAGTGCCATACTTGCTGTAACATTTACATGATTTGATCGAACACTTCCTATGGGATATAATTTGGAAGAAATAGTAGCCAATTCTAAAATTTCAGCTATAATTTTATCCAAATTATCATCCCTAGTGGCCTTAAATGAATGTAATTTAATCCTACCCTGTTCAGGTGTCAAAGAATTATCATATAAGACAACCAATTGATGAAAGATCGTATCTATGTCTTCACCATTTTCAACGAGACCTTGAACACACTTATGTGCCGACCCGGTGGTGGAATACAAAATCATTTCTGTCAATTCATTTCTTGTCAGTAATAATCTTGATTGAGCCAACTTAATCTTTTCCAAGAACTCAAGGATAGAACCATTTTCCTCAGCGTTGTCATATTTTTTTCTTGGAAGCAAAAGCATACAATCTCTAATTTTAGTAGAACTAGTTAAAGTTGCAACCTCCCCATACCTAGTAGGTGGACAAACTCTTGGATTATTTAAGTGGCTATTTAGGGACTGATCTAATAAATTAGACTGTACTCTCTTAGTACTTAGTTTAACGGTATCTTCCAATATCTGGACCTCGTTATCTAATTTTTTAGCAAAAAGTCCCGAGAGCGTTTCTAAATCAAAAGGTATAATTTTGTTAGATTTTGATTTACTCGCTAACTCATTCATCATACTACCCATTTGTAGAATAATTTCACCTAATCCATCTGATTGTGTACGTTGCCAATTTTTACTATGAATAGGTGACAATTCATTCTTTATTCCCGTGGTGTCAGTATTTCCTTGATGAATATCAATTCCTGCCCTCTCCCCAAACTTTTCTTTATAAGTGTGAGAGGCCATTGCCTGTTCCTCATAATGATCATTATCCAAATCAATATCATTAATATCTCCTAATGATTTTGTTGACGAACTTTTTGATCTAGAATTGAAAAATTTTTCCATTATATTTTTTTATTTAGATCAAAAAGTAAAAATTTATGCCTTATACACCTTAACGCAAATGTATTTTTCAAAAAACAAAAACCTACTAAATTTCTATTTTTGTGTTATGGTTTTGATTCCAAGCTTTAGAGAAAACCCTTTTTTTTATTGGTTTTATTAAAAAATAAATGGTTTATTATTTAGAAGGTAAATTTTAGATACTTTAAGAATCGCTGGCCTTTTTTAACTTGACAAAGTTATTCAGGTATATATATTTGTACACACAAGTGTATTCTACTTTTTATAAAGAGCTGGAGGTTAAAAAGCTAGTTTTTGAACCTGGCTATTCCCCCAATTTCTTAAAAGAAAAATATATATAGCGATTTTAATCTTTCGAGTATCTTATAAACACGAATTAGGTTAACAAAATTTAAAGTTCCCAATTTTCACAAAATATTAAATTTTTCCAAAATGTAGGTATTACTATAATGTTAAACTTGCTTAAAATCAAAATCAAAACTAATATTGTTAATAAAAATGTTATTTCTATCAACAATCTTAAGCACATAAAATTTAAAGTTCCAATTTGTAATGATCAGGACACAGTCTCTTTATTACTCGTAATAAAGGTGAAAATTTTAGACACTTGCCTAAAATTAATATTTAATCTCAATAATTATAACAATAATCAATCAAACGCTTTAGAATTACAGATTGTGTAACAATTATATCTTGACTTAAATATTTCGATACCAAAAGGTGTTAGTTTAATGCAGGCCTTGTGTAGTATCTTCTACTAGTATAATCACGTCTGATATTATCCTGAGATTGTAATAACTTCACAGTATTCAAAAAATAAATTTGGCAAAATTTTTCAAAGTTACTGGAATATACTAGATTTACGTCCCTGTGTATTATCAATTAGTTTTATGGACACACCAATAAACTTGCGCGCAATTGTTAATTTTCACAGTATTTATAGTTTGATGACTATAAACTAATACTTTACCGCAATAATACAATATTCACTTATTCACTTCACTGTCTGTATGATTAAATATGAAATATCTTGCAATATATAACATATATTGTGTAATTCAAAAATTATATCTTGTAATATTTCAAGTATTATGTTTGGATTTAGATTAAATATGTGGAAATATGCGTTAGAAAATATTTTTTAATGTTTAAAAAAAAATTTTTTTCCAAGTGATGTTATACTATTTATGTACTTGTTGTACTTAAGTATTTTAATTATTTTTAAAGCTTAAAAATTTCAACGGAAACGATGCACCATTTGTGGGAGCAATCCCTTTTCTTAATGCCACAAGAAAAAGCTTCCTAACGGAGAGATAAGTTCCAACAATAATGTAATGTGTCAATTGACTTCAGCGATCAACACTTAATTACACCTTGTCTATTTATTCTGGATTCAGTGATTTTAAGGATACTGAATGGGGGATAAAACTGTAAAGAGTACACTCTTTTGTAAATGGGTGAAAGGGAAAGTTGAAGTTTTTATTTTAGTCCAATACTAAATTACTAACAAAGAAATTTATCAATAAAGTGCCACGCCCAGTATTTAGAATTCAAATAAAAAGGGTAAAGAAAAGACTCTGAGTATGTATTTTAACAACCTTGGTTCAGTGGTAAAAGAAGATGTTATATATATTCAAGCCCTGGGTTATTTAAGCAATTAAATAATGGAAAAGTTTATAACCTCGTTCTGTCTCTAATACTTTAACAATAATGTATTTAAAAGTTTATATCCAAAAGTGAACAGGAAAAGTCAAATATAAATTTACAATATATTATTCTGAACAGATCAAAGTTTAGATACAAAATAAATAGTTATAAAACAATTTTGTGAAATATTACAAGTGACACAAAAGTTAATGATTACAACAGATACAGAAATACAATGAGTTGGAATATAAAGATCAAAGTTCTCAGTACTTAATCTAATGAACTGTTTGTATTATTTTAATCCGAAATATTCCGAATTATTCGGGTGAGAAATATTTCGATAATACGGAAGGAATAAAATCTTTGAACAAGTTAAATAATTCTACTTGTATTCAAACCAAAAGATTTCCCTCTTTTAATATAGAAAACTCTTCTATACTAAGTATGGATTGCCTAGTTGTTAATGTTAGCAGACAAAACTAACAGAGTACCAAACTTGGACTGACAAATAAGTTTTTAAAAGTGAAGATGTTAAAGTTAAAATACTTAAGTGTAGTCTATGCGTTAAGTGTTTGCTGATGCGTCTAAAAGATGACAAGTAAGACTGCAAAAACGTGAGGGGGGAGAATGGACTGAAGAGAAGGCAATTGGGGCATCCTTTTATAGACAGAGGTGCCAAAGGTGCCTGAATGGTTCATTGGTTACCAATAAGATGATCTGGACCAA
>Ga0208660_1000599_pt1 | contig 14426 bp, 7 predicted proteins | sample DEB08_DNA_13_FD_184527 | JGI IMG/M metagenome (GOLD analysis project Ga0208660, IMG submission 184527) | Aqueous microbial communities from the Delaware River and Bay under freshwater to marine salinity gradient to study organic matter... | ecosystem: Environmental > Aquatic > Marine > Coastal ... | reverse complement strand
ATCCTTTTGGCACGCCAGTAGACGTACCTAAGAGCTTGTCTGTTGCAGCTTCTACTACTGCCCCTTCAGGTAATATCTTTAATAATTTATCTGCGTTCTTATTAACAAATTGCTGAATAGCTGTAGCATCACCTTTTGACAGATTAGCCGTTGGACTAGTTAGCTTTTTAACTGGTATACCAAGTTCTTGTGCAATAATTTCAGGAGCTAAGTCACCAAGTTTTTTAAACGTTAGATTTTTAGGATCGATGCCTTTGATCTTGCTTTGCACTTGCTCTTTAATTTTAGCTACAGCTTCGTTAGAAATAAAAGAACTTGGTTTTATTTTACTTGACGTATCTTTTGTTTCTTTAGCAACAGTTGTGTCTTCTGCTGCAACATCTTCGGCGGCTTCTATTCCTTGAGTGATTCCCTCTTCAACTGACTTAATGCCTAATCTTTGAGCTAGGCTATTAGCTCTTAAAAAACCTCTATTAATAATAAACTTCTCTAACTTTTGAGTACCGTTGTATTCGTTTATTGCCATTGTCTGCAAATCTGAACGCATTGAATCCTGGAACTCTTGTCTAGTTACATTTCTTCTAGCGTCATCGGCTATAGGATCGTACAAAGCTTTAGTTCTATTTGTAACTATTTTTTCAACTAATGGTTTTATACTTGCTGTTAGTTCGTTTTCTAACCTTATTTGTTTAGCTCCTTTTTGAAACGGTTTTCCAAATTTTTTAGCTATAGCCTTACCTTCTTTTTCAAGAGCTTTTATTTCATTAATAGTTTCACCTATAGCTTTATCTTGCTCAGGCGTAAAGGTGGTTTCTTTACTAGACTTGCTAGCTGCTACCCCAGTCACAACAACTTCGTCTAAAGGAATAACAGGTACTTCTTTTTTACCACCTAAACCTTCTTTTTGTATAGTCTTAACGTCTTCAACTGTTAAAGTTCCATCTTTAAGTTTTCTACCTAGTTCTTTAGCGAAGTTAACTATATCAATTTCACCTTTAAAATTGTAGTTGTAATCTGTATTAGAAGCTTTTGAAGCAGCTGTTCCAAGCATTGAACCAAGATAGCCTAAGAACCCAGTGCCTTTTGCTTCGTCTAATTTTATTTTATTATCAGCAACCTCTTCAAAAAACACCATTAAAACTTCATCAGCGCTTTGGCCTCTAGTTCTAGTTGTTATTCTTGTATAAGCTTCTGGATTAGCTTTTTCTAAATAAGAAAGTATAAGGTTTTTTGTTTCCTCAAAAGCAGCAGGATCTGATCCTAAAGCTTCAGTTGTTATAACATGTCCTAGTTCATGCAGACTTGTTTGGCTTCTTTCGTTCGCTATTGAGTTTTGAACTGATGTTATAGAGTCGTATACTTTTTTACCTGTTTTTGTATTTGTAGAGGGGACGTTAAATCCATTCAATGTTCCATCGTTAATACCCTCAGTAAACTCTTCAATCAAAGAATCTGCTTGCTCTTGCGTTATACTATTGTTTTCATCTGCAGCTCTAAAATTCATCATCGCAGTAAAAGACTTTATAGCACCCGCATTAGTATCTTCAACGCTATAACCAACTTCAATACCAGCTCCAGCTAACGCTTTAAGCGTAGACTGATCTGATTGTAAAGTTTGTTCTAACTTTTCCTTTGTGTGTAATTGCTCTGCTTTTCTAGTTATTTTATCACCAGATATATTTTGATTTCCATCAACTTTTAATAGTCTTTCAGCTTCTGTTTTTAATCTACTTTGTTCTTTATTAGACAGTAAACCAAATGTGTTTGTAAAAGCTTGTTTAAATTTATCTGCTCCAGCTTCTATTTGATTGAACTCTGCTTCTAATGCATTTAATATTGCAGCTTTTTGATCGTCAGGTATGCTGTTGTTGTTATCTAAGGCTTCTGCTTGGTTTCTTAATTCTTCTTGTCTTTTCATAGACTGCTGTAGCAACTCTCCACCTTGCTTGTTTAAGTTGTTTGTGGCCAAGTTAACTCTTTGTTCTACTATTTCATTATTCTGATCTATCAAGTCTTGCTTAGACTTTTCTATTCCAGCTTTATCAGCTTCTGTAATCCACGGGTTGTTCATGGATCTATCGAGAGTATTTATCATTTTAAGATTCTCTCTATAGTCTGCATTAGTTTTGTAATCACTTAGAGCTGCAGAAAAAGCTCCTTTAAAATAAGGTGCTGAAGCTGTTAATGATCCAAATAAACCGCCTGTAAATACCGACTCTGATACATTTTCAAAAAGCGGCTTACCGTCTATGCCATTCTGAGATATAGTTGTTAAACCTTCACCAGCAGCGTCGACAATAGCTAAACCTAAATCTAAAGGTCCATCTTTTTTTAGTGTTCTATAGTAGTTTTTCCAACCATCTAGTATTTTTCTTTTACCAGAAGCTGTAGCGCCTCTATAAGTACCTTTTAATATTAAAGCAGTTGGACCAACTCCAAAAACATACTCAGAAGCTCCAAAACCTAAAGCTTGTAAAAAAACAGTAGCCTCATCAGCTTCTCTTCCAAACAGTTGTTCCGCTTCTAACTGTCTACCCGCTTGGTATTCGCCACCTGAAGCGGCTGATACAGCAAGCATACCAAAACCTCCAGAAGCAATAGCTCCAAATATAGGAGCTTGCGCTATAGCCTGACCAGCAGCGTATTCTGTAAAATTTTCTAGACTGTTAAAAGCGTTTTTAAAACTTACAGGTTTATAGTATTTGTTAGAAACAAACTCTTTTACTTCTGCTAATTTTTTTGCTTCATCTTGAAAAAATGTAGAACCGGGTGCTAATTCACCAGTTGGTTTACCTTCTTCATCTAATTCCATGGTTCTAACTGACATTTGATTTAAAGCAGTTTCTAGGAAAGCAGCGCTATTAATAGCTACACCCGCAGCTCCTAAAACTAGATCTGTATATGCTTTTTCAAATGGTTTGTAAACTCTACCCAAAGCGTCAAGTTGAACGTCAGAATCCTCTATAGAGGATATCATATCGTTGTATTCTACAACTCTATTCTCTAAGTCTATACTTTCGTTTTTTAAATTAATGCCTAGCTTGTTGTATTGATCTATAAAACTTTTATAGTTATTGGCTTCGTTCTTGTATTCAATTAAATCCTCAATAACTGGTTTTCCGTTTTTTTGCTTTTTAACAATGGCGTCTGCAAGTTTTTTTATTTTTTCTTGCTTACCTTTTAAAGCTTTAGAGTAAGATTGAAAGTTTTTAACTAATGAAGATTCTTGAAATCCACTAAGGCTAAACTCTAAGTCTTTTCCAAAATCTTTTACATTCCAAGTCGCTTTATTTCTATTGGTGATTATATTTTCAGCTATTAAGTCTTGCGCAGCTTTTCGGTTAGGGATTTTATTACCTTCCTCATCCCTTAAAAAATTACCATCTTCATCTTTTTGGTATTCAGGTATGTTAAATATAAAGTCAGTAGCGTTTTGCATCTTTATATCTCTAGCTTTAGAATTAAACATATTTCGTCTAGCTCTGTCTTCTATCTCTTGTTTAGATATTTTAGGCGCACCTATTTTTCTGGGTTTACTTTCTAATTGTTTTAATGCTGTTTTTAGCTCTTCTTCATTAGGTATTATAGTTATAGTTTCTTGAAGAGAAGGCGTCATTAAACCCATCTTAATATCCATGCCACTTCCAGTAGAACCTTCTATTAACTTTTGTGTTTCTACAGGCGTGAATAAATTTTCGTTGTCATATATATCGCTATATAAAGAGTCAAACTGATCTTTGCTTAAATCAGTTGATTCTTTAAAGCTTCTAATTAACTTATTTTCTTCAGACACAGGTTTAGACTCTACTAAACCTAAAGTAGATTTTCTACTCTCTAAACCTACTTCTCCAGCTTCTCCCGCGCCGTAAGGATCAAATGGCTCATATTCATCTTGAAAAACTATTTTAGACGTTTTTAAAGCTCTTTGAGCATCTGTAGCTATAGATCTTTCTATTTGTCTATTTATATCTTCTAGCTTTAACTTAGCTGTTGCGTCTTCGTCGTACATTGAAGTAAAAGTCGGCTTGCCATTTCCAGAACTTAAACTCTCGGATGCTCCCGGGGTTGTTGCTGCAGTCGCATCCTTTTCCACAACAACTTCTGTCTTTGCTTGTTTAACAGGTGTTTTAATTACCTCTTTTTCAACTTTGGGTTGGTTTTTCTTTTTCCATTCTTGAACTTTATCAGGTATGTCTGTTGCGCCTTGATCTTGAAGTGATTGTACGTATTCTAGTAATGTCATTTAATTAAATTTATAGGTTATTATCGTCAATAAACTTTTGAGCTTTAGCTTTCTTAGCTTCAGCTAAATCAAACACCGCAGCGTCTGCCTGAACCGTAGGTAATTGGTTCGTAGTAAATTGTTTCAGATAATTATTCATAAAGTATTCTTTATATTTCTTTTCAAATAAAACTTTTTTATCTTGCATAAGTGGCAAGTCTTCTGTGTAACTCCAAGAGCTATCTCCCGCGTTAGCGTTCTGAGCCATTTGATCGTCCTCTTCAACGTTTGTACCTTTAGATATATAAACGTTCCAAGCAGCAATTACATCTTGCTCAGAGCTCAGTAAACCAGCAACCTCAGCGTTTATAAACGGAGTTACTTTTTTTTCTATTTTATCTAAATCGTATTTAAGTGTATTTCTACCTTTGCCATTTCCGATGTCTATGATCTCATAATCAGGAGTTCCATCAGTATTCATAATCACATATTCTTGAGTTATTTTAGCTCCAGCTGAAAGCTCTCCATTTTCACCAACCATATCTGGTGAGAATACACCAACCTCAGTTAGTAATCTCAACATGTCCTTGTTAATATCTGGAGTAGGTGCTACAAGTGAAGTATTAGATTCGTTTAAAGCATTTAGAGCTGTGTTGTTTATAACTAAAGGCTCTACAAAAGCAGGTCCTATAAAAACAATTTGTTGAGCTCCGTTTGGTAGTAAGTCTAAATAAACATTATAACCGTCAGATTTAGAGAATCCAGGTTTAGCTGTCATTACGCTATTAGCTGCAGTATATTTAAAGTTATTATTTGGATCAAAGTTTGGATCGTCAGTGATGCTTAATTCTGCTAAAAGTGATGATAAAAAATCTAAAGACAGCTGTGGCGCTTCTTGCAAATGCTTGATCTCAGATAACTCATAAGCACAAGTTTCGTCTTGACACCTATTGGAATCCATAGCTAGCTTCAACTTAGCGTAAACTCTACCAGTATTTCTATAAGCGTTCTCTAACAGCTGAAAATTATAATCGCTAGTGTTTGATATAAAACCTTGATTGTAAGCCATAGCATTACTTTCGTTGAACTGCTGTAAAAAAAGGTTTTGATTTAAGTTGTTTTCCATTTTGTTTTTTTAATTATCCTAACATTCCTCCACCAATAGTAGCTAAAGACCCAAACATACCAGTCATGGCCCCTGTTTGATCCGCTTTAGCTTGAGCCTGATCTTGTTTAGCGCTCATTAACTCTCCGTAAGTCCTATCAATAGCTCCTTGCTCTCTACTTTCAGTAGCTCCAAATACAAATTGCTTTCCAGCAGCTTCAGCTGACTGAATACGCTGCTCTTCAGACATTTTTCTTTGTTGCATTTGTTGCTCTCCTTGAGCTCTTTTATCTTCGTTACTTTTTTCTTGCATTTCAATACTAGCTGCAACACCTTTTTTAGACTTTAAAGCTGCTTGAGCCAAAGCAGTTGCTCCACCAGCGCTCGTGCCAGTCGCTCTCATTGTGTCTAGTGTGTTAGCTAATGATATATCTGCCTCTTCAATCTTTATTTCTGCAGCTCCAGTAGCAACGCTAAGGTTAGCAAAAGGATTACTTATCATGCCACTTAGGCTTGTAACGTCTTCGTAAGGATTTATAACTTCCTGTCTATTGGCTTCTAAAGTATTAAGCTTGTTTGTTAATCTACGCTTTTCAGCTTCGGCGGTTCTAGCTGCTTTTTTAGCCGCGCTTGCTCCTATAAGACCACCTATTATAGCTGATCCTCCTCCCATTATCGCTCCTGCTCCTATCATGTTATTGTATTTTAATTTTTTTCATTTTAATACTTATTTTTTAACATAATTAAAATATATGCTATAGTTTTTCTACTGAAACAAGTTTCCATTTACCTTTTATTTGCTTCCAGTTTTGTTTAATTTTTTCGTAATTATACGTTTTGTTTAATGAATCTTTTCTATCTCCACAACCACAAGGGACACCTGTTAAATCAGAAGCTAATTCTACTATCTTTTTCACCCCCGTTACCGTGGTGATCTTTTCAATTGTATCGCCTAATCCTTTTGATTTCATTTATAACTTATTGTTGATAACCATTATTTCTAGTATATCTAGAGCTAACAGAGAATAACTCTTTTACCCCTTCATCATCTGTTACACCATCGGTTTGCATAGTGACGGTGACATAATTACCTTTAATACCGCTTATTTGATCCCCGAAAGAAACCTCACCCTCTGTTGGATTACTATTGTTTATTAAATTAGCGACGTAGGTATTTTCTTTTCTATTAAAACCAGCATAGTTTAATGGAGGAAATAAAGTAGCCGGATATTCATTTCCATAATTATCATAAGCACCAGCTGTATAGCTTTTTATCAACGCCGATTGGTCAGTTGTAGAAATCCACCCAATACCTTGATTTTCAATATTTGGACCTGCTCCTGTGGTATCAGATGTTATACTATTAACTTGCCACCCGTTAGTTCCTTCATAACTGATTGTTAAGAAAGATTTGCTTTGCTCAGGCTCGGGATTTAACACAAAAGTAATTGAAGACTCGTAGGTTTGATTATAAAAATTAGTAGGTCTATCAGCGTAATGCTTGTAAAGACCAGAATCTTTAGTAGTATACATTTTGTTCCTTAAGCTAAACACTTGGTCTGGTTGATAATTAAAGAAACTTACCCATCCACTTACTCTTTCGTCAAAAGATAAAGTTTGATAACTGTTATCTTGAAGTTGTATGTTTTTCTGAATAGAAACAACGTATTGCTTATTATGTATGTCGTAACCCCCTATTAATCTAGCTGGAAAAGACGGCACTGAAAAAGAGTTTATTTTATCTCTAAAATAATCAACCATTCCAGCTGCTGATATCTCGGTTATTCCATTATTAGAAAGTCTAAGTATTACGTTTTTATTTGCATCTGAAAAATATTTTTGATAACCATACACCGCAAAACTTTCAGGGTTTTTACTTATACCGTAGTCGCCAGCATAAGGTTGTATAGCGCCTATGACTAGATTAGACGATGTTACAATTCCTCCTCCTTCGGCTGAGTATATAGCATCTCTATCTATTAATGCGCCACTTACTTTTCTTTCTTGAAATATTATCAATCTGCTTTCTTCCGCGTAAAGTTTCTGTATAGATCCATTAGCTGGGTCAACAGATTTAGTTATGTCTTCTCCTACTGAAAAAACATTAGTTCTATTTATACCTGTTCTAGAATTAAATATACCAGAATATATCATAGAGTTTATTCTATTAGAAGCGTTTGGTTCGTCTTCTACTAAATAAGCTTTTACGCCAAAATCAACGGTTGTATTGTTATAACCGCCTCTAATTCTAGACTCTTCTATAGCCCAATTTCCAGAGTCTGTTAAGTTAGATCCAGCTCTGCTATAACCTCCAATACTTTGAGGTATACCAAAGGAGCCATTCCACACTGGTTTTTCAGGTGGATTGCTTATAGTCTTTTTTAATACAAAAGTGTTAAAATATTTTACTTCTACTATTGCTCCCATAGTTAATTATTACTTGTTTGTGTTAATATTAACATAGCTATTATGTACATGTTACTCCTCCAATCGTAGAACCACACGTGTTACCGCCACCTCCACCTGGATAAGGTTGGAAACCAGATGGTATGTAAGGAAAAGTTCCGCCAACTTGAACTGGGCATTGAGGTGTGAGGCATTGAGTAAACTTTTGAGCAAAACAAATACCTCCTTGAGTAAAGCCTGATGTTATATTTAAGCTTGAATCATTTGGTGGACTTACTGGGCTACCATTCATGTATATTAGACTATTAAAATTGTAAACCCCTCCACAAGCATTACCCGCCTGGTTGTTCCAATTAACAAGTCCTTTACCTGTTTCAAATTGAATAAGCGATCCTACTCCAACTGTAGACCAATCTATAGGAGTTTGGGCTTGGCTTCCAACAACACTGCTAGCTCTCATTTTTATTTCAGCAGTGCCAACACCACCTGGTTTATAGTATTGAATAAGAGCGGGAGATGACCAACTTCCATTTTGAAAAACTTGAACCCTAGAGCTCTTATACGGTCCAGCCGCGCCAAGATTACCAGCTTGTATATTACCATCTGCCTCTTGGTTGCAGTTGCTATATATATCGGCTGCTGCATTGTAAAAATCTAACCCGCCAATTTCAATGACTTGGTCTGCGTTGGTATAACTTCCACTTAATACATTTGAGAATACAGCAGTGGCGTCTATTATAGTTCCAGGCTGTGAACCGGTCTTGTATATCCAAGCTCTACCGTCTTGACAAGGGGCTTCAATATTAACGTTGAAAGTACAAGCAGAAACCACCGTAGATAAAGAACCAGCACCAACCTCACCTTGCGCGTCTTTTAACACTATTTCTATAGTATAGTTTCCAGCCGACGTTGTGTCTTTTGTTATATTTAAAGAAGCAATGTCATCTGTGCCTTCAGCTGGTACCACAGGTGTTGCTGTGAAAGGCCCAAAAGTAAGTGGTGTTGCTGGATCAGCCGAATCGTATTGTGTCATTTCCCAAACCAAGTCTTGACCTGCTAAGTTTTTAACAGCCGGTGCTTGACCAGCGGCTTCAAAATATGCCGAACCATTTTCACCTTGTATTTGTGTTACAAAAGTATCTGTTATATCTACAACTAAAGTACTGCCATCTGGGCACGTTGTAATTACTGGTGTTAAATTTATTAAACTAGCTGTTTCAATAAATTGACTAATAGTACCATCTGTTGTTTGAGCTAAAAAAGTAAAAGTAAAATTTCTAATAGTAGGGTCTACACCAAACCAAAATAAACTATTAGTTTTTATTTGATAAGTACCATCATTTAAAGATAGATCAAGTTCAAAATCAGAAGCTCTATCTACATTGTTATTATCAACAACGCTTAGTATTGAAAATTCAACTATATCAGCTTGAGCAACTTGAGACCCAAAATTGTTAGTTAAATAAAATGGAGCTCCATTTATGATAGTTCCTACTATTGCACCTTCAGTAAAGTTTATAGTTGTCCAACCAGCTAAATTAGCTCCTCCTAAAGATTGATCTAATATCGCTGTGTTTAAGTCGTTAACTAGTCCACTTGTAGATGTTTCCCAAAATATGTCTAACAAAGATTCTACTGGAGATGTTTCAAATACAGCTAAGTTTTGAATTGCAATTGGTGCAACTTGCGGAGAAAACAAAAGCAGAGTGTCATCAGCTAGCGTTTGAGCTTGATTAACCTCAACTGTGAAAATACCAGGACTATAACTAACTACAGATGTGTCAGCTAATATGCCTGACCCAGAAACTATATCACCTGGTTGAGGTGCTGGTCCAGATAAATTGTCTATTATTATATCCGTGTTAGCTGTAACAACCCCATCTACGTTTGCTCTAGTTACAATAGAAGCAACGCCAAACTTGGTGGTAGTCGATATTCTACCTATTAAAGGATTTGACTCGTATAAGTAAAATTCTTTATATCCAGCAACTGGATAACCAACAGACACGGGGTCTAAACCAAATAAGTCATCCATAACAGCTATAGAGCTAACTATATCTGAAACTCTACCTGGATAATACTGCGTATTAAAGTCCCCTGTTCCGATTGTTGAATCTAGATTTTCAACCCTACCAAATAACTCTACAGAACTTCTGAAAAGCCTCTGTAACGGACCTACTTCGTTTAAATCTCTAGGTACTTTATTTATATTGTCATTAAACAAAACAGTGTGAGAAGTTTTACCTAATTCCAATGTATTCTGCTCTGGATAAGCTGCCATAACACCCGGTAAGTAAACATTGTAATACTCTTGCTCAGTTTGCTTAACTACTATCTTGTAAGAATACCATCCTAATGGATTGTAATCTTCAGAAGTTGTATCGCCATTGTATACACCAGGCCATCCTGTAGTATAGTTTGGAGCAATAGGGTGTATAGGACTATTAAATAAAACTTTCAAAGAATCACCAGGCCATTCAGCTGGGTTAACTCCAGCTGTTCTGTATGGAGAGTATATTGTAGATCCTATGTATTCTTGCCCGTCAACTATTGCACTAGCTAAACTGTTTGAAAGTATAACTGATGATTGTCTTCCAAATTTATCAGATAAAACAACACCAACTTGATAATTTCTATTTTCTTTTAAAGAATTATTTGGATATTCTATTCTACTAGTATTATATTCAACATTAGAATTTGGCAGAAAAAGAAGTAAATCTCCGCTAGCTAGAGTTACATTGTTTGAAAACGTCATAGATAAAGTACTAGCGTCAAAACTAACCACTATTGTTCCAGGAGGGATTATTGCGCCCGCAGCGTCTGATGAAACAAAAGATCCTGTAAAAACGTTTCCAGTTACATTTGTGTAGTTTATAGTGTTTACATTTGTAAAAACACCATCAACGTCTACAGTTCCGTTTTTTAAACTAAAAGCACTTTTTTCAGAAGCATTAACATTGTAGTCTAAGGTAGATGGAGGAGTGTGTTTGTCTTGGAAATTAGAGTAAACAACTCTATTGCTTATTATTTCTTGACCAAAAGCTTTGACAGGTATTTTATCGTAAACTCTTATTACCTCGCTTTCTGGTAAAGTTTTATATGGTTTTTTAGATTGATAATTATATATATAGAACTTTGGCTCTCCCACCGTTAGAACAGTTAAAGCAGTTAACGTCTGCGCTATACTCATTGTTATAGTAGAAGTATCTTGATCAAAACTAACAACAGTAGTTCCGTCGACTATACCCTCACCCGTCACAACGCTCCCAACCTGCACGCCTCCCACTATATTATTAACAACAATGTCTGTCACAGCTGTAGGATTATCCACAACAGTACAAGTACACGATTGATTAAAAATAGCTTGTATTGGTATTGTGTCTACAACCTTTACAGCTATTTGATCTGACTCTCTGTAAAGTATATCAACTTCTGTAACTTTTAAGTCTTGTTGAAGTAAAACATTTGAAGATTCTAGTGGTATTCTAAGAAGTATTTTATCTACTTTGTTCTCTACAAACTCAACAATAGTTGTTCTATACGCAGCCTCCTCGTCGCTTTCTTCAATACCTGTAGCTGCTGGTGTTTTTTGCATGAAATAGCCATCTTGCTTTGGAATAAAAGTTGTCTGAGTGAATGGGGCAAAAACTGAGTATTCTCCATCGTCATATCTAAACCTATAGCTAAACCTAATAAATCTATCTTCTAAGTAACTAGGGTCACCATTAAACGTAGGCTCATAATAAGGGTTTGCATTAAAAACAAGTTCACTATTATTGTTTAATGTTTGATCTACACTTACCACTAACGTGTTTGTTGCTAAATCGAAAGAAATAACCGTTGTTCCAGCAACTACATCTGGACCTGTAACTATAGAGTTTACTGGAATTTCACCAACAATATTGTTTATAATTATATTTACATCAGCTGTAACCGCTCCATTAGTTAATGCTTCTCCACCGTTTGGATAAAATTTAGATGAAACATCATACATGGTTGTTTCATACTCTTTAGTCACAGAAGTGCCAAGTTGGCTTTCTTGCCAAAGTTCCATTGATTGATAAGGGAAGTTTTTAGCCACAGATAATTGCTCCTCTTTGACATAATAACCTACTGTCTCTGAAGCGGTTACTGTGTTTATTTTTCTAGGTTGGTTCCTATTGTCTGTCCAAAACAATAACTGCTCAAGACAATTAACTCCATATATAGGGTTTGATTGTGAGAAATTTAAAAAAGAACCAGAAACAAGTAAAACACTTTGATCTGTTAAAGTGTTATACGAGTATATGCCATGTGTTTTAGTTGAATCATACGTAGGTTGAAGTGGATTTGGATCTAGATAATTGGTTACAAAAAAATAAACAACAGAAGATTGTTCGTCTGCAAAATAACCAATAACTTTAGAGTTAGGTTGTAAATTAATTAACAACTTATTTCCTAAAACGTTTTCTAAAGAGCCTACGCTGTCACTCTCTGATCTACTAACTTGAATATTTAAAGCGTTTCTATATTCGCCTTGAGGTAATACTCTAGCGTCTAGATCCTTGTTCATTCTAGACTTTAAAAAATTATTTTTTGCTTGTGCCATTAAATTTTAGTGTTTTATCCATTTAGATTTACCTCTCATAACTTGAGTAATTTCCTCAGTCTTAATATTAGATAATCTTATTTTTGTATTTCTTAACTTAGCAGATCTCTCTTTTTTAAGTCTCTGAACTACATACTCCGGCTGATTAGCTCGCGTAGATATTACAGCATGCAATATATGCGCGTATAAAGCCTCTTCTGCCATTTTAGGTATTCTAGTATCTAAATCATACGCTAAGCCATCAGAAACGTACTCTAGTATGATTAGACGTCCTACTAGTTGACTGGAAAAAGACATTTTACCTTCTCTTTCGTTTAGATTAAAATAACCGTTAACATTAGCATATTGAGGATCTAAGCCATATAATTGTCCAAAGTTTTGGAAATTAATAAACTCTCCGTTTTGGTTAAGATTTAAAGAAAAATCATTTATACCCGTTAAATTGTTATTTAATAAATCGCCACTACTATTACTATGCCATCTTTCTTGAGTGATCGGTGTACCTTCAATATCTGATCCAAAGTTGTCTTGAGTAGGAACTCCAGTGCTATCTTGAATTTGAGTGTAGTAAGGACTTGTGGTTAAGTTGTTTGTAGGATAGATAGGATGTAAAACACCAGCTTGATCTACCCAAGAGCATTTAACGTAATTTACATAGTCTTGAGGTAAAGCTAAGGTTAAACTAGCTGGTATTGTTAATTCAGCTGATTTAATGCTTTTTAAAGTGTCATAGCTAAATTCTTGTAAACCTCTTTTAGCATGAAATATTACATCGGTTCTTTTAACACTTGACACTAATTTACCAGCTCCTACATAAGCAATTAAAAAATTGTTTATAGCGTCATTTAAAGTTATATAAGCGTAACTACCGTAGTTGTCTTCAACAACTTGTCCATAAGCTTTTTCAGCTTCTGTAACTCCATACTTACCACCGTCTAATATTTTTAATTGAACAACTACATATAAACCAGTTGCTGGCGCAATAGGAAAAGTTATAACGCTGTTAACCACGGTGTAGGTTGTTATATACTCAGAGTACGAGCCTGGCAAGCCAGTTGTACTTGTATATAACTTAAAATTATTTAAAGCATAGTTTACATTATTAGGATCAAAACTACCTAGTATTAAATCTGTGTCAAAAGTGGCTGTAAAAGCAACTGTTGTGTTGTCACCTCTAAAGCCTTGAGCTCCTTGGTAATACTGTTGATTAGTTTCTGATATTAAGCTCATTTATTAAGATTTTTCGTTAATTTCTTTTTTTGCAACGTCTTGAGCTGCTGCTTGAACTATAGATGGATCATTTATAATTACACCTGAGTATTTTAACACTCTCATTATAATGTTAGTTTGCTCTGTAGTGTCTAATTCAAAGTCTCTTGAACCTGTGTTTGGAAACACGGTAGGATCAAAATTTGAAAAATCATATACGTACTGCCCTAAACCCCCAACGGTAAATCCCCACACTGGATTTAGAGGTGTTCTTATAAAGTCTACATTTATTGACCCTGATGTGTTTGTTATAGTAGTTGGACTTACAAAAAGCCTGTTATTTTCTAACAAGTAAGTAGGAAAGTTTTTTGTTGATTTTGTTAGTTTAGATTTTTGAATGTTATAAAAATCGTTTCTTTGAAGTCTTTGAAGCTCTACAGATTCACCGTTTGTTGGCTGAAAAGTTACAGCTCCTAATCTACTTAGCTCAATTGGCGTTGAATATATGTCTGTAGAAGGCAGTGTCCAAAAAGGATAAGCAGTAGCATTATCGTACGCGCATGCGCCAGATGTTTTAAATATAGATATTTTTTCGTCTATGTTTAAAATTCTATCTGAATAATCAGTATCAGTTTGAGGCACACGTATTTGTTGATTCAAGTCTTCGAAGTATTTTTCAAATATTTCAAGTTGAACTTGAGTAGCGACATCGTTAAATTCTTGTGGCGTTATATAACCTCTTTGTTCTTTGTTTAATATTAACAAGACTGTTTGATACACAGTGTTTACATTTACCGCCATTTGTTGTTTTTTTTAATTATAGCAATTAGGCCACTTTTAAAGTGACCTAGCTACTATAGTATTACTTGTTTTTATAGTTTTTTATCTATAGACTT
>Ga0208660_1000597_pt1 | contig 14431 bp, 12 predicted proteins | sample DEB08_DNA_13_FD_184527 | JGI IMG/M metagenome (GOLD analysis project Ga0208660, IMG submission 184527) | Aqueous microbial communities from the Delaware River and Bay under freshwater to marine salinity gradient to study organic matter... | ecosystem: Environmental > Aquatic > Marine > Coastal ... | reverse complement strand
ATATCGCGACCGTTTGCGATCAGGTGGCCGGATCCCGCCAAACTGAGCCAAATGTGGAAAGATCGAAGACGACGCGCGATTGAAGTGTCGCCCAATCGAACTCATCGACTCCCCGCGTTGCCATCGGTCCCACATCTCCGACTTCTGTTTGTTCGTGTAAAACGTCCGCGTCCGGTACTTCATCGAAAACACTCCATCTTTCCAAAAAGATTAAAGTGTTGCGTCGACCTATTGAAACCGCCGGGGCGAAGCTGCCCTTTGCTGCGAATGCCTGCATTGCGGTACGGTGCCGGAGGCGCACGAGCTTCTTTTGCAAAACTGAACATAATTCATGCCAGCCATGACAACCCAAGCCATTCATGTTCGATCCAAAAAAGAGGCCGCGGCTTTCGCCAGCGGCCTCTCCACTTTCTTGTGTTCAGGTCTAGTGCGTGAACTTCTTGATCTCGCCTGACTTCAGACGTGCACTGTAAGACACCAGCTCTGTCCGTACCACTTTCATCAGGAAGTACAGGCAGAAGATGTTGACCACCGCCATCGCAAAGATCGCCGCATCAGAGAAGTCGATGACAGGTCCAAGGCTGGCTGCCGCACCGATGACAATGAAGATACAAAAGATGATCTTGAAGATCAGTTCTGTCGTCTTGCCTTCGCCGAACAGATACGTCCACGCCTTCAATCCATAGTAGGACCAAGAGATCATGGTAGAGAACGCGAACAAGATAACCGCAATCGCCAGAACGAACGGGAACCAGCTGATGGCTGAACCGAACGCAGCCGATGTCAGTGCGACACCGCTGTTGCCGTCAATCGTTGCAATGGCTGTACCAGCTTCGTTCAGGACATAGTTGCCCGTCGCTTCATCAATGATCAACTGCTGTGAAATGATGATGACCAAAGCTGTCATCGTACAGATCACAACAGTATCGATCAGTGGCTCAAGCAACGAAACGAAACCCTCGGTGATTGGCTCTTTGGTTTTCACCGCCGAGTGTGCGATCGCCGCAGAACCAACGCCCGCTTCGTTCGAAAACGCAGCGCGTTTAAAACCCTGGATCAACGCACCAACGAAACCGCCCGCAACACCAAGTCCGGTGAATGCGCCGACAAAGATCTGGCTAAAGGCCCAACCGATCATATCGTAGTTTACGATCAGAACGACGAGCGATGCGCCAACATAGAGAATCCCCATGAACGGAACAACTTTCTCTGTGACCTTGGCAATGGATTTGATGCCACCAACGATGACAGCAAAGACGACAGTCGCAAAGACAACGCCCGTAATCCAACCGGGAAAATCGCCAGTGATCTGTGTGATCTGCGCATGCGCTTGGTTGGCTTGGAACATGTTTCCGCCCCCCAAAGCACCAAGGATGCAAAAAATAGAGAACATCACCGCAAGGATTTTCCCACCCGGCAAACCTAGCTCATCAAAGCCCTTTGAGATGTAATACATTGGACCACCAGACACGGTGCCATCAGGGTATTCATTGCGATATTTCACGCCCAGCGTACATTCGGTGAACTTTGATGCCATGCCCAGCAAACCCGCAAGGATCATCCAGAAGGTAGCGCCCGGTCCGCCGATACCGACCGCCACGGCAACACCAGCAATGTTGCCAAGGCCAACGGTACCCGACAGGGCAGTTGCAAGCGCTTGAAAGTGGCTAACTTCGCCTGCGTCATTCGGGTCAGAATAGTCGCCTTTGACCAAGCTGATTGCATGACCAAAGAAGCGGAATTGCACCGCGGCGAAGTAAATTGTAAATACGCTAGCACCAATAACCAACCACATCACAATCCAAGGAAAGTTCGTGCCAGGAATGGCCATAAAGATAAAGTTGACGAACCAGCCGGTAGCACCCGCGAATATTTCGTTCACGCGGGCATCCAGTGACCCGGCGACCTCTTGTGCCTGAGCAGGCATCGCAAGGGCTAGATAGGCTGTCATCGCTAAAAAGAGAGAATATAACTTTTTCTTTTGAAATGTTCCTTATGCGACAACAGTGACAGGAACGCGCGCGTTCATGACAAGGTTTGCGGTTGAACTGCCAAACAAGCGCGAAGTGATGCCACCGGCGCTTGAACGTGCGACGATAATCTGAGACGCACCTTCAGAATGAGCAATGTTGTCGATCGTGTCTGCGACATCGCCATGGCGCACAATCGCGCGTGCGGTCAGGCCAGCCTTTTTGAGAGAGGCCACGGCCGGATCGACGACCCGTTCCATTGCGATTGAAATTTCTTCTTCACGTCGTTTGTGTCGTTGCGCATTTTCCTCCGCAGTCTGGAAGGAAAACGGTGACCATTCGATCACATAGACGACGATTAATTCACAACTGGCGCTGTTTGCCGCTATGCTCTTGGCAAATTCAAGGGCCTTTTCCCCCGAGCTTTGTCCATCAAGACCGATTACTAATTTTATGGTTTTGTCCCCATTTTCTGTCATTTGACGAGGCTTTGTTGATTATAATGCGTCAAAATGCGCAAATTTATTGTTAAGCCTAAAAGTAGGCTATCGAATGAAGTTCCACCGGTCCATTGGTTTGTAAAACACTGCAGCGCCCAAAATTTGATATTTGGTTGTCGTCGCTCGCGCGCGCAATGAACTGCAAAGTCTGGCTAAATGACTGCATGAGAGTGAATTTCGATAGTAATTGGACTTCAATGAACACCTATTGATTGGGGAGTCCCAAAATCACAGGAGTTATTTGAGCATCGTGCAGCACTTGTCTTTTTGGTTAATTCTGTTGGAAAAACTCTTGTTGATTTGAAAGCCTTTGGCTGATTCAATTCCTCTATAAAGGCGGGAATTTGGCGGTGATGGGACCGAACCAGGAGGCACAGACGGCGCTGTTTTATGGGTTTTCGCTGAACAACCACGTCCCTCAAAATCATCTTCTGCGTTCGATTGACCGGTTCGTCGATCTGAGCGACATCTGCCTATCTGTCCGAGTTTTGCAGCCACACAGGCCGCTCATCGATTGATGCTGGGCTGCTGATCCGGATGCTTTTGGTTGGCCTTTGCTTCGGTATCAGGTCAGAACGCCGTCTGTGCGAAGAGGTCCCTTTGAACCTTTTCTATCGCTGGTTCTGTCGCCTAGATTTGTCCGATCCAGTGCTAAACTATTCGACCTTTTCGAAGAACAGGCACGGGCGGTTCCGTGAGAGCAAACTGTTGCAGCATCTGTTCGAGAAGACTGTAGCGCGATGCATTTAGGACGGCTTGGTCAGTGGGCAACGCCTTGCGACAGACGCCAGTTTGATCGAGGATGATGCGAACAAGCAGAGCTCCACGCCGAAATAAGATTGGGATAACAGTGCTATCGATCCCAATGATGCGCCGCGCGCTGTGACGGAATATCTGAATGTATTAGACGATGCGGCATCCGGTGCAGCATTGGAGGTTGAACCCAAGTTCACGTCCCATCCTGATCCTGAAAGCCAGTGGACAGCTGCGCGCAAAGGCTCTGCATTCTTGGCCTATTCCACCAACTAACTGATCGATACCGATCATAGCGTCACCGTGGACGTTGAGTGCGCGCGGTCGATCAGACAAGTTGAAGTCGGTTCGGTGCGCACGATGCTGGATCGGATCAAAGGTCTGCATGATATTGATCCTGAGCGATTGATTGCAGACAGCGCCTAAGGATCAGGGCCGATGCTGGGATAGCTCGTAGATCGCAACATCAATCCCCACATTCCTATTCTGGATAAAGCGGATCGTACCGACGGTACTTGGTCTCGCGCCGGCTTTGAATGGGACGCTGAGAACAACCAGTTCATCTGTCCGGAAGACGAACCGCTCAAGCAGCTCCGCCGCAACTATTCTGACCCAAATCGTGGGCCACGCGGCAAAGGCGTCGCAAAGTATCAGGCGCTAAAACACACCTGCCAAGCTTGCCCATCTCAAACGCATCCTTAGGTTGGGACGATTGCGATTGCGCGGCCCACGCGGCGCAAATGACGAATCCCTCCTCGCCGTAACCGCCTAAGATCTCTGCAAACTAGCCAAGATTTTTCCTGCACTGCAGCAAACGGGCAAAGCCAGATAAGAAAAGCGCTCGCGCTCTCAATCCGACACTACTTTTGGCGCCCGCAACACGTTGTTTTTTCCACAGAACCGGTGGGAAGCCGCCATTAACTATCTCTAAAAACACTTCGAGATAGCGCAACTGACGGATGGCTACCCGCGCATAAGCCTTGGCAAATCGCCCGTTAGACCTGCTGCGCGCCGCATAAATCCGCGCCGCAGGCTTGGTGCTGCGTTGACAACACCCATGCCAAGGTCACGTGCTGCGCGAACCAGCGGGTTATCGTTTGAAAACAGTCTGTTGAATGTATCTGTGGCCAGTGCCAGCGTTGCCGTGTCAAAGCGCCGCCATTCTTGATAGCGCGCCAGTGCTTGCGCGCCGCCGATGTCTTCGCCGCGTGCGCGCGCTGTTTCCAGCACGTCGGCCAATGCTGCCACATCGCGCAGGCCCGCGTTCAGGCCTTGCCCCGCAATCGGATGCACGCCGTGAGCGGCATCGCCGATCAAGGCCATGCGGTCAGCGACGAAACTATTCGCCAGTGTCAGTCCCAGTGGATAGTTGAACCGCGCGCCTGTTAGGCTGATTTGCCCTAAGAAGCTGCCGAATGCGGGCCGCAATGCGTCAAGGAAATCTGCGTCGTTCATTGCGATAAGCTCTGCTGCGCGGGTGTCTGTTTCGCTCCAGACAATCGAGCTGCGGTTTTTGGTCAACGGCAGGATTGCCAGAGGGCCAGCGGGCATAAAGAACTGATGTGCGGTGCCGCCGTGCGGTTTTTCATGGGCAACGGCGCAGACAACTGCGGTTTGACCGTAACCCCAACCGGTGCGTTTGATCCCAGCGCGTGTCGCGGTGCCGCTTTTGCGCCCGTCTGATCCGATCAAAAGGTGGCCATAGACCACCTTACCCGACGCCAAAGTCACTGACACACCGCCTGCATCGGTAGATTGTGCGACGACTGTTTCCTTTGCCAGTTGTGTGATCCGGTCTTCTGCGGCCATTGCGTCCAGAAACGCGCGGCGCAGGTGACGATCTTCGACCATATAGCCCATTGGGCCTTCTTCGATTTCCGCATGGTCGAAATGCATCATCCAAGGGCTGGGTCCTTCGCCGATCCGGCCATCGGTGACCTTGATCTCAAGCATTGGTTGGGCGCGATCGCTGATCGTATCCCAGACCCCGATGCCGCGCAGAAGGCGCATTGACGCAAGCGCCAGCGCATAGCTGCGCCCGTCAAAATCAGGGTCTTTGCGCGTATCAATCGCCAAGCTGTCGATGATGGTTACGCGAAAACCGGCCTGTGCTGCGGCCAGCGCCAAGGCGGGTCCGTTCAACCCGCCACCTACGATGATCAAATCATTATCCATATCCTGCAATATGCCGCCCCAAGCGGGATTGTCCATGCGCCGCTTGGCCGCTACCGTTCGCCAAACCTAAGGAGTATCGCATGCAAGATTGGCTATGGATGACAGCGGCAGATTTGGGCCGCGCGATTGGGGCTGGTGACATTGATCCGGTGACCCTGACGGACGTTTATCTGGACGCCATTGATGCCCATGAACACCGCGACCGCATTTATGCCCGCGTCACCCATGATCGTGCGCGGGCAGAGGCTAAGGCCGCGTCAGAGCGCGCCAAGTCCGGCATGCGCCGCGGTCCGTTGGATGGCGTGCCGATTTCGTGGAAGGATTTATTCGACACTGCAGGCACGGCGACCGAAGCAGGGACCGCCTTGATGAAGGGTCGCGTGCCAGACGCTGATGCAGAGGTGTTGCAGGCCGCGACCTCTGCCGGATTGGTGTGTTTGGGCAAGACGCACATGTCCGAAATCGCGTTTTCGGGGCTGGGTTTGAACCCGATTACCGCGACTTCGCCATGTGTGAATGATCCTGATGCGGTTCCGGGCGGGTCTTCTTCCGGGGCAGGGGCTTCGGTCGCGTTTGGGTTGGCTGCGGCCGCAATCGGGTCTGATACGGGTGGTTCGGTGCGTATTCCGTCCGCTTGGAATGATCTGGTCGGGTTAAAGACCACGCATGGACGATTGTCGTTAGAGGGCACAGTTCCACTGTGTTTGACGTTTGATACTATCGGCCCACTGTGCCGCTCCGTTGAGGATGCGAACCTTTTGCTGGCTGCTTTGGAGGGTGGCAAACCTGCTGATTTAGCCGGCAGTAGCCTTGAAGGTGTCCGCCTGATGGTCCTTGATACCATCGTGCCGGATGACGTGCGCGATGCGCCGCGTGCCGCATTTGATAGCGCGGTAGAGCAGTTGAAGGCCGCAGGCGCGGTCGTTGAGCATCGCTATTTTTCGCAACTGTTTGACGCGTTCAATGTTGCGGGCAATCTTTATGCTGCCGACAGCTATGGCTGGTGGCGCGATCTGGTTGAAGCCAACCCCGAAAAGATGTTCCCGCAGATTTTGGACCGTGTGCGGGGTGGAAAAACCGTTGGCGGTGCTGATTATTGCGCTGGCTGGAACACGCTGCGTGATATTCGCAAGCAATACGCCGCAGAGACTGCGCAATTCGATGCCGTGATCATGCCGACAGCTGCGATTTTACCGCCAAATGCCGCGCGTCTGTTGACTGATGATGATTATTACAAGTCTGAGAACTTGTTAGCTTTGCGAAATACGCGGGTCGCGAATTTGATGGACGTCTGTTCAATGACGTTGCCGACAGGTGTGCCGTCTTGCGGGATCATGTTTAATGGGCAACGCGGAACAGAGGCTGCTTTGCTGCGCCTTTGTGCAGCGGCAGAGGGTGCTCTTTCGTAACGCGCTGACCGAAAAGCCACAAAAGCGGACGCAGTTCGCCTCTTGTTCTGGACAGAATGCCCATTGGCGGGGTAGTTTGGAAAAAAGCGGGGCGAAATGATCCCGCGAATTGAGGCAGTTATGGTATTTCCCGAGCGGTTTTCGGACCTTCCGGCAGCGACGTGGCCGCGCTTGCGTGCGCTTCTAGACGTGCCGACCCAAGGCGCCGAGACGATCAACATGACGATTGGCGAACCGCGCCACGCGTTCCCGGCGTTCGTGGGCGATATCATTGCGGACAACCTTGCCGGTTTCGGTAAATACCCCGACAACAACGGAACAGAACCGCTCTTGGAGGCGATTAGTGGTTTTCTGAAACGTCGCTATGATCTTGATATTCCGCCTGCGCAAATCCTGACGCTGAATGGCACCCGCGAGGGGCTATACAACGCCGCGATGGCGTTATGCCGCGAGGAAAAGCATGGGCAACCGGTAATCCTGACACCGAACCCGTTCTATCAGGTCTATGCGGTCGCCGCGTTGTCTGTTGGGGCTGAACCGGTTTATGTGCCTGCGACCTTAGCATCGGGGCATCTGCCGGATTTCCATGCGCTTTCTGATGATATTCTGAACCGGACGGCGATTGCCTACATCTGTTCGCCTGCCAATCCCCAAGGTGCCGTCGCCGATACAGCCTATTGGCGTGATCTGATCACTTTGGCTGAAAAGCATGATTTCATAGTCTTCGCTGATGAGTGTTATTCCGAGATTTACCGCGATACGCCGCCCCCCGGTGCACTGCAAATCGCGAAAGACATGGGCGCTGACCCAGAGCGTGTGGTGATTTTTCAATCGCTATCCAAACGATCAAACCTACCTGGTCTTCGGTCCGGTTTTTGCGCTGGTGGTCCACAATCTATTGCCCGCATCCGCCTTTTGCGCGCCTTTGCTGGCGCGCCATTGCCCGGTCCACTGCAGGCTGTTGCCGCCGCAGCTTGGGCGGATGACGCGCATGTGCAGGAAAATCGCGCGTTGTATCAGCACAAATATACGATTGCTGACGATATTTTGGGCCATATCGATGGTTACCAATCCCCGCAGGCGGGGTTCTTTTTATGGCTGCCAACCGCAGATGGCGAACAGGCGGCAGTGAAGCTTTGGCAAGATACAGGCGTGCGGGTTCTGCCCGGTGCTTATCTGAGCCAAGACGCGAACGGGCTAAACCCCGGTAAAAATTACATTCGGGTCGCCATGGTGGCCCCAACACAAGAAATGCAGCGCGGTCTGACCCTGATCCGCGACTGTTTGTATGTTTGAGGAAGAATAGTATGGCATCTTACCAATCCCGGCGGCGCGACCCGCTTTTGGACAGCACAACACAGGCAGCGATTGAAAAACGCACCAAAGAGCTTTTAGGCCTTGGGCTGATCTTTGCGGGGCTTTTGATTGCCGTGATGGTGGGCAGCTACGCGCCAACTGATCCAAGCTGGATTTCCGCGACTGACGCGCCTGTGCAAAACTGGCTGGGTCATTTTGGAGCGTCACTTGCGGCGCCATTGATGATGATTGTGGGCCTTGGCATTTGGGTCGTGCCAGCTGTTCTGCTGGCGTGGGGCGCGCGGTTTGTGATGCACAACGGTCAGGAACGCGCAATGGGTCGTCTGATTTTTGCGCCTGTGGCGATTGTTGTGGCCTCTGTTCACGCCGCGACGCTTGCGCCGACTGCAGATTGGCCTGCTAACTTTGGTCTTGGCGGATTGTTTGGTGATACCGTGCTGGGTGTGATTTTGACGATTGTGCCGTTCGGCGCGGTCTTTGGCGTCAAGCTATTGTCCTTGTTGTCCGGTCTTGGACTGTTGGCGCTGCTGGCGTTTGCGCTGGGCTTTACGCGACCTGAATTGAAGGTTGCGGGTCGTTTCGCGTTGCTGGGAACAGTGATGCTTTACAGTGGTTTGTTAAGGCTGCTTGGCAAAAGCGCGTCTTTGTCTGCGCAAGCTGCCCAAGGTGTGAACACAACGATCCAATCGCGCCGTGCGCAGATGGTCGAGGTGCGCGCCGCGCGTGTTGAAGCGCCTGAATTGCTTGACCCATTCACTGTGCCTCCTGTTGACGCGCACCGCGCACGTGCTGCTGCTGTTGTACGTTCAAACCCTGCAAGGCCATCGGAAGAGCCACCATTGACCAGTTCAGTGTTGCCCCCCGCACCGCCTTTGCGCAGCGCCCCGCTCGCTGCCCCGACCCGCAAAATGCCTGCACCAGAGGCACCGCAGACCGGTTTTCTTTCAGGATTGCTGAAACGTAATGACACCATGCCAGAGCCGGAATTGGTAACGCATGATCTGCCCGAAATGCGTATCCCGCTGGAAGGAAGTACCGATCGTGTCAGCGCGCGGATTGCTGATGCAATTAAGAACCGCTCGGTTCCGCCATCGCCGACGGGTGTCCGGATTGAACCTTCATTGACCGCGGGTCGCGGGCCAAAGCCATTGGTGTTTTCGCCATTGGAAGAAGACACATCTATGGATGAAGAGTTAATCGAAGTTCCAGTCGCAGCACCAGCTGAGGCACCTCGCATGGCCGCGCCGCATACGCCGATCCCGAAAGTGTACGTGCCAACCCCGACACCGCCAGTCCCCGCGCCAGAACCGCGCAGCGTTGTCCAGCATCCGGTCAAACGTGCGGCACAGCCATCGACCCAAGCCAAGGCAGAGGCACAGCCCGCGCTGAAGTTTGACGAAAAATACGCCGGTTACGAGCATCCTCCGCTTAGCCTTCTGACTAGCCCTGTTGAAATCCAGCGGCATCACCTGAGCGACGAAGCGCTTGAGGAAAACGCGCGCATGCTGGAAAGCGTTTTGGATGACTATGGCGTCAAGGGCGACATCGTGTCGGTCCGCCCCGGCCCAGTTGTTACGATGTACGAGCTTGAGCCTGCGCCCGGATTGAAAGCGTCCCGCGTTATTGGCCTGTCCGATGATATCGCGCGTTCGATGTCTGCACTGTCCGCGCGCGTGTCTACTGTGCCGGGTCGGTCGGTCATTGGCATCGAATTGCCCAACGAGCACCGCGAAAAAGTTGTTTTGCGCGAGATCCTGTCGCACCGTGATTTCGGTGATGGCAATCAAAAGCTGCCGCTTGCATTGGGCAAGGATATTGGCGGAGAGCCGATCATTGCGAACCTTGCCAAGATGCCACATTTGCTGATCGCGGGTACGACCGGTTCAGGTAAATCTGTGGCGATCAACACGATGATCCTGTCACTACTGTACAAGTTGACGCCAGAAGAGTGCCGGATGATCATGATTGATCCAAAAATGCTGGAACTCAGCGTATATGACGGCATTCCGCATCTGTTGTCCCCTGTTGTGACTGATCCGAAGAAGGCGGTTGTTGCCCTCAAATGGGTCGTCGGCGAGATGGAAGAACGCTATCGCAAGATGTCTAAAATGGGAGTCCGCAACATCGATGGCTTTAACGGTCGTGTCAAAGACGCACTGGGCAAGAACGAGATGTTCAGCCGTACAGTTCAAACCGGTTTTGACGAAGAAACCGGTGATCCGATCTTTGAGACCGAAGAATTCCAGCCAGAGGTTTTGCCATATATTGTCGTTATCGTTGACGAAATGGCGGACCTGATGATGGTCGCTGGCAAAGAGATCGAAGCCTGCATTCAGCGCCTTGCGCAGATGGCCCGTGCGTCAGGTATTCACCTGATCATGGCAACGCAGCGTCCGTCGGTCGACGTCATCACTGGTACGATCAAGGCGAACTTTCCGACGCGGATCTCGTTCCAAGTGACCTCTAAAATCGACAGCCGCACGATCCTTGGTGAAATGGGCGCAGAGCAGCTCTTGGGCATGGGTGACATGCTTTATATGGCCGGTGGTTCCAAGATCATGCGCGTGCATGGCCCGTTTGTGAGCGACGAAGAGGTCGAAGAAATCGTCAACCATCTCAAGGGGTTCGGCCCGCCTGAGTATATGTCCGGCGTAGTTGAAGGACCGTCTGATGACGCGGAAAGCAGCATTGATCTGGTGTTGGGTCTGGGTGATGGATCCGACAGTGAAAATGCGCTTTATGACACCGCCGTTGCTATTGTGATCAAGGACCGCAAATGTTCGACGTCCTACATCCAACGCAAGCTGGCGATTGGCTATAATAAGGCGGCTAAACTTGTTGAGCAGATGGAAGATGAAGGCGTCGTGAGCGCGGCAAACCATGTGGGAAAACGCGAGATTCTGGTTCCCGAGAGGCATTAATTGTGGGCGTTCAATAAGTCTTAGTGATTTGGTGCGAGTGTTGTCTGAACTTATCAACTGACAGGTTCGGGCATGAAACTACGTATTGTAATGATCACGATCATTCTTCCTCTTTTGGCATTGGCAACGTATTTTGCCGCGCAAACGATCACCGCAGAACAGGACCGATTGGCAGTTGCGTCAAGTTCCGTTGCGCGTGCGGCTGAACAAAGTGTAATCAATGATCTGATACACGAGCTGCAAAAGGAACGGGGCTATTCTGCTGGTTTTGTCGCCTCGGCCGGTGCGAATTTCGCGCGTAATCTTGTGCAGCAGCGTACTGAAACGGACCGTTTCGTTCCGCCTGTTCTAGAGCAGATACAGGTCCTTGCCGCTGGTCGCACGGTGGAATTCAGGCGCGCTGCTGCCGCGCTTGCCCAGTTGGATAGGTTTCGCTCGAACGTCAAAAACCTGGGTGTAGACGTGCCGGGTGTTGCGGGTTTCTATACGCGCATTGTCGATGACCTACTGCTCGTGGCTTACCCGTTGGGTTTTGAAAGTAGCAGCCAACAACTTTCTGCTTTGCAATCAACCCGCGCACTTTTGGCGGCAGCAAAGGAACGGGCAGGACTGGAACGTGCAATGGGATCGACAGGGCTCAGCGCAGGGTTTTCGACGTCAATCTATCAGATATACTTGCAGCACGCAGGCGCGCAGCAAGCGTTAATTAGCGAAACCGCGAAGCGGTTGAACGGCACGCACCTAAGTGATGCACTTTATGACACACCCGAATTTGCGGCGTTGCAGACCGCACGTGAGGCCATTGTACGTGGTGCCGCGACCAACGACTACGGTTCGCTAAGTCCCGCGCAATGGTTTCAAATTTCGACGGGATGGATTGATAAACTACGAGATGCCGAGAACCAATTAACGATTGAGATCGGGCAGTTTGCCACGTCGGTAGAGTCGGAAAGCATGGCCGCTTTGAAATACACGACGCTTTTCGGTGCGATTTCTATCCTTGCCATCGGCCTTATGGCCATCGGCAGTTTTGAATGGATGATCCACCGGATCAAGGTGTTGACTAACGTCGTTGACGGGTTCGCAAAGGGGGATTTTGATAAATTCGTTCCTAGCATCAATCGCAATGATGAAATCAGCAAAATGGCGCGCGCAATCTATCACTTCAAGCAAGAAACAGTTGCTTTGCGACGTGAAGCCGACGACATGAAGACCTCGGATGAGGCCGATCTGAACGCAAAACATGGCCAAGTGGTTGCGCTGGTGACGGAAGGGCTTGCCGCATTGGCGCGCTCTGATCTGAGTTGCCACTTTGATCAAGTGATCGATGGCGGGTACGATCAAATCAGAGAGGACTTTAATTCTGCGTCAGCCCAGCTTCGCGACGTACTAAAGGCGATCGCGACGACAGTTGCTGATCTGGATCAGGCGGCGTCAGGCATGAATAGGTCGGCGCTTGACCTTGCGTCTCGTACGAATGAGCAAGTGGAAACCATCCGCGACACCGCATCGCGGGTGAATGATCTGTCGTCAGAGGTCGAAGTTTTCGGACAAGAGATCGTTTCAGCATCTTCGCTTGCAGGTAATGCGCGCGAACAGGCGACGGCTTCGGCAGTTGTAATGCGCGAGGCGGTCGCAGCAATGGACCGTATTCGCGCGTCCTCAGAACAGATTGGCGCGATTATTTCCATGATTGAGGATATATCTTTCCAAACAAACTTGTTGGCACTGAACGCAGGCGTAGAGGCTGCCCGCGCGGGATCTGCTGGATTGGGTTTTGCCGTTGTTGCATCAGAAGTCCGCGCACTTGCCCAGCGGGCAAGCCAGGCTGCTATGGATATTAAGGCGTTGGTGGACGAAAGCGGCAGTCACGTGAAAGCGGGCGGTGATTTGGTCGATCAAACAGGTGCGGCGTTGGATGATATCTCCGAAGGCATCATGCTTGTGGATGACGTCCTGGCACGCGTGGCTGCGGGTTCCAAGTCCCAGATCTTGAGTTTGCGTAGCCTTTCAAAAGCTGTGAACGCGATCAATGAACTGGCTGGCCGCAACATGGCAATGGCCGATGATACGAAGTCCTCTTCGCATGAAATCGCGTTGCGATCGCAACAATTGGCAGGCTTAATTCAAGACTTTAAGCTTGAGGTAGATGATGCCCAAGTCCGGCGGGCAGACTATGCTGCGTAGGTTATGCTGCTGCACAAGCCAAAAGAGTTTTTGATTTGCGAAGCGTAATTTGATTGGCAAAGCACAAAGAAAAACCCCCGCCTGAGATGTCAGACGGGGGAAATTATCTTAACGTTGGAAGGGTTGCTTAGAGCATACCTTCACGCTGAAGCTTTTTACGTGCCAGCTTGCGCTGACGACGGATAGCTTCTGCTTTCTCACGCGCTTTACGCACGGACGGCTTTTCGAAATGCTGCTTAAGCTTCATTTCACGAAAAACGCCCTCACGCTGGAGCTTCTTTTTCAGAGCACGCAACGCTTGATCAACGTTGTTATCACGAACACTAACCTGCATGTGGTTTTCACCACCTCTCTAAGTTGGATTTGCAAAAATTGCAGGAAGTGGTCATTTAGCAAAGGTGGTCTAGTTTGTCGAGTCAATGCTGACCAAGGAGATACGTATGTTAAACGCCCCAATCGACCCGCTGTTGGATCAGTTATTGGATGCCGCATTGCCGCATGTCGCCTTTGATGGCTGGTCGCCCACTGCCTTTGCCGCCGCGATCAAAGAAACAGGCGCGAACCCTTCTCACGCAAAGACACTGTGCCCGCGCGGCGCAGTCGATCTTGCGATTGCTTTTCATAGGCGGGGCGATGCGGCAATGATTGCAACACTTGCAGAGGCCGATCTGTCAGGCATGCGTTTTCGCGATAAAGTCGCGCATGCAGTTCGTCTGCGTATCCGTGCCGTGGATGACAAAGAAGCAGTGCGCCGCGGCACTGCACTGTTTGCTTTGCCACATATGGCGCCCGATGGTGCGAAGCTGATTTGGGGCACGGCTGATGCGATTTGGAACGCATTGGGTGATGCGTCGCGTGATGTGAATTGGTATACAAAGCGGCTGACGCTGTCGGGTGTTTATAGTTCAGTTGTCTTGTTTTGGTTGGGTGATGATAGTTTAGATATGCAGGCCACTGATGCCTTTGTTGATCGCCGCATCGATAACGTAATGCAGTTTGAGAAACTCAAAGCGCAGGCAAAGGCGAACCCGTTGTTCAAGCCCTTTGCGGATACGCTTGGGCGTATGACTGCCTCTGTCAAAGCGCCGCCAAAAGTGCCAGATGTCGATTTGCCAGGTATGTGGCGAGATCCTAACTAGAGGCGCAGCCGATGCAAGCAATCGAGATTTCAAAACATGGCGGGCCAGATGTGTTGCAGC
>Ga0208660_1000591_pt1 | contig 14501 bp, 12 predicted proteins | sample DEB08_DNA_13_FD_184527 | JGI IMG/M metagenome (GOLD analysis project Ga0208660, IMG submission 184527) | Aqueous microbial communities from the Delaware River and Bay under freshwater to marine salinity gradient to study organic matter... | ecosystem: Environmental > Aquatic > Marine > Coastal ... | reverse complement strand
TTTTTCTGTAAAAAAAACGCGCTAAAGGGGCAAATAACGAGGGCAGAGTTTTTTCCAAATAGTAAACAACACCCAAGCTTTTTACCTGTCCAAGAACGTGGAAATATTTATCGATTAATTGCTGGTCTGCGCCATTAGGAAAACATTTCTTAAGCTTTTTTTGGAGACTGTTTCTGCCTCAAGGAAAATCATACTCCATACTGCAAAAAATGGCTCGATCATAGATATCATCTAGCGGCTCCCACTGCAGTTTATTATTTGTAATGTAGCGAAAAACTTTATTGAGCAAGCTACCCTGCACATGCACTTGACCCACATAGTGCAGTCCAACATCCCATCGATAGGAGCCTCTGGCAAATGAATGAGTGAATCCGCCAATGGTCTTATGCTGCTCAAGAACTAAAACACGCTTTCCTGCCTGCGCGAGAAAAGATGCGGTACTCAACCCACCCATACCAGAACCAATGACAATCGCATCAAAAAAACGCGCTTTATTTGTCTGGGAAGATCGCATATAGGAGCGATACGCTTTTCCTACTGCCATGATGATTGCCTATTAAAGTAATGACTGGAAGGAAAGTATGCCCACCAATACACGGGTTATCGACAATAACCTTATAGCACCCACATCATGACCCTTAAATATAAATACATAACCATGCGGTCATAAAGGATACTCAAATTAATATTTTATTAGGTAGTGAGTAGCTGTTATTTTAGAATAGCGAATGGTTTTTTATTATCAGGGGTTTTACTTAAGGACTTACACAAGCTTTTTACTATTTTGCAAAAGCACCGCTCAATTTAGAAGAAGTTAGCTCGCTTTAAAAAAGTTAGTCTAAAAAATATCGGCGTATTGGCATCGGCATTTTGATTGCTGGCTAGCATGGTAAGTTTTATGTCCCAAATTGGGCTAGGGTTTTTTAAAGCCCTGCATTACTACTGCTTTAGACGACAACTGTAAATATAATGCTGCACTTAAACCAGAAGCAGCAAAGAGCATAGCCATTACCACTATCTGGTAACGGACCGCCACTAGCGGCGTAACACCAGAAAGTATTTGCCCAGTCATCATGCCGGGCAATGCAACCAAGCCTACAGCAAACATTGAATTGATCACTGGTATCATGCCCGATTGAAAGGCGATTCGCTTGGCTTGCGCTATAGGAAGATTATGTCCCAACTCAGACTCAAATCGTTCGGCAGCAATGCTCACAGTATTCATGCAGTTGGCAAATATCATTCCCGCTAAGGGTACAAGATAGCGCGGCTCGTACCATGGAGTGAGATTCAACACAGCCGAAACCACAATAAAGAGCGTACTGCCACCACCTAGCGCCAAGGCCAGCAATACACACACATAGAGTTGCGATTTGAATTGACGAACCGGACTCAGTGCAATCCAGCTGGCCACCATTAACATCACGGTCAAGACCACGCATATTAACCATGCATCGGTGGCCTCAAAAATGTAAACAAGAAAATAACCAATGGCAATAAGCTGCAGCAACATGCGGGCTATTGAATACAGTGACATCCAGCCTCGCTCAGACCAAACAAACATAAGCGCAACCACGGGTAACATTGGCAATAGCGCTATGCCAATATGCAACCATTCAATTTGTATGACACTAGTATTCATTCAGCAATAACACCTCGAACGGACAGCTTCCGTTTTGTATCTCATCGTAGGGCGGGTGTAAAATTTGAGCAAGGTTTTGCAGCATGCTTTGCCAAGGAGTCAGTGAGAATAAGGCATATTGCCGTTAGGGACGAGCCGCAAGACAGTTAGGCTAGTACGTTAGTAAGCTGGAAGTACACACGGCCGTAGGGCCATCCACACGCGTCAAGCGGCAAGAAAGCTGTTTGAACCCATCTTCGCACGCGTTTTGGTCACATTCCCATCAATAAAGGCCTTGACTTCCTTCCACTTTGCTTAAGAAAACGCTATATTGCGCGCGGTCAGTTTAGCGACCATCAGAAGGAGATTGCCCTTCTGAACCCTGCGATACACCGCAGGACCGCCCATAGCATTTAGCCCAGTAACCCTTCCAACCTGGAACGGGCAAGAAACTAAAGTACTGCTAAATTCACAAGCCTGGATTGACCCTGCTAGGGTACGAGCCAAAGCCAAACGCGTACGCTAAGCAAAACCGATTATCACTTTCACAGCCATTTTCAGGAACCAAATATGCTAGCAGTAAAAAGCCTCGAACGACTTATTGAAATAGAAGCCGACTTAAAAGCACAATACGAAACCAAGCTAACTGCCAAATCCGATGAAATAACTAAGCTTTCAAACTCGCAAAATGAGCTAGAAGCTACCGTTGCCAAGCAAAAAGCCAAAATTGCAGAGCAACTACAAAAAATCACCGAGCTCTCCGCACGATCCAGCGAAAACAGTCGCACCGAACAGCTCAATCGCGAACTTAATAATCAAGCAAAAAACCTGCAAGAAGAAGTCGCTATGCAGAAAAAGCGCATCAAGTCATTGCAAAAAGATTTAGCCGTAGAGCGCGATGAACTGAAAGGCTTAAAACAGTTTGACGTAAACAAAATGAAGAAAAACCTTGATGCGGGCAAGAAAAAACTGGCTGAAAAAACTACCGCCAATGAACTGCTGCAGAAATCTTATAACAAGTTTAAAAAAGACAACGAAGAACTCAAGCAGCAAGTAAAAGATCTAGAAGCAAAAGTTCCGGCAGAAGAAGAAATAGAAGAGAAGGAAGAGGCTGCCACAGCCTAGCAATACCCTGCCCTACTCAATGGTCTATTCAGCATCGATCTTAGCACCGATGGTGAATAGATCGATTGGGGGCTCCTCAAAAAAACGGCCCCACTATCACGGCATGAAACAAGCCTCTCTGCTACCCTCCTCACTGCTTACGCACATACGACCATCTTGTAAAATCGTCCTTACCCAGCTACGGGTATAGCGTGCAAATCGTTCAAGCTGATCAGCGACAACCAACGTCATCCGATTAACGGCTGGCTGGCCTCCTTTGGAAAAAACCAACTCAATCATGCGCCCGTCTTCAGCACTTCCAGCGAGCTCAAAATTTGGATCAGAGACTATTTTTGCCGGCAGGTTATTTTTTATAACGCTATCCATATTACTAGCCGCATAGCTGGATTCTCGCGCCAAATCATTTTTAAGTGTACTCGCAGTAAAAACATCGCTGGCTTGGGCAGTCGATGAGCCACCCACTAAAGCCTGCATAATAGGGCCTTGCCAATCTTGCCTGGCTATACCGCGATGCATAATTTGCTGTTGAAACGATTCGATAGCTCCATGGCGGTTAGAAACCAACTGCACAGCATCGTCACCATGCCCTGTAATCAGCTGCCATGCGCTTCGCCAAGTACTCACGCCAGGCAATGGCACCGCATGATAAGGCTGCGACATATCGCCAACATAGTGCAACCCCCAACCCAAAAAGCGCCACCCCCAATAGGGGTGGCCAGTTTGAAAAGCATAAGTGGCTAATGTTTTATATAGGTGCGTGCGATACTCAGGATAGGTCTTGAGCAAGCCAGGCTGCGCTGTTCGCGTAACATAATCTAAATAATAAAAGCCCATATGAAATGGCGCTTGATTTCCGTAATCTAAGTTGGAATTGCCAAATGGCACGTCGCCAAAGCCATACTGATCACCAAACTCCGTACCACTATCCTCATAAAGATCCACATCCATACCAAAATCGGGCTCATCAGATGCTGCAGCAACAACATGGATAGGCATGACTAAAACGTTAGGATCTAAACCCACATAACGAAGGCTGTTGCCTTTTATAGCACTTTGTAAAAAAGTCAGCTCAGCAATAGCTATAGGTTGCATGCCGCCTTCGAGATCCTCAAAAGCCATTAATTGCCGATAGAGCGAGTAAGACAACGTAGGATTAATTCTTATGGCATAAGCAAACTGCTGCACAATATTCTCGGCTGGCGAGCTCGCATCAAAGGCCAGTGCATCTGGCCGTGGACTATAGTGCACTAAATTATCTCGCGCCCAGAGCTCTTGGTCTGCTAGTAACTGCTGCAGCCCTACAGCCTCTTGAACTAAAAAAGCTTTTAACGATTCTGTCTCGACTAGGGGCGCTTCAATGACATCTGGCATGGTTTGAAAAAGGGGCCACCCCAAGCTTGCATGGTCAGACCAAGCCCAACTTTTTGCCGCCACCGCTAAAAATAGAACCGCTGCTATACGACATCGCAAGACAGTAATCATAATATGTTTATCTCATGCTGTTGTTTATGGCGAGTAGATTTCCGCGCTAACCAGTTAGACTACCACAACATCCCTGCCGAATATCGATTAGGCCATCCTTCCCAAAATTGAGCGCTTTGGCTAGCCGCAGAACTTTAAGAAGAGTTTTTATGGCATTGCACAGACAACCCTCACTAGAGGCATCAATAGTTAAGTGTATATCCACTGCACCTACTTGGGCGCTAGCAGTACCGCAAGCCGGCCATATTATTGTGACCGTCAAACTAATTAGGCATAATGTCTGCCATATAGTGCTCCTGAACTCGACAGTTCCTATCGACTTTGTTTAGTGGCGATTTCATTTAACAATAAATATTGGCGCGCCGCGATGTCAAAATATCAAAATCCATCTTACCGCAGATATGTACTGGTGCTACTGACTCTCGTCTATGCGGTCAATTTTGTCGATCGACAGCTCATTGCAATATTACAAGAATCCATCAAAAGCGATTTAGGCCTTTCAGACACGCAGCTAGGGCTTCTTACTGGTTTTGCCTTTGCCATGTTTTATGTCATCGCAGGCATCCCCATTGCCCGCTTGGCCGATCGCACTAACAGGCGCAATATTATTGCAGTATCAATAGGTGTTTGGAGCGCAATGACGGCACTCAGCGGTTATGCCGCCAACTTTATACAGCTGCTGGCTGCCCGCATAGGCGTAGGGGTAGGTGAGGCAGGTTGCAGCCCGCCAGCGCATTCGATGATCTCTGATATTTTTCCGCCCACTCAACGTGCTACAGCTTTATCGTTTTACTCGGTTGGCATCAATATCGGCATCATGCTTGGCTTTTTGCTGGGCGGAATCCTCAACCAATACTTTGGCTGGCGCGTGGCCTTTTTGGTGATTGGTGCCCCAGGGTTATTATTGGCGCTGTGGTTTCGGTTTGGTGTTGAAGAGCCGCAGCGCGGTTGGTCCGAGCAGCGGCCAGTTGAAACCAGCACGGCATCGCTTGGCAACGTCATTCAGTTTATTCTTGCACGCAAATACCTGCTACATATTAGCTTAGGGGCCGCCATGAGCAGCATGGCTGGATATGGGCTAACAAGCTGGACAGCTTCGTTCTTTATCCGATCGCACGATGTACCCACCGCCGAACTGGGTGCCTGGCTGGCCATTGGTGCGGGCCTATTTGGCTCGCTCGGCACATTTATGGGAGGATATTTAGCCGACCGTTGGGGCGTTAAAGATAAACGTTGGTATATGTGGGTGCCAGCTATCGCTATTTTAATAGCAATTCCGCCAATACTGCTCACACTAACACTCGAGCATACTACTGCTGCACTTATTTGTGGTTGGCTGCCGCCAGCCTTCACCACGTGTTATTTAGGCGTATCGCTAGCGGTGTTCCATGGCTCGGTTGAGCCACGCATGCGTGCGACCTCGTCAGCTTTATTTTTTCTGATTCTCAACATTATTGGTCTCGGTTGCGGCCCCACTATTGTAGGCACTGCATCTGATATGTTAACGCCATTATTCGGCGACGACTCGCTACGCTATGCCATGCTTTTTGTTATACCGTGCGCATGCATTTGGGCATCAACCCATTTTTTATTAGCCGCACGCGCCTACAAAAAATATACGAACGAAAATGTTAACGACAGTACCAGTGCAACAATATTTTAGTACTAGCGCCTGTCCACGCTAAACCCGCCACCACCGCGCACAAAAAAGTGCAGCAAAGCGCCGAGTATGGCAATATTTTTAAATAGCGGGCCGGTATGCTCCGGCGCAATGTGTATAACAAACGTTATAGGCACAAGCGTGACAAATAGCGCGAGCGCGCTGAGCCTGGTGCGCAAACCGAGCAGCAGCCCAAACCCCGCCAAAATAAAAACGATGCCACTAAGTTGTAAAAAAAATAATGGCGACCCCAAAGCATTCACCCAATCAAACCAAGGCGAAGCCTCAATACGCTGCAACATCATTTTTTCACGAACAAGGTGTCCAGCGCCACCGATAATAAATATCAAACTTAAACCTACGCGAAAAATAAGATCTGATAGATCGTGATATTTTGAGTAATCAATCATAGCTGCCTCAGCTGTTATTAATACTATGAGCTTAGCAAAATTTGATGGCTTGTGAATATCGATAAGTTATATTTGACTGTGACCCACTAGCGAAGAAAGGCGTAAGCTGCCTCTCACTAAGCCTTTAATTTAGTCTGACAGATAGCCTGCACACACAATAAGCTAGCAAAATATACACAGATAGATGATCATTGCTGTAGGTAAATAATTTGCTCAAGCAATACCAAATGGAACGATCAAAAATGTATTACGGTGAAAAACTCAACAGCATTAGTCATTTGGTGGGCGCGGTATTTGCGCTAGTGGCGCTTGGCTCACTACTGACTATCAGCTTACAAACTGGTGAGCCTGTGGTTATTTTTGGCTTCAGTGTGTTTGGTTTAAGTCTCGTCTTGCTATACAGTATGTCAACGCTTTACCACAGTTTTTACGAGCCAAAGCTTAAAAGCATTTTCAAAATTTGGGATCACATTGCAATTTATTTGTTGATTGCCGGCACCTACACACCAATAATGCTAATTAGCTTACAAGAGAATAATGGTTGGTTTATTTTAGGATTTGTTTGGTCATTGGCTGCCATCGGAATAATTTCCGAATTGACCTTAACCGGACGGACCATCAAAGTGGTTCAAATTATTATCTATCTAGCTATGGGCTGGGCCTGCTCGATGGAAATTGAAGCCATCAAAGCCGCATTGCCAGGCATGGGCTTTTATTGGCTTCTCATGGGTGGCATAGCCTATACCGCTGGCATCGTTTTTTATATTATCGATAAACTTAACTGGCTGAATCACGCCCACGGAATTTGGCATTTCTTTGTGCTGCTAGGATCCGCGGCACACTTTATAGCAGTAGCAGGGTATGTTAGATGATCAGAAGAGACTGATCATCTAACCCACTATTTGCCAAGCCTCTAAAAAAATCAGTGCTGTTACGCTGGCATAAAAGCCCAACTATAAGCCTATAGCGACTCTAAAAACTGAATCATTGCTGCTTGCTGACCCGGAGACAAAGCTTCGTACGCCTGCTTCGACGACTCGGCTTCTCCGCCATGCCAGCGTATAGCCTCGTCAATAGTGCGCGCCCGGCCATCGTGGAGATAACCCACGCGATTGATATCGCTGGGGTCAATCGGCAAAGAAACAGAATCATTAGCCTTTAAATCACCAACTAATACGTAAGGCGTGTGACCCAATCCCCACAGCGGTGCAGTGCGCCACTCAGAGCCATTAGCAACCCCCTCACCCAGATTATCCGCAAGCCCCGGACCCATATCGTGCAGGAGCATGTCGGTATAGGGGTGAATAGTTTGGCTGCGCAACTCATTCAAGGGATGGTAGTCGCTAGTTGTAAACGTGTCACGGTGACAACCTTGGCAATTTAATTCGACACTATTAAATAACGTCTCACCCGTTGTCACCGAGTAATCACGGCGTGCACCCACACCCAAAAGGCTCACATACTTGGCCAAATCTCCTAACTGATCATCAGCCAGCTCTTGCCCTGAAGGTCCGCAACCAGTTTGATTGGCACCGCAATCTGGATCGGGGAACAGGCTTGTCATCACACCAATATCAGTATTTAACGCAGAAGCACTTTGATGAAGAACGCTCGAAGTAGCCGCCTTATAACCAAAGCGACCCAAACGAGTCTCACCAGTGACGGGGTCGCTAACCAATGCTGCACGGCCGCTTATGCCATCGCCGTTCGTATCATTGGGATCTTCCCAAGCCATGATCTGCGATTCAGGCACAGCCTCTAGCAAACCAAGGCCCACCAACTGCGGTGCAATACGCGCAGAAAAGCGTGCCGGCGTACCGTTACTAAACACATAATTGGGTGAGCGAAGCCCATTGGATTCCGTCCAAGCACCTAAAGTGACCGAACCTTCGGACGCGCCGCTAGTTTGGTTAGGCTGAAGCACTTTACCAATATTGGCATCGGCATCACCATTAATATCGCCTACTTTAAACACCCACTTATCGAGGCTTTGGCCCACATCAGCCACCAATGCTCGGCCATTGCGTACATGGCAATTCGCACACGATGTGTTGATGTAGTGAGTACCCGCCTTGCCTACCTGCTGAGTCCAAATGGGATTATCGTAACGCTCATCGTGGCTGCCATCGACAAAGCTAGTGTGATGCACACGCCGACCTCTTACAAACGGCTGAGCGTTGATGTGACTAAGATTAGTGGCCATTTGCATAAATCGACCGGCAGGCTCTTCGCTGTAGTTATAACCCAACGTCGTGTCACCACCGAGTAAACCTACCGCCGGAATCGGCGTACCATCATTAACGCTGTAGTTATTGTTCTGGCCTCGCTGCCATTCAAACGGTGCCAAACCTGGAGAGCCAATGACGTAAACAAAGGTTGTACCGTAGTAATTTTTACGAAGGCCAGCTGGAGGATTCACCAAAAACTGGCTTATCTCAAATTCCATATTCACGCCCGCCTGCAGCGGCTCATTGAATGTCGCTACATTTTTCCATTGGGTGGTGATGTCAACAGTGTACTTCCACTGATTGCCTGACGAGCTTACTTTTTGAAAATTGTCGTCAAACGTACCACTATCGACTTCGCTTGCTGTAGGGTTCCAGTGGAATTGGCCAGTTGTGGTTATTCCAGAAAACCACACGCGAAATTCTTTGGCGCCCAACCTACTCTCGGTAATATAAGTGGCTTTGATAAGGGACTGCCCGTTGGGCACATGATCTTCAAATTGAACACGTGCCGTGCGGTACTCCCAATAATGAGCCAGGTAATGATCGTAATGATCTGAGTTTTGTATATTGTTAGGGTCATAATAGCCAATGTCTTTTGCATGACGGTCGCGACCACGATCACCAAAACGCGTAACAACTACGCCATCACCCCTAACATAAGAACTTACGGGTTCTAAAGGGGTAGTCGCATCAAACAAAGGTATTACCGACTCAGCCGCAACGACATGCCACGTTCCACCTAAGCCGTCACCGTTAGTGTCACCAGTAGCCGTGTCACCCGCATAATAGTAAAGCGGCTGATTATTGTAAGTTGCCTGCACATCGCCATTACTGCGAGTTGTTGTTCCAAGATTAGGCACACCTGATGCGACGCCATCGGTCACCAGCAGTGGCGGCCAACTCGTTGCGCAACCACCATAGCATGCACTGGTGTTGGCAGGATCGTTGTCCCAGATGTAAAGCGTTAGGCCCGGCTGACTGGATCCTGAACCGCCCGCTAAAATATTATTAATGGCTGTCACTTCGTTAACTGACACAACGACTTCGCAACCTGTAGCGTCAACCGATATGCCCGCTGGAGTATTAGGGCATAAGTCAGGCGTGTTATCAGCAACACCGTCATTGTCGGTGTCAACAATCACACAACCTGTTGCATCTACAAGCGAACCAAATGGCGTGCTTGGGCACTGATCGATGCCATCATTCACGCCATCACCATCCGAGTCAGGGCAGCCATTAGCCGCTACTGCTGCTCCAGCGGGAGTGCCCGAACACTGATCAACCGAATCATCGACACCATCGCCGTCTTCATCAGCAGCAGGTATGCCCCACACTTCCATTTCAAAAATAGAATAGCCGTAAATTAAAGTACGCGTGACACCCTGCATTCGCACATAGCGATAGCTACCTTCAATATCAACTGTATCAGTCCGATTGCCCTGAACGCTGCTTGCCTGAGTTGAAAGCGTGGTCCAGCTACTATTATTGTTCGAACCTTGAATTTGATAAGAAGCAGCACTCGCCGCCTCCCAATGGATAATCACCTCCGACAATGAATAAACCGCGCCTAAGTCGAGCGTGAGCCATTGATTGTTGGTAAACAGCGAACCCCAGCGAGTGCTTATGTTGCCATCCACCGCGAAAGACGGCGGTCCAGCACCTTCACTATTTTGACTGCTGCTCGCAGTAGCGGTCGCCGACAGCAACTCAGGCTCAGCCGGTGGTGGTGGAGGCGGTGGCGGAATCGGAATAGATGCCACCACTTGAATGCGCGTAGCCGAACCTGCCAACATATTGAGCGGCAACAGCATCACTACCGCCAATGCCAAAACACTCATTTTTTGGCGTCGCGCAGCTGATGAGCCTGCACCTAAAAACAAAGCTGCCAAAACGATGGCACCCATTATGCCCAGTAAGGGTACGTTTTCTTCAACCACCAAACCCGGCAGCCACTGCGCGTTATTGGGGTTAGAGCCATAAGAAATTTCGAGCGCGTCACTCACGCCGTCGCCATCGGTATCCACACCACCCGGATCAGGGCTCGGCACCGTAGCGCCAAAAAACCCTTGCGCCGAGGCTGCGCTTGAAACCATAGTTAATGGAATGGTCACCACTACATCGACTGGCTGACCGCCTGCCAAGCCCGAGGCGGTAATCACTAAGTCATCCTCACTACCAACCGGAGCATATGAGCTGATATCAAAATCAATGGCCGCTAAAGCGCTTCCACCGATTGCCACTGAGCTGGGCACAATGCTAGCCACTGCCGTGTTAACCATGCCCAGCGCATTACTAGACAAGCTAATGGAATCAAAAGAAGCCGATGGGTTTTCATTCATCAGCAAAATAAAAACCTGATTGCCGGTGCTGCCCTGTTCAACATCATAGGCATGGGCATTAAAAGACAAACCCCATAAAACCACTGCAGCCATCAAGCTGGCCAAGTAAAACTGCCCAGGCAGCGCTTTTGCGACTATTTTCTTTACCATGTGAACTGACCGCGTTATTGGTTTAATTAGAATTTTACCCTTAAGGTTACGCCTAGTTTAACACTTCGGGTGAATTAAGACCGCTCAAGCGCCCCGCACATACGGCCAAGCGGCCGTATGTGCGGACAAAGCACAAAAAACACCCGAGATTATCGCCGAATTACTAGAGCCTACTCCACCTGATGAGCCGGATATTAGCCTATTAGCCTGTGCATTAATGAACATCCGCATGTGCAGCCTGCAGCAGGCTAATCGTAGCCGATACCGTCTTTCCAATTTTTTTAACCATGGGGTGCCAATAATGTGGTTTTACTGTGTTGCGCTTAATGATCAACAGTCCTTGCAAGTATCAGGCATATAGCAATATTTTTTTATTCACTAACGGTATTAACAAAACAAAAGATCTAGGGTCAAAAGAGGTTAGTAGCAATAAATTAACTCCAGCAGTGCTTTTTAGAGGATGCATAGCCATGGACCGATATTATTACATCAGCAACAACCTTGATGACTTGAGCGTTATAAAAAACGAATTACACGCCGCGGGCTTTGAATCGTCTCAGCTGCACCTTTATAGCCCCGAAGACGGACCGGCAGAAGCTGCTGCCGCTGCTCGCGAGTTGCCCGAAGTATCTTCTTTTGCCAAACGCAATCTTATGCAATCAGGTTTGCTTGGCGCCACAGTGGGCCTTGTTGCGGCACTCATAATATTGTTAATCACGCACTGGATGGGATGGGCAGAAACGCCTGCGGGCTGGACGCCCTTTGCCCTACTCGCAGTTATTATATGCGGATTTTTAATGTGGGAAGCCGGCCTACACGGCATCCAAACACCCAACCAAGAATTCTCTCAATTTAAAGATGCCACAAACCAAGGACGCACGATTTTTTTTATTGACATTAAACGCAATCAACAACAGCTGCTAGAAAACATTACAGCCAAGCACAGCGAGTTGAAATATGCAGGAACGGGCAGCGCCAACCCAAGCTGGTTGATTTGGAGCCAGAACCATTTCAAAAAGATGGTTAAATCACTGCCCTAACATATTCACTTAAAGGCGACACTTAAGCGAACTAAAGGAAAATACCGGCAGAGCTACTCGTCCGGCCCATTGATACGCTCTTGACGAGCCTGCTCTTCAGCCATTGCAGCTTTAATTTCTTCTAAAACAGCGTCGACATCCGCACTTTTCCCGCTTGCCTCAAACTGGCCCGTCAACGCAATCTCCGGGGTCAGTTCACCGTCCTCGTAATAGGCCCATATTTCATCGGCATAATGCGCGCCAAGTAATTCGGGCGCGTACTGCCCATAATAGCGGCTCATATTATTAACGTCACGGGCCAGCATCCCCTTAGCCTGATTGTTAGCAGCAGCATTGACCGCCTGCGGTAAATCGATAACCACCGGGCCATCCTCATCAACCAGCACATTGAACTCTGACAGGTCACCATGAATAATACCCGCACATAACATACGCACGATATAGCGCATCATCAATGCGTGATCTTCACGAGCTTGCTCCGCTGGCATGACAACCTCATCTAAGCGCGGCGCAACATCTCCTTTCTCATCGGTAATCAACTCCATAAGTAAAACGCCATCAATACAACCATAGGCTTTTGGTACACGCACACCGGCCTCGGCCAAACTGTACAGCGCACTTACCTCAGCGTTTTGCCATATCTCTTCTTGCTGTTTTCGGCCATAAGTTGAACCTTTATCCATTGCTCGGGCGCGGCGGCCACTGCGCACTTTACGGCCTTCTGTGTATTCTGCAGCTTTTTTAAAGCTGCGCTTCATGGCCTCCTTATAGACTTTTGCGCAACGCATCTCAGTGCCACAACGCACAATAAATACATCGGCTTCTTTGCCGCTCATCAAGCGACTTATTACTTCATCAATAATGCCGTCATCGACTAATGGCTGAATTCGTTTTGGAACTTTCATACTTCCCTTAAAAAATTAACGGTGAAAATTGCGTGGCACATGATACACAACGTTTTAACTGGATACACAAATGTACGAAAAAAAGCCTAAACTAAGCGTCGCTACAAAGACTATGCAGCCAGCAGTCTTTTAGTCGCCTGAAAATTTTAACTAGAGAGCACCATCATCCATGCAAAAGTCGCGCAAAGCCGCTCTACTATCCGCGCTAATTTTCCCTGGTGTTGGCCAGCTATATTTGCAACGACGAATGTTAGGCATAGTGCTAGCCGGCACTGCAGCCACAGCAATTTACGGAATAATGTCAGTGGTACTCGAACAAGCAAGGGAGATTAGCGTAAGCATTCAGCGCGGAGACATCGCGCCTAGCATCACTTCGATTATAGAAGCATTAGCCACGCAACCCGTCAATGGCTCGGAATTTTTATCAACGCTGGCATGGGCAGTTTTAGTCATAGCGTGGCTTATAAGTATTGCTGATGCTTACTTGCGCAGCTAGCAAAAGACGTTAAGCCCACTATTATTTTTTAGGCTGTGAAGCATTTATTTTTTCAAGTGGCGCCAAGCCAAGCGCTTTTCGAAATGAATGATGAAAATGATGCAAGGCCGGCTCATTCCGACCAAAAATAACGTGTGGTAGCAATCCGCTTTGGGCGGCGCGCTGTTGGTACTCGCCCATCACATAATCTTCCTGCGCGACAGTGCTATAAAAAACTTCAAGCGTAGCATCGAGGGTAGCAACTGCGCCAACTGGTTTAGATGCATCATAAACGTTATCGGCAGTAACTTTGGGGACGTCGTCATCAGGCTGATCGGATAATACGGCATCAGCTACAGCCTGATCAAAATAAGAAGTAATGCGAGTAATTGAGCGCCCCGGACTTTCGGGGTCGGGGTAGATACGCACAAGATTGACTCTACCGACATTGACCACTATTTGAATATTAGGAAATAGATAATAAATGAGGAAAGCCCCATCGGTAAGACGCCACTCCGATTCTGGTTTATCACGTAGCGTATAAATTTGTTTGCTAGCGGTCACAAAGCGATGGTTGTTGCCAAACTCTTCATAGGCAAGGTTATTGCCGTAAAAAATTTGCCCCAAAGTATTTTTGTGTAGCTTCTGGAAGTGGTAGGTTTCACCAAAGGTATCGTTAGCCAACTTCCAATTGAGCTTCATATCAATGTCGGTACCACCGGCATGAATGTAACTTCCAAAGTCTAAGGAGGCAATTTCTTCTGAGAGCGAGCCTAATAGATTATCGATATCAAGCTCACCCTCGGGCTGCGGATGAACCCATAGCAAACCGTTATGTTCAATAGCAGGCAAGCGAATCAAACCGTGACACGACTTATCAATTTCACCAAAATGATCTTCCTCTGGTATAGCCAACAGTTTGCCCTGTGCCGAGTAAGTCCAAGCATGAAACGGGCAGGTAAAGCGCTTTTTTTCTCCTCGCACTTCATTCGTCACCTGTACGCCACGATGGCGACATGCATTTAAAAACGCATGAAAAACACCATCTTTGTCGCGCGTAGCGAGT
>Ga0208660_1000589_pt1 | contig 14514 bp, 13 predicted proteins | sample DEB08_DNA_13_FD_184527 | JGI IMG/M metagenome (GOLD analysis project Ga0208660, IMG submission 184527) | Aqueous microbial communities from the Delaware River and Bay under freshwater to marine salinity gradient to study organic matter... | ecosystem: Environmental > Aquatic > Marine > Coastal ... | reverse complement strand
GGCACCAACTTTGCCGCCCGTAAAATCGGAAGCGGCTGGAACATTTGCCGTGATCGGCAAAACGTCTTCTGGCGATGTACCCCAAGTAACAACGGGTGCAATATCTTCGCCTTTCAACGTGATGACCTTATCGAAATGCGCGTCTTCGTCGGTGAACAGCGTTTTCCAGTAAGCGACCGCTGCTTCCCATGCGGCACCTTTTGGTGCGTGTGGGCGACCCATGCAGTACTCATAGGTCTTTTCATCCGGAGCGATCAGGCCAGCGCGTGCGCCGCCCTCAATCGCCATGTTGCACACGGTCATGCGCCCTTCCATGGACAGTTCACGGATCGCCTCGCCGCAATACTCGATCACATAGCCGGTGCCGCCAGCGGTGCCTGTGGCCCCGATAACGGACAGGGTAATGTCCTTGGCTGTTACACCGGAGCGCAGCTTGCCTGTGATCTCGACCTTCATGTTCTTGCCCTTGCGCTGGATCAGCGTTTGCGTGGCCAGAACGTGCTCGACCTCTGACGTGCCGATGCCGTGCGCCAATGCGCCGAACGCACCGTGGGTTGCCGTATGGCTATCGCCGCACACAACCGTCATGCCTGGCAGGGTCCAACCCTGTTCCGGTCCAACGATATGCACGATGCCCTGACGGACGTCAGAGACCGGATAGTAGTGAATGCCGAATTCCTTTGCGTTGGTATCAAGGGCGGCCACCTGAATGGCGCTGTCTTCGGTCATGTTCTTGGGATCGTCGCGGCCCGGTGTTGTTGGCACGTTATGATCAGGCACAGCGATTGTTTTCTCTGGCGCGCGCACCTTGCGGCCTGCCATGCGCAAACCTTCAAAGGCTTGCGGGCTGGTCACTTCGTGCACCAGATGGCGGTCGATATAAAGCAAGCAAGTGCCGTCTTCGGCTTCGTGGGCTACGTGCGCATCCCAGATTTTGTCATAGATCGTTTTGGGGGACATTGTCCTCTCCCGTATTTGAAATGTCAGGGGTCGTCAGGCGTGCGGAAACGGAGTGTGTTACCTGCGGGCTAGGATTGTGCTGCGCGCACCAAAGAAACGCCAAGGCAGGCGTGCGCGATCATCCATGTCAAAAACCTTTTTCATGAGGTTGCCCATATAGATCAAGACCCAACGCTGCAAGCCTATTGGGTTAGGAGCTAGTCACGTAAAGACAATACGAGATCAGGAATTCAAGGTGTGAAGTTCAATGCGACTTTGTTTACTGTCGCCGCAAATTTCAAAGGGCTTTCTGGACCCAAGACATCCACGACGTTCACATATCTTATCTCATCAAGATATTGCGTTTCGGATTGATTGGTAAATGCAACGGCCACATCCACATCATCTAGGCCGACGCCGGGCTGCGCAAAAATATCACCGCGGAAGAATGCCGATGACATCTCGAAATTCGCAACCCTGTTGTCATAGGCTACATCGGTTTCATCCGTCAGCCGGTCCAGCACAACCGAAACAAGTGTCCCAGCTTCTACGACACCACTGTCCCGCTCGAGCGTCGTGTCTAAGAATGTAACCTTAAACGCAGGTAAAGTACCCAAATTAACAACATCCGCCGCATCCACGGTTAGGATCATTTCATGCTCCGTCACGTCAAAGTCAGTAATAATCGCTAGGGTTTCTTCATCATCATTCCTGTTGGCAAGTGCATAGAACTTCGTATCACCCGCTGGATCGTCGAGTTCTGCCTTACCTGTGACCAGAACCAGCGTATCAAAATCATCGGCCTCATCGACATCATTCTGCCCACCGACAGCAAGTCCGCTTCCGCCCCAAATATAGATTATATCGTTGCCTGCTTCACCGCGCAGTGTATCGTCGCGATTTGTTGCATCAACCAATTCGCCATCAACAAGCCGCGCGCCCGGGCCGCCCAAAATGACATCATTCCCATAGCCGCCGCGGACAACGTCGCTTCCGAAACCGGCGTCGATATAGTCGTCATCGGCATCACCTTCGATGGTGTCGTTGCCCTCAAGTCCGTATATTTTGTCTGCGCCACTGGCCCCATCAATAATATCGCGTCCTGAACCGCCAGTGATAGTGTCATTGCCGGGACCGCCTTTGAGTTCATCCAAACCACCGTTGCCGGTAATTGTGTCGTTCCCAAAGAACCCCTGAATAAGGTCTGCCCCCGCAGTTCCGGTCAGAGTGTCATCTTCTGGACCGCCGCGAATCTGGCTGCGATTGTCGACAATTTCATCCTCGTCTTCATCCCCACCCAGACTGGGCAGAATGAGGACGCCTGCGGCAACCAGTAACAATATGATGGAAATCGACATAACGGTTAACTTTCACTGCAGCATTTGAGGAAAATGTTACTGTTTCGGCCTCGCTCAAACAAGCCTAGGTTTTGCGTCAGCGGTGAAAGACAGCAGGGTTGCCATGTTGCGGACGCACTTGCCTGTCCGACCCCGATCATGCGACGCTGACACAAGCGCGGATACAGTCAGGTTAAAATGGCACAACACCAAACAGAACAAGAGGTTGTCGTCTCTCCGACCGCCCCGGAAGTGGCGATTGACGAAGTCCTGAGCATCAGCAGTGACTTGCTAGCCCAAGGCCAACTTTTCGTCGAAACACTGTTTCGGACGTGGAACCTTTATCAAATCCTGATCGCCATAGGCGTGTTTGTGGTGGCGCATATTTTGCGGGCGATCCTTGGCCCGCGCATTCGCGCTTGGATGGGATCGCGCGAAAACTGGCCAAAATGGCGGATGCGCATTCTTGTTGTCGTACATCAGCGGCTTCGCGCGATCTTTTTTGTCACGCTGATCTGGGTCGTTATCCTCGCTATGCGCGAAGCGACATGGCCAAGCCGCAGCTACCTGCTTAGCGTGATTGGCACGCTTGCCTTTGCTTGGCTTGGCATCGTCTTTGCGACCCGCCTGATCAAAAGCCCCTCACTGCGCAAATTCGTCCGTTATGGCGCGTGGACTTGGGCGACGCTACAGATCCTCGGCCTTCTCGATTCCGCCGAACGACTGCTAGACAGTATCGGCTTTAGCATGGGCGAAGTCCGCTTTTCATTATTATTGCTCGTCCAAGGGTTGGTGATCCTAGGCGTTCTCATCAGCCTCGCCCGGTTCTTTACAACAACGACGACAACCCGCGTAAAGGCGAACGAAGACATTAGCCCATCTATGCAGGTCTTGATCGTAAAAGGCGTGCAGATCGCGTTTTATGGGGCTGCATTTTTCCTTGGAGTCCGCGCACTTGGGATCGATCTGACAGGCCTTGCTGTGCTGTCGGGTGCCATTGGTGTCGGCCTTGGTTTTGGTCTGCAAAAGGTCGTGTCGAACCTCGTTTCCGGCGTCATCATCCTGCTGGACAAGTCGATCAAGCCAGGTGACGTGATCAGCCTGGGTGATACCTTTGGGTGGATCAATTCGCTGGGTGCGCGGTATGTATCGGTCGTGACCCGCGATGGCCGCGAATACCTGATCCCGAACGAAGACCTTATCACCGGACAGGTGGTTAACTGGTCGCACTCAAACGATTTTGTGCGCCTCGATATCCATTTCGGCACGGCCTACCATGACAATCCTCATGACGTACGGCGCATCGCAATTGCAGCCGCGCAAAGCGTGGATCGGGTCCTCAGTGACCGCAACACAGTATGTCATATTGTGGGCTTTGGCGACAGTTCGGTCGACTATATCCTGCGGTTCTGGATCAAGGACCCTACAGGCGGGTTAACGAACATTCGCGGCAATGTGTTCTTGGCGCTATGGGATGCTTTTGCTGAAAACGGGATCAGTATTCCATTCCCGCAGCGCGAGGTAAAACTGCTCGAAAGCGAGCAGGTGAACGTGAAGATGGATCAGTCCTAACGCCGCCGCTAACCGCCTAGCCGCTTGCGCATTGCTTGATAGATTACAGCCGTGGCGACATTGGCCAAGTTCAATGACCGGACCTTTGGATTTAGCATAGGCAAGTTAAATGTGCGGTCGTGCATCCCGTCCAGTATCGCCGCAGGCAAACCTTTGGATTCGCAGCCAAAGACAAGATACGCATCCTCTTGATATTCGGGGTCATAGACTGTGCCTGCGCCATATTCCTCAAAGAAATACATAGCATCTCGCGGTGGGTGCCGAGCATCTATAAAGGCTTCCCAGCTATCATATTCGGTTAGGTTCACATGTTTCCAATAGTCCATACCTGCCCGCCGCACGGCCTTTTCTTCGATTGAAAACCCGTATGGTTTTATCAGGATCAGCTCAAGGTCCAGTGCCACGCACGTCCGCCCGATAGCACCGGTATTGTACGGAATCTCTGGCGTCACGAGCACCATCTTGAGGCATGGATCAGGCATTGAACTGGCTTTCTGCAACACAGGCTGGCAGCGTGTTATCCCAGCAGGGTTAGGCTTAACAGCACCAAGTTCCCCTCGTTGCCAGTGAAAAACCGCGCTTGTCGGCGCGGTTTAGGTTCGTTTCTAAATATTTGCGACCATATCAGTGCACGATCGTGGGCTATGTCTATCGCCAAGCGTGCGGAAATCCGAACATAAAATGGCTCTGATAGTACAAGGCATAATCATCCGTTCCCTGATCGCCAACTTCGGGCAGATGCGTGATTTCGGGTGAAAAGAGGGCGTACAGCCATGAAAGTACCAACATCAATCATTCCTCCAGAAAATAGGACAATTGTTCGACAAAACCGTATTTGCGCATCCACGCATCGCCTTCGGGCGTGCGGCTGACGTTGCGGACTTTTTCAAGGTCTGTCACTTCGCCGACGACGGCAACTTGATACGCATCGTTGGGGTCGCGCAGGATTGCTTTGATTGTCATCGCATCTCCGAACAAGGCTTTGTGTTCGGCTTCATAAACGGCAGAGCCCGTCGGGTTTTCGGTTGTCGAAACGCGGGCGATTGAAATCATCATGGTCATTGTTCTGTTCCTTTGTGCTGGATCAAACGCCCCTGAATTGAGCGTGCACATATTGATTGCATGGAATCTATTGGCCAATAAGATAGCGATAATCGCAATTATAATTCGATGGGGTCGAACAATGATTGATCAATTACGGACGATTGCCATCTTTCAAACAGTGGCCGAGCTTGGCTCGTTCCGCGCGGCGGCCAAGTCGCTGAAGCTGTCGCCATCGGTGATCAGCCACCACATCACCCAGCTTGAAGGGCAGTTGGGCACGCCTCTGCTCTACCGTTCGACGCGGCGGATGTCGTTGACGGATGCGGGGACTGAATTGCTGGCTGCGTCACAGCGGATGACCACAGCCGCACAAGAGGGGTTGGCCGCTATCAATCGCCGTATCGAACAGCCGGTTGGCAAGTTGTCGATCACGATGAACACATCAAGCGCAAACCAGCCTTTTTGCGAGTTTTACACAGGCTTCGCCAAAGCCTATCCCAAAATCCAGCTTTCGCTGCATGTCTCAGACCACAGTGTCCAACTCGAAGGATCAGCTTTTGATCTGGCCATTCGCGGGCGCGTGGACGGGTTGGACGACAGTTCTTATAAGGCGAAAAAAATCGCACACTTGATGCTCGGGGTTTTTGCGACGCCGCGGTATATTGCGACGCGGCCCGCATTGAAAACGTTCGACGACCTTGCCGAATGGGACCGCATCGAAACCTTCAAAATCCCTTGGAAATCCCTTGCAAGCCTCATCGGGGCAAGCACCCCAACGCGCGAGCCTCGGGTCGTCATGTCTTGCGACAACTTCGAAATGGGACGGCAGTTCATGCTGGCTGATTTGGGCTTCTTGATCGAGGCAACAGCCCTGATGATCGACCACGTCAAGGCCGGAGAACTCGTGCAAGTCCTCCCAAATCAAAGCGCGCGTCCGTTTGAAATCTATGCGATCTATCCGGCAAACGCCCCTATCGACAGCCCAGCACGCCTGTTTGTGGAATATATGACAGGTGCCGCGATGAGAAAGGCGGAATGGGTTTCGTCGGGCAAGCACGTGATCCCAATGCAATCTGCCAATTAAAGAAAGGCCGCACGTTGCAGTGCGGCCTTCTCAAATAAAGGGCAAACCGATCAGCTGCTACGGTTCATACGGTTCTCGATCAGATCCTCAACAACCGACGGATCTGCCAGTGTCGAGATATCACCAAGCGCGCCGAAGTCATCCTCGGCAATTTTGCGCAGAATACGACGCATGATCTTGCCGGAACGGGTTTTTGGCAAACCGGGTGCCCATTGCAGAAGGTCTGGTTTGGCAATCGGACCAATTTCAGTGCGGACCCAAACCTCAAGTTCCTTGCGCAGCGCATCGGATGGTTCTTCGCCGTTCATCAATGTGACATAGGCGTAGATGCCCTGCCCTTTGATGTCGTGCGGGTATCCAACAACTGCAGCCTCAGCGACTTTCGCATGGGCGACCAGTGCGCTTTCGACTTCGGCGGTGCCCATCCGGTGGCCGGACACGTTGATCACGTCATCAACACGGCCCGTGATCCAATAGTAGCCGTCTGCGTCGCGCTTACAGCCATCGCCAGTAAAGTAGTAGTTTTTGTAGTCCGCAAAATAGGTCTTTTCAAACCGCTCGTGATCGCCCCAAACGGTGCGCATCTGGGCAGGCCAGCTATCTTTGATGCAAAGCACGCCTTCGGCAGCCGTGTCGTGGATTTCTTCGCCAGTGGTTGGTTCCAAAATCACGGGCTGAATGCCAAAGAACGGCAGAGTTGCCGATCCGGGTTTGGTCGCTGTCGCGCCGGGCAGAGGCGTCAACAGGTGACCACCCGTTTCGGTCTGCCACCATGTGTCGACGATGGGCGCCTTACCCTTACCGACAACGTCGTTGTACCAATTCCAGGCCTCTGGATTGATCGGTTCGCCAACGGTGCCCAGCACTTTGATATCCGACAGGTCATATTTTTCGACAAATTCATTGCCTTGCGCCATCAGCGCACGAATGGCGGTTGGGGCAGTATAGAACTGGTTCACTTCGTGCTTTTCACACACAGCCCAGAAACGGCCCGCGTCAGGATAGGTCGGCACACCCTCGAACATGATTGTGGTCGCACCATTAGCCAGCGGACCATAGACGATATAGCTGTGTCCGGTCACCCAGCCTACATCGGCTGTGCACCAAAAGACGTCACCCTCATGATAATCGAATGTGTATTGGTGGGTCATCGCAGCGTAGACCAGATAGCCACCCGTGGAATGCACAACACCTTTAGGCATCCCGGTAGAGCCGGACGTATATAGGATGAACAGCGGATCTTCGGCGTTCATTTCTGTCGGGGGGCAATCGGCACTGACCTGCGTTTCCATTTCATGGAGCCAATAATCGCCCTCTGAACGCCATGCAATTTGCTGGCCTGTACGACGGACGCACAGACATTTGCAATCATGCATAACATTGATCAGCGCTTGGTTGACGCTGTCTTTGAGGTTGGTCACACGGCCACCGCGCGGCGCGCCGTCGGCAGTGATGACGACTTTGGCTTGGCTGCCGCTGATGCGTGCCGCCAAAGCATCCGCAGAGAAGCCAGCAAAGACAATCGAGTGGATTGCACCGATCCGCGCACAAGCGAGCATCGCATAGGCGGCTTCGGGGATCATCGGCATGTAAAGAACGACACGGTCGCCTTTGCCCACGCCAAGTTTCTTGAGGCTGTTGGCCATCAGGGACGTCTTTTCGTGCAACATCTTATAGGTGATGTGCAGAGCTTCGTCGTCAGCACTGTCAGGTTCCCAGATGATCGCAGTTTGATCCCCACGGGTTGCCAAGTGGCGGTCGATACAGTTGGCGCTGACGTTCAATGTGCCGTCTTCGAACCACTTGATATCAACTTCGCCGGGCGCAAAGCTTGTGTTCTTTACCTTGGTAAAAGGTTTGATCCAGTCCAAACGCTTGCCGTGTTCGGCCCAAAATCCTTCGGGATCATTAATCGAGGCGGCGTACATCGCATCATAAGTTGCCTTATCAGCATGAGCGTTCGCGGCCATTTCGGCAGATGGTGCATAGGTTTTATCGGACATGACGTCTTCCCCCTTGATCAATCGTGATGGCGCGGGCGTGTCGCCCGCAGCCTCCTCCGATGCGCATCATGGGGAAAAGCTGTGCGAATCCAAGACATGTGGTGAGGTGTCGCAGCGTTTTGTAAATCTGCGCACCAAGCCACACGACAAATTGTCATTTTATTGACTAGTTCACCTTACGCGTCGTGGCGAAACGTCATGCTGACTGCTTCAGCGCGGGTCAAACCTTTGGCGCGCAAATCTGCTTCGGGGATTGCCGCGATGGCTTGCAAGGCTTGCATCCGAGAGCTATTTTCAGCCAAGTTGTATAGCAATTTATCAATTGCACGGAAGGGCATCACCAAAAGCTCTAGCAGCATTTCGCGATTTGAAATCAATGTGTTATCTGGGCGGAGTGACATAGCGTACCTCTATGGAAAAGTGATTTTGTGATCTATCACAGAGGTAGTCGTCGCCTTACCTGCCAACAACGCCCGTTTGCGCAACCCCACCATGCAAGGGGCGCATTGGTCATCTGTCGAACGGGCAAAAAAGAAGCGCTGCATGATCTGCAGCGCTGTCCTTTACTTTTTCTTCTTCGCGCTTTTTTTGCCATCCCAAGGGGTGTTAGGCACGGAAACCTTTTTGCCACGTGGCACAGATTTTGTCGCTGCTGGGGGTTTTGGATCTGCGACTGCGCTTTTCGGGGCTGGCTTTGTGGCCGCCGCCGGTTTGGATTCTGGTGCGGCTTTTCCAGCTACTTTGACCGCAGGCTTTGCGGGCACCTGCGCTACAGGCGCTGCTTTCTTGGCAGCGACAACAGGTGTCTTTGCAGATACGACCTGAGCAGGTGCGACTTTTGCTTCAGGTACAGCCTTTACTTCAGGTACGGCTTTTGCTGCAGGTGCTGCAACAACCGGCGTCGCAACGACTGCCTGCACCGCAACTGGCTTTGCCACCGCAACCGCCTTTGGTTTCGGTGCGGAAATTTTGGCCTTTGCAGCTGTCTTTGTTTTAAGCTTCGGTGCCGCAGCTTTCTTTTCGGGGACAGATGTTTTCTTTTTCACCTCTGATGCAAAGTAAGGCGTCATCAGCGCACGTTGGGCGCTAAAGGTCTGATCGATAATAACATCAGCAAGGCGCATTTGCTGGCCAATTACGGCGCTTACGGCAGTCATAGTCTGGGCGGAAAGTGTCAAAGTCAGTGCGGGCGTCATGCGATTCCCCTTTAAGCTATGTGAATTTACACATTTATAGCCCAAATTATGCGGCAGTGCAGCATATTTCTGCAATGCAGCAAAATACTGCGTGATTAGGGCGCCCGTAAGCGCCCTAATACCAAGCGAATTGTGACCCTAGCTCGTTTGATCCATCCGGACGCTGTAGCGGACGCGCCCTTTGACGGCACTGCCCCAGTTCAGATGCACATCGCGACGATCACTTCCCTGTTCACTTAGCGACCACGGCAAATCATGCACGCTTGCATTGCCAGCATTCGTCACCGCCCCCGCAGGCATCACGCTGTCAACAGACAGCGCGTAGCCTTCAAAAGGCAGTGCATTGCGTGTTTCCAAAACCCATGTCGCGGCTTCGGTGACTTGTTCAAACGACAACGTCGCGGGGTTAGACACAGGTTCATTCACGTTGTGAAAGGTGTTGGCAGAAAATTCGAAACTGCGAGTCCGACCGTAGTCCAGATCAGCGAATGTCGTATCCACATGTTCGACCCTATCAATGCGACCATTGAGCGAACGAAATACGTTCCCGACCACCGCAAAGCCGTTGATGAAATGTCCTGGTCCGTAGGGTTTTATCACGATGAAATTGAACCAGTCAGCCACATCGTTGGTCGTAAACATATTGCCCGTGATCGTCAGGCCACCAAAGGAAAACTGGGCCCCGAAAGCCGGTTCGCTTGAATGTTCATTGGTCCATTCGATAAAGTTGTTGTCGCAGTAATTGCCCGTGAAAATAGTTTTAGGATTGGGCTGGGTGATGATGATGCCACCTTTGCGCACCCCGTTGATTTCATCATCACCGTGGAACCAATGGTTGCCTGTGATCAAGTTGCCCGAACCCGCCAAGACACAAAAATGCTTGAACTTGCTCGTTCGGTTGCTGCGGATTTTTACGTCATTGGCATTGGCGTTAAAGCCGATGCTGACGCGGGCCGCGACAGGCACCGCTTGTTCGTCAGAGATTAACTGACAGCGGTCAATCATCATGCCCTGACAGCCCACGCCGGGCGATGTTATCCCACGGTCCTTGGGTTTGTTCACAAAGCAGTCGCGGACGTGGAATGTGAAACCGTCCGGCGCCATCATAATCCCGCTGGCAACGCCGCGACCCTGAAATTCGATGTCGTCCAGAATGAACTGGCTCAGTTTTTCATAGCCGGAAAAATCAAGCATGTATTGAAAGCGGGTAAAGGTGAAAACCTGCGTGCCTTCTGCATCGAACAACGGGCGGCTTAGTTCAATTGTTTGCGCGCCGACGTTGACCGCGCTAACGTAAATCTCGCGGCCGACACCGTTGCCTTCTACCAATGATCCGACGGCAATGCTGGCGGCATCAACCACATTCGTCAGACGGTTGTCATCAGAGACCGAATAGGTCGCTTGCGATGTCACAACGACCGTATCCCAAGCGGCACCATCCGCAGGCTCGAACTGCCCGTTGCGGATCACACGGCGCGTTTCAAAACGGGTCCGCGTCGGGTCTGCGGCCTGCATATCAACAGGTTCGCGCAATTGGACCCGCCGCCCGCAAAGGTCCAGCGAATCATGATCAGAGAAATTGATCAACGCTTGATAGGCCTTTTTGAACGCTGTCTCTTCGTCTTGGAATGCAGCCAGATAGGCGTTGTAGTCGTAGTCACGTTGCAGGATGAACCGGTAACTTGCTGATTGAATGATACGCCCTTCAAACCGGACCGGGCTTTGCATTGTGACATTGTTTTCCAACAAATAATCACCTGCAGGTACCATCACTGTTTGACCATCAGCGGCGCTGTCAGCAGCGTTAAAGGCGGCACTATCATCGGTCACACCGTCGCCCTTGGCGCCATAGTCGCGGACATCGACAAGGCCGACCAAATCGCGCGTAAAGACGGATGACACGTCTTCGATTTTTATGTCGTCGATGCGCACCAGACCGCCACTTGGCCCAGTCAGGTCAAGACCGATGTGACCATATTGCGCGCCTGACCACGGAAGATCGACGCCGGCACGGTCCGCAGTTGCGATGATCGCCTTAATCTCGACCACAGTGCCATAAGTCGCTAATTGAACCGCGGGACCAGATTGCGGAAGGCCGAACGCCGGAATACCGCCTGCGGCCCCTGCCCAGCCTGCGATTGCAACAGCCGGCAATGGACCTGCAACGGCTTTGACACGTGCTGTGACTTGTAGATAGCAACCAGCCAGAATTGGTGTTTCACCCATAAAGCGCAGCTTGGTCGTCGGGTCGGTTTTCAGGATTTCAAGACAGCCCGAAAAGTCCTGATCGGCGGCGACGAACACACCCGACCCGCTAATTGCATAACTTGGCGAACCGGGTGTGCCGTCGCCACTGGACCAAAGTGCAAGGCCCGCGGAAAATGGCAGCGGATCGAATACGATCCCGTCTGTAATTGCTTTATTCATCAATTGACCCTCTTGGTTTTTGCGCAAAAGGTCTGGGCGTAATGCCGCAGACCGCTTGGCAGAGGGCTAGCTGGTTGGAATGAAGTTATTCTAAGTGGACCGTGACGGTAGGCAGCGCAACGGGGGCACGATGACTAGGCCCCGACGCTTGGTGCGGGCAGCAATTGCACACCGTTAATCTGCCAGCCTTCGGCAGTTTCAACCATCTGGTAATCCAGAACATGCAGCCCGCCTTGGGAATCGCGTACCGTCACTTTTTGCCACAGGTTCCCGCGTACATCGCGCAGATCGAGAAAACGAACTTCTGCGTTGTCCCAAACCATCGGATAGCCTTGCTGGACCATGTTGCCGAAATTGGCAGAGCTCCCAAACAAGCGCTTGATATTAGGGCTGGCATAACTCCAAGCCTTGTCTATGTCGCCCGCGTTGAACGCTTCAAGTTGACCACCAATCACGTCTTCAATGGCGCGATTGTCCTGCGCAAAAACCGAGGTCGCAAGCAGCCAGAACCCCAAGATAAACCCAAAAATCCGCATGATCGCCACCCTTTGTTTGCATCCACTTACAGTGGATACGCAGCCGCGCGGCGATCAGTTCACTTATTGGCAGGAAAGCGTCTTAGCTTCCAAGCTGTTTTTCGATCAATGAAACGGTCTCGTCCACGCCGTATAGCGCAATAAACCCACCAAAACGCGGACCCTGCGATGCACCAAGCAGCACTTCGTAAAGCGCCGTGAACCAATCTCGAAGTGGCTCGAACCCGTGTTCTTTGCCGACCGCAAAGACCATTGTTTGCAGCTCTTCCGCATCCAGTCCACCATCCCAAACACGCAAGCGATCAGCTAGATCAGTTAACGCCGCGCGTTCCTGATCCGTCGGCGTGCGGTAAGTCTTATTGGGCTTCACGAAGTCATTGTAATACCGCACGGCAAAGCCTGCCGCTTGATCCATCTGCGGGTTATTTTCGGCAGACGCATCCGGCGCATAGCGCTGGATAAAGCCCCACAGCGTGTCTTTGTCTTCGGCGCCCGAAACAGAGGCCAAGTTCAGCAGCATCGCGAATGGCACAACCATGTCAGAGGCAGGCACATCGCCCCCGTGAATATGGAACACAGGGTTATTGGCGCGGCCTGCATCATCTTGATCGGCATACGCGCGCAGCTGTTGATGATATTCATCCACGGCCTTTGGGATCACATCGAAATGCATCCGCTTGGCGGTCTTGGGCTTGAGATACATAAAATAGCTCAGGGATTCTGTCGACGCATAGGTCAGCCATTCATCAATCGAAATGCCATTGCCGGACGACTTTGAAATCTTCTGACCGCTTTCATCCAAGAACAGCTCGTATGAGAAATGGTTCGGCTTCTTGCCGCCTAAAATCTCGCAAATGCGGTCGTAAATCGCCGTGTTCGTGGCGTGCTCTTTGCCGTACATCTCAAAATCGACGTCCAATGCAGCCCAGCGCGCGCCAAAATCAGGCTTCCACTGCAGTTTGACGTTGCCGCCCGTCACAGGCAGCGTCCATTCACGACCGTCTGGATCGTCAAACGTCACTTCGCCTTTGACGGCATCAACATTTTTCATCGGCACATAAAGCACACGGCCCGTTTCGGGATGGATTGGCAAAAAGATCGAATAGGTCTCGCGGCGTTCTTCGCGCAATGACTTTAGCATGACTTCCATGATGTCGTCATAGCGTTCGGCGGCACGCTTGAGGATCTCATCAAACTGACCAGTCCGGTAAAATTCACGGGCCGAATAGAATTCGTATTCAAAGCCGAACGTATCCAAGAACCGGCGCAGCATAGCGTTATTGTGGTGGCCAAAACTCTCGTATTCGCCAAATGGATCGGGCACAGATGTCAGCGGCTTGTGCATATGCTCGGCCAGCATTTCTTGCTGTGGCACATTGCCTGGAATCTTGCGCATGCCGTCCAGATCATCCGAAAAACAGATCATTTTGGTCGGAATGTCAGAAATAACTTCGAATGCACGCCGGATCATTGTCGTGCGCAAAACCTCGCCAAAGGTGCCGATATGCGGCAGACCAGATGGACCATAGCCGGTTTCGAACAGGACATATCCCTTTTCGGGCGCCTTGTTTTCATACCGTTTGAGCAATGCGCGCGCCTCTACAAAGGGCCAAGCCTTCGACGTCATCGCCGCTTCTCGCAGATTGCTCATGGGTTATCTCACATCCTACGCGGCGTCATTATGAGCGCCGCTGCGCGCTCTCCCTATTGCGAGACTGACAAGGCGTCAATAAATGGGTAAGCAGAAGTAAAGGAATTGATCATGCTTGAAGACGCCACAATGACCGCACAAGACAGCCTTGCCGCGTTGATGATCGCTATGTCAGCATCTGACGAGCATATTCGCACAGCCGAACTTGTGAAGATGAGCAACGTGATCAACAACCTACCCGTCTTTGCGGGCTACGATGCCGAACGACTGCCCCGCATGTCCAAAATGGTCTTTGACCTGTTAGAGCAGGAAGATGGGCTTGAGGCATTGTTTGGTCTGATCCGCGACGCCCTTCCCGACCATCTTTACGAAACGGCTTACGCGCTGTCCTGCGATGTTGCGGCTGCTGATGGCCGTATTGTTGGGCCCGAAGTGCGCATGCTGGAAGAAATCAGGGACGAATTAAACCTTGACCGTTTGCATGCTGCAGCCATTGAGCGTGGCGCACGTGCCCGGCACATGACCCTTTAAGCAGGCAGTCGCAGCGCCAAATGCTTTAGAATATCCTGCTGCAGACGCCGCGCGCGCGTGTTGAACGTGCGCGAACCGCGTGGTCGTTCCGCACCTTCCAGGATGCCCGCCTGCCGTGCCTCAAGGTCCGAGGCAAAAATCGCGAAAGCCAGATCACGGCCTTTGTCTGTGCGCACATAGCCCGCTAGCGTAGA
>Ga0208660_1000574_pt1 | contig 14628 bp, 13 predicted proteins | sample DEB08_DNA_13_FD_184527 | JGI IMG/M metagenome (GOLD analysis project Ga0208660, IMG submission 184527) | Aqueous microbial communities from the Delaware River and Bay under freshwater to marine salinity gradient to study organic matter... | ecosystem: Environmental > Aquatic > Marine > Coastal ... | reverse complement strand
ACCAGTCTGGTATCAGCGTAGGCAAGATCTTTGGTCTCCGTAAGCCTAAGTACAACAGCGACATCAGTGGCTCTGTACAGGACTTCGGCATCATCGCTCTAGACTCCGCACAGTAAGACTATCGCCCCCTCTTCGGAGGGGGCTTTTACTTTAGAGGTAAAAGAATGTTTGGTTTTTTTGGAAGTAAAGACGACAAGCCTAAGACTGGGCCCTCTGCAGCAGCAAAAAAGCGCGCCGCCGCTCGTAAAGAGAGGCTAGCAGCGAAGAGAAAGAAAGAGGCAGCCGCCGGAGCAGAGCGTAAGAAAAAAATCGCCGCCCGAAGCGAAGAATTGAAAAAGCGTCGTGCCCCTAAAAAGGCCGCAGCAAAAAAAGCACCTGTTACAGGTAAGAACACTTTGAAGAAGCCTAGCGCTTCTGGCAAAACCGCCAGCTATACAAATACTAATCGGCGCTTGCAAGCCTCCAGCAAAGAGACAGGCGGCGTTAAAACAAAAGCCGGAAACTACCCCGTCTACGCGAAGAAGTCAGGTGCAGCGACGTCCTTTAGGACCGCTTTTGCGAACGCTCGGAAGTCTGGATACAAGACTTTCACTTGGGAAGGCAAAAAGTACAACACCAAAACAAAATAGGAATCAATCATGAAGATTGTAAGCAGTGAGCCATTACGAGTGGCGACCCTTGGCGGCACCGTCGTGTTATTTGAAGCCGGTGTACCCCGCGAAATTGCAGATGAAGTCGGCCTATTAGCCATACAGATGGGCGCTAAAGAATACAACGCCAAGTACGTTGAAGAAGAGGCAGCCGAGGTTGCTGAGTTCGAAGAAGTTTTGGAAGTACAGACAGCGGTACAACCTGAAGAAGATTTAGTCACCTGCCTTGAGAAAATGATGGACGAAGGTGACCCAAAGAATTTTAAAGCCGATGGCTACCCCAAAGCTGCAGCAGTGAACAAAGCAATGGGCAAAACGATTGACAGCGATGCCCGAGAAGCCGCTTGGGAATCAATACTTAACTCATAGGTAAATATCATGGCAACGACAGTACAAAGCGTAATTGATCGGGTACAGACAGTACTCCAAGACACCACCGGAGTCAGATGGCCAGTGGTTGCCGAACTTGTCTTGTGGATTAACGATGCACAACGTGAAATTGCTCTTCTGAAGCCCGACGCTTCGGCTATTAACGAGACAATCACACTGGCTGCTGGTACGAAGCAAGATATCCCATCAGCCGGTAACCGTCTTCTGAAAGTTGTACGCAACATGTCATCGGCGTCAGGCGGCACGGGTAAGCGCGCAGTACGTCTTGTAGACGTGGAAGTGTTGAACGGCCAAACCCCCGACTGGCACGACCCTACGGTTGCGGGCGATGCAGCCCATACTAATGTTGTAAAGCATTATATTTACGAAGAAAGTAATCCAAGGAATTTTTACGTCTACCCTGGAGTTAGCGGTTCCGCTTATTTGGAAATAATTTACAGCTCTAACCCAACAACAGTTGCTCAGGGTGGAAACCTTTCGATTCCTGACATCTTCGCGAATGCTGTTATGAACTATGTTCTTTATATGGCCTACATGAAAGACGCTGAGTACGCAGGTAACTCCCAGCGTGCTAACAGCCATTTCGCGCTGTTCACGAACTCGATTACAGGTAAGGGCCAAATTGACGCTATTTCCAACCCGAATATGGAGCGTAGAGCGCCTCAGCAACCACAGATGGTGTAATTTATGGCGATTTCTTACGAATCGTTGCTTCCTAGCATCCTGCCTATTGTTTCAGGGTGCCCAGACACATTGGTTGAGAACAACATTCGATCAGCCGTCATTGAATTGTGTGAAAAGGCGAGCGTATATCAAGCTGAGCTGGACCCACTGACGACGGTCGGTAACATCTACGAGTACGACTTAGAGCCCCCGTCGGGCACTACTGTGCAGAAAATACTGTGGATAACCCACCAAGGGAAAGATCTAGAACCAATAACCTCGACCCTTTTAGAGCAACGCCTGCCGAAGTGGCGCGCGGGTAATGGTGTGCCTGAGTACTACGTACAGCAGGGCTCGTCTTTAGTGTGGCTGGCCCCTATTCCAACGACTACAGGTGTTTCGAGCACTATCGTTAGGACCGTTTTGAAACCTACGCACACAAGTACAGCGTGCGATAACGACGTGATGAACGATTATCGAGACACAATTATCAACGGTGCATTATTTAGGCTCCTCAGAATACCAAACCAAGCCTGGACCGACTTGCAGATAGCGGGTGTATACGGCCAGTTGTTCAATGAGGGAGTCGAAAATGCAGAGCGCAAAGCTCGTGGCGCGGACTCGGGCGTAGCTAGGAAGGTTCGATATGGTGGAAGTTCAGGCGCATGGCGCACAAGACGTAACAGATATGGCAGGGGTGGTTAGCGACCCTATTGCGACGGACATTACCTGCAATGCGCAGTGGGTGCTCCCCGCAATACAAGAAATTCTAGACGCTAATCCTATGCTGACATTCACATCAGGCGATGTGTACGCAGCATGTGAATCCGAAGCAGCTACGTTATGGACGACAGAGCATGGTTTTGTTGTGACAACGGGCGAAACGGACACGTTCACTGGAGAAAGGACAATGTTGATCTGGCTGGCTTGGGCTTATAAGAGAGGCATGAATCTCGTAGCTCGGCACCAGGATTTTTTTGTAGCGCTGGCGAGAGAGCAAGGCTACATAAATATAGAAACACGGTCAGCAGTACCTGAGCTACGAGAGTATTTTTTAGAACAAGGTTGGAAGATCGACACTATTGTTTATACGAGAGAAGTGTAATGGCAAGTAAACCAAAGAAATCAGATTACAAAGCCTCAGAGGCTGAGAAGACCGAAGCCCGCATCGGCGCGCAGAAGGCGGAGTTTTTTAATAAGACTTATCAACCGCTGAACGTCGCTGAGTTAAAGGATTCTTTGTCTGATGACATCAAGAATATCGCCAGGGGACGTGGTAACGCCGACGTAATGCAGACTCTTACAGCTAAACCAACCTACGCTGCAACTCAAAATGCAGGCCAGGTGGCAGCGGATTTATCGGGAGCGTATCAAGGCCAATTAGGACAAGCAGGCGCTGGTGCGCTGGAGATCCAGAACACAAGAGCAGGCGCAGCTGTTGGTGTCTCACAGGGCCAAAGCGCTGATTCTGGCTCTGCCCTCTCTAAGCTGACAAATATCGGAGTAAGCCGCGGGCTTAATAAAGCCAAGAATAATGAGCTGCTGCGTCAAGCACGTCTCGATGCAGGGATGAAGGTCGCGGGCGCTGGAATGGACAAGTTTGCTGGTGCGTTTAAAGGCGGCAAGTATGCAGGTGCGTGGAAGGACTTTACAGATGCATATAAAGAAGCGGATAGGGGTGGTGGCTAATGTCTCAGATGGGAATCATAGATTCGAGAAACTATTTACAAGCGGGCAGGTTTGATCAAAGCCTTTTGGGGTATCAAAACCCCGCGAGCGCAACGGCCCTGACTGCCTATAACAAAGACGGTATAGACCCAGAGCAAACCCTTTCGAATATCACGCAAGCTGATTACAACAACTACTTACGCGATATACAGCCAATCGAATTAGAGTTAATAGATAAAGCTCAGAATGATACAAGCTTAATAGACCAAGCGAAAGAAGACCGAGATAACTCAAATGCCCTGATGCAGGGCGTCGTCAACCGTAATGCATCACGTTACGGTTCTGCGCTCACCCCTGCTCAAATGCAGCAGCAGCGGCGTGAGCTAGAAATGGGCACCACGCTTGGTGGCATACAAGGAGTATCTGATGCCCGAATAGCACAAAAAGACGCAAATAGAGCCTTAATGGCCGACCTGATCAACATTGGACAAGGTGTGAACCGTTCATCTATGGGCGCGTTAAGTAATGCCGCCGGTGCTGCCTCACAACGTGAAAACGCCTATAGATCCGCTCAAGCGGGTGCGAAGGCGCAAACATACAGCATGTTGGGCTCGCTTGGCGCAGCAGCCATCATGATGATCTAAACGAATATATTTTTGAGATAATATTATGTCTTTATCAAGTTTTTTCGGTGGCGCAGCTGCTAACGCTAGCTATCAGGATAAAAAGTATCGAGACGACCTAGAGTCGCAGCAGGTAGCCCTGAAAAAAGAAGAAGCGGAATTACAACGCGATGCTATGGACATGACCAGAGCGATGGCACTGGCAGATCAACTGGGGGTGTCTACGAAAGGTGGACTTGGGCTAGACACTAAGAAACTGACCGAGATTCTTCAGGAGGGGCGCAATTCAAATAAATTTAATCAGGGAGCAGAAGAATTAGCTTCACTTATTGCAAACACCGACTATACAGCTCGAAAGAATGAAGGCTTCTCTTTCAATGGGTTTTCTATAGGCCCAGATAACACTTTAACTATGCGCGGTTCTTATGCTGGGCAAGATGACCCCAAAATGGCCACAACTGGCGGCGGAGCAGGCGCTGAAGAAGAAGTTGCCTTTGCTTCAGTTGAAGAGGTCGCAAATTTACTGAGCAACCAGTACGACGAAATGTGGGCTATGCGCGCGAACGCTGGGCTATATAATCAAATTTCACAGAAACAAAAACTAGCTGGCACATTCGATCAAGCAGAGGAAAACCGGCAGACAGTCACAAAAGCGGTCGCCGATCTTACTGAGCAGGTAGATAGTTTTTTCAGCACGTCGAAGGACCCTGCATATAGCAAAGCAGCACGCAAGCTCAAGGGCCTCCTTGCGCAGCCTGGGCTATCGCCGGACGAGAAATTAAGCATTCTCCGTGATTTCGGCGAACAGCTTAATTTGCCTGTGAGCGAGATAGTTACCCCTGAAGTCGAGCAAGCAGCTGCCTCCGCCCAACCCACACAGGGAACGGCTCAACCCACACAGGGGACGGCACAACCCACACAGGGAACGGCTCAACCTGCAGAAGAAACAGCTGAGCCCGCCGATAAGGCTGCTCAGATTGCAAAGTTAGAAGCGCGCATGGCAAAAATGCCAGTTGGCAGAGGCGGTCAGAAAAGAAAGAAAGAGCTCCAAAAGCAGATCGACACCTTAAAAGGTGAGCCTGAAGTAGGCACAAAAAAGGTCAGCTCCGGCGGGCAGATGGCTCGAAGCAATCAGCCTAACCAAGGAGAGACCGACCCCACTGTTGCTGGCCTAGCGAGTAGGTCAGAGGCAGCTGCAGCGGAACCTGGTGAGTCTGTCGTTAGAGCAACCGAAGAAGAGCTGAGTGCATTGAAGTCAGCCTTAGAAGCTAAGAATGTTACATCTCTTGAGACTTTAAACAAAGCAACGCGCGAGGAACAGATAGCGATATTAACTGTACTGTCCAGCGCTCCCTATGTCTCCCCCACGCAGCGCGACGTCTATCAGAAAGAACTTAGAAACGTAATTGAGACTGGGACTTTGTCTTATGACCGGAAGACACAGACTGAAGCTATCCAAGAGCAGGAAAAAATAGAGACCGGTAAAGCAAATGCAGCGACGAGCAGGATGGGCGCGGAGCGTTTGCGGGACGAATTCAGGTACAACGTTGGCGGAAACGTAAACACATTCGTAGAAAAACAGGTCGACAAAATTGGTAAATTGTTTATTGACGAAGATGGCGATGCGCAGACCCCAAGTGTGGAGCAGTATTACCAGGTGGCTGGCGGCCCAGACGGCACGCTAAGTAAGATGTTCAGACGCTTAATGGGCGCTAGGAAAAGAAAAGACGGTTCTGGGGCTCCTGGCGAAAGTCGCTCTATCGCGCAGCAAGAATACAATGGGTTGAAAGACTCTTTACTCGCGCAGATCAGTTTTGGCATGCAGTTCGTTAGTCAAGATGGCGACCTGGAATGGAGCCTTGCAACGGATTCGGGCGCCCCACTAACTGGATCTGATGCTACGCTCTCCCGCATAGAAAGAGACGGCGCGGCAGAAAAGGGTCAACCATCTGGCATAAGAATTACAAAGCCTGGGTCAAGTCAGACAGACGGAGATGCGTTCACCGCGGAACAAGTAGCTACATTCTTTGGAGGCAACGAAGAAATGATGTCGTTCTTTTTTACCGCGCTTGATGAGATAAAGTCTGGGAGCAGATAAATGGCTGAACCTTTGAAGCCTGTTCTTGACTGGTCAGATCCAGACTATGACTACGGCGACACCCGTGATGTAGTCACTACGCCTGATGGAATCACTGAAACTTTCTTCCGAGGTTTTGGTGCTGGCATAGAAGGCATAAAGACTGACACTGAATACTTTAAAGGTCTCGCCAACACGCTAATTGGAGACGACCAGGCAGCCGCGCAGAATATTGCAAACGCTCGACAAAGCGAAGAGCAGAACGCCAACCAGTTCGGCGACTTACAGACGTTTGAAGAGTTCCTCGACAACCCATCATTTGGCGGCTTCTTCTCTCAAGTCGCCAAGAACGTGGGCCAGGTCACCCCCTACTTAGGAACAACAATTGGTGGTGGCCTTGGTGGCGCCGCCATAACAGGGCTAGCGAAAGTAGGTCTGTCCTCTAGCAGCAAACAAGTTACTAAACGCCTTGTTAAAGACGCTTTTGAGAAGAAGCTAAAAGGCGAAGCGATGCCTGAAGAAGAGCGCGTCCTGGCAGTCGCCTACCGACTCGCTCAGCGCAACAACCCTGGTGGTAGCCTATCGCTTAGGGGCGGCGCCGCGGCGGGTATGTACGCTCAAGAATACAGCAGCATGGCTGGCTCAAACTTTGGCGAGACTCTCGACTTCCTATCTCAAGACGAAGCTGCTTTACGTGCGGCTGGTTTAGCGATACCCCAAGCATTCATCGGTTTAAAAGGTGAGCAGATGCTCACCAAAGTACTGATGCGTGATCTTGGTGAGATTGCAGCAAAGCGCTCAACCAAAGACGGCTCTACCTTTAGCACCTTTGCTAAGACCCTTGGTAAAAACACTGCAAGAGGCGGCGCAACAGAAAGCGTTGCTGAAGTTCTGCAGGAAGGTATTAGCGTAGCTAACCGCTTCAACATGGATGACGAGTACACCCAGCAAGATGCCGCTTTACGTATCGGAGAATCTGCGTTCGCTGGCTTCTTTGGCGGTGCAGGTATCGCGGGCGCGGGGGGCGTAGCAACTGGCTCTCTGCGCGGTGCTAGCGACATCATGGGCAAAGCAAAGGACTTTATCGAACAGGCCCGTCAACAGCAGACTGATAGTCAGGTCGACAAAGAGCAGTACGGCACTGACTCAATGGGCTACAGCACCCCCGAACCACGTAGCGCGGTCAACGCACAACTACGCTCGGCTCTCGATAGGACAAGCGCGCGGCACTCTATTTGGATAGAAGGGCCAAACGCTGAATACGATGCATCGCCCGACACTACTAAGGAAGTAGACATACAGGGCGAAACTTTCTATACCCGTTTTATTCCTGGCCGCGGAACCATCATCTCTAGGAATTTTGACGTTGCCGAAGAGGTTGCAAAGTCAGAGGCTAGCGAATCGGCTCTCGCTGAGGCGCTTGGGTACACTGGTGTTAAACCGCTAGATGGCGACATTGCGATTGAGGCGTTAGACCGTGGTGGCAATGTTGTTTGGCAGCAAGGCACTAACGAAGAAGGCGTAGCTGGTGCATTTGCCGCTGCTGAAAAGCAGATGCCTGAAGGTGGATCTGTACGACGTGTCTCAGTCAAAGAAGCGCTTGAGAACCGTAAGAAGTTGTTCGAAGAAGAGCAAGGTCCGCAGGTTCGTAATATGGACGTGCCGCAAGATGTCCAAGACGCTTTTCGCGAAGACTCTACAGAACCAGCCGCTCAACCCGAAGTCGATATAGACAGAAACCAGGAGATTACAGAAGACGAAGGGGCTGTTGACACGGGCATGTTCGGTGATGGCGTCCAGGTAGGCGGAATTGTCACAAATGATGTTACAGGTGACGAGACTTACAAGCCTAGCGACGGCAAGACCTATGACGATACTAAAGCCGCCCAAGACGAGTTTGCTGCGGCTTTTGCTGATGAAGACCTCCCCGAACTAGGCAAAGACCAATACGACGCTGTCGACTTTAGCAACCCTGTGTTTAAAAACATGTCAAATTCGTTCTTGAGGAGAGCAGCGAAGGTTAGGCGGGAAAACCCAGGCGCGATAAACCCAGTGGTGAACCCAGACGGCACATACAGCCTGTTTCAAACTGTTGACCCTCTAGAACCTACCTACCGAGACTCTCGCATACAAGATCCTATGGCGAGACCAAACGGCCAAAAGGTTAAAATAGGTTTAGCGAATACTGCGCGGCAGTCACTGCGAGTGGCGCTGACCAAGGCTGCGAGAAGCGACTTTGCTAAGAAGATGTACGGTGGCAAGAAAACTAAAGCCAACAAAAAGGGTTACCGTAACAAGACTGAAGCGGAGCTTATAAAAGTTGACGGTAAACCTGTGAACCTAGTAGACCTCGTTGCAGACGGTATGAGAATGCAGTCAAACGAGAATAAAACTGCTTACACCGATGGTGGTCAGTATGCCCGTCACCGAGACGGTTTTATTAAGATCGCTACTGAGATATTAGCAGACGGAAGATCGCTCACTATTGGTGGCGCGACGATTAGCGTAGAAAGTTTAAAAGAGCTAGCTGCGTTGACGGATGACAGGAAAATAGCTGAAGACTACGCCGATGCATTCAAAGACTTCTTAGTCGAAGAAGGCATTGATATGGACCCAGGTGTTCCACCTGACTTAAATCAATTAGATCAAGATCTAAATGCTCTTGAGCAGAAGGTCGCTGACCGGCCCTCGCTTGCCAAGTTAGTGCGCGAGTCGAAAGCGTACGCTAAAGCGTACAGCGAGTTTATGAAGAGCCCTGAGAAACAGGCGCATATTAAAGCTGTTGAAGAATACCAGGCAGCGAAAGAAGCTGGCGACAAAGATGCTGTTTATCCTGAAGGCCCGAAAGGCCCCGAAAAAACAGGCACGCTAAAGCTGATGGACACCGTGATCGGTTTCCAAGAGCAAAGCGACAAAGGCGCTAAGCCGAAGACAATAACGCTTGGCAAAGCACTACGAACAGAAACTCGTATGCCAAGAGATCGACAATATGAGGTTGTGAATGCTGCGGGTAATGTTGTCTTTGAAGGCAAGCGCGATCAAGTCATCGAATACATCGACAATAATCCTGAAAAAACACTCAAAATTTTCAGACCTGATCGAACGCGCGAAGACGGTACGGTCTTGCCCCCCAAAGAGGTTGCCTACGAAAAGCTAGTTGGCGAAGACCCAAAAGCAAAGGACAACGAGCCGCAGCTTGGTTTCGAAGGCGAGATGGGCTTCGTGCCTGAAATAGACCCAGACAGAACTGACAACGATAACTTCGACACTGAGTCGATGAATGCTTTTGCCAAGTCTAACCCTGGGGGGCAGATGGCCCGCTCTACTGTTGGTCTAGAAGCCTTCGGGTTAGCTCCTGACGGCTTGGTCAGCAAAGTGTTTAAAAACGCTGCCAGAATCCTTGGGCTAAAGAAGCCCACGTCTATATTCAATGTAGACCAGTTAGTTAGCGATGACCCCAAAGTAGCAGAGCTTTTCGGATCGCCAGAAGTATTGGCTTACGTAAAAGACGTTGCACAGGAGTTAAAAGCAGATCCCCAAGGTGGTGGAAGATATATCGGGTTCGGTGATGCCCACATCATTTTAATTGACCCAGATGTTGCGACTAACGAGTTAGATACTGCTCTTATTGCTGCTCACGAGCTGGGTCACGCCCTGTTTAAAGAGCAGCTATCCTCTACCTTGCAGAACCCCGCTCTCTATAACCGCTTGTTTGATGCGTTTCAAAAGGCCCGTGATGCAAAAAATGCACCTCCTTCTTACAAGGGTAAGCATGGCTTTGAAGAGTGGTATGCAGATCAGGTAGCCGTGTGGGCTGTTAAATCGTACAAAAATGAGCGTGCAAAAGGGCTTGTAGAAGCCACGTTCCAGAAGCTGGCTGAGAAGCTAAAGCGGTTTTACAGAGCGCTCAGCACGGATATGAAACGCCGATTTGGGCCGAAAGCCTACTCACCAGATTTTGATGGCTACATGGCAGAGGTGATCAAACGCCGCACAGCGTCTGATGCGCAGATGTCGGGAGCACGTAACGCCACGATGCAAGAAAAGGTGATAGTGAGAAAGATGGCAGAAGTCATCGAGAAGCAGCAGCCTGGGTTCATTAACGCCATTCTCCGCCAGGCTCAGAAGATAATTCGAAGTGATGGCTTTACCCCGATTTACAACTTTATGTTCACTGCTGACACACGCCTACGCAAGATTGGTGGGGACAAGCTAGCCGACTTATTTTATGCACGAGCCCAGGAATCAAAAGGTAAAGGCCGCAATAAGTTAGGCTTCTTAAAGACCGCGATGCTCGAGGGTAACAGCTGGTTCAACAAACTAGAGGATATGGTAGATGGTAAGTTGGATTCGCCCGAGGTCCAAGAGTCCATCCGCGAGGCTTTTAGCGGCACTCCTACTCGCGACCTAACAGGCAACGCACTGGCGGTTCGTCAATGGTTTGACCGCTTCTATGACGAGTACATTGAACCTTCTAACACAGAAATCGGGCGTCAACGTGACTATGCCCCAGTGGTACTCAAGCTATCTGCAGTTGATCAGAACCCCGAGGGGCTGGTGAAGCTGATCATGGAGGCTGACCCCGAAGCCAAAGAAGCTGATATTAAACGAGCGGTCCAGAAGCTAGTGAACTACCAGCAAGCTGTAATGGACGAAGCGCCTGTAGACATCAAAGAAACCAACCCTGCGCAGTCAGCGGAAAAGGCGATTGAACTTACGAAGAAAGTGGATCGCAAAAAACTACAAGACGCTGGTTTCTTAGAGGACCCAGACGTCGCGCTGATGCGATACACGTCCAATATTGTACGTCGTGTTGAGTGGAACCGTAATACCAAAGATGACTTCGGTAACAGCATCTATGAAGAAGAGCTGCGTAAGCTCGATCCCAAGGCGCAGGAAGAAGTTAAGAAGATCGTTCACAAGTACCTGGGGTACACCGACGGCCCAATGAGCCCAATGTGGCGCGCTATTAATAGCTGGGGAAGTGTATTACAAATCTTTGCCATACTCCCACTTGCTGTCTTGGGGTCACTACCAGAAATCGCCGGTCCAGTTATCGCAAGTAAAGAGTTCAGCGCAGTTACAGTCGCTATGAAAGAGATCATAAAAACTGTTCGTAATCGTGAGGAAGCACGCGCACTAGCACGAGACCTCGGTGTAGTAACCAGCCAGTCTGTAGCTAACGTTCTTATGTCCCAGGCTGAATTGGACTTTATGGATACTCAGGCACGCAAGCTCACAGACGGCTTCTTCCGAGTAACGCTGCTTGATACCTATACCAAGTTCACTCGAGAATTTGCATCGAACATGGGTGTTAGATTCTTGGAAAAGCACAGCAATCCAGAGACCGCCGGAGCATTCTCCAAGCGTTACTTAAAAGAACTAGGCGTTACAGCAGAAGATGTACAAGCGTGGTCGAAAAGCAACCAGGACTTTAGCACTCCAGAGGGTAAGAAAGTTCGGGAAGCTCTACAACGTTTCGTAGAGTCCTCTACCCTTCGCCCGAATGCTGCGGAACGACCCTTGTGGGCATCCGACCCACACTGGGCACTGGTCTGGCAGCTGAAAGGTTTCTTCTACTCCTACGGCAAAGTCATGCTCGCGGGCTCGAAGCGCGAAGCATCAGCCAGGTTGGAAGGCGCCTCAGCAAAAGACGTTAACACCTACGCAGCTATGACGGGAGCGGCTGGCGTATTCGCGCTTATGGGCATAGCCACCATGCCGCTGGCAATGGTCGGTATGGAGCTACGTGAATATGCCAAGTTTGGTTTAGCTTGGGCTATTCCTGGTATTGACCATGAAGCCAAAGACTATTTCAGAACCGACAGTTTGAGCTGGCCAGAGTACTTAGGCGCAGCTTTTGATAGATCATTCGCAGCGGGCCCCGTGACTATAGCCCAACAGGCTATGCAGGCAGCGGACTGGGGACGGGGCATTACAGGCGCGGCTGCCGTAGTTGCTGGCCCTACCGCTGAAACTGTTACGAGAATATTTACTGACGGTTTTGGCAGTACCTTCGAGAACCGTATGTTACCTACAGGACTACTCTGATGAGCATATTCACCGCCCTACTCGGCCCCGTAGCAGATTTAGGTAAGACCTATCTGAGTAACAAAGCTGAAGAGAAGCAGGCGAAACACGAAGCCAAAATGAGCGTTATCCAGAACGATTCGGACTGGGAAGCAAAGATGGTAGATGCGTCTGCCACCTCGTGGAAAGATGAGTTTTGGACTATAATATTAGCTATACCAATATTTATGGTGGGCTACGCGATTATTGCTAACGACATGACAGTCGTGGAGCGCGTTCAGCAAGCATTCTCAACGCTAAACGATCTACCTGAGTGGTATCAGTACCTTCTATTTATCGCGATCTCGAGTTCATTTGGAATCAAGGGCGCATCGAAACTTATGGGGATGCGCAAGTGACCGATCCAGAGACAAACAGACGTTTCGACAGGCTTGAGGTCAAGATAGACAAGCTGACCGAAGTGCTAACCAACGTAGCCCGCGTTGAAGAAAAGCTGATAGGGACTGACGCGCGCTTGAAACGCCATGAGTTTCGGCTTGATGAGGGCGAAAAGAAGCTGGAAGAAGTAGCTGAGCTAGCTGCTTCTAATGCTAATACCGCAAAAATTGGTACAGCAGTGCTCGCTTCCCTTTGGACAGCAATGCTTGGGTATGTTGCTTACTTATTTAGGGAATGACATGACTGAATTTAAGTTCTTTAAGATTAACGATTTTGATTGCCAGGAGACCGGCAACAACGAGATGGACGTGCAGTTCATAAAAAAGCTCGACCAGCTTAGGGAAGCATGCGGTTTCCCCTTCTACATTACGTCGGGATATCGCGACCCAAAGGGCCACAGCATAGAGAAAGCCAAGCAAAATCCTGGCACTCACGCCCAGGGAATTGCCGCCGATATAGCCGTACAAGGCGGTATCCAGCGGATGGAAATTGTAAAACACGCTGCAGCCCTTGGTTTTACTGGGATTGGTGTAGCAAAAGGTTTTGTCCACGTTGATATAAGAACCACAACACCTGTGCTGTGGTGTTATTAATTGGTGTACAATTATTAGTACACCTAATATAATGAAGTAATCTATAGGTACAACAGATGGCGTATTCGGATACTCTTAATTTGGTAGCGGGTGACACCCTACCCGAACTGACTCTTACACTAAGAGACAGCAATACAGCAGCGTCTGGCAAAACCTTGGACTCAAATGATAGTTCTACTTGGGCTCCGATCGATATAACTGGCGGCACTGTCAAGATACGTATACGCGCGCTGGGAAGCAACACGGTCAAAAGTACTTTGACCTGTACTATAGTCGACGGCACCCAAGGCAAGGTTATAACCAACTTCCCTACCGGCACGCTTTCTGAAGCAGGCACCTTTGAGGGAGAGATCGAGATCACCTTTGCTACGGGTGGTATTCAGACCGTATATGACTTTATCAAGTTAAAAGTCAGAGGCGACTTTGACTGATGTCTAACGTTGACATTACATACACAAATATAACGGTTGGAGCAGCCCACTCAAAGCTGCAGGCTAGCGTGTCGGCACCAACCATTAGTGTGTCGGCCTTTTTAGATTACGACACCAAGAACCGCTATTTCAGCGGAGAGCTGTTTAGTTTTGCGGACGCTACCTCTTTAACTCTACAGAAAGGGTTAGTTGATACAGCCACAGTTTCGGACTCGATCCAAAGCATCGTTATCGAGAAGCCAACGTCTGACTCGTTTGGGTTTACAGATGTAACGCACATCGCCGTTGACTATAGACGAACAGCCGCTGACAGCTTTGCCTTTGGCGATTTGCAAACTATTGATATCGGCTTGAACAAGTCCGATTCAGTTGCGATAGCTGAAGCTCTGTCAAAAGACCTCAGCACGACTGAAAATGATACAGCGCTATTGAGTGAAGCAGCAGCGATTAGCTTCTCAACGAGCCCTACAGATAGCACCTCGGTCAGCGACGTATTCGCAAGCACCAGGGATTATCAGCGCGCGTTTAGTGACACGTTCACACTCGACGATTTTACAAATATAGCTGCTATTGAAAAGGACACTACGGCTGCAAAAACCAACGTATTTGGTTTCGCAGATGTTCAAGTCTTTACAACCAGCAAGGCATTGCAGGACACGGCGACTGTCTCTGACCTACCAGCTCTTGGGTTTAGTAAGCCTGCGCAAGAATCATTTAGTACCAGTGACGTATTCCAGAAGGTAACAGCCTTCTCTCGACAGTTCGCTGAGACGCAGTCGTTATCAGATGTGGCCTCGGCCTTCGTGGGCAAAGCGGCATCGGACAGCACTACCGTTACCGATACGCTTCAACGCACGGTGTCGTACAGCAGGGCCCCGAGTGACTCAGTAACTTTTGCAGACTTAGCAAACGCTGACGTCGGCAAGGGTGTTAGCGACTCGACAACTGTCGCTGAGGTCTTACAGAGAACAGTTGCATTTAGCAGAGCCTTCACAGACTCAGCGGCTTTAAGTGAGCAGATAGCGCTAAGCCCCAGCAAGGCGCTAACCGACAGTGCGAGCCTGG
>Ga0208660_1000558_pt1 | contig 14795 bp, 12 predicted proteins | sample DEB08_DNA_13_FD_184527 | JGI IMG/M metagenome (GOLD analysis project Ga0208660, IMG submission 184527) | Aqueous microbial communities from the Delaware River and Bay under freshwater to marine salinity gradient to study organic matter... | ecosystem: Environmental > Aquatic > Marine > Coastal ... | reverse complement strand
AGCAGATCAATCCCGCATGATATTTCGCGAGATCATCAACAGAAACCTGCGGCAATTGCCCGTCTGCATCCAGATACGCGCACGAATTCAACTTCATCAAATTCAGATAACCCGCCTCGTTCTGCGCAAGCAGGACAATTGGGGCGGGTGCCTCTGGCCGTTTTCCGGGTTCTGCGGCCAAATAGGTCAGATCAATCTGGCAACCAATGATCGGTTGAATACCCGCTTTCGCGGCCCCTTCGGAAAACTCCAACGCGCAAAACATGTTGTTGGTATCGGTCACGGCAACAGCAGGCATGTGCATATCGGCAATCAAACCGGGCAGCTTTTTCACAGGTATCGCACCCTCTAGAAGAGAGTATTCCGTGTGTACGCGCAGGTGAATGAATCGGGGATCAGTTTTCATGTCTGCAAGGTATCGTACGGCGGCGTGATCGCAAGTCATGAACTTAGTAAGCCAAATTACTAACCTTCTTGACAAACGCAGCTTTCACAGGAATACTAATCCACATGACTAACCAACTTGATACATTCTTCGGCGCAATGTCCGACCCAACCCGCCGCGCCGTGATAGAGCGTCTTGCCTCTGGTCCCGCCAGCGTCAGCGAACTGCATGCGCCGCATCAAATGGCGCTGCCAACCTTCATGCGCCATCTGCGCGTTTTGGAAGACACCGGCATCTTACGGTCTATCAAAAAAGGACGCGTGCGTACCTGCCATATCGAAGCTGGCCCGCTAATCGAAGCACAAGGCTGGCTGGCCTGGCAGCGCACGATCTGGGAACAGCGGATGGACAGGTTGGAAGCGCTTGCGCAAGAAATATCAGCCCATGAAAAGGACTAAGCAATGAGCCTTGATACAAAATCGTTCAACTTGACCCGCATAATGCCTGTGACAGTTGACCGATTATGGCACCTTTTGACCGACGCAAAAGCACGTGAAAACTGGAGCGGGCCTGATGCGACAACCCTGCTTGAGACCGAAACTGCGGATCTTCGCGTCGGCGGCCAAGACCGGCATCGGTTCGGTCCTGCCGACGCACCCGAATTTGTGGTCGACACCCGCTGGTACGACCTGACCGCGCCTGACCGTGCAGTCTTTACAGAAACTTTAATCTTCGGCGGCGCAGCGGTTTGCACCAGCCTTGTGACCTATGTTTTGCAAAGCAATGGCAAGCACACAGAGCTGCAAACAACGGTCGCGGTATCCTCGTTTTCGGGGTCTGATACCCTTGATGAAGTTCACACTGGATGGAATGGAGGAATGGACAATCTTGAACGCCACGCGGCGACAATTGCCTGATCCTCAAACCGACCGCGAAAAGAACTTCTTGCCAAACGCGCGCCAGACCGCTTTCATAGTGGTCACTAAGACAAGAGGCAGATGTCTACGTCGCATCGACATCTGAGCATCCTCGTTTGATTTGGTAAGGCGGCAGGTTTTACACTATGAACGTGACGTTTCTTCTGAACGGGGAAACCGTGCAGGTGGATGCTGATCCAACGCGCACTCTGCTTGATTGGCTGCGCGAGGACCGCGGTCTTTGCGGCACAAAGGAAGGCTGCAACGAAGGCGATTGCGGCGCTTGTACGGTGATGGTCAGCGACGACAACGGTGCTTTGGCGCTGAACGCCTGCATTCTTTTCATGCCCCAGCTTCACGGCAAAGTCGTACGCACAGTCGAAGGCATCAGCGCGCCTGACGGCACTTTACATCCGGTGCAAGACGCAATGATTACCCACCACGGATCGCAATGCGGCTTTTGCACACCCGGCTTTATTGCATCGATGGCCGTTGGTCACAGCACGGGCCGCACCGACCATGATGATGTATTGGCGGGCAATTTGTGCCGCTGCACAGGTTACGCCCCGATCATCCGCGCGGCCAAAGCTGCCGAGGCTGCACCCGCTGCTGATTGGCTTGAGGAAGCGGCACCTGCCGTAGACGCGCAGCCCTATGCCCCGGAAAATTTAGACCTGCTTGCCGATTGGTACGCGGCCAACCCTGACGCCACATTGATCGCGGGTGCGACCGATGTCGGCCTATGGGTGACCAAACAACTGCGCGACCTTTCGTCGGTCGCTTTTCTGAACCGCTGCGCGGATCTGCGCCAAATCTCCAACAGCGACGACAGCATCACTTTCGGCGCGGCTGTCACAATGACCGAAGTGCTGGCTGTCTTGCGTCACCATCACCCGTCTTACGCTGAAATGGTGCGCCGCTATGGATCAGAGCAAGTGCGCAACGCGGCCACGATCGGCGGCAACATCGCCAACGGCTCACCCATCGGGGACAACCCGCCTGCGTTAATCGCACTTGGGGCGACACTGCATCTGCGCCACGGGGCAACGTCGCGCGATATTCCGATTGCGGATTTCTTTATCGCTTACGGCAAACAAGACCGCGCCCCCGGTGAACTGGTGACAGGCGTCACGATCCCCAAGGTCGCACCTAACCTGCGCTGTTACAAAATCTCAAAACGTTTTGACCAAGATATCTCGGCGGTCTGCGGGTGTTTTGACGTGGCGGTCGTGGATGGCAAGGTTACCGCCGCGCGCATCGCCTTTGGCGGCATGGCAGGGACACCGCACCGCGCGAACGCGGTCGAGGCCGCACTGATTGGCAACACGTGGACATTGGACACAGTCACCAACGCAGCCAAGCATTTCAGCGACGACTACACCCCAATGAGCGATATGCGCGCCAGTGCCGGATATCGGTTAGAAATCGCAGAAAACCTGTTGCTGCGCTATTTTGCTGAACGCTCGGGCACGCAAACAAACGTGTTAGAGGTAGCCCCATGAGCGTCGCAAAATCCTTGCCCCACGATGCCGCCGCCCTGCATGTCACAGGTGCTGCGCGCTATATCGACGACATCCCCACGCCAACCGGCACGCTCCATTTGGCCTTTGGCACGTCCGAGATCGCGCGCGGCAGCTACACGACGATTGACCTGACGAAAGTGCGCGCTGCGGATGGCGTCGTCGCAGTTCTGACGGCGGATGATCTGCCTTTCGCCAATGATGTCTCGCCCTCGGTCCATGATGAGCCTTTGCTGGCAATGGGAACCGTTCACTACCTTGGGCAACCACTGTTTCTAGTCGTTGCCACCTCGCACCTTGCAGCACGTAAAGCTGCGCGTTTGGGGCATGTTGATTACACCGAGGAAACACCGATCCTGACAATGGACCAAGCGCTTGCGGCAGAGAGCCGTTTTGAGGATGGCCCGCGGATTTGGACCAAAGGCGATGTCGAGAGTGCTCTTGGCACTGCCCCACATCGCTTGCATGGCCAGATCGAAATGGGCGGTCAGGAACATTTCTACCTAGAAGGCCAAGCAGCCCTGGCCCTCCCCCAAGAAGGCGGGGATATGGTTGTGCACAGCTCTACCCAGCACCCCACCGAAATCCAGCACAAGGTCGCTGATGCTTTGGGCGTGCCGATGAATGCGATCCGCTGTGAAGTGCGCCGCATGGGTGGTGGATTTGGCGGCAAGGAAAGCCAAGGCAACGCGCTGGCGGTTAGCTGTGCCATTGCGGCGCGCCAAACCGGTCAGCCCTGTAAAATGCGCTATGACCGTGACGACGATATGATGATCACCGGCAAGCGCCATGATTTCCGCATTTCATATGACGTCGGTTTTGACGGCGATGGCCAGTTGAGCGGGATCGATTTCACGCAGATCACGCGTTGCGGTTGGGCACTGGATTTGTCGATACCAGTCGCAGATCGCGCCATGCTGCATGCCGACAATGCTTATCATTTGCCCAATGTGCGGATCACTTCGCACCGGCTGAAAACCAACACGCAATCAGCCACCGCATTTCGGGGTTTTGGTGGCCCGCAAGGTGTTGTCGGGATTGAACGTGTGATGGATCACATCGCAAGCACGCTTGAGCTTGATCCGGTGCTTGTACGGCAGCGGAATTATTATGCTGCAATGGATGAAGGGGGGCTGTCTGCCCCCCACGCTACGCGTCCCCCCGAAGGTATTTCTGAACAGAAGAAGACTGGAAAGGGCGTGCCGTATCGTGGGCCGCATTCACCAAAGCCTATCGTGCAAACTACGCCCTATCATATGCCAGTCACCGATTTTGTTCTGCACGCGATGACAGATCGATTGTTAGAGACGTCGGACTATCAGGCCCGCCGCGATGCGATCGATGCGTGGAATGCAAAGCGGCCTATTTTGAAAAAGGGCATTGCGCTGAGCCCTGTCAAGTTTGGTATTTCCTTCACGCTGACCCACCTCAATCAGGCGGGTGCTTTGGTGCATGTGTATCAGGATGGCTCGGTTCATATGAACCACGGCGGGACCGAAATGGGTCAGGGCTTGTTCCAGAAAGTGGCGCAAGTTGCAGCCCAGCGCTTTGGTATTGATGTGTCACAGGTCAAGATTACTGCGACCGATACTGGCAAAGTTCCTAATACATCGGCGACGGCGGCCTCCTCTGGTACTGACCTGAATGGGATGGCCGTTGCCAATGCCTGCGACACAATTCGCGACCGGATTGCGGCCTGTTTGGCTGAATTGCACGACACGGCAGATGTGCGATTTGCAGACGGCAACGTCTTTGTCGGCGATGCGCAAATGACCTTCGCGCAAGCAGCCCAAACCGCTTATGCCAACCGTGTCAGCCTATCTGCCACCGGGTTTTACAAAACACCTGATCTGTCTTGGGACCGGATCAAGGGCGAAGGCACGCCGTTCTTCTATTTTGCACAAGGCGTTGCAATAACCGAGGTCGTGATCGACACATTGACTGGCGAGAACCGCATTTTGCGCACAGACGTCTTGCATGACGCGGGCACATCTTTAAACCCTGCATTAGATATCGGTCAGGTCGAAGGTGCCTATGTCCAAGGTGCGGGCTGGCTAACCACGGAAGAACTGATTTGGGACGACAAAGGCCGCCTGCGGACCCATGCACCGGCAACTTACAAAATTCCCGCCTGTTCGGATCGTCCTGACGTATTCAACGTGGACCTGTGGGATGCGCCTAACCCGGCACAGACGATTTATCGCTCCAAGGCCGTGGGCGAGCCACCGTTTATGTTGGGTATTTCCGCATTTTTGGCATTGTCGGATGCCGTTGCTAGCTGTGGGTCCAACTATCCCGACTTGCAGGCCCCTGCGACCGCCGAAGAGGTGCTGCGTGCCGTCAAGCGTGCACGCGGATGACCGACGTTATTCGCATTACTGTGACCAAGACAGCAGGGTCCGTGCCGCGCGATGCTGGTACGCAAATGCTAGTCTTTGCAGAGCGGACCGAAGGGACGATTGGCGGCGGCACACTGGAATGGGAAGCAATGGCAGAGGCGCGTCGCATGCTGCGCGATGGGCGCACATCGCATGAAGCCCGCATCCCGCTTGGCCCCGCGCTTGGCCAATGCTGTGGCGGCGCGGTTAGTCTTACTTGGGAGGTGGCCGAGGAATTAACCAAACCCGCCCCTCGACCGGTTTGGATTTACGGCGCGGGCCATGTGGGGCGCGCGATTGTGAACGTCATGCAGCCAATGCCAGACTTTTCGGTCACATGGGTTGATACGCATGCAGATCGGTTTCCCCAAACTGATGTCACGACTTTGGTCGCCGCTGATCCGGCTCGCGCTGTCAAACACGCGCCTGCAAATGCGGATCATCTGATTCTAACGTACAGCCATGAAATCGACCTCGCGCTGTGCCATGCGGTGCTGTCACACGACTTTAACAGCGCGGGCTTGATCGGTTCTGCGACCAAATGGGCGCGGTTTAAAGGCAGGCTCGCGGCATTGGGGCATACCCATGCACAGATTTCGCGCATCGCGTGTCCAATCGGCGATCCAAGCCTTGGAAAGCACCCAAGCGCGATTGCACTTGGCGTCGCAACTGCCATGATCAAACCGCAGGCCAGCCTGAAAAAGGATCGTACCGGATGACTGAACCGCTTTTGCGATTGGACGGCCTGACCAAGGCTTATCCCGGTGTTGTAGCAAACAAGGACGTGTCGTTCGACATCGGCGTCGGCGAAGTTCACGCGCTGTTGGGTGAAAACGGTGCGGGCAAGTCGACATTGGTCAAAACCATCTACGGATTGGTCAAACCTGATGCAGGCACAATGACCCTTGAGGGCCAGCTCTTTCAACCCGCCGAGCCACGCGCAGCCCGTGCCGCAGGTGTCGCGATGGTGTTCCAACACTTCTCGCTTTTCGATGCGATGAATGTGGCCGAAAACATTGCACTTGGTATGGAAAAACCGCCGCCTCAGGCTGAAATCGCCGCCCGTGTGCGCCATGTCTCTGATCAATATGGTCTGCCGTTGGACCCGACCCGCATTGTGGGCGAGCTATCCGCAGGAGAGCGTCAGCGTGTCGAAATTATACGCTGTTTACTGCAAGATCCTAAGCTTTTAATCATGGACGAGCCGACATCGGTGCTGACCCCGCAAGAGGTCGCGATCTTGTTCGAGACTTTGCGCAAGCTTAGCGCCGAAGGCACTGCGATCTTGTATATCTCGCACAAGCTTGAGGAAATTCGCGCGCTTTGTGACAATGCCACAGTGTTGCGATTGGGTCAGGTGGTTGGCACCTGCGATCCGCGTGCGACGTCCGCCCGTGATATGGCGGAACTTATGGTCGGCACAGTGCTGCATGTCCCTGAAAAAGCCGCGCGTCCGGTGGGCGAGACTGTATTGGAACTTAGCGGGCTCAGCGCGCCTGCACCGCACCGGTTTGGCACACCACTGCGCGAAATCAGCGTTGCAGTGCGCAAAGGCGAAGTGCTGGGCATTGGTGGCGTTGCAGGAAACGGGCAGGATGAATTGGTCTTAGCGCTGTCTGGCGAAATGAAATCTGCACCCTCGATGATCACATATAAGGGCGACGATATCGGGCATTTGCCCCCCAACGCACGGCGCAAAATCGGCCTGCTGGCCGCACCCGAAGAACGTATGGGCCATGCCGCGGCCCCTGATATGAGCCTAACAGAAAACGCGATCTTAACCGCAATGACGCGGCAAGACCTGACCACAAACGGGTTTCTGCACTGGGGAAAAGCCAAGGAATTTGCGAAAAGCGTTATTGCAGCTTTCGATGTGCGCACCCCTGGGCCCCAAAACGTTGCTCGGTCATTGTCTGGCGGCAATTTGCAGAAATTCGTGATTGGCCGCGAGATCATGCAAGCGCCCGAGGTTTTGGTGGTGAACCAACCAACATGGGGCGTTGATGCCTCTGCTGCGGCCGCGATCCGGCAGGCGCTGCTGGATTTGGCCGCCAAAGGCACCGCCGTAATTGTGATTAGTCAGGACCTTGATGAATTGATGGAAATCTCTGATCGCTTTGCTGCTTTGAATGAAGGGCGGTTGTCCCAGCCAAGGCCTGCTGTCGGTCTGACCGTTGATGAAATCGGCCTCATGCTGGGTGGTGCGCATGACATGGAGGTGGCGCATGTTGATGCTTAAGGACGCCTCCGGCGGAATTTTTTTCATGATTAAGAAGATGGGGCATGGCGCATGATCATGCTTGAGAAGCGCCCGCAGCCGTCGCAAGCTTGGACCTATGCAACCCCTTTATTGGCAGTTCTGCTGACGATGGTTTGTGGTGGATTGTTGTTCGCAGCATTGGGCCAAAATCCATTTATCACGATCAGAACGATCTTTCTGGACCCGCTGTTTTCGGAATTTGCGTGGTTTTACCGCCCCCAGCTTTTGATCAAGGGCGCGCCTTTGGTGTTGATCGCTATTGGTCTTTCGTTCGGGTTTCGTGCGGGGATTTGGAACATTGGCGCAGAAGGCCAGTATATTGTCGGCGCAATTTTCGGAGCGGCAGTTGGGCTCGCGTTTTACCCTTACGAATCCTTCATCATATTTCCGCTGATGGTTTTGGCCGGCGCATTTGGTGGCTTTCTTTGGGCCATGATCCCCGGGTTTCTCCGCGTCAAATTTGGCACCAACGAAATTCTGGTGTCCTTGATGTTGGTCTATGTGGCAGAGCAATTACTGGCCTCTATGGCGCTTGGCACGTTGCGCAACCCCGAAGGTATGGGGTTTCCGGGCAGCCGCAACTTGGCGCAATACCCGTCCGCGACCAGTTGGATTGATCAATCCGCAGGTATGCATTGGGGGATTGTTGCAGCCTTTATCGCAGTGATTTTCGCCTACGTCGCCCTGTCGCGACACATCTTTGGCTTTAACGTGCGTCTGTCAGGCCAAAGCCCACGCGCCGCGCGTTTTGCGGGTGTGAACCCGTCGAAGTTAATCTTGATCTGCATGGGTATTTCGGGCGCATTGGCCGGACTTGCTGGACTTTTCGAAGTCTCTGGTCCCGCAGGCCAGATCAGCATCGATTTCAACGTCGGCTATGGCTTTACTGCAATCATCGTGGCGTTTCTGGGTCGTTTGCATCCCGTCGGCATTCTGCTGGCCGGAGGACTGATGGCGTTGACCTATATCGGCGGCGAAATCGCGCAATCCAACCTTGGGCTGCCACTGGCTGCGATCCAATTGCTACAAGGGATGCTGTTGTTCTTCCTTCTCGCTGTTGATGTGTTGACCAACTACCGCGTCCGATTTGGAAAAGGGGGGATCGTATAATGGATCTTTCTTCAATCAATCCGATCCTGCTGCTGGCGTCTTTGATGGTCGCCGCCACCCCTATCCTGCTTGCTGCAATCGGAGAGTTGGTGGTTGAGCGTGCAGGTGTCCTGAACCTCGGGGTCGAGGGCATGATGATCACCGGAGCCGTCTGCGGATTTGTCGTTGCGGTCGCGACCGGTTCACCCTGGCTGGGCTTTATCGGGGCTGCCATCGGCGGTGCGCTGATATCGCTGATTTTTGGCTTTCTGACGCAGATATTGCTGTCAAACCAAGTGGCCACCGGACTTGCACTGACCCTGTTTGGTTTGGGCCTTTCGGCACTGATGGGCCAAGGCTATATCGGGATCAAAGCACCCAGCTTTCCAGATTGGCACATCCCGTTGCTTGGGGACATTCCCGTTTTGGGACCAATCGTTTTCCAGCATGACCCGATGGTCTATGTGGGCCTACTGATCGTCGCGGTCGTCTGGGCTTTCCTCAGGTATTCACGCGCTGGATTGATCCTGCGTGCCGTCGGCGAAAACCACGAAGCCGCACACGCCTTGGGCTATCATGTTGTCCGCGTGCGGATTATGGCGATCATGTTTGGCGGAGCCTGTGCAGGGCTTGGTGGGGCGTACCTGAGCCTTGTGCGCGTACCCCAATGGACCGAAGGCATGACCGCTGGCGCAGGCTGGATCGCACTGGCCATTGTTGTCTTCGCCAGCTGGCGACCGGGGCGGCTTTTGCTGGGTGCCTATTTGTTTGGCGGCGTGACCGTCCTGCAGCTAAATCTGCAAGCAGCGGGCGCTGCAATCGCAGTTGAGTATCTTTCTATGGCGCCGTATCTGGCAACCATCGCCGTTCTGGTTATTATGCGGGCTGGACGAGCGCCCGGATCACTGGGCCAATCATTCCATGCCTCACGTTAAAGGCGTCACCAACAAGACCACCAAGGGGAAACACATGAAAATCAAATCCATTCTGACCGGTGCAACACTTGCACTTGGTTTTGCCACCGGCGCTTTTGCCGATGCGCATCAAACCAAAGTAGGCTTTGTCTACGTTGGCCCAATCGGCGACGGCGGCTGGACTTACGAGCACGACAAAGGCCGTTTGGCCGTCGAAGAAGCATTCGGCGACGCGGTTGAAACCGTCTACGTCGAAAGCGTCCCTGAAGGTGCCGACGCAGAGCGCGTGATGACACAGATGGCGCTGCAAGGTGCCGACCTGATCTTTACAACTTCCTTTGGTTATATGGATCAAACAATCAACGTCGCTGCCAATTTCCCGGATGTGAAGTTCGAGCACGCAACTGGTTACAAGCGCGCTGATAACGTATCCACCTATTCCGCACGCTTCTATGAAGGCCGCGCGATCCAAGGCCACATTGCCGGTCACATGACCGAAAGCAACATTGTGGGCTACATTGCGTCCTTCCCGATCCCGGAAGTTATCCGTGGCATCAACTCTGCATTCTTGCATGCGCGCGAAGTCAACCCTGACGTCGAGTTCAAAATTGTTTGGGCCTACACTTGGTTCGATCCAGCAAAAGAAGCCGAAGCTGCCTCTGTTCTGATCGAACAAGGCGCTGACGTGATTTTGCAGCACACCGATTCGACTGCACCGCAGGCCGCAGCGCAAGCTGCTGGCAATGTTGTGACATTCGGCCAAGCATCCGACATGGCAGAGTTCGGTCCATTCCCACGCGTTTCTTCCATCATCGACGATTGGGCGCCTTACTACATCGCGCGCACCAAAGCAGTCATGGATGGCACATGGGAAAGCACTGACACATGGGACGGCATCGGCCCAGGCATGGTTGGTATCGGTGAAATCACCGACGCTGTACCTGCTGACGTCAAAGCATCTGCAGAAGCCATGATCGAAGTCTTGCGCACCGGCGAATACCACGCCTTTACAGGCCCGATCAACAAACAGGACGGTTCTGTTTGGCTGGCGGACGGCGAGATCGCAGATGACGGCACATTGGCTGGCATGAACTTCTACGTTGAAGGCATCACTGGCGAAATCCCACAGTAAGCCTTACGCTAGGTCACCTTGAAAACCCCGCCAATTCCGGCGGGGTTTTTTGTGAAAAACGTTTGTTTTAACTGTAAACTGCAGCCTTCGTGGTTAAGATTCACACTTCACGTATTTTGAGACGAAACGTCTTAATTTAGCCTGATTTCGGTTGTGTAAGGCCCACGTACTCGAACCAAACATTTTGAGTTCGAAATGGGTTATCTGCAGCACATCACTGCTTTTGATAGCTCAGTTGTTTAACCTCGGCAGTGTTATGCCGACAGATGGAGTGTCTCGCATGACGCACAAGAATGCTGCCCAAACACGTTTCCGGAAAACGTCCAATTTCGCTCTCATTTTGGGCTTTGTCGGCCTCGCCAGCGCCACTACTGTTCATGCCGATGATGCGGATGTATCGCAGGTCACGCCTGTGCAGTTTGTCCAGGACAGTGGTGCCAGCGAACGGATCAATTTCTCGGGTAAGCTACGTATGCTTAGCCAAAAGATCGTGGCAACGTCTTGCTATGCACAAGCAGGTATCGCACCGGAGATGAGCCGCGCAAGCCTGGGCACGACAACGACAGAGTTCGCGCAAATCCTAAATGCGCTCGAATTTGGCGATCCAGACCTTGGTATCTCAGGTGCCGAAGACCGGCGGCGTACGCTTGCTGGCATCAATAAAATCAAAGATCTGTGGGCCCCTATCGCAGTGCTAGCCGCCAAGGTTGAAGCAGGCACAGGTACACTAGACGACGTCAATGAAATCGCGGCCCAAAGCGCGCAACTGCTGGACATAGCACAGCGCTTGGTTGTGCAGATTTCCGGGCAATACACCGGCCAAACGACGGTTCTGCAAACAGATGTCTTCACCATCGATATCGCTGGACGGCAGCGTATGCTGGCACAACGCATTTCAAAAAACATCTGCCTGATTTCTGCTGGTGTTCGCGCTCAAAGCAGTCAAGCTGAACTAGCGGATGCTGCTCAAAACTTTGAAAATGCACTGTTTGCCTTGCGGGGCGGAATGCCAGAAGCAGGCATCAATCCACCGCCAAACCAAGCGATCACTGACGGACTGGCCCTTGTAGTCGAAAACTGGTCGCTGGCTTCCCCAATTGTCGCCGACGCCTTTGCTGGCGCTACTCTTGACGCTGAAAAGCTGGGTATCGCATTTCAGACCGGCAACCTTATGACAGGCGACATGAACACGGTTGTCGGGCTGTATTCTGAGGCGTCAAAACTAGATATTTAAGAACGGCGCTGAACCCTAGCGGCGACACTAATCATGTTCTACGCTAGGGCGGCAAATGTGCTGAATAGAAGAATATCATGACCGATACACTCGCCCTTATGGGCGTAAAAGGCGGCCCGGCCATTCGGCCCGGGTCGCATATGCCAATGTCCATGCTGCTACGGATGGCGGGCAAGAACATTGTGATTGATGCAGGCCTCGGCGTCACACGCGGGATTTGTGATCAAGGCGTGGCACTCACTGACATCGACCTAATCGTCATCACCCACCTGCATTCGGATCACTATCTAGAACTCGGCCCCCTGTTTCACACTGCATGGACCGCAGGCCTGAACCACCCGATCCCTGTGATCGGCCCCAAAGGTCTTGATACGTATTGGGCCGGTTTCCAAGCCAGCATGGGTTTCGATATCGACCTGCGCATCCGCGACGAAGGGCGCTGCGACTTTGGCAGTCTTGCCGATATTCACATCATCGACGAAAAACATGACTTCGGCGATATCGCCATGCATACGATGCGCAATGTCCATCCGCCGATCACAGACACATTCGCCCTGCGCTTTGACGGTCCAACTTCCAGCGTCGTCCTGTCAGGTGATACTGCTTATATGCCGCAAATGGCCCCTTTTGCCAAAAATGCCGACCTTCTGGTCCACGAAGCGATGCTGCGCGACGGGGTTGAGGCATTGTGCAAACGCATGACCAACGGCGACGACCGCCTGCGCACACATATCCTGAACAGTCACACCGACGCGGCAGACGTCGGGCGCATCGCCCAGGATGCAGGGGTCAAACAACTGGCGCTCAACCATTTTGTACCGGATGGCGACCCTGACTTCACTGACCAACACTGGACTGACGCGGTGCGCACCCATTGGAATGGCCCGCTTTTCTTAGGCAAAGACGGCATGACGATCACACTTTAGGCGCACGACCGATTGCCCCCGCCCCTTGCCCCCGCTATCTAGGGTCAAATTCCCTGACCTCACGGAGCGCAAACCATGGCAGCCAATAAATTCGTCTACTTCATGGACGGCGTGTCCAAAACATATCCCGGCGGCAAAAAGGTGTTTGAAAACATCCGGCTGAACTTTCTCCCGGGCGTCAAAATCGGTGTGGTCGGTGTGAACGGCACTGGTAAATCGACGTTGATGCGGATCATGGCAGGTCAGGACAAAGACTTTGTCGGCGAAGCATGGGCAGCCGAAGGCGCGCGCGTAGGTTACCTGCCGCAGGAACCCGAACTGGACGCGAACCTAACAGTGCGTGAGAACGTGATGCTGGGTGTGGCCGACAAAAAGGCCATTTTGGACCGCTACAACGAAGTAGCGATGAACTATTCCGAAGAAACCGCTGACGAGATGGCGCAGCTTCAAGACGAAATCGACAGCCAGAACCTTTGGGACCTCGACGCACAAATCGACATCTCAATGGAGGCATTGCGCTGTTCCGCAGACGACGCCGATGTGACGACGCTTTCGGGCGGTGAAAAGCGACGCGTGGCACTGTGTCAGTTGCTGCTGGACGCCCCAGACATGCTGCTGCTTGACGAACCAACCAACCACCTTGATGCGGAAACCATCGCGTGGCTGCAACAGCACCTGATTGATTACAAAGGCACAATCCTGATCGTCACCCACGACCGCTATTTCCTGGATGCGATCACAGGGTGGATTTTGGAGCTCGACCGTGGCTCGGGCATTCCGCACGAGGGGAACTATTCCAGCTGGCTGGAAGCCAAAGCAAAACGGCTAGAGCGCGAATCCAAAGACGACAAATCCAAGCAACGCACCCTACAACGCGAACTTGAGTGGATGCGCCAAGGCGCCAAAGCACGCCAAGCGAAATCCAAAGCGCGGATCAGCGCCTACAATGACATGGCCAACCAGTCAGAGCGCGAAAAGATGGGCCGCGCCCAGATCATTATTCCTAATGGGCCACGTCTGGGATCCAAAGTGATCGAAGTGGACGGTCTGAAAAAGGCCATGGGCGACAAATTGTTGATCGAAGACCTGACGTTTGATCTGCCTCCCGGCGGCATCGTCGGCGTGATTGGACCCAACGGCGCGGGTAAATCGACACTGTTTTCGATGCTGACAGGGCAACTTGAACCAGACGACGGCACGGTCGAATTTGGCGATACCGTCAAACTGTCCTACGTTGACCAATCGCGCGACGCGCTGAACGCAGACACCACCGTCTGGGAAGAAATCAGCGGCGGCGCCGAGATTATCGAACTGGGCGACGCCTCCATGAACTCGCGTGCTTATTGCTCGGCGTTCAACTTCAAAGGCGGCGATCAGCAGAAAAAAGTCGGACTGTTGTCAGGCGGTGAACGCAACCGCGTACACATGGCCAAACTGCTGAAGTCCGGCGGCAACGTTCTGCTGCTTGACGAACCAACCAACGACCTCGACGTCGAAACGCTACGCGCCCTCGAAGACGCATTGGTCGATTTCGCAGGCTGCGCCGTGGTCATCAGCCACGACCGCTTTTTCCTCGACCGGATTTGTACGCACATTCTTGCGTTCGAAGGCGAAGCGCATGTCGAATGGTTCCAAGGTGGGTTCACCGACTACGAAGAAGACAAAAAAGCCCGTCTGGGCGCAGACGCAGGTGAGCCAAAGCGGATGAAGCATAAGAAATTCGTGCGGTAATCGCACGGATAATAGCGCAAAGTTTCTACCACTAGATCGTGTCTATTTCATCCGACCAGCGAAGATGGCGTTACTGTCCCTCTTTTCACAGGGTGCAATTTCTGGAACTAAAGATTACATTCCATCTTCAATGTAGCCACAGGCGAAACAATGAGCTGCGATTGCGGCGCAAATAAGTGCAAACCTTATTGCGCTAAGTCGTGCTTTTGCTTACTGTATTAGGTTCAGGACTCATAACCAGAATATGACGGTTGCAGCGAGGGCGATCGCTGACAGAAATACTTTGGGACATCGGTCATAGCGGGTTGC
>Ga0208660_1000554_pt1 | contig 14808 bp, 15 predicted proteins | sample DEB08_DNA_13_FD_184527 | JGI IMG/M metagenome (GOLD analysis project Ga0208660, IMG submission 184527) | Aqueous microbial communities from the Delaware River and Bay under freshwater to marine salinity gradient to study organic matter... | ecosystem: Environmental > Aquatic > Marine > Coastal ... | reverse complement strand
GGCCTCTCCGCCAGCCAGACGGTGCAGCATTTCCATGCCGGGTGCGACATGCGACGGGTCACTAAATGATGTGCCTACATGCTTTGTCGTTCCGGCGCAGCACGCATAGATGGTGTTCAAATCCATCTCTAGGTTGTCTGTGACGTCACGGGCAACCATCGCGCGCTGGAAAAAATGAATATTATCAAGGGCGTGCGTAATCTTGGCAGCATCATGCAAATCTTGGGCGGTGCTATCGCGGTAAGTATTCGTTTCGACGTCGACGACATGCACGGCGGCACCCGCAGTGCCAAAGTGCACTCTGGTGCCTGACAGATGCAGATCATGCTTTTCCTCGCGGCCATGCAACGTGATGTTGCGCGCCGCTTTGGCCAGCATGTCTTCAACCAACGCGCGCGGGAATCTAAGACGGCCGTCATCGCCCTGAATTGCGCCCGCTTTGGTCATAATCTCGACCCCCGAAGGCGGGGCTTGAGACAGACCTATCTGCTCGAGCGCATCAAGCGCTGCGCCATGGATGCGCGCAACATCCGCATCAGACAATGGCTTGTATTGTCCACCCGACATCCCCGGACGTACTGGGCGGACATCTTCGGCCAATGGCGCACTGCGCATTGCGACACGGGCAGCGCGCCCACCTGATCTGCGTTTGGTTTCCGTCATGGTCATTCCTCAACTCGATGGCCGAGTATTCCCCCGCACACGCAATCAATCAATCAGGTCATCCGGTTATTATTGATCGGATTTGCCGATTAGGACATAGTCGCGTCTATGCAGATAGAACTGATCGATACCTTCCTTGATCTTTGTGAAACAAAGAGCTTCAACCAGACGGCGGAACGGCTGGAGGTGACGCAATCGACCGTGTCTGGCCGGATCAAATCCCTCGAAAAGACAATTGGCGCACGACTGTTCAGAAGATCGCGATCCGGCACGTCGCTGACGACCCAAGGTTTGCGGTTCGAACCCCATGCGCGCGGTCTGCGTCACAATTGGATCACGGCGCTCAACGCGGCGCGCGATACTGCCATTAGCGGTGTGACAATGCGGATCGGGCTGCAGCATGATCTTGTCAACACTGACATTCGCGGACTGATTGATCGATTTCGCACTGTGTTTCCACAAACTGCTTTCTTGTTTGAAGCCGATTATTCAGGTCAGATGTGTGCCGATCTGGTGTCAGGCACCCAAGATGTCGCAGTTCTTTATTCTCCGAAAACCCAACCGGATTTGTACTTCGAAATGCTAGGCGAAGTCCGGTATTTGATGGTCTCGACCCATGCGCAGACGATGGCAGATGTGGACCCGTCGTCATACATCCTTGCCAATTACGCCCCCGCATTCATGCAATCACACGCGGCGCTCTTACCTGATTTGATGCAGGCATGGCTGTCAATTGGGCAGAATGCAGCGATGGTTGATCTGCTGACATCTTTGTCAGGGACGGCATATGTGCGTCAGGATTCGGCCAATCAACTGGTAGCGTTAGGCACATGCCAAGCTGTCAAAGACGCACCGGTCATAACGCAACCCATTTTTGCAGGCCTGAATATGCGCAACCGTCACCGCCCGGCATATCGCAAGATGTTTGAGATACTTCGCTCACAATACAGCCTTGGCAATCGCGAAAAAAGAGGGCGGGTGCTGTGACCAGCATCGGAACTGGCCCGCCTTACGACGAATGACGTTCATTTCCTGTGACGTCCGAGCAAAGTTTGCGCAAGCGCAACGTCACGCGCCGAGCTTCCAGTAAACTGGTCCGGAAAATGGAGGTTCAAAATGCCTTTGCAGCGTTTTTACGATCCAGACACGCCACTAAATGAATTGATCGCAGACTGGCCCGAAACGGTCGAGGTCTTCTTTCGCCATCAGATGCTCTGCGTGGGCTGCCTTGTAGCGCCGTTTCATACGGTTACGGACGCTTGTAAAGAATATGGGTTGGAAATTGATGCGTTCTACGCCGAACTGACTGCGACCCTTAGGTAGGTGCCAGCGTTCCGGACAAGATCACCAGCTTATGGGGATCACAGACAGTGATATGTTTACGCTGGCTTTCGATGATCCCGTCGCGCTCCCATGCGCTGAGCGTGCGGCTAACGGTGTGCAGCGTCGCACCGGTCATCTCTGACAGGTTTTGACGGGTTATAGGGAAATCAATCTTGATCCCGTTGTCCACTTTGCGACCGGACTGGTTGATCATCCGCAAGATCGCGCAGGCAATGCGCTGTTCGACCTGCTGAGTGGCCAGTTCCAACATGCGCGAGCTCATCTCTTCGATGCGGTGCCCGACGGTCTTATAGGTCTGTGTTGCAAACCCATCATAGCGCGCCACGAAGTCGGGCCATAAATGCATCGGCCACGACAGGGCGACCGATTCCACAGCCGCAATTGCCGTTGCAGGATACGTCGTATGGCCAAGCGCGGCCGCGATGCCGAATAGCTGTCCGCTAGGGATATGAAGAGCGATGATGCGTTCGCCTTGTTCGGATATCCGCACCACACGGATATGCCCATCAAGCAGCACATAAAATCGCTCTGCGTCAAAGCCTTCTTCAAACACCGCTACACCCGCTTCATAGCGGCGCGATGTCGCCAGATCGAGGATCTCGCGGATCTGATCTGTGCGCAACATCGCGAATGGCGGCATTTGCGTCAAAAGACTTTCATCAAGAAGTCCGTGACGTGCGGGGTGGCGATTGTTCTTCATCGGTCATTTGTCCCACAAACCTGCCATTTGCGCCACGTGTTTGATCTCGATCAACAAAACAGGGTGATTTTGGTTGTGCTAGCGCAAACTCGCTGTCCCGCAACAGCGTATCCTGAGGTCAGTTAAACACGAAGGGAAAACCGATGTTGCGAATAATAGCGTCCACAGTAGCGATCTGCGCGGCCATGTCAGGTGCCGCATGGGCCGAGAATTTCGAGGTTCAGATGCTGAACCGCGGTGAGGCTGGAAATATGATCTTTGCGCCCGCGTTCTTGCGCCTCGCACCAGGTGACACGGTCACGTTTATCCCAACGGACCGCGGCCACAATGCAGAATCCATCCCTACGATGACACCCGAGGGCGGCACTGAATTTGAAGGCCGCATCAACGAAGAGATCGTTGTGACCTACGACGTGGCGGGTGTTTATGGCGTGATGTGCAAGCCGCATTTTGCCATGGGCATGGTCATGGTGATCGCCGTTGGCGACGCAACCGAAGCCCCCGAGACATTCCTCGAAGGACGCATTCCGCGTGGCGCCAAAGCCCGCTTTGAAGAACAGCTTTCAAACCTCTGACATCTTAACAAGGAGACTATTATGACTAAAGTATTCAATCCAGGTCTGATGCAGACCAATCGCCGTAACGTACTGCGCGGCTCTGTCCTTGCGGGTGCTGCTGCGATGGCAGGCACTGCGGGTCTTGCGGGTCAACGCCGCGCGCCACTGCCAAAGATGCAGCCGCCAGCGCCACGGTTCCTTGTCGCCGAAGAACAGGCCCAGATGGCCGCGCCTTCCGCTGACCTGTCCGGCTACACACGTGTCAAACAAGAGCTGGTCGCGCCACCATTTGCACCCGCCCACGAGCAGGTCGCAACCGGTGGCCCCAAGATCATCGAGATCACCATGGAAACAACCGAAGTTCTGATGGTTGTTGACGAAGATACCGGCGCTGAAGTCTGGGCACTGACCTATAACGGCTCTGTCCCAGGTCCGCTGATCATCTGCCACGAAGGCGACATGGTCGAACTGACCCTGCGCAACCCTGTGGACAGCCAGATGGAACACAACATCGACTTTCACGCCTCTACGGGCGCGCTTGGCGGTGGTGGTTTGACCCACGTCTTCCCTGGTGAAGAAACCGTGCTGCGCTGGAAAGCGACCAAGCCGGGCTGCTTTACCTATCACTGTGCCCCCGGTGGCGCGATGATCCCTTACCACGTTACACACGGCATGAACGGTGCGGTCATGGTTCTGCCACGCGATGGTCTGAAAGACGGTATGGGCAATGCGCTGACCTATGACAGCATCGCCTACATCGGCGAGCAGGATTATTATCTGCCGATGGACGAATTCGGCGACTATAAGAAATACGCATTCGCAGGTGATGACTATGCCGATAGCCTTGATGCGATGCGCACGCTGACACCAACACATTGTGTGTTCAACGGCGCGGTAGGTGCGTTGACTGGCGAGAACGCTTTGACAGCCAAAGTCGGCGAAACCGTCCTGATGATCCACAACCAAGCCAACCGCGACAGCCGTCCGCACCTTATCGGTGGACACGGCAACTACGTCTGGGAAACATCGTTCAGCGACGCGCCCCTGACCGGATTGGAAACATGGTTCGTGCGTGGCGGCACCGCAATGGCCGCGATGTACACATTCGAACAACCCGGCGTCTACGCCTACGTGAACCACAACCTGATCGAAGCGACGCTGCTGGGTGCAGCCGCACACTTTGTCGTTGAGGGCGAATGGAACAACGAACTGATGGAACAGGTCGTCGCACCGCGTACCTTTGAAACCTAAACAGGATCATTTGCGATGACACATGCCAACACCTCACCCAAAAGCCGCAGCTTTCTGGTGCTCACGGGCACGGTGTTAACAGTGGCTTTTCTTATCGGGGGCGCGTTCTACACACGCGGCCCCGACCTGACCTTCGCGCCGCAAATGGCTGAAGCGCCCGTGATCCTTGCTGACGGATCCGCACTCCATGTACAGAAATACGAAGTCACCATCGCTGAGTGGAACAAATGCCACATGGCAGGTGGCTGTTCTTTGGCACTGCGCGCAACCGGCAGCCAAACAGAGGCCGAAATGCCTGCCACAGGTCTTTCGTTCATGGATGTGGCGGAATATGTCACTTGGATCAACGCGAAAACGCGGATGCAATTCCGCCTACCCACCCTTGCAGAGTGGGAACTGATGGCCGCCGAAGTCCTGCCCCCCGCTCCTGATCCGATCTTTACGGACCCTGAACTGACATGGGCTTCCACTTACCTGATGGAGCCGCAGACCAAACGCACATTGCGCCCCAAAGGCGCATTTGAAACCACCTCGCAGGGCATTGTCGATCTGAACGGCAGCGTTTGGGAATGGACACAAGACTGTTATGTCGGTGCAGCAGAAGGTCAGCTGACACCAGATCGCTGCCCAGCATTCTTTGTGGGCGGCGAACATGTGGCGGCAATGTCATATCTGGTACGCGATCCTGCGCGCGGTGGCTGTGCCGTCGGGACACCGCCTGCGCACCTCGGGATGCGGCTGGTGTCGGATCAAGCATCATAAGTAGTGTTTGCTTGGCGCGGGTATTGGGCCGTGGATCGGCACCTGCGCACATCTGCCAGCGAGCGTCGAAAAGGTAACAAGATTCTGAAAGTCAGAGACATGACAAATAGGCAGTCGAGTGGTAATCGTCACATCGACGGGGTCTTGGATTCCAATTCATAGGGGACGAAAATGAAGCATCTAGTCTTGGCGGTTTTCTTGATTGCACTTGCCGCTTGCGAAACCACCGAACGCGAGACAGAAACGATCCAAAGTGGCATTGTCATAAGTGGCACGGCGTCCATGGGCATTGCACGCGACGGCAATTAATCAGCCGACCAGCACGGGACATTGGCACATTACTTTGCTCTTGTTCATGACAATTCTATCTTCATCGCCGAACCCTAGATACAGCCAAACTTTGCCACGGACATCAAATCCCGTCGAAGGCTGCGCTACCGTAACCTGTCCCGTTTTGGCGGTTTGGCGCAGAGCATTGATCAATATCAAAACCGAGACAGATCTGCAGCGTACCCATGACATGCATAAATTGTCATGATCGGTCGTTCAAAACGCACGCGCACATCGAAACACCACGTGACACTTGATTTTGAATTGACGAGCAAGGGAGATCAACCATGAAACGCGTAATTTTGATGACACTCGCTGGTGCAAGCCTTGTCTTGGTTCAAGCCTGCGAAAATCTGACCGCTGAACAGCGCACCGTTGTGGGTGCCACAGGAGGGGCCGCAGCAGGCCTGATTACTGCCGACATCTTGGACGCGAACAAAGATTGGCGTTTGATTTCTGCGCTTGCTGGTGCAGCGGCGGGCGTGATCGTGGCACAAAATGAAGACACGCAGCAATGCGCGTACGCACGCGGTGACGGCACTTACATCGTTGCACCTTGTCCTTAAATCTTAGGCCGCACGACCTGTATTACGTTGGCACCAACGAGCGCAACAATTGAGCCAAGTCGTCATGCTGGTGCTGGTTTCAGTAAGCCGCCGATTGTCGTACGTGCCACGCGCCATACTACGGCAAGCGACAAGGCCCAACCGCTGACGACCGCCGTTGCGATACCAAGCCATACACCCCAGACCGTGAAATCCAGAACGCCGACAAAGACCCAGACAAAGAACGCGACACCGAAACCCTGCCGATAGATGCTGATCCAAAGCGTCCAGATCGGCTTTTTCAACGCTTGCAGAAGCGAGTTGATCGAAAACAGCATCATGTAGATCGGGAACAGGAATGCATCGACCCGCAGGTAGCTTGAACCGACGCGGATCACTTCTGGATCGTCCGAAAACAGCGACATCGCAAAGCCGCCGCCGAACAGCAAGATCGGCGTCGCCACAAGGGTCATAGCGAACCCCGTTTTCCAGCAAAACAACAATGCCGCGCGGACGCGATCAAAGTCTTTAGCCCCAAAGTTTTGCCCAGCGATCGGAAGCAACGCGCCAGTCATACCCAAAACCGGCAAAAGCAGAATTTGCTCGATCCGAAGTGCGACGCCATATGCCGCGACCGCATGACCGCCAAATTCCTTTAGCGCAAATTGCACCACAAACCCTGAGATAAACATCACCATCATCGCCGAACTGGCAGGCACCAATTGGGCGATGATCTGCTTGAAGCTGTCCAGCTCTGGCCGGAACACTTCAAGGCGAACTGATTGCATCATCTCAAGCTTTAGAATGCGTGTGATGATAAAGACCATAACGCCTGTCTGGCTGATGATTGTAGCGACAGCGATACCGTTGAACCCCATACCACCCCACAGCCCGTCAATGCCGAACATCAACAGAGGGTTTAGACCGATATTCACAAAAAACGCGACCATCATGGCGCGCTGCATCGTGCGGCTGTCACCATGTGCTTGCAGGATTCCGTTGCCCCCGTAGGCCAAAAAGAAGCCAGGCAATGCAAAAATCAGAAACTTGAAATAGCCAAGCGCCGCATCGCGGTATCCTCCCGGTTCGGACACCAGATTGATCAACATCGGACCCAGAAACCACCCGACAAACATGGATACGATCGTTGCAACAATACCAAAGGAAATACCTTGCGCGGCAAGCCGTTGCGTTTGCGAGCTGTCGCCGCTTCCTTTGGCATTCGACACTAATGCGCTGAGCGCTGAACTTAGGCCAAATCCAATCGCCATCAGTACGAAAAACGCCTGATACCCAATCGCCAGACCGGCCTGCGCATCGGTTGACAAACGTCCTGCCCAATAGACATCAACAACGTTGTATAAAGTGGCAAACAACATCCCAAGCGCTGCAGGAATTGCGAGAGCGCGAAAGTGCGTGGACATCGCGCCTTTGGTTAGGTCATCTTTTTGCATCACATTTCGCTCGCATTCATGCGGCGCTCAAACCAGCGTACGCCAGCCGAAACGATGAGGATCAGCACAAGGTACTCAAGCACCAAGACTGTATAGATTTCGAGGGGCCGGTATTCGGAAACAACCAGTTCGTTTGCTTTGCGTGTCAATTCCTGCAATCCGATGACTGAAACAAGCGACGACATCTTGAGCATATAAACGAGCTGGTTTCCCAAAGCAGGCAGGATGCGCCGAATAGCTTGCGGCAAAATTATGTACCGCATCGTATCGCGATAATTCAGGGAAATGGATTGTGCCGCCTCATACTGACCGCGGGCGATTGACTGGATGCCCGCGCGAAAAATCTCTGCTTGGAAGGCGCTATCGCTTAGGGCTAAGGCCAGAACACCCGCCCAAAAGACGTTCAACGTGATCCCCGACAAAGCCGGCAGGCCGTAATAAACCCAAAGGATCAAAACAAGGATCGGGACTGCGCGCACGATTTCGACATACGTCCGGTTAAACATGCGCCACCCGCGTTTTTTCGAAAGCCCCGGAAGTGCGACCAAAAGACCGACAACAACTGAAATCAGGATTGCCGTCACCGACATGACGATGGTGTAATATGCACCGCTCGCCATGAATTTCAGATTGCTCCAGCCAGAGGACGTCGTAGGATCAACCACATACCAGCCCCAATTCCCCGAGCAGCCCGACAAGAGCAGGATCAGTGGTGTAAGGATCAAAAGTTTCTTCATGCCCATGCCCCTAATGGTTCAAAATCTGTTTGATGAATTGTGCAAACCGCTGTGACTTCGGTGCATCAAAGACATCGCCCGGCGCGCCAATTTCGACGATTTCACCCTTATCCATAAACACCATCCTATCGGCGACACGGCGCGCAAAGCCCATTTCATGGGTCACGACGATCATAGTCATGCCCGAAATTGCCAGTTCAGTCATGACTTCCAGCACCTCTGCGATCATCTCGGGGTCTAGCGCCGATGTCGGCTCGTCAAACAACAGAATGCGCGGCTCCATACACAGTGACCGTGCGATGGCGACCCGCTGTTGTTGACCGCCAGACAATTGGCGCGGGAACTTGTCGGCCTGATCGGGGATTTGCACGCGCTCAAGGTACTTCATCGCACGCGCGCGGGCCTCTGCTTCAGTCAAGCCCAATACGCGACGCGGCCCTATGCAAAGGTTTTCCAAAACAGTTAGGTGCGGAAACAGGTTGAACTGTTGGAAAACCATCCCGACAAGACCGCGAATTTTTTCCAGATCAGCGGTGTCATCGCTCAGGACGGTGCCATCAACGACAATTTGACCGTCCTCATGCGCTTCAAGCCGGTTGATGCAACGGATCAATGTGGACTTGCCAGACCCCGATGGGCCGCAAATCACGACACGTTCCCCCAAGGCCACGTCCAAAGAGACGTTCTTTAGCGCCTGAAAATCTCCAAAATACTTGGAAACGTTCTGCATTGAGATGATGGACATGGCAGTTGGCCCCCTATTGGTCCTACAAAAGTGATGACTTATTGTTGGATTTCACATTATCGGGCTGTTTGCATTTCCAAACGGCTCTGGCACTCTATGTCTAACGAATACACTGGAAGGGAAACCCATGAAATTCTTTAAAATTGCCGCCGCTGCGGTTATTCTCGCCACGAGCGCCGTTCAAGCAACAGCACAATCCGCACTTAGCGAAATCCTAGCCGAAGGTGTTCTGAAAGTCGGAACAACCGGCGACTGGAACCCGATGACGATGCGCAATATCGCGACGAATGCGTACGAAGGGTATGATATCGATGTGATGACAGCGCTGGCCGCTGATCTGGGCGTCGAGGTCGAATTCGTGCCAACAGATTGGAAAACACTTGTCGCGGGTGTGACATCTGGCCAGTACCACATTACCGGTTCTGCCTCTGTATCACCTGCGCGCGCCAAGGCAGCTGGCTATTCGAACAGCTACTTTGCTTTGGTGACGGTTCCATTGACCCTGAAGGAAAACGCTGATCGTTTCGCAAACTGGGATGATCTGAACGTTGCAGGTGTATCCGTTGCCGCGACGCTGGGCACCACACAAGAAGCGCAAGTAAAACAGTATTTTCCAGAAGCAACGCACCGCATCGTCGAAGCACCTGCTCGCGATTTCCAGGAAGTTCTATCAGGCCGTGCGGATGCCAGCATCACGTCTAACATCGAGGCGGCAACCCTTGTCGCGCAATATGAAAACCTGATGATTATTCCAGTTGAAGCTGGCCGTTCGCCTACCCCGGTTGCAATGCTGTTGCCGCAGGCTGATCAAGTTTGGATCAACTATGTGAACACATGGATTGGCCTCAAGCAGGAGCAGGGTTTCTTTGAAGAACTAGGCGCAAAATGGGGCCTGAACGCAGAGTAATCTGACCGTTCCATTTTTTAGCTACTTTGGGCCAACCCTGTGCGGTTGGCCCTTTTCATATCTACGTCAGAGAGGCGCAAAATGCTGACAGTCTATTCCGTTCCTGTAGCAGTCTATTGCGCGAAACTGCGCATTATGATGCACCATAAATTGATACCGTTTACACAGTTACCGCCGCCGGGCGGCTATGGGTCTGACGAATACCGTGCAATCGTGCCATCGGGCAATTTACCCGCTATGATCCACGACGGTTTCATGTTGGCGGATTCCGAAGCAATCGCAGAATATCTGGACGAGGCATTTCCCGACGTTCCGATGTTGCCGGACACGATCAAACTGCGCGCGAAAGCCCGTGAGTTGAGCCGGTTTCACGACACGCGGCTGGAACCGGCGGTACGGGCGATCTATCCCCAAGTGGCCTACGCAACGCGCGACAAAGATGCCGTACAACTTGGCGGACAAGCAATCAGCAAACACCTGTTGTCGCTTGCGCTGTTGTTAGAAGCCAATCCGTTAGACACGCAAAAGCTATGGCTTTGTGACTGCGGATTTGCCGTGACATTCGCTTGGGTCAGCGCATTTCAGGACGCATGCGATTTACCCGTCGTGTGGCCACGCATCGTTTCCGACTACGCGGCGCGTCTTCGGGGTTTTGAGGTAGTTGCCGATGAATTGGTGGCTTACCGACCTGCAATGGACGCATATTTGGAAAAGGCCAAGCCACCATCTTCACGGTCTTGATTGTGAACGGGCATTCGGTCAATTCGAGGCAAGCGACGATTACCAACCTTTAGACCCATGCCTAAATCATCGGACCGACTACGGGCAAAAAAAATGGCGACCAACTAGGTTGGCCGCCAGTTCGTTTTCCGGAAGAGGTAAAGCTTTCGGGAAACGGGAGAGTCGTCAGACCTGTCAGCTGCTATCAACTGCTTGGACATGTACCATGTCCCCTGAGGTCAAATTCTGGATCGGGCGGTCTACCGCAGCTATGTGAAGGGACCATTGGCCAAGCGAAACTGTAAGCTCGGCATCATCGGGCGCAGCACTTGGTACCTGCTGCATCTCGGTATCTTCTATGTGAAGGGCATCCATCAGCTTTTTTAGCTTTACCGCGCCCACTTGGTACACGCCGGCACTTACCCGGGTGAAGCCCATCTTTTCTAGCCGCTCGCGGACATTCCCGTTGCACAGACGCGCAGTGTTCCCCTTTGGCAGTCGGAAGTCTGGTGGGGTTGCATCAGTCAGGTCGGGATAGCGCATAACAGCGCGTCTCGTGAACCTGACTTGATCATGCGGATGTTCAACAATTACCGGATCAACGTCAGTTATCTGTCCCGCACGGCGTTGTTTCATATAGATGCAATTTGCATCGGTGAAATATGCGTTGCCAAGGAACATCCGAAGCGCGAATTCGGTTTTCCAAGCCAAACCCATGCCGCTGTAATGCGGATCGCCCAGCGCATCTTTGCCCATGTAGATACAGTTTTCACCTTGCCATCCGCCATGCCAACTGCCGCGCCGATCGTCCTTTGGATCACCCAACCAGCCACCCATTTGGGCGCGGGTCGCATAGTCATCCTTGTTCTTGAAATAAAGGTAGTCACCAGGAACGGCGATCGTCGCGCCCCGCACATAATCAGTCGAAATATCATGGAGCTGACTTAAAAATTGACTGGCTGCCGTCCGTTCTGGCGGCGTATCAGGCGCACCAGCAACGCGCCATGCACCGATGAATGCAGGACCAAAGTGATCCCGCAATGCATCCACTTTTTCTGCGCCAAGCCCATTTAAACATCCCGTCAAGATTGACAGTTGCAAAGCGCCTGCGCATTCGCCCCGAAATGGCGTCACATCGTGCAACGCTTCGGACAACGGAACATCCGACTTTTGCATGAACGTGTAACCGGCCCATGACGCATCATCGGGTAGATGCATCCAGGATGACTTGGGCGCTGCGAATGGCGCCTCTGTTGTTAGGATGCCTTCGCCGGTTTTAGCGCCTGACGCAAACAAGACCTCAAGATTACGAAGATATCCAAGTGTGGGCGGCACGCCGATCGCAGCTTCGACATAGTCGCCGTCGATCCGGCCGGAACACAGGTCCTTCATTGCCGCGATAACACCTTTGCGCAGAGCAATATTATCGGCCAACTGCTTGGGGTTTTCAAACTCGTGCGGCAGATAATCATTAATCATCGCCAGCGCGATTTCGATGTCCAAATCATCGACCAGCGTCATGACTTCGGCGATGTCGTCAGACCTGAATGCAGGGCGGATCTGCTTGCCTTCAACAACGAGTGCATACTTCAGAACAGACTGAAAATCCTGTGCGCTATGATCAATCGACTTGTCGTCAATCCAAAGGCCTTTCTTCTCGGTCAATTTTCCTACCTTTGCGCGCATGTCTGTGTTTTCTGACATTAGCATTGACCGCGGGTAAGCGAGGGTCAGAAATGCGTCAAAAATGGTTTCAGCTATTTTTACGGCGCTGCGCATTGAGGGTTAACAGTGGTCGATAACAAGCTATGATATTCAACAATGCGCGTTTTCATTAAACTTTTAGGTGGACCAGCTTTTAGCCGACCAGACGGTTCGGCTTTGCGGCTTCCAACACGCAAGTCGGAGGCGCTGTTTGCATACCTGTTAGAACGCGGCGGAGAGGCCGTATCGCGCGAGGCACTTGCAGCGAATTTATGGCCTTATAGCGGTGAGGAACAGGCACGGGCGAGCTTGAGGCAAGAGGTTTCCGTCCTGCGCAAGGCACTTGGGCCCGACTTTGCAGATATCATCATTACCGAAGGTGATCGTTTGTCAGTCTCGCATCATGGATTGGATGTGGATATTTGGCGTCTGCGTGCCCACCGCCGCCTTGGACATAACCCTGATGCCCTGCTCGCGCTATTCGAGCATTACACCGCCCCGTTTTTGGATACGTTTCGCATTCGCAGCCAGCCGTTTACAGACTGGGTTTGGCTAACACGGCAATCACTGCAGAATGAAATTCTAAGCTTGGGCCAGACAGCGCTTTCGCGATGTATCGAAACGCAAGACCACGAGAATACCACCCGGATCGCCACGCACCTGTGCCGAATAGAACCGACCTATGAACCGGCGCATCAAGCATTGATTGCAGCACACATCGGCAATGGCGATATGACCGCGGCACAGCGGCAGTTGCGCCAGTGCCAAGCAGCACTCGACGATCAACTTGATTCCAAGGTCTCGTCAGAAACGCTTGCGCTGTTTGATGAGCAAGGGAATGCAAAACAGACGCCTGCACCCGTTGAAACAAAACGCCGCGCGCAACAGCGCCGGTTTGTAGCAGTTCTTTCAGTTGCTACAAATCTGGACTTTGCCGATCCCGAAGACTTTGATCGCGAAGCCGAAGCCGCCAGCGCGCAGATCCGGCACGATATCGAAGCCAGAGGCGGTACCATCCTGCGCTCTTTTTCTGGCGATGTCCTTGCCTGTTTTGGCTACCCGATCGGGCATGACAAAGACCCCGACACAGCGGTTTTCGTGGCAGGGGATATCTTGATTGCTTTGGATGCGAGGTCTCAGGGGGCCACTCAAGCACAGATCGGGTTGTCGTACGGACAAGTTTTGATTTCATCCGACACAACGGGAAAACCAACGGTTTCGGGTGCCGTTTTGCGGACGGCCGAAGGCGTGGCAAGACAAAGCGCATTCGGGGTCGTTTCGATATGCGCGGAAATGGCCAAAGTCGTGTCTCCCGCCGTTCGCTTGAGCCAACAAGACGCCGGGAACGGAGCGCGGCAAGTAATGCCGCGGCTTGAACCTAACCCGCCATTTCGGCCCGACGTATTTTTGGACAATAGACATCCCATGTTAGGGCGCGAAGACCAGCTTGCCGATCTCATTGATTTGATGGCCCAAGCAAAACGCGGGTCCGGAAGTGTGGCTGCTATCGTAGGGCACCCGGGTGAAGGTAAATCCCGACTGGTTCATGAGATCACCCAAAAAGGACATGATCTTGGGTTCGAGGTCCAAGTCTTTTATGGTAGGCGAAGCGCACAGCAAACGGTGTTTTCTCCGGTTTTGGACTACATGCAGAATAGCGGCGATTTTAGTTCCAAGCGCCCCACATTTGAAGAAGTCGAAAGTTGGATGACGCAACGCAGTGCGGACCTGACGATTGCCGCACCATATTTTGACGCACTCATCAAATCGCCTGGTTTCCAACAGCCAGAGCAAGCAAACTTTTCCGATGATGAACGAAAATCTGCGCTCACTATATTTGCGGCAGGCCATACGGAAGAAACTCAATCACACCCAACCGTCATGGTTTTCGAAGACATTCAATGGTTTGATCCAACAACCTGTGAGGCAATAGAACGCCTTATTGATGTCGTCCCCAATGCACCCGTTTTGGCTGTACTTGTTTCCCGCTTGGGCGAGGAACCCAATGTGGTTGCGCATCCGTCAGTTCATAGGACCGTTCTGAACCCGCTTGCGCCAGAAAAAGCCGAAGCACTTTTGCGCGGGCTTCTGGGAAAGACCTCAACCACGACGTCCACGATTTCGAACGTAATCGAACGTGCTGAAGGCAATCCACTCACGCTAGAAGAATTCGCGAAGGCGATTATTTTCGAGCGCGACAATACATCAGACCAAGACTTTACATCAGACCAAGACTTTCATTTTGCGCCAACTTTTTCGCTTGGCAAAACGGACATGCCGATCGAAACCCCTTCGCGACTTTTGCCTTTGCTTTTATCGCGCATTGACGCCGTGCCAGGGGCACTTCAGACGCTGCAATTTGCCTGTATATCAAGAAGCTGACGGTCGG
>Ga0208660_1000553_pt1 | contig 14831 bp, 15 predicted proteins | sample DEB08_DNA_13_FD_184527 | JGI IMG/M metagenome (GOLD analysis project Ga0208660, IMG submission 184527) | Aqueous microbial communities from the Delaware River and Bay under freshwater to marine salinity gradient to study organic matter... | ecosystem: Environmental > Aquatic > Marine > Coastal ... | reverse complement strand
GCTTAACATAAGTCGTGGATTTTTGTGTGCAAACTAAATCTCACGGCTTTTTTTATTTTTGTCAAGTTTTTTTACCTAAAAAATTGCACGGACTATTGTTAAAGTACAAATTCCATCCTTATAAGCTACCTCCGCACATCTAGCAAAACAATCATTAAAATAAATCTCCCCATTAGCCCCACAAACAGGAACATAGTCTGCAGGACAAGTACATTCGTCTGAACAACTATGAAAAATAAAGAGGAAGAATATAAGCAGATAGTTTCTTTTCAAGGTGCATTAGATGCCAAGCATTTCGCTTGATTATTAGAGAATTCATGTAAGCCATCTTATTTTTATTCTCTCCTATTCTTTAAACTGACATAAAACAGAATTGCTCCTAAAAGCAATAACTTTTTTTCGATAATCTAAATAGTAGATATGAATGCAAATTTTTAGCCAATCTAAAGATGAAGAAGGACAGGAGGTGAATTAAGAAATAACTAATCCAGAATCGAAGATAAATTGTTTTCAGAGTAGGCCATAAAAGGAGTGGAATAAATGAATGTATAGAAGTTGATTACTCTCCAAAGTAAAGCCCTCCGAAAAGGACTTTACCACATAGAGAGAATCATTAAAGGCTCAACAAATTTAACAAAATGCTTTCAAATTATAGCTATTCTCTGTCATTTCTATGTCAACATGTGGTAATTTATTGTAATAAATTATTACTTTGCGGCTGCGATTCATAAGACTCACCTACACCAACCCAATCATAAACGGTTAACAAGTTGGCGTTCAATTCATCCCAAAATCATAATACCCCTACACACCCATTTTATTATGTCTCAAGACGATAGAGGAATAAGGACGCCTATTGGAAGAGGGGCTAAAAATAGAGAGAATCATTAACCCTAATCTAGGGCGTCCACTTTTAATTTTTAAAATTCTTAGTTCTGTAGTGACCAATAATCCCAAATGTATAAAATTGAAAATTCGGACTCGATTATGTCTTTTGGAATCCCTAGATATTTAATTCTCTCTACGGGATTCCTTCTTTCTTTTCGTCAATTACTAGAATAATTATAATAACTATTAAAAGAATTATTGCTAGCCATAGCAATCTCATAGTTTTTATAGGAAGAGGTATTTGTCAAGCCTCTTCCTTCTTTTCATCTATCATCTTCTATCCTCTTTAGATACCATAATATTCTTCCTCAATTTGTTGTATTACACTTAATTGGTTCTAACTTTCAAAAGCATTGTAAATTATCTATCAATTTAAGAATATTTATAATTCTGCGTTTTGCAATTTCTCTTTAACAGCTAAAATCAATTGTTTTATTTCTACAATTAATTGTTTATCACATGCCTTTAAGATATTTGGGTTTGATTGAATTACCTGCGTATAATTATCAAAATATTTTGCCATTTTCTTGATAGCATCTCTTAATTGACCTGCTGCTAAAATGGCTAAATAACGGTTCTTTGATGGTAAGATTGATTCCCCTCTCAATAACTTTGCCCTCATATATGCACCTTTTGTAGTATAAGGAGAATCTTCCATCCCTGCTAAAAGTGTCTCATACTCTGACTTTGTAAATCGAATATCTATTCTTTTGGTTCGATTATCTTTTTTTGAATTATGAACAAACATCGTTTGTGAACCGCTCGCGGATGGGGTGGCATTCTTTTTCATAGTTTTAATTCATTTTTCTTTGATTAAAAAATAATTGTACTTATTATAGCAGCACTACCCTCCTATCCATTGAATGAATAAACTATTTATTCTGCAATAATCGCCTATGACAGAAATCACCATCAGTTATCCTAAACTAAATAATAACCAATTAGCCCAATGTCAAATCGACATTGCTAGCAATATGGTCTCGGAATTACTTCAATACTTCCAACGATTTTTTAGTACGGAGTTAGCCCAAGCTAAAATTAGTCAAAAGGGGGAGATGACTTCCATTATATTTCATGCAAGTAAGGCTAAAATTAAGACTTTAGAGCATGTTATTATTACCGTTAAACAAATGACTGCTAGGCTTAATTGAAGGATGCGAACATTAAAATAATTTAGTCTCAGTTCTAGGAAATTAATCGCTTATTTCTTCTTCATTAATATCGTCCAATTCTTCGTAAGTTAAACCATATGGTGCTCCGCCAGCCGTATAGCCAACAACAAATGCGAAACCGTCATCCATAAATTCTGCTAAATAGGCCTCGTTTGCTTTTTGTTCTTTCTTTAAACGTTTGGCTTTAAGGTCTCCTTCTACCGTTTGTTTTACTGCCTCTTCATATTCTTTACTTATCTCTACACCCAGCATTTTTAATTCTGTAATCGCACAAAGCACATTAACCTTATAGCGTTTTGTATAACCTCTAACGATATGCTGACCATCATAGTTTTGAATCCAACCTTTACCTACAGCTAATCTTTTTTTTCGGTTAAAACTCCATCGTTTTGGTGGGGTACTTTTCTTTCTTTTCTTTTTTCTTCCCATGATATGTTTTTTTGATGTTAACAAATATAGTTTATTTTGAAGGCAGATTAAAATAATGTTGCAGCGGCTGCGGGAACAACTCTTCTAGATTTGAGCGCAAATAAAACGTTTCTGGTAATTGCGATTTATATACCTCAAATAATCGCTCTATTCCCTTTTTATGAAAACCGATTTCTTTAAAATCCATACTCTTCCAATAGGGTTGTTTCGATTGCCCTAACTTGTCAATTGGATAATAAACTAAACCTCTACCTATCTTTTTAGCTCGATAGACTGAACCAGTTTTAGCTAATTCTTCATTTAGCTTTTCATAATCCGTTGGCTTATTTTGAAGAGCCTTCCAGATAGCTACTCGTATTTCTTGATGAGACTTACTTTGAAAAGGAGCAGCTTTTAAGTCATATTTTTGTTCCAACTGATATAATATTTCCTTAGAATGATACGCCTCAAAACTATCCTCTATTCCTATTCTCGTTTTCATATCTACTCTAGTACTCAAAATATGGATATGTGGATATGCTGTCTCCTTGTACCGATACATGATATATGGCTGTTCACCATAACCTAAGCGTTCTAAGTATTCTTGACTAATCTTTTGTAAACCTGTCTCTTTTAGTTGACTATAATCAGTCGGAGTAAAACATAGGGATACATGAAAAACTTGTGAACTTACTTCTGGAATAATAGGAGCTATTAGTCGAAAAATACTAGCTGCTGTTTCTGGACTTGTATCAAATATCAGTTGTTTATCAATTATTTTAGCCCACCCTTCCGTAAACGGTTCACAAACGGTGTTTGCTCGTCCTCTATCTAGCCGTTTTTGGTGATAGCATAAGACTTCATAAAAATTATTACTAATGGTAGGGTTATCTAATATTGAAATATGTGCGGTCATTATTTATATTTTGATTGGTGATATAATGCGTGATTTGAATAATAATTTAGGTCAAAATTCTAAAACCGTAGTCAGCCATTTACGGGTATGCCTATTGAAAATAGTTTCTAAACCTTTTTTATCATACCCCTTTTCTTTAAATTTTGAGCCTTTCCAGAAGGGGTTAGCAGCTTGATATTGTTCATCTGACCGATAATAAATCAGTCCTTTTTTGACAAGCTTAATCTGATATATCGACCCTGTTTTTTTCAAGCCCTCATTTAGTTCATCAAAATTTAAAGGGCTATAACTTAGGGCCGCTCTTACATCCATTTCAATCTGTTGGTGATTTTCTGATTGCATTTCTGCGATGACTAAACCATATTTTAATTCCAACTTTTTAGTAATTCCTTTAGAATTATACCCTTCAAAACTATCGGCTATTCTTTTTTTGGTTTTAATATCTACTCGAATACTTAATATATGCAGATGTAGAAATGGGGTATCATCATGTCGATAAATAATATAAGGCTGTGCTCCATAACCCATTTCATCCAAATACTCCTTACTAATGGCTTGAAGTTTTTCGTCATTTAAAAGATTTAAATCACTTGCCGCAAAATTTAAGGATACATGAAATACTGGTTGCTTACTTATGTTAAATTGAGCAAAAAAGCTCATAATATTTCCTATCTGTTTGGGTTTTGTACTATACAGTAATTGAGTATCAATTATTGTAGCTAATCCCTCTTCTATCTTTTGTTGATGGTAATAGGCTACAGCAAAAAAATTATTACCTGACTTAGCTATTTTAGCAATCATTAGCGGATGTTTTTAAGTTAAAAAATGAATATTTTGTTTGTGCTATTGGTCTTTTTGAACGCTCGTATTAAGTTGGTGTAACAGCCAAAAAAGTATTCACTAGATATTTTACCTCTTTATCTATTTGCAATAGATTAGCTTGTAATAAACTATTAAATTGCCCCTCCTCTACCCTATTTAAAATTGGTATTGAATGATGCGTCAAATCACTTTTATCAGCCAGTACTTTGGAATAAAATATCTTTTGTTCTGCCTTCTGCTCATAAGTATCAGAGAGTACGCCACAAAATTCTCCTTGAGATAATTGAGCAATTGTTTCTGGTGGTATTAAGTAATCTAAAGTGGTCGTTTTTCCGGTGGTCGTTCCTCTCTTGGAATAAGAAATATTTGCTCTTTGCTGTATGGTTTTACCTATCATATCAGATAGCTTTTTCGCAGTTTCAGCCACCACCGAACCTGTGATTTTATTACCAACGGTATTAAAAATAGCATTGGCCACTTCTCGTCCATAGTCTCTTTCTAGCTGTGCTAAATCTTGAAAACTCAGTAGCGTACTAATTTTATTCGACCTTGCTGTAGCTATTAAGTTGTCTAAGCCATTGATGTAGATAGTGGGTAATTCATCTATTATTAAGGAAAGGGGTAAACGGTTTTTCTTATTAATAATTCGGGTAATAGTTGAGGCTAATAAACCAAAGATTGCTCCATAACTTTTTTGTGTTTGTGGATTATTGGCTAGAAATAATATCGCAGGGTTGGCTGGATTATTAATATCTAAGGCTACATCATTACCGCTTAATATCCAAAACAATTCTTTAGTGGCTAATCGAGATAAGGGTATTCTAGCACTTGCCGTTTGTCCTGATAATTGTTCATAAGCCTGTTTACTAAGTGCATCGGCAAAAGGAGATAGCAGGGGTTTTATATCTGCTTGTTTTTCTAGTATGGAAAACAACACTTCATCAGACAGAGATAAAAGACTAATCACATGAGGTATCGTACAATATCTTCCACCTTCAAAGCTGCGCAAAAACCAGATAATAGCAGCTACTAAATTAACTGCAGAGGAGGTAAAAAAATCTTTTTTCTTGATGTACTCTTTATTGATGTTTAAAAAGAGTGCCTCTGAAGTGGCTAGGGCATCTGCTTGATTTTGTATCAGGACTGGAGCTATTGGATTCACTCGATGGGAGTTTCTTGGTTCATCAAAATTGACCATAAAAATTCTGGGAGCATGGCTATAATTAGAACGATACTTTAGGAAATAATTATAAGCTACTTTGGATAAATCGGGGTACTTAAAATCATAAACTAGCATCGCAAAACCCTTTTTAATATGCTGTTTAATATACTCTTCTACAATGGTATAAGACTTACCACTACCTGGTGTTCCTAAGACCATCGTTGCCCGAAAAGGGTTCACAATATTAAGCCAACCATCTTCTGTTTTGATATTGACCGAGTAGGAATTTTCTATTTTTCGTTTTTCCTGTTTGAACAGTTTATTCTTTTTATTAAACTGGTCTCGTAGTAAATTATTCGTAATAATTCTTCGGATATGTAGCAGTCCCGTAAGCAATAAAAGATAACCAGTTGACAGTATGCCAATATAAATAAACATCCCTATTTTATTCGGGAGAATTAAGGCAAAATAAGCGCCAAAGTATAGCATCAATCCAAACAGTAAAAGGAAAAAGGTACTCGTAAAAGTGACGCTCTCTGACTTCATCCCTTTTGTACCCAAGGCGTAAATTGCCGCAAAAACTAAAGCTAATAAATGTGGTTTATAGAAGAATTCAAAGAGTCCTGTATTAATAACTAGTAGCCATAATTTCATAAATAATGGATGTTCAAAATCGGCAAATTGATAGACCCCATGTAGTAGTAATATAAATACACTAAATAGCAGGGATAGTAATAAGCTAGGCTTTTCCATTGTGTCGTTCTCCATAGTTGTTGATTGTTTTTATCTACCCATAGGTAGATGTGATAAAATATTGATAAAATGATTAGCGCCTTATTCTGCGCTCATTTTCTTTTTGTCGATACTTATAGCGTCTTTGTAGATATTCATCTAAATTATCTTCTGCCATACCTTTTATCAGTTTCTGACCTCCGATATCGGCTTTCTCATACTGGCTTTGATACCCATTAAATTTGTGTGTTAAATCAATTGCCTCCTTTTGAGGTAGGGCCTTTAACTGCCGATTTAGTGCTGGATTTTGAGCAGTAAAAACTACTCGCTTACCATCATAAGTCATATCAATCGGCTTGCCTGATTGCACATTATCTAGTAAATTTTTACGAAGTTTTAGCTGTTCTATATCTGGAAACACCAACTGTTCTTTGGTCTTATTAAAAGATAGCGAACGGTCTAAACTTGACCCTTTATAGCTATGGTCTTGGTAATTATATTTTACACCAATAACCGAATCCTTTCCATATTTAAATTCCGTATCAATTCCCTTTTCTCGTAGCTTGCTGGCAAAAGTGAGTGCATTAATTTTAGGGGATTTTGCTAGTACCTTTTCTACACTTCCTTTCACATATAGGCGGTCTTTTCGGTTCTTTCCAAAGTCCTTTTCTAAGCCCTTTTTATCTAAGCCGACATCTTTGAAAAGAGAAGATTTCACCGATTTGGTCTTTCTTTTTCCAGCTTCATTATCCACCTTATAATAGACAATACCTTTTCCCGTACTTCTGGCCCTAGTCGGTGAACCCATATTCGCTAGTTCTTTATTGAGGAATTTTAGGTTCTCTGGCTTACCGTTTTGCATCGCAGTTTGAAGGTCGCCCACCATTTCTCGCTTAGTCAAAACTCGCTTATCCGATATAGTTAGGTCATATTTAACCTCTAACTGGTCTGTAATTTTTTTAGATTTTCGTTGTTCAAATGAGTGAGGCAACTTACTTTGAGTCGATATATCAATCCTACTTGTTAGGATATGTACATGCGGATGTGCCGTATCATTATGCCGATAAACGATATAAGGCTGTTTACCATACCCCATTTTTTCTACATATTCCTGCGTTATTTTTAGCATTTTTTCGTTATCTAATTTTCCTTTATCGAGTGCTGCATAACTCAAAGACACATGAAATACAGGGCTTTTTATCTTCGCTCGATTGCTTATTCTAAAGGTTTCTTGGATTTGTTTAGGGGTCGTTTTCCGCAAACTTTGGCTATATAAAATAGTCGCCTCCCCTTTATCAACCTTCAGTTGATTATAATTTGCTGCTCCATAAAAATTCTTTCCACTACTTATTTTGGCTATCATATCACGCTTCTATTGTTAAAATATCTTTGATTTTTAAAAGTAATTTTGCCGTAGTTGCTAGTACTAACAACTGCTCTTTACTCATTTTTCCGTCTTTATAAGTGTTCAAAACTTTCGCTATTTGATTCACATTATTACCTAACTTATTCAGTTCGTTCAATAATTTACCTGCTGCAATCTCTGCATCAAGCACTTTTTCTTTCCGTTTAAAGATGACTTTTTCTAGCAATTTAGCCCTGATAAAGGTTGCTCGATTGGGATATTTAGTCGCCTTATATTCTGCTATAATGGCTTTTTTCTCACTCGGTGTTAAGCGTAAATACGGTAATATTTCGGTCCGCTTTTCTCGTTTTTCTTTCATTATAAGTCTTTGTTTATTTTTTTAATGTCGTTGAAAGCTACGTTTTAACACACGGTGTAATTCCAGTTTCATGGAATTACAAGGAGGCTTTAGCGGCCAATTGCGACGATAGGAGCATTCCCCCAAATGGTGAAAAATATCTCCGATTTTTTCATCATTTGGGCAAGGTTGACTTTTGATTATCCCAAACAGCTTTAGCGAGTTTTGGGTAGTCAAAAGTACACCTTGCTATGAACGAAAATCGTTCATCTCCACGCTGCGTACGCTCGCCGTGAGTGCCTGCTGCGAATGCCGATTAGCTGGTACAGCTAAAACCCTCGTTTGCTGATATTTACTCTTGTATGTTTTTATTAATAAATGGATCGTCTGACAATGTTCTTTCTTCGGATATGGGTATTCATGCCGTTAGGCATTTTTTTCAACTTTTCAACTTTTCAACTTTTCAACTTTTCAACTTTTCAACTTTTCAACTTTTCAACTTTTCAACTTTTCAACTTTTCAACTTTTCAACTTTTCAACTTTTCAACTTTTCAACTTTTCAACTTTTCAACTTTTCAACTTTTCAACTTTTCAACTTTTTAACTTTTTAACTTTTTAACTTTCATCTACCGCTTTTTCTCCTGCGAAAGTTTCAGCATATTTTTATTCTATGTCAAGTATTTTTACTGATTTTTTATTCGTTAATTTCAGTTTTAAAAAAAATAAATGTGTGCTATACCTTGCTTTTTCCATGATTATTTTTCAGCTTTGCATTGTGCAATTCTTCTCAGTTTAGCAACCTTTCTTCGGAAAGTCTGATTTGAAACCTCCCCCTTTGTACAATTTAATTTTAACATCTAAACGAATTTTTCTTATTCGTTTGTTCAGAAACTTCGGTTTCTGCTCGCAACACACTACGCATGTCTAAACAAGAGTTTGTTCGCTATTGGTAAACAATATCCGTGAACAAAAATGCTTGTTGGAGGTACTTCCTCCACTTAACTACACAAATTTATTTTTCTGGATGGTAGACTAATTTTTATAGTCTTCCCTGTTTTGTTTCCTCCATTTCTTTGAGCTTTTGCTCCTTGAGATAACATTACACCTTTGTTCTGTACCCAATTAATGCTATTTGGTACAGTTAAGAACTAATGCTTAGACTATCCATCCCACCAACACACAAATTAAAATACTATGGGAAAAGTTATTTCTGTTGCCAGCCAAAAAGGGGGCGTTGGCAAATCCACTACTACTACCCTACTTGCCAATTTCTTCTTCTTCCACTTTGGTTTAAACATCGCTATTATTGATGCAGATTACGCTCAGTTTTCTATTTCTAAAAGAAGAGAGGATGAATTAAAAGTACTCCCTAAAAGTAAAAAACTTCAATCCGCTTATGAATTGTTATATGCAGATAGAAAACCTTATCATATTGTTCGTACTAAATTAAAAAATTTAGATACTGTTCTAGAGGAGATTATAGACCAGTACGATTATATCTTTTTGGATTTAGCAGGGACTATGTATCAACCTGGTATTTTCAATGCTTACCGCAAAATCAATCATTTTTTAATTCCTGTTGCTAAAGATAATTTTTCGCTCAAGAGTGCTATCGAGTTTTATCAAGTGATTACTCAAAAAATCAAACCTACGTCAGTTTACGAAAGTTGCTTTCTGTATTTTAATCGGGTACCTCGTCGGCATCGTATCAATAAGATGCTCCCTCTCTTAATGAAGAAACTACCCTTCATGCCGATTTACATGAGTGAGTATCTGATTTATGAAACTGCTTATCGTTCTACGCTCTTTCCAATTCCAAAGGCAAAAATGGAGGCAGTTAAAATGCTGGACTTTGCAAAACTAGTTTTGACCAATGTTCAAAATATTAATCCTTCGGTTGGAGATACTCAAGCTGACAATACCAAATCTGTAAACGCTTAAATCTAGGAAGATGGATGAAGATGAATTAGAAGATATTTTAGATGTGGTTGGTGGTTTCTCAAAGGAGTATAAAAATCCACCTTCTGTAAGGCTAGCTAAAAAAAAGACAATAGCTGTTCAAACAAAACCACTAGTTCAACCAAAAGTGGTTGCTAAAAAAACAACTACTAAATCTCTACCAACTGATGCTCAGATAATGGTTGTTCCTAATGAACAGGCTACTATTAATGGGGATGCTACGGTAGAAGTAGCACAATCAAATTTACAAGCTAATGACCATCTAAAAAATACGGCAACGACTTCCAAAAAACGTCACCGAAAAACAAAAAGAGAAGGATTAGTAAATAAAGCAAAAAACCATCATGGGGAATTGATGGGAGACAAATATACTTCTGCTAGAACTAGAAAGATACTGATACAGCTGAATAAATTCATTTACCCCGATTTGAAAAATTATCAGATTATCGAATTTTTACTACTGCAATCTATAGACCAGAATCAAGAACTATTACCCCCCAATTTTAAAGACTTGATTTGACCAGTACAAGAGTAAGGACGGCTTAAAATAACGGTCACTTTAAATGCATCATAATCATTAATTGCTATGAATAAATTTTTACTAATTCTCGGATTAACTACTATTTACTACATCGTGATTTTTAATTGGGATAAGCGAAGGAAAGCTGCCTTTAAAAAAGCCCAGCAACAGGTCATTGGTCACACAGCTACCATACCTGTTATTTCAGATAATATACCTACTCCGAGTTTGGATACAGATGCTGTCTTCGGCACAAACTCAATTAGTATTAAAAGTACGGTTGGTCGTAAGAACACAGTTAATCCTACTCCCGACTTTGAAGACTTGGATGCATCTAATTCAGCAACATCTTTATTAGACCAAACAATAGCTGCGGATAGCCAAGAAGTACTACTTGAAAACCTAGAGGAAATGGTCATTGATTTACAAGCGGAGCAAACCCTTGATACCCCTAAAGAAAATTTATTCGGAGCTTTAGCTGACACCGAAGAAATAATGGACGACAAGGCACTAACCAAAGTCATTCAGTCTATTTCCAAAAAAAATATTTAATGCCTCCTACGAGGTTAATCTTTCATCTTATTAAAATTTACTTTAGACATGAAAAAATTTACACTCAATCCTAAATCTTCAAGCACTAAAAAAATCATTAGCCCCATTCTATTAATATTCCTACTATTAATGGTCACGGGTGTCAATGCCCAAGATTTAGCAGATGGTCAAGCGGCTATTGAAGAAGCTGCAACGGGCATCGAAGGGTACTTCGATGCTATTCAGCAATTGGTCTACATCATGGCAGGAATCATCGCTTTGCTTGGTGCAGTTCGCACTTTTATGAAATGGCAAATGGGTGATCCTGACGTGATGTCTTCTGCTGCTGGTTGGTTCGGTTCTGCCATCTTTTTGATTGTTGCCGTTACCGTTATTCAATCTTTCTTTGGTATCGGATAATAGATTATGGCAATCAAGAAAAAAACATACAAGCTCAAAGACCTGTCTTACATGTCTTTGAGTTTAAACTACCTCGGTTTAATGGCAGCCACTATCATCATTACAATCATTACTGCAGGTATTACTTCTAATGGCGGTAATTGGTTCATGCTCTTTTTGTCGCTTGCTGTTGGTGGTGGTATCACCTTCTACATTTACAATATCGGAATTAAGTACGGTCAGTACGGTTTGATTATACTCTTTGCAAAATTGCTACAGCCCAAACATATTAAAAATGATTTTCCGCTTTTTACTAAAAACTTAGTAGTGAATGGTGATAAATGATTGGAGACTGGGTTAGACTTGTATCCAATCACTTATTACCAATCACAAATCACAAACACATGAAAAACATCAACCTTTCTCAAAGAATGCCCATCTGGAAAATTGAAAACCATTTGGTGTTAAGTAAAACACAGGCAATTTCGGCTAAATTAGTCTTAACCATGCCTGAAGCTTATTCTTTATCTGAAGGTGGGTTAGAGGCTATTGCGGATATGTTCAATCGGATTGTAAAAGCGATACCCAACGGATACATTTTACACAAACAGGATTATTATGTGCCTAGAACCTACAAACGCAATGGACAGGGCACTACCTTTTTGTCTGCTGCTTACGAACGAAAGTTCAATGAAAGAGCATTCTTGGAACATCGTTGCTATTTGATTATTACTAAGAACCCTTTAGCTGATGCTTTTACTTCTAATATTTTGACCACACTCATTTCTGGTCGTTTGGTCAAAAGGGATATTTCGGATAGCCTTTCAGAATTTGAAAACACCCTCCGAAAAGTACAGCATATTATTTCTGCAGCAGGTATTGAGAATAGGTTATTACAAGGAAAGGAAATTGTCCAATTACTCAACGAGTATTATAATCTTGGTAGTCGTCAGATTTTAAAAGACATTGCTTTTGAAAAAGATTTTATTAGAATTGGTGATAATCAGGTGGTTATTTATAATTCGATCGCGGCGGATATTGAAATGCCGTCAGAAATTGATAGTGCCGTAAATATTGATGAATTTTTCGATCGGTCAGTCACCTACCCTATCGGTATTGGGTTTGCTTTTCCCCATATTGTCAATACCATTATTCGAAAGAATGACCCGAATATATTGGTGAAATTACTATCTCGAAAGCGAGAAAAGATTTTGTCTATGACTTTTAAAAGTAGAGAAAACGAGCAACTGGTCATTGAATATGATAATTGCCTTTCTGCTCAAATAGATTCGGGGGCTATTCTGGTATATGTTAATCAAAATGTGATGCTTTGGGGAAAGGGCGAGGCACTTGTTAAAGCAGAAAATCAGCTAAATAATGCATTGACTAAAATGGAAGTTTTTGTCCAACGTAATTTTAATTGTGCCAATGTCTTTTGGGCTTGTACGCCTGGCAATGCGGCGGACTTACCTGAAAGTGAATATCAAATTCAATTTTCGGATACAGCTTGTCTCTTTTTTCCTATTGAGACCAATCCTAAAAATTCTGGTATTGAAGGGGTCAAGTTTTCAGAACGGGATTATGGTATTCCTATCACCGTTGACATTTGGGATATGCCTATGAAACGCGGGTGGATTACGAATCGAAATATGTTTGTCCTCGGTCCTTCAGGTTCTGGTAAATCCTTCTTTGTCAATTTTATGGTTCGACAACTGTTAGAACAAGGCTATCATATTACCATCATTGATGTGGGTGGTTCTTATCGAAGGCTCTGTAATTACATGGGTGGCAGGTATTATGAATATACCGCTAAATCTAAAATGGCATTTAATCCCTTTTTTGTTCCTGATGGCGAAAGCAAAAATTTAGAGGAACAAGAATCTTTAAAGACGTTGATTTTTACCCTTTGGAAAGGAGAAAATCAAGACATCTCTAAAGAAGAATATACGATACTTTCAAAATGTATCATCTCTTATTATGAGTACTTAAACAGGGTTGATATAAATAAAGAAAAGGTCGAGGCTAATTTTAATTCCTTTTATCAGTTTGTGACTACTGAATTTGCGGAACTGCTTTTGGAAGAGGAAAAAGCCTACTTTGATTTTGTCTCTTTCAAAATGGTGCTCAAACCTTATTATAAAGGTGGAGAGTACGATTATCTACTGAATAGTGCCGAAGAATTTTCCATTGCTGATTTACCTTTTTGTGTTTTTGAACTTGATGAAATTAAGGACCACCCTGTTATTTTTCCGATTGTAGCACTTGTCATTATGGATGCTTTTATTGCCAAAATGCGTAAGTACAAAGCAATCAAAAAGATTATACTTATTGAAGAGGCTTGGTCGGCAATCTCTAATGCAGGGATGGCAGAATTTTTAAAATACTTGTACAAAACCGTTCGGAAATTTAACGGCTCGGTGGGTATCATTACGCAGGAACTCGAAGACATTATTGGCAATCCTTTTGTTAAAAATACGATTTTGAATAATGCAGATATACAGATTTTACTCGACCAAACTAAATACCAAACTCGCTTTGAAGATTTAGCTAAATTACTTGGACTGCCTGAATCGGAAACTAAAAAGGTCATGAGTATTAATAAAGTACCATTGGCAGGGGAACGCTCCAAAGACGTCTATATCCGATTAGGGCAAGTTGGCAAAGTTTACTCCGTATTAGTACCACCCGAAGAGGTCGCTATGTATACCACCGAGGCGGCGGACTCGGTGATGATTGATGAGCTAGCGGAAAAACATGGTGACTTGGAATATGGCATTATTAAATATTTGGACCTGTCCGCCAAAGGGGCGGATTTAAAAAATTAACTGAACCACTTTGATAGTACATACACCCACACCCAATTTTTAATTTATACTTATGAGAAAATTATTGAATTATAACAAACTGAGGGAAATATTTCAAGCCAAGCAAACCCTAATCTTAGCGGGTTTTGGAGGGCTGATTTTACTAATGCTTTTTGTTTTACCACAAACGAAAAGGCAAAACACCCTTTATCCTACGACTGAGGTAAATGATGCCCATCAAGCTGGTGGCATTGATGCCCTTCGGGAAAATCTGGATAAACTCAAAAAAGAGGCGAGTTTCAATACTTATGAATCCAGTTATGAAAAAATGGAGACGGCAAAAGAGATACTAACCAAAACCGAGGAAGAGGTCCGACAAGAATTATTGGGTGCTGTCAAACCAGCTGACCAACTTGATTTTGAAAAAGAATTAGAAACCGTTTTTAATGTTGGCGAACACAAACAGTTTTTCATTCGGCAAATTGAAAACTGTAAAATCAAAATGGACTTGGCAGTTGTCGGGATTGGTATCATTCGAGTTCATCAGGTACTTCGGGGAGAAAATCCATCTGTTCAAGAGCAGGACCAGGGAGAATTTATTCGATACATCAAGGAACAAGTCCAATATGCGCTGGGGGCGGAGGATAGGAATTATAAGGCAATTGTTTTCAAAGGTCTGGAATCTAGTGCTGGTTAGACTATTATCAAATTACTCCTGTTTAATGGCAGGCAAAAAACGAAAATTATGGAATCGACTATTACTAAAAAGTATCAATCACTATCGAAGGGCTTAGGTACAGCTGGCATTATTCTCG
>Ga0208660_1000552_pt1 | contig 14861 bp, 13 predicted proteins | sample DEB08_DNA_13_FD_184527 | JGI IMG/M metagenome (GOLD analysis project Ga0208660, IMG submission 184527) | Aqueous microbial communities from the Delaware River and Bay under freshwater to marine salinity gradient to study organic matter... | ecosystem: Environmental > Aquatic > Marine > Coastal ... | reverse complement strand
CTTTCCGCCTATACGAATAGTATGTCCCGAGACAGGCTGCTGCCTATATGCCCCCATACCGCCACGCTGGTAGTATATACCTTGAGATATGGATCTACTGTATGGATCATGTGTAGTACTTTTAAGGTCTGGATTTCTATGAGATGCCCCCGCGGTCGTAGAGCCTGCCCCCTCTGTCGCAGAAGCACCCCCCTCAGCCGTGGTTCTTCTACGACCCTCAGCCGTAGATGCAGCCCCGGGTCGGGGGACGGTGGGGAGAGAAGTTATACCCTCTGTACCAGTAGTCCGCTCTACCCGCTCTGCGTTCCCCACATTATTTAAATATTGAGATAAATAAGTATCAATCGGTACAATAACCCCAACTTGAAGAGAATCCCCTCCGCCACTCCGATAATATTCTCTAACAGCACCCTCCATATCCTTATGATGCTTCCTGACCACAATGATATCTTTTGACTTTAAAGCGTCGTTTTTAGCCGCCTTGTGTGGATTCTCTCTAAACTGTGTTATATTATTATCGTAAATAAGATGCAGAGCCCTAATCTCTTCTTTAAGGCGGAGAATGGTAGCCTTATTTCTCTGCTTATCTTCTTCTTGTGACGAAACCGCTAATAATGCGCTAGGGGTCATGAGGTCGCCACGTGACGCATCTAAAATATTAGGGGCTTCGGGAACCGTCCCTCGGTTATTTACTGGAGGGGGTGGCGGCGTGACGTCAACCGGTGGCTCAACCGGTGGCTCATCCGGGGGCTCATCCGGGGTTTCACCGGTTGTAGGTGGCGGAGACGGCGCGGGGTTCTCCCGTTCATTAATATCCTCCTCAGCCTGAAGTGTATCTACATCATCCTCTAACGTAATAGTCTCACCCTCAACCGAACCTATTCCGGCGTCTTCGTCTAGCATCGCGAAAACGTTGTCGCGAAGTCGGTTCCTGTTCCTGAGAGAGGGGTTTTTTTCAGGCTTACTCGTCCCTTGGTGGTGGACTACATTCATGAGAATACCTGGCGCGTCGGTCTCTTCCGCGTCTACGGCTTCCGCTGTGTCTGCCGCCGCTCCGCCGCTGGCTTTTTGTTTGCGCAGATTATCCTTTGGTTTTTTAGGTGAGTCTACGGCTTCCGCTGTGTCTGCCGCCGCTCCGCCGCTGGCTTTTTGTTTGCGCCGCTTATCCTTTAGTTTTTTAGCTGGGGGTACGGATGGGTTACTCACGCTCCTATCTAGCACAACAGGCTCGAGAGAATCATCAAAGGGGACGTCTTTAGGTTCTGGCGTGGTCTCTAATTCCTTGATTATTTTAGAGTAGTCCTCATCCGGTCTAGTTTTAACTGCCTCCTTTAAATGTGTGAACTGAGCAGACCCCAATTTACTGGCATGTTGAGGCTGAAATTGAAAAACTGTAACACCACCTTTAATGGCTTCAGTTAGGTCTGCACTTGTAAAGGTGGTTCCGGCGTCATCCCCTTCCAGGTATTTAAAGTGTCTTAAATCCTTTTTAGGCATACCCGTTAAATCCCCCCGTAGTAACTGGTTATATGCCCACTTTAATCTTTTAATTTTGATCCCTTCAGGGAGCGGGTCATCTTCCGCATCACTCGTCTCACGTAGTAACTTACCAATATTTAAAACAGTCGCCTCGCTGGCTTTAATGTCACGATATATGCCAGGTAGTTCAGGGTATCTTGTCCCATCATTACTATTAAAAATAGTTCTGGCTGTTTCTTTGAGATGTATTATTTTACCCACATTCTTATATAAAGTGTTTCCAGTTTTAGAATTTAATTTAACTTTAGATACTACCATGCTATATTATACTAACATATTATATTTTAAAATTTTATAATTAATATCTACCCATATGTTATAAGCATGGCTCATAATCACGGTAACCGTACACATACTATCGATGCCGACAATATTGTAATAGGTGGTCTCCGGGCTGAGGGAGCGGAGATAGATGTTAAAACAACCGGAGGCGAACACCTAAAGTTTAACCAAGATGTAATCACTACTGGAAGTATAAGGGGGGATTCCTATGCTACACAATCGGGAGATGTGTGGGCTATTCCTACTGCTAATAGTATTGGCTTTCAAAAGCCCGTTAATTTTGGAAATAATGCTATATCAGGTATAGCGGGTATAACTCTTAACGCTACTCAAGTGTCCTCATCAAACTATAGCGGGCAATCATTAGATCATGAATTAGACCAACTAACAAGCAGTCAAAATACTATATTAGCCCGAACTCAGGGACTAACCGCTAATAAAATCATGGTTAGTAATGGAGCGGGCCTTTTATCAGCATCGTCATTAGCAGAAACCGATCTATTTAGGTTTAATCAAGCCTCTAACCAGTATCAAGGTTCGGGGACTAATACCGTATATAGTCAAACACAAAGTAGTGATGCTTCTACTGCTTTAAACTACTTACAGATGAGGCAAGGGTCGGGTAGTAATGCTACAGAGATGGGTTTACGAATGTTCGGAGACGAGCAAGCCTTTCTTTTTCAAGATACTATACAACTAAAGGACGTAGGAACGGGTTCATACCCGGGGACGAATATAGGACAAATAAAAGGTAGTGGAATAAACCTTATAAGCGGTAAGACATATCAGATAAACGGCTCTGCATTAAATTTTAGCAATTTAGCGGGTTCAGTAGCAGATAATCAACTTACCTCAAATATACCCCTACTAGATGCTACGGAAAATAACTTTACGGGTATAATAGACGGAGCCTCTTTTAAACAAGGTAATAGCGCTTTAAATTTTTCACATCTAGCGGGGACATGTTCTACGGGTCAAATACCAAGCCTTCCAGCATCACAAATAACCAGCGGGACTTTTTCTACAGACCGCATACCTTCACTACCAACCTCTAAAATAACGAGCGGAACTTTTATAGATGCACGCATACCGGCTTTAGCCACCTCTAAAATAACGAGCGGAACTTTTGTAGATGCCCGCATACCATCATTAGCCACCTCTAAAATAACGAGTGGAACTTTTGCTACGGCACGTATTCCATCTTTACCCGCCTCACAAATAACAAGTGGAACTATAGCAGATGCCCGCTTACCTACTACCATATTAAAATCTACTACCGCGGAAACCATTATAAACACGGGCAATACAAACGGAACTAATTTTCATATAAGACACTCCTCTAATTTTCAAGGAGCACCCTCTCTATCAGTAGAAGATTATAACGCTATGGGCTCACAACTACAAGCAGGAATTTTAACATTAGACAGCGACGACGTAGCAATTAAAAATACCGATAGTGATGGTGGAGTAGTCTTTTATAATAATACTAACACCTTTTTAGGTAGGTTAGATAATGATGGCATGAATATAAAGAGTGGATTAACGTATAAAGTGAATGGAACGGCTATAGCCACCATCACAACAGGAGCGCAGACGTTAGAAGGAGTAAAAACATTCGCAGACCAACCTATTTTTGCTAATGGTATTAATGCATCTACTTCTTCTATATTAGGAGCATCTTCAGGAACACATTCTCATACTATACATGGGACTGTTGATTTACAAGCAACTATAACTCAAGCAGCCGGAAAAGAGGCGAACTTTAGGACGACAGTAGTAACGGGAAACCTAACACAAACCGGAGGTAATACTTCTTTAACAGGAAACCTTACTCATACTGGAGGGACAGTAGATATAACAGGAGATATACTCTTAGACGGGCATATGACAGTAGATACAGGACACGACATCAAAATACTTAATGATGCTGTAGGTATATTTTCAAGAGTGAATACTTTAGAAGGTAATAGACATCTACTTCATATTTTAGGTTCTACAACTGTTAATACTTCTTTAGTTATGTCATGTAAATTTTGGAGTCTTCCTATGAATAGCGGTTATGCGAAGAATGATTATATTATGGGACAGGGAGAGACCAGCACCCCCCAAACAAAGAAATACTCTAACCATTATCAGACGGTTTTTGATGGAAGTGTAGGAACAGACTTAACAGACTTTACTAAAACAATAAGTAGCGCATCTTCACCCGCTTATAGTGTAAATATAAACATAGGGTCAAGTGATTGGAGTGCTGGAGGAACTACTATACAAAATGTTATTATTAGCGGTACTGGTTATATCAACTGGGCTCATAGTTCCTTTCCTTCTAATGTAAGGAGCAAATACAATAAGTTGGTTCGTATAGGTCATTACTGTGATGACGCCGTTAAATTGACTATAGACGGTCAGGCGGTAGTATGGGCGAAGTATAGTTTTTCTAATAGTATATCGGGGACTGGTAATGATAACTTTAATAGTGTCGCGGTGGTTAGGGGTGATATATCAGCAGTAGAAATAATGTATATAGGAGGTGGTGGCGGGAATTATTGTAATTTATCGTTTAATATTATGGGTGCTTGGGACTGATAATAAAAAAATAATAGAAATAGAAATATAAAAACAAACAAAGTATTTAAATATGGAGTATAAAATTATTCATATTGATAAGGGAGTATATTATAGAAGAGCTTATAGTGCAGCATATTATAAAAAAAATAAAGAGCATATTAGTATGAGGAATGTCCAGCGGGTAGAATGCCCTAAATGTTTTAAAGATTTATGTAAATCCAGTCTCTCAAGGCACATAAAATCACAACACAATAATAATATAAAATATAATAATAAAATATAGGTGTAGTATATATATGCCTCTCTTATATTTAAAGTTAAAACCTACTGTTGAGGGCGGTAATACCTGTGAAGTTCAGCTACAGCATGAAATTAGATCGCAGGTATTTAGATACAAAAAGAGTTTACTTTGTGTGATTCCAGATGAGAACACGTCCGCGGATGCAGATGGAGATGGCGAGCCGAGCGACATGTTCCCAGAGGGAGCCCTTATGGTAGATCTACCCTTTTTCTCTGGATTTGAAATTACTAGCAATGTAGGCGCTGGTGGTTTGTTACCAGTAGTTGCACAAAGCACCGCAGGACAATACAACGCATCGAGCGCTCTGGAAGCCCGCCGTGCTGATATGATGTGTGATTATCATATTAACCTTAAAGCTGAATTTATCCCTCCTAAATTTGTGGTTAAGGTTTTTAAAGCAGACGGTATAACGCCTCAACCCATGACTTTAAAAACATTAGGGGCGCAAACGGCAGCTGAGAGCGGTTATGTGAGACAGATAGACCTATTTTTTGAATATGAAACAAATAATTTATATAATTAGTATATATAATGTCTAAAAAACAAACAGACGACCCCATAACTGTTAATTATGAATATTTACCCCCTGTAGGATCTCCTGACCAAATTGAAGCAGATTTATTTTTACTCAAGCAGGGGACACCAGTTAGTATGGCGTACGACGCGATGTATATTAATGCAAACGGCGATCCAGATTTAGCGCGGCCTTTTGACCCGACTCCAGTCAAGCGGGAGCGCGGCGAGTTACCAGCAGATAAAGATGTAGTACATGTAGATTTATTACAGGAGTTTAATAGGTATTGTGATGAGAGTTATATGACGGAGGAGGTATTTATTAATAGGGAGGTGAAATATGGTGACGAGAGAGATAATAGTATATTAATAGTTAATGGAGGGAGTGAAGCAAGAGTATATATTTATGGTAAAAAAATGGTTATAGCATTTAGGGGTACAGATACGACACAGGGGTTTATGTCGAGTGAGTTTGTTACAGATCTAATGACGGATCTCTCTACTAAAATACAGTCTTTAGGGTATATTGGTATTGGCGAGGATTATCATCCAGATTATCGCGGGATGGTGCACCAGGGGTTCGCGGATTATGTGTTACAAATATATGAGCCACTCAAGCAATTAGTTTTACATCATTACGGCGGCGACGTGGAGGAGTTATATGTATGCGGTCACTCACTAGGGGGTATAGCCAGTCAGATATTTAGTTATAAGTTATTTGTAGAGGAGAGTATTAAAGCAAATCGTATTATTACTTATGGCTCTCCGAGTGGTATATTTACCTTTGGGAATGTCTTAGAGCAGGAGTTAAGTATTATTAACGTTATGCATACTCATGATATAGTGTGTCTTGTTGCGCCGATGTTTAGACATCATGGTTATAAGGTGGTGATAGACTTGGATTATAGCGTACATGTTTACAAGCCGTTTGAACCAGTTCCATATTTATACTATGAGCCGGATACTGCTTTAGAGTATGCTTTACGAAAAAATGGTGCTTTTAGGTCACGGCTGGCGGATGAGACCGGAGACATAACTAGTCGTGTCCAAGCCTTACAGGATGACGAGAACTTAGGTGCTACCGTAGATAAGGATTATGACAATTATGTTAATTCTGGGACAATTTACCGGACGGTAGATAATATTCGTAGTTTTTTGTCCAGTATGCTTTACAAACCTCAACAACAAGTCTTAAGCAGAGTGGGGACTATAGTCATGGAAGCTGACAAGTTTTATCACACGGCATATTCTGATACATTAGAGAGAATTCCTCCCGGTACAGTTAATCTAAAACCCGAAACCGTAGCCCGTCACCCTAATCCACGACTACATACAACCCACTCTAAAGATAGATATAAATATAAGGCGACTGTAGGAGGACATACCCTTTACACAGACAACCGAGATGATAAATTAGTTAAAGTAAGTAATTCAGTCCAGGGGGTAGATATAGCGCATATTAATAGAACTGAACCCCTGGGGTTATATTTTTATAAAAAAGGGGATGATATAGAGGGCAAGGCCATTGTATTTTATAGCTAATAATATAAATTTAAAAAGTTTTTATCTAGAGTATATATATAATGTCCAACACTATTATTAACTCAAATAGCAACTCGGCTCTCGTGTCTACCCTTATGGAGAGCGACAACGCCGTTGTAAATCCTTTTGTATACGCGGAAAAGGGAATTGTCCCCCCGCACAGTATGCAGATTGTTAGCGTACCACCTCTTAACAGCGCGAACCTTACCGAGAGCGGTACGGTAGACTTTGATATCCCTAAGCAGGGAATTCTCCGCCGGTGTCTTCTTGATTGTATTTTTACCAAGCCGACCGGCGCCGATAAGCAGGCTCACACAGGTTTCCTGTTCGCATTTGAAAGTATTGAACTTCTTTCATCCGGTAGGCGCATTTCTCTCCTGACCACTGAGGGTATCATGGCTAAGATTTCTGACCAGCCCGACCATCTTAAGCAGGCTTACCGCTCCGCTCTTAATATGGGGGCTACCGCCCTCGACGCCGGTACGCAGGCCTTCCGTGTGGTGCTTCCGTTAGATTTCTTTTTTACGGACAACGCTAAATACAGCCTTATTACTAATTTCGTAGAGCCTCTCCGTATCCGTGTAAAATTCACTAACGGCGGATACTCCGTAGATGCTGGAACAGCCGCTGCGCCGTTCACTATTACTCAGTGTGACCTGCAGTGTGAGTACCGCGAACTCCCTAACCAGCACACCGACTCCCTTATCGATGCTAACTATGGCGATGGTATGCTGACGCAGCTCATCTCGCAGATGTCGTACGAGACCCCTCATACCTTCCCGGTTACGAGTACTACTACTGTAGAGCAGGTAGAAACGATTGAGCTTAAGGAGACTGGAGCAGTAAAGGCTATGTATGTCATGGTGTATGTTCCTCATACACAGCAGGCCTCGCCTCCTACTGCTGCTATTCAAGCAGTAGTTAATCGTCCGATGCCCATTAAATCCCTCAAGCTTGAAGCCGGGGGGCAGACGATCCTGGACGTGCCGGGCGAGTATCTTCAGTACTGGGGAAAAACCTCAAACGACAAGGACCGATACTACGCCGCATCTGCTGCATCTACCACCTCTGAAACAGATCAATTAGCTTTTGTTTATAAGATTGACTTCGGGATGGGTAAGGAAGACACTTCTAACGTCATCTCTTTTAGGGAGTTATCTAATAAAAAACTTACTGTTACTCTGCTTCGCAGTCTCAACTCTGCGACTGGTTTTGGCCACGGCATGACATCTACAGCAGGCCTCACCGCCACGGCGCAGGTGGTATACGAAACTGCCCAACTTCTTACTGTTCAGAGCGCATCTGGCCGCATCAACCTCTCGCTCAGTAATTAAATTAGTAGAAACGTTGATTGATAAAATGCACGGGATATATATATGGAGGAGGATAAATCTTATAGCAAAAGTTATTATAAACAGAACCGAGAGAAGATTTTAAATTTACAAAGGGAGAGAAGATTGGATCCAGCCTTTAGGAGACAAATGAGGCTCTATTATAAGGAGTATTATCAGAAAAATAAGTGCAGGATCCTCGGACAGTCTAAAATTAGGAGAGCTAAAACAAAATACAAAAAAACAGCAGCCCCTCCAGGTATCAGCATTCGCCGCGGGGAATTCACAGTCACATTTGATTAAAAAATCTAATAATAATATTAGCAGATAGGTGTTTTTTAAAGTGGTCATTAGAATTACACCTATGACATAGTATATAACGAAAATTATCTCGGTCGGTAATATTATGGTCGTGGTCTACTTGTTTATCTCTCGGAGACTTGAATTTATTTTTACAAACCCAGCATTTATTTGTATTAGAGTATATATGATGTAATTTATTTAAATCATATATAATACCTTGGTATTTCCAATCGCCCTTTTTAAGGGATTTAATCCCTGATGGTGTCTTGCTGTACGCCTTCCTATAAACCTTCTTTCCCGCGGACATTTTATCTTTATTTTCAATATAATAAGCCTTCATATAAGCAGCCTTCTCCTCTTTACTTTTAGTCCTATATGCCTTCTGATATGCAGCAATCCCCTCCTTATTTATAGACCGATAAGCCTTCTTTTTCGCGGCAATCCTCTCTGTATTTTTAGCCCTATACGCCTTATTATAAGCTGCCTTCTGTTCCTTGGTGTACACCATTTACATATAATATATATATTCTATTTTTAAATATATATATATATTATATCATGTTAAAATTATTATCCATTAAAAGAACCCCAGGAGGGACAAAGGAGTTTAAGGCGATTTTCAGAGTAGGGGAGAGGGATAAAATAGTAAGATTTGGTACAAGTAGCAACTACGTGTTAAATCCTAAAAGAACCGATGACGATAGGTTGAATTATTTAAAACGCCACCGAAAAAATGAGAAATGGGGAGAGCCGTTGACCGCTGGCTCGCTGAGTAGGTGGATATTATGGGAATCTAGATCTTTAGATGAAAATATCAAAAACTTTAAGAGGAGATTTAAATTATAGATTATCCCTGGGACAACCCCCACCTATTTATATATTTATCTTGTTTAGGGGAATACGGAAATACGGGAATACGGGAATATACAAACTTATTTTCAGACTCTAGGAAAATTATTTATTTTTTTTATTTCTTGATTTCAGAGTTTAGTTATTCCCGTATTCCCGTATTTCCGTATTTTAATAATAATAATAATAATAATAATAATAACTATAGACCACACTAGGTAACAATTACAACATAACACACCACAAAATACGAAATACGGGATTCCTAATTCCCGTATTTCCCGTATTTCCCGTATTTCCCGTATCTCATAAATTAAGATTCATCTACTCCATCATCCGCTATGCAGGTAATATTATATAACTTGTAGTTATAAGTTTTATCCTTGTGTTCCACCACCCCCTTAAATAATCCAAGTAGTAGATGTCGTAGCTCTTTAGGTTTAATACCTAAGCCACTGTCTTTTAAATATTTTTTAATAGCAGAGGTTGTAAGGATGCTCTTCTCGTTGTATGCAAAGTCGGATTTAAGCTTGGTATCCATATTATCCTCTGCGTCACCCTCTTCCTCTTCTAATAAATCCTCAGGGTATTCACACGCCTTAGCAGTTAAAATCATTAATGTAAATTCATCAATAACATCATGTTGTTTAATATAGTCGTCGATAGTATGATCGCAATCATAATAGTTTACATTATTATATACCCTCTCAGTTCCGGGTTCAACGAATTTATTATGCAACGTAATGCTTACACGCTTTTCATTTGTATCTAACGGCTCTACATCCAGTTGATGATTAGCAAACATAAACAGCGTCGCTTGAGGAGATATCGTGGCCTCCTCTTTATATAAAGCCCGTACTTTCATAGTGTCGCCACCAGAACATAACGACTTAATAATACTTCCATTTAATACTTTCTTGGGCATGTTCTCATTAAGAATTAAAATACGAGCAAATGGACACTCTAATAAAAACCCCAAGTCCTTACTTTCTGTGTCCCCTTTTTTAATATAAAAGTTCCCAATACTTAACACAGACACATAATCACCAAAACAAATTTGTAATACTTTAATTAGAATACTTTTACCACAATCCCGCTTACCGGTTATTTCATAAAATTTTTTAATAGATATCTTACACTCTAATGCTAAGCGTAGCGTATATAAATAGTAGTTAGCTAAATCCACTCTGTTATTAAATAGTTTTAATAATATTTTTCGTCTAATATCCGCTCGAATGGTAGCATTAGATTTACTGCACATAGGTCTGTCAATAAAAATACCAGTTCTCTCAGCGGTGGTTTTAACAAAGTCTTTAAGTCTGAAATCATAATAGCCATCACTAAACCATATGCGGTGTTTATTTTCATCAATAAGGTTATTTAAGAAGTTATCATTTTCTACCGCATTAGTGGTGATATATTTAATAACCTCATTAGTATTTTTAACATTATCCACCTCCATTTCAGTTAATTCCTTAGTTACAGGATTTATAAATACCCATTTATACATTTCAATATTATTGCATACGTGCTTATATAAGTACCGAGTAGCCTTCTTCTCTCCAGACACAAAAATAGGTTGATGTTGTTTTTTAAGATAGATAGTATTATTACAAGTTAAAATTTTGTCCTTAAATTCGCTCATTAGTAGCTTAAGCGCTAAGTCCCTAAAATTCTCCGGTAGGGCTGCTCTGTAGCGCTCGGTATACCAAGTGCTATATAAAGCCCTATCAGATAGTTTAGCGTAATGGCATAGGGACCCAAACTTAGGGGACTTGTCCTGATTATAATGTTTAATCATGTCGTCAATAGCGGTCGTAGTTTCTGCATCGCTATAATCTGGGTGATAGGAATATTTTAAGGCGATCTCTCTCCCGTCGTCTACTCCCCAACAATATAAACAGCTAAAGCATATATTTCTCCAGTCAGCGTAATCGCCAACCCCATCCTTACCAAAATAATCCTTATTAATAATATCTAAAATAGTAGGATCAAATATGCGCTCTTTATCCTCTAGGTTAGTAGCGATAGTATTAGTTGGTAAAATAGATTGTTTATTAAAGTCGGAAAATGTTTCTAAGGTAGATTCATCATAGTTATATAAATGTCCATCAATTTTTTCAAATACCTGCTGGTATAAGATGTCAATTTTAAGTCCTTCGTCTTGTTTATAGCCTACGCGATTAGTGGTATTAGTATCTTGGGGATCTTTCCTTAGCCATTTGTGAGGTAGATTTTTGGAGAGAGATAGACTATAATTATTATTATTATAGTTAGCATCCACAAAATCCTTACTTTTATCGGGGTCATCACAGTCAAGGACTACCCAGGGTTGATCCTTTAAATTAATAAAGATGGTGGTTGGGTTTTTAATTTTGTGCTGGTTATTGCACGCCATGACACGGTTATAGCTCATAGTAAGCCACCCCTTAGGGGGTAACGTAGACTTAACCGCTTTTTTTACACGCTTACCGTTGGCCTCGTCTGTGAAGGTATGCCTCATGAGCCAGTATGGAATTTTATTCGTATCGCAAAAGGACTTAATCGATATGGGGATCATAATTTTATTGGGTTGTGTTTCGGTTGTAGTACTCATTAAAGTAATATATATTATACCTTTAAGCCATAAAATACTTATATATATTATAGATATAAGTATTTTAATTTTCCATCAGCTAAAAATATTGCATATTATAATTACTGTGAGTCTGGTTGCTCTGCGTCCAGCTGCACCCTTTTAGTAGCGGGCATGGGCTTCTTTACTCGATGGAATGTGAGATGCGGGTGATCCCTGTTAGGAATTTCAGGGCTATAATAGCGGCGCTTTACAAACGCGAATGTAATGCCCAAACCTTTATCGGCGGCGATATCACCGGCAGTGACATAATAGAGTGTCTTGTTATTTTTAGAGTCAATTACCTTGTACTTGAAATTAGAGCAATTCTTTGCTCCTTTGGGTCTTCCCATATTATATATATTATATTATATCTCTCTAAACCAATTTATAATACATTATTTAACCCTGTATTTGTCTTGCATACTGACATCGTGCATCATTTTATCAGCCATCTCCTTTTTTTCATCTAAAAAAGGACCGGATAGATTCTCTGTGACATAAACATGTCTTAATAGATTAATGGTGATATGCTTGCCTGTAGGCTCAAACACTTTATGCATATTAGCCGCTAAAGAAATGCCATCCACGGGCTTAGATCCTACGCTCTGGATGAGGTACTCGGGTGGTTCTTTGAACATTTTTAAGTACTTATTTAGTACGGTGTTTAATTTTTTAGCTACGGATACTGTCTGTGCACCGTGATACGACACATTTTTAAATAGTCCAAAATAAAACATTTTGGACTTCTTAGAGAGAATTAAATAGTTGTGATGTTTTTCCTCTTCAGATAGACTGTCGTATTTTGTATTTGTAATGATCTTCATCGGTGCATAATTTGCCCGAACGGGGGGATTACCGTCGGAGGTGTATAAGCTACTAATCAACCAATATTTTAAAATTTTCTTTTCATTAACGCTTAGATCTTCGTATGTCTTTTTAAAAACGCCCTTTCCGTTTAGATACTTATGATAATCTCGTGGAACTTTTTGTAACTTTTTGAAAGTAGTCCAGTTCTGGGCCTGTGTAGCCGACTTCTCCTGCAGTACCTCTGTATTATTTATCTGTTCTACTAAGTGCGTAATTTCAGAGAGATAGGCTGAATTGGCGGGTATATAGCTGTCATCTTTTATAGATTGTAGCAAGGCTGAAACTGCAATAAAATAATTTTTTTGAGTCTTAATTTTATAATTAGCGTGGATGTACGCTGTTACCTGCGCGTGATCTTTTAAAAATTCTAGGTTATTTAAAGCTACTCCATGACTTGTGAGAGCTTTGGCTAACTTATTCACATTTAAAATATAGTTTTTTGATGTAGATGCTGCGCGCGTCTTGCCTGTGTTAGGGTTTGGGGTCTTAGTTAGTAGTTCAGTTAATTCATTCATATTATTATACTATACTACTATTTTTTTATATTGTTTAAACAAACGAATAATAATATTAGCGGCGGATATTTTACGTTTATAGTAGTCCCTATTGTTGCAACTTTGACAGAGGATCTGCCTAAATTCGCCCGTAATGTGGTCATGATCCATGCATTTTTGGTATCTTTCAAAGAGAGATTTATTACAAACCTCACAATTAGTAGCGGGTAGATATATATGATCATAAATAAACTCTAAATCGCCACGTACTCCGTTAGTTTTCCAATTTGAGATCCTATTCGCTCTAACACCTTTGGGTGTTTTTTTATACTCTGCTAATTTCTGCTTATTAGCCTCCCGCCATGCTTTTTGGCGATCCCGATTAGCGTCCCTATATGCCTTGATTTTTGCCTTATTTTTAATTCTGTACGTTTTACTATATATTTTAGCGCGTTCAGATACCATATTAAATACTTATATATATATCCCTTTAAATAGAAAAATGAGATACTTATTCAACCCAATTAATCTCTCTAGGCGTGCATTAGGGGTAAATATTAAAAGGGAAATACGTTTAACAATTCATATATATGTATAATATTAGTATATATGAATTTAATACAGGGAGATTGTTTAGAAGAGTTAAAAAAGTTAGATGATAAAAGCGTAGATTTTGTTTATTTGGATTTGCCGTATGGCCAGACCAGCTGCCATTGGGACGAAAAATTAGACTTAAAAGCCTTATGGATAGAATTAAAGCGGGTAGCCAAGAATGATAGAACACCCTTTTTTTTTAGTTGTACTACTAAATTTGGGTTTGAACTATTTAATAATGCACCCAAGGGGTGGTTTAGGTGGGACTTGGTGTGGAAGAAGAATAGAGCTGCTGGGTTTTTAAACGCCTATAAGTTGCCGATGAGAAAACATGAGATGATATATTGTTTTGCTAAAAAATGTCCGGAGTATGATGTGAGTAGTCATAATGAAATTGAGATTAAACCACATAATAGAACTAAACCGAACGCAGAAATATATGGCGATTGTAATAGGGTAAAAACTGATAAAATACACAAAGAACCCTTACCAACAAGCGACATAACCCCGCCAGCAGAAGAAAACGTAATAGTAGATAGACCTACTGCATCACCTTATGGCGCGGGTATTAAAGACGTTTATATTAATGGTAAAAAAGGAGGTAGAACAAATCATAAAGAACCCTTACCAACAAGCGACATAACACAAGAAGACGCCCCGTCATCGTGGTGTGATGTAGATTTAGATAGTAAAGTAGGGCATAGGACAGCTAAGCCGGTGAAACTCATGGAGTTTTTATTAAAATATTGGACTAAAGAGGGGGATATTGTACTAGATCCTACCGCGGGTAGTGGCTCTATGGGGGTGGCGTGCAAAAACATGGGCAGGCAGTTTATTGGTATCGAAAAGGATGATGATATATTTAAATTAATGAGTGAGAGATTAGATAAATAAACGTCAAACTGTCATAAGAGATGATATATATAATAAACTGGTATCTAAAATCAATCTCTCTAGCTAAAAAAAATATAGGGGTATATATAAAAATAAATTGTAGAAAAAATGCAGTAGATATATTGGTATTAATAGTTGATTTAGATTTAGTATTTTGAGAGATAGGG
>Ga0208660_1000550_pt1 | contig 14875 bp, 22 predicted proteins | sample DEB08_DNA_13_FD_184527 | JGI IMG/M metagenome (GOLD analysis project Ga0208660, IMG submission 184527) | Aqueous microbial communities from the Delaware River and Bay under freshwater to marine salinity gradient to study organic matter... | ecosystem: Environmental > Aquatic > Marine > Coastal ... | reverse complement strand
AGACGCGGCTTTGACAGCGGCAACTGTTAACCTTATGGAATCGCAGGCCCTTGCACAGGGTGCAAACCTTGCAGGCGCTTCGTACGTTATGAGTCCAAACGCATACGCTAATTCCAAAGCCTTGGCGCAGGTAAATTCTGTAAATGCTTTGTGGGATGCTGGACGTTTCAATATGTACAATGCAGTTGCGACTCCTTACTTGGTTGATGGATTCTTAACAGACGGCACAACAGCAGCCGCGCAAATGATTTTCGGAAACTTCGCACAGGGCGCTATTCTTGCATATTTTGGTTCGCTAGATTTACTGGTAGACCCTTACAGCAACGCAGGTACTGCACAGATTGCTTTGCACGTAAATCGTTTCTTCGATTTCGATTTGCGACAGCCTAAAGCGTTGTCAACGGCAACAAAATTGCAACAGTAATTTGGTTGGTCATAGTTTGGTAAAAGGGGGGCTTCGGCCCCTCTTTTTTTTGTCCGTATTTTAGCAACATGATGACCGTAGAAATAACAGGCACGCCTGACCTGAATAGCATTATAACCGTGGCACAGCTTAAGGAGCATTTGCGCGTGGATCACACGGACGAAGACACGTTAATCGAAGCCTACCGAGATGCAGCGATAGCGTGGGTTGAGGACTACTGCAACACGCGGCTCGGTGACGTGACTGCCGTGGGGTACATTGATTTCTTTTACAACGTCCGCCTGCCTATCGGTCCGGTCAACTCCATTGCTTCAGTGCAGTACACGGACACAGCGAACACAACGCAGACACTGGCGACAGCTAAGTGGTGGGCCGATATAAAAACCAAAGCCGCGCGGATCACATTTGACAACGTGCCGGATCTTTATGACGACACTTTTAACGCGGTGCAAGTGAATATGAATGTCGGATATGCCGAGGCTGATATACCAAAGCCTTTTATTACTGCCATTCGGTGGATGGTTGCACACCTATACGAGCAGCGGCAGCCAGTCGTAGCCGGTACGATTGCCACCACCTTACCGCTCGGCTTGTACGCTATCTTAAACCCTTACCGCGTTATTACTTCAGTATGAGGATAGGACAAAGCGACCGACGAATAGAGGTGCAGAACTACACGACCAGCACCAACGCCTACGGTGAGCGCGTGCCGTCATGGTCTACGCTCGTAACCGTATGGGCTGAACTGATGAAGGCTGGCGAAGGTATGGCCGAGAAGCTTACCGGCGATCAGGATATGCCGGTGCAGCGGCTACGGTTTAAGATCCGCAGCAGCACGGACACGCGGGCAATCAATCCAGCGGACCGCGTTATCTACAACAGCAACACGTATACCATCCAAGGCATTGAGGAAGTTGGGCGCAATGATCAGCTTATTTTACTTTGCGAAATAACAGGAACACATGGCACAGGGATCACTTGAGCAGAAAGGTGGTAAGCTTGGCTTTGAAGGAATCGGCGCAGACATAAAGCCGTTGATGAAACAATTCGAGCAACTACGTAAACAGGTCAGCGATCAGAATGTCCAGAAGCGAATCCATCGCGCAGTCGGCAAGATTTACAAAGATGAAATGCTTAACAACATTGTAGACGCGCGCGAAACTATTCGGATCCGTCGAGGTGGCAAAGGTGGTTTTGATATAAAGCCCGGCACGCTAAGGCGATCCATTAAGGTCTGGCAAATTGACAAGCAGCACAGTACTTTTTGGGTTGGGCCGCGTGTAGGTAGACGCGCACCGAAAGACGCTGATGCATGGTTTGCTAACATCGTAGAAGGTGACGACCAGTATGTAAAAGGCAACAACCGAAACAAAGGCGTATTCGCTCGGTCGATTGCAAACAAGCGGGGCGAGGCGTTGACGAAGATGCGCAAGAAATACGAGTTTCAAATTCGCAAAGCAGCGAAAGCAAAAGGAAAAAAGAAATGAATGCAGGAATTGCAGCGTACGTAATACTGACGCAAAACACAGACGTCACCGACATCGTTGGCGTCAACATATTTCCAGAGGTAGCAGAGCAGGAGACAGCCACGCCGTTTATCGTTTACCAATTGCAAAGCGTAGCACCTGAGGACACGCACGACGGGCCTAGTAAGCTGGACGAAGTACGCTTTGAATTCCTTTGCTATGCGGATACGTATGCCCTGGCTGCTGATCTCGGCGACAAAGTACGCGGTGCATTGGATCGCGTGAGCGGCACATACAACGGCGTGAACGTGGAGAGCGTACAATTCAATGACGTAGACATAGACACGATAGACGCGCCGCGCCGCTTTGCTCAAGTGCTAACGTTTACATTTCGAATAAAGCGCGATAATTTTACAATAGCGCAGGGCACACCGGTAACGGGTGCAAAGATTGGCGACCTGTACGACGTGGATGTAACCGGCGTGACGGACGGGCAGGTACTTGCATACGATGCATCCGTTCAGGAATGGCAACCGGCAGACGACGCGGGCGGCGTGACGGAGTTGGGGCAATTGACAGATGTACAATTTGGACAAGGCGGACCGGAAACGGGCGAGCTTCTAAAGTACGACGGCAGCGAATGGACAAACGACAGCATCGTTAAAAGCGAGATCGGATTAGGGAACGTTGATAATACGAGCGACGCAAACAAACCAGTCAGTACAGCCACGCAAACAGCACTCAGCGCCAAAGCCAACAGCGCCGACTTCAGCAACGTCGACAATACCAGCGACGCGGATAAACCAATAAGCACGGCAACACAAACGGCGCTAAATGCTAAGGCCGACACAAGCGCCGTACCTACGGACTTAAACGACTTAAGCGATGTTACAATAGTCGGCACACCGGTAGGCAATCAGGCGCTTATATACGACGCGACAGCGGGCGCATTTAAATCGCAGGTGAGTTATACCAACCGTTTCGAAGATGAGGTTGAAACGGGTTTGCAAATGCCTAGCGTTTATTTTGAACGCGGTTATAGTGTCAAGTCAGAGGGCGACGGTATTTTTATAGACCCTTCCCCCGATACACCAACAGCGGGCAAAGTAATCGTGCGAAAGATTTACCACAAAACGGGCTTTATCAGTGACGACGATGTAATAGGCGATTACACATTAATCCACACCTTTGCGGACGATACAGCTTACGCGGATACGGTTGCCGTGTTTGACGGCTTCGAAGATGGCGCAACGTATGGCGTGCCGCCGTTTACCTTAGCGCAAACGTGGGAGGAGGTGAGCGCAACTGCTTATCTTCTCGATGAGACCTTTGGCTCAGGCGCGGAAGCAGCTTATTCAACGCGACAACTTCGCTTTGCTCAAAACGACTGCATGGTGATCCGCAGGGCATCGGATAGCACGACCACAACAATCGGATTTGACGGTTCAGGAAATATAAGCGAGGCAGATATTGAATCGTTCTGCACGGGTACAACCTGCACGGTCTATCAATGGCTTGACCAATCAGGAAACGGGAATACAGCGACCGCCCCAAGTACGGGAGAAGAACCAACGATTTACACGGGTGGGGCGTTGGTGAAGGATGGCGGAAAGGTTGCAATCGATTTTGACGGTAGCAATGACAATTTTGACAACAGCACCGTAACGCTTACGAGTAACGACACTCTAATAAGTGTCGTCTCTAAAGTAGAAACCACAAGCCTATCGGTAAATATTTTTGATAGTAGCGAGAGCAATAAGTTTTTCTTGCAAATTGATGCATCAAAAAGCTTCCAATTCAATAATGGTTCAGGTACTGATTTGAATCATAAAAATGACGGATTCAAATATTTATCTAGTTTAGATTTTAACGGAGCAACTTTAAAGAGTTATTTTAACGGATATAACACAAAAACCGCAACCGTCTCAAATCAATCTCGTGCAGGCTTAAGAATTGGTAAACACCGCACAAGCGCAACAGGTTGGATAGACGGCACGATGCAAGAGTTGATTTATTGGAATCAAAACAAAAATGCAAGCCTTACCGACATCGAATCCAACATTGGCGACTATTTCACCCAAAACACGCCACTGCTCGACACGTACACGGGAGCAGCAGCCGCGTATTCACTGCGTAAACTTCGCACGGCTTACACAGGTGCCGCGGTAGAGGTTTACAACGGGAGCAGTTACGCGGATATCGGCTTTGATGTATTCGGTGGGTTAAATACGGTTGCACTGGCTGCCCACTGTGGGTCGAATTCGGGTTATGTATCGAAGTGGTATTCACAGACAGGAAGCAACGACGCGACGCAAACGACTACCGCGAATATGCCAAAGATTTACGACGGGACGACGGGCGTGGTGACGGAGAACGGGAAGCCTGCTGTTGAGTTTGATGGGTCGAATGATGGCTTGCTTACATCAGGCACGACCCTAATGCACGAGAGCGATTATACTGCTATATTTTTGGCTCGAACAAATAATGTAACCAGCACCAAGGTATTTATATCAGGGGGTTCAAGTGGTACAAAAGAAGGGAGAGTATTTTTTCATTTAAACGATAGATTAACGCAGGGATTTTTAGGTGCGAGTACGGGTTCAAATTTGCAGACCATAACGGCAAACACACAGAATCTCTACTACAGCGAAAACACGGGATTTCATACGAACGAAACGTACCAAACCAAGGTATATATAGACGGGGGAAATTTAGCCACCGCAACGGGTACGGGATTAATAACTCCAACAGGAACAAGCGCGTTCGGTATTGGTATTAATGGCCACTTGAACTCAGGTACTTTAGACGGAAAAATTCAGGAAGTCATTCTTTTCCCTTCTGTTGACACGAACGACCGCACAGGAATCGAAACCAACATCAACACGTTTTACGACATCTTCTAATGAACGGATATATCATAGTCCTACCAACGGACACGCAAACAAGCGAAGCACGGGCAAAGCAAATCACGCGCGAGCTTTATAACATCTCTCGTCCCGTTCTCATACAAGCAGAGTGGGAAAAAGATTCAGCCGTGTTCGGTATCGTGGTACACCCTGACGGAGTACAGAACGCTTTGCAAGTGGACACCGAGTATCTGATAAACGTACACCCAGCGGCAACGCTAGAACGGCTCGTTGCGTGCTTCCCTGAGCTTTCGAATGATGAGCGGTACAGCCTCAGCAGTTACGTGCAAGTCAATCAGAAGTTCCCGTTTGGGCATATCGTACCGAGCGATACAACGATCCGCACGCAGGAATATATGGAGGATAACGGATGGTTTCCTGATCAACCTGAAATTGATTAACTTGCAGCCATGAAGGTCACAATTCAAAAGGCGTGCAAGCTGCGTGGTAAGAACTGGAAGAAAGGCGCAACGCCGTCGGTTACTTCTGACTTTGCCGCAGAACTCAAAGCAAAGGGATACCTCGACGCCCCAAAGAAAAAAACGGACTCAGATAATAACGAATTAATAGAAGAATAAAATGGCCATTTTTAACGGTACAGAATTGGGTGTATATATCGGCGGCACGCTGATCGCAGCGGCAACAGATTGCTCGCTTTCCCTAAACATGGAAACGATTGACATCACCACAAAGGACAGCGCGGGATTCCGTGAGTTGCTCGGCGGTGTAAAATCAGGATCAATGAGCGTGAGCGGTTTGATTGATTACAACGACGCTTCGAATGATGACGTTTCTGACTTGTTTACAGCCTTGGACAATCGCACAGCTTTGACTTTAAAGTTTGCGAAAGCTACTCCAGTCGCTGGGGAAGATTTCAATTATAGCGCCAACGGTTTTATCACTAGCCTTGAGCAGTCAGGTGGCACAGAAGATACAGCAACCTATTCAGCTACTTTCGAATTGACTGGCGCAATTACACAGACAGCTGAATGATTGAAGTAAATGGCACGGAGTACCCAGTGCGGTACAGCATGAAGGCGCTGAAGAAGTTTGAACGTAAGACAAAGGTCAACGTGTTCAGCCTATCCGATCCGTCGAAGCTAAGTGCAGACGCCTGCGCTTACCTTTGCTTCGTTGGCGTTGAATGTGGATGCAGCTTTGAAGGTCAGGACTTCGATATGGATTTGATGACGTTCGAAGATCACATAACGCTGGAACACGTCACCCAATGCTTTGACGCACTCGGCGAATATAGCAGCGAAAAAAAAGCATAGACGGCACAGACAAGCCGATAGGCTGGCCGGATATTATACGGATGGGGATGGGCATTTTACGCCTGTCCCCTTCTGCGTTTTGGTCAATGACATTTGGCGAGGTCAGCCTTGCACTAGACGCGAACCGAGAGAGCGAAGAGATACGTGAGCGGATGGAGTGGGAGCGCACGCGGTGGCTCGGTTCTATGATCATGCAGCCCCACCTAAAAAAAGGGCGTAAATTGCAGCCTAAGGACCTGATGCAATTCCCATGGGAGAAACCAAAGGCCAAGGCCGGTAAGCTTAACAAGGAAGAACTCAGGCAACGAATTTTAGAAAGAGATCAATGGCAAAGCTGAACGATTTAATCGTAACCATAGGAGCGCAAACAAAGCAATTTGATAAGGCGCTAGGCTCATCTATGAAAAAGATGCAGCGCTTTGGTATGAACACCAAGAAGCTCGGCAAGTCCATGACCATGGGGCTAACAGCACCGATTGCGGCGCTAGGCTTTACAGCGGTGAAAGCATTCGACCAGCAGGCTAAAGCCATTGCACAGGTTGAGGCGGGTTTGAAGTCCACCGGTTCAACCGTTGGATATACTTCGAAGCAGTTGCAGCAGATGGCCAGCGACCTGCAAACGAAAACCATATTCGGGGATGAAGAAATATTAAAGGATGCAACTTCGCAGCTGCTGACGTTTACCAACATTGCCGGCGATCAGTTTGCACGCACGCAGTCGGTTGCTTTGGATCTTGCCACGCGATTAGATGGCGATCTAAAAAGCGCATCCATTCAATTGGGTAAAGCGCTCAACGATCCGATTGCAAACCTGAGCGCGTTAAGCCGTTCGGGTATCCAGTTCAGCGAAGACCAAAAGCAGGTTATTAAAAGCCTAACCGAAAGCGGGCGACTAGCTGAGGCGCAAACCGTTATACTTGACGAGCTGGAGAAGCAATACGGCGGTTCAGCAGAGGCCGCAGCGAAGGCGGGCACGGGTGGACTCAAGCAGTTGGCTAATTCCTTTGGTGACTTGCAGGAAGAATTCGGTAAGATTATAATGGAGTTTCTGCCGCCGGTCATTGACGGCCTGAAGAATATGCTTGCCACCTTCCAAAACCTCAGCCCAGAAGTTAAGAGGTTCATGGTAATTGGTGCAGGTATAGCGGCGGCACTTGGCCCGTTGCTGGTTATACTGCCGTCATTAATATCCGGCTTCATGGCTTTGCTCTCTCCAGTTGGTTTAGTCATTGCTGCCGTGGTGGGTTTAGGTATCGCCATTGTCACCTTTGCCGATGAGATAGCGCCATACATTACCGACGTAATCAATTACTTTATAACGCTCTACAATGAGTCCAGCCTTTTGCGTGGCATCATTGGCGGGATAAAGGGCACGGTGCAAGTTGTATTTGATTTCTTCCTGTTCGCGGTTGATAGTGTTATAGGTGCGTTTACAGACCTTGGCGCAATCATAGGCGCAGTAATGCGCGGCGACTTTAGCGCAATACCTGAATTGATTGGCAACGCATTCAGCAACGCGGCGGATCGCATGGCCGAGTTTGGCACGAAGGCGGCCGAAGACTTTGCGGATGCAGTGAACACAGAGCTTGAGCGCGAGCCGCTGGAGTTGGTTACAAAGGAAAGCGTAGCCAACGCGTTAAGTACATTGGGCGGCTTGACTAATTTAATACCGTCAGCCATTAGCGGCGGCGTCAGCGGTGCAGGCGGTGCAGTCACACCCACACCAACCGAAACCGTAACCGTGCAGGCTGATCTCGAATTCGAGGATATTGAATTTATTGACGATGCAGATTTAGATGAAGAGGATATTGATAAGGTAATCGAGCGCACGAACCTTGTAAAGAATCAAATTAACAGCATTGCTCAAAGCATGGCCAACTTTATCGACAGCACATTTAAAAGCATCATAGCAGGAACGGCAACATTTGAGGAAGTCATGCGCGATATGATTAAGCAGATGTTGATCCAACTGGCTTCGCTCATTGCTCAATTCGCCATTTTATCCGTGCTTATGCCGTCGTCATTAGTTGGCAAGGGCGGTAATGTAATGTCGCTCGGTAAGTTTATAGGCGGCGGCTTTGGCATTCCACAGATGGCCAGCGGTGGCATTGTCAGCGGGCCGGTCATTGCGCAGGTAGGTGAGTACGCAGGCGCACAGCATAACCCTGAAGTAATCGCACCACTCGACAAATTGCAGGCTATGATGGGCGGGCAAAGCGTACAGGTGACCGGCAAGATTTCAGGCCGCGATATACTGCTAACCAGTGAACGAAATGCAATTGACCGAAACCGAGTAAGGGGATTCTAATGGCTGATCCAATACGACTATATGCAGAGTTTACCGATGACCTCGGCACAGACTACCGGGTAAATATCCATGATGCAGATTTTACCGGCACGGCGGGCACGTTCAAACTCGGTGCTGATGGCTTTGTCTTGACATACACCGGCAACAATGAAGACCGGATGCAGGGCGTTATAGGTAGTGAATTAACGTTCACACTTACAGAAGAAACCAGCATTCACACCACCTTTATGGACCTGCTTACCACAACGCCCGAATTGCGGTTCTCGGTGAGCGTTTACAAAGATCCGGACGGGGTGAATAGTCCGTACTGGTTTGGGGTATTGTATCCGGAGCAGGTCACACGGCCATACGATTACCAACCAATTCAAAACACCCTAACAGCAGCCGACGACCTTGGTAATTTGCAATACGTGAAGCACGATTCAACAGGTGCCGGCAATGTGCCGACGCTGCTGCTGCAATGTTTAAACCGCACACGGGCGACCCATCTCTGGAGCACTGACGATTTTCTTTATTACGTCAATGATTTTTTTGCGGTAGATTATACCGGTAGCAATCTATTAATCGATACGTTTATTTCGAATTTATCGTTGGGCAACCCGGACAGCAATGGAGTCAATCAATACTACTCAACCTTTGAGATACTGGAAAGCCTGACCAAGGTATTTAACGCGCGGTTATTTCAGAGCGAAGGCGTTTGGTGGTTCTTACCATTAGGGGCACAGCAGGCAAGTACAACGCTGACGGTGGAAGGCAAGCAGAAAGACGGCACCGATTTAACACAGGATACATTCAGCGCAGCGCGTGCATTTGATTCGACACTGGAGCGGCTACGCGGTTACCAGTATAGTGGCCTTGCACCATTAAAGGAAGTGCGGCGCACGCGCAAATACAATGGCAACTATCCGCTGATCTACGACGGCCTTTATACAGAAACCGATTTCGGCAGCACGTTAGAGGACACGGATATAGATTACTTGCAGGATACAGAATTTGCAATCACCGGAACATTCAATTATGAATATGCTGGCGACGGCGTGGCTACGGGCGATGACCTTGTGGCGCGTGTAATGCTTCGCTTCCTTGTTAAGGTTGGCACGCAGTACCTGCAACGGGATGCACAGTTTACAGAAACAACGTTAGATTTTCAGCTCGGCGCGTTGACTGATGGCGTACTCGAATACACGTCACACGTTTACAGCAATCCACAATGGACGGCAACGCCCGAATATTATGAAGTCGTAAGCTACGTATTCAACAGGAACGAAGGCGGTGAAATTACAATGCCCATCGTTATCAATACGCCAGCGTTGCCAAGCAATCAGAATGGTATGGATCTTAGCGTTACGATTGTCGGCATTGATGACGACGGCGCTTTTGATACGGCATTGGTAAACACGTCAACGGCAGATTTTCAAATCGTAGTTTTGCGTGCTGATCTCCTTGGCAACAACGCCCTCGGTGATGAGGTTGTTTTTACAGCTACAAACAGCGACACGGCACGCGCCGAAATTGACCAAGGACTTTGCTTATTTGGTGACGGAGAAACACAGAACGCCGACGGAGTTATACGTGTCAATTTAGGACTTGGTGGCGTAGCCGTTTCACAGTGGCACAGTTTAAACTACACGGGTACAGGCTTAGGAATTAACCGTTTAGGAGTGCAAGAGATATTAGCAGGCCAGCGGATCAGCACACCGATACAACGCGGCACAGTATACGGAAGTGCGTTAAAGATGTGGCAAGTGCTTGACGACACAGCTGGCGACTTTGCACTATTCCAACTTACATTCACAGCGCGATCCATCGAAACCGAATTAGAGGCGTTTCTTGTTTCGCGGGATGCTTCGACCGTTACGACGGCCATTGGCGACGCTATCGACGTCGTTGACCCGATAACCCACAATCCCGGCCTTGGCGTTACAGGAGCGACGGAGGCGCTTAACAGGACGCTCTTAATAGGCGAGGACAGTTACGGGTCGCGCGTGCAGTACAGAACCGCCACAGTAACCAATCGAACAGGCACAACGTACAACGTGCGGCCGATTGATTACATGATCATGAACACATGGAGCGGCGGCAACGGTGCAAGCATTATTTATTTACCACTGGTTGCAGATAACGAGGGGCGCAGCATTCAATTTCACAGCGACGGCACAATAGCCGCAAATCAATACGTAAGCCTGCGACCCAATACGGGAGACACGGGCGTAACTATCGACGGCGCAACCTCCTACGATTTCAATCGGGCTTATGATGGCATTACTATCTTGTGCCACAATTCGAATTGGTATATCATACAGAAAAAGGAAAAGTGATGGAATGGGAATTTGTGGCAATGGTTGCGCCAGTCGTGGCGGGTTTAGTTGGTGTATGGGTGAATCTCAACAGCACGGTGGCGAGGCTGAAAAGCCGGGTGATCCAACTTGAAATCGACAGCAACGAGATAAAGAGCGACATGAAAGAACTACTGGCGTCCGTCCACAAAATTGAGTTGATGCTTGCAAAACTGCAAAAATGATTTGGCTTATCTTGGCAACGGTATTGGTAAACGCAACGTACAAGGCGCGCGAGTATGGCCGTGCTGATGTTGCTGATATAATTATTTTCGTCGCAGCTTGTTCGATAATATGGAATTGAGATATTTCAGATACGAAGAATTCGATTGCAAGTGCAAGAAATGCCGCGCAAATTCTGAGGGCCTCGGTATCGACATAATGGATCAGGATTTTTTAATGATGCTGGACGACGCACGCCACAAAGCTGGCGTAGCTTTTCGGATCAGCTCAGGCGTTAGATGCAGCGCACACAATAGGGCGAGCGGAGGAAAAAAGGACAGCGCGCACCTTGACGGGTTGGCGGTTGATATAGTTTGCACAGACAGCAGGACGCGCGGTTACATACTTGGCGCGTTATATGAGGCTGGATTTAATCGCATTGGAGTGCATCGGGATTTCCTGCACGTCGATGACCATCCCGCAAAAGATGCGGACGTAGTTTGGCTATATGATTAACACGATCCGCCCGCGAGTCACACCCCAGCAAAAGAAAGCGCTGGATTTCCTGCGCAACAAGGAGCGGCGTATTCTCGTTATAGGTGACCTGCATTGTCCATTTGAGAAGGAAGGATATTTTGAGTTTTGCCTTGAGACCTACGATAAGTACGCGTGCAATCAGGTAATTTATATTGGTGACCTCGTCGACTCGCATGCAACTAGTAGGCATGAGACCGACCCTGATGGGGAAAGCGCACGGACGGAGTTAGAGCGCGCAATTGAAGACCTGCAAAAATGGCGCATAGCTTTCCCGGTGGCTGATTGCATAATCGGAAACCATGATCGCGTTGTAATGCGCAGGGCATTCAGTTCATCCATTCCAAGCGTTTGGATTAAGTCGTTTAATGAAGTGTTGGGCACGTCATGGAACTGGACAGAGCGCGCAGAGTACGACGGCGTGCAGTACGTGCATGGTGAAGGCGGCACAGCACGCACAAAGGCAAAGAACGACCTACAAAGCACGGTTCAAGGTCATATTCACACACAGGCCTATGTTGAATGGATGGTTGGCAATCGTACCAAGTTATTCGGTATGCAAGTAGGTTGCGGCCTCGACCGTGAAACGTACGCCGCTGCATATGCTAAGCACTACAAAAAGCAGGCGATAGGATGCGGCGTGGTAATCGGTGGGCATACTGCGATCAATTGTTTGATGCCGCTTTAATACCTTGCACTAAATTTTTATATCATGGGAGAATTGATACAGACATATTGGGCCGAGATACTTTTGGCTATCATGGCATTCGTGAAGGTTATTGTGAACCTTACGCCAACGGAAGCAGATAACAAGGTATTCGGATGGCTTGACACGCTAATAACCGCAATCGTTAGCGACCGGCGCAAGGAACGCAGAGAAGCGCGAAAAAATGACTAACTTAGCCGCTAGGGTTGTTTCCTAGTTTGTTTCATAGAGTTGATTTAAAGAGCCTCCAAACGTGGGGGCTTTTTTTGTGCCCAAATGTTAAAATTGAAAATATTTTACGAAAAAGCTTGCGTAACGAAATAACTTGCGTATCTTTACAGCATGACAAACGCAAACAACACACCGATGATCACCAACAAACGAATTTTTGCAATTGCTTTGAGCAACGGAGAAGTAAACAAAGCAATCGTAAGCATTAAGCTAGACCGAATCGTAAAGCTTTGGTTGAGCCGCAATGAAATAATTGAAACCTTAAACGGTTACCAATTAGCATAAAAAACGCCCTTCGGGGCTTTATCTCTTTACCATGTGGCGCGAAGGATACGACTACCCAGCAGACGACGAAGACGAAGGCCGCGACTACTACGAAGAGGCCGACGAACAACACGACAAACACCAAGACGAAAAACTATGAAAAAGCCAATTTGCGTGCGCTCAAGCGTACAAGTAACAGGAAAGCAGACTTTCAACCAGTGGCAGCGAAACTTATCCGATGACCGCGAATTCCTGCGCCTAATTGATCAAATGAAAATGCACCTAAAGCAAAACCGTGAGAAATGACAAAGAAAGAAATGCAGCAATTGCAAAAAACGATTGATGAAATGAAAGCGGAAATGCGTGTCTTAAAAGCGATAAGAAAAAACATGCTTACAGAAATAAGCAACATCGGCAAGGCATACGACAAAATAAAAAACATGTTATGAATATCGAAACAATACAAGTCAGTTCCTGCCGTGGCGCATTTGATCGCGAAACGCGAATGGTTTACCTCATTGAATGGCTGGAACACGTGCGGCCGGATGTGATGATCAACGACTACAACAAGAAACAACTGCCGGCGATTATGCCGCATGGTGTATTTTACAATCGCAGACAGGACACGATCCAAAAGCATAGCGGTTTAGTTCAAATCGACATTGACGGCAAGCACCAACGCGCTGGATTCAATCCGGAGAACGTGGTGCGCGATATGGAAGCCGCGCCGTACGTGGTGGCTGGTGGCATCAGCTGCATGGGTGAAGGCGTTTATATGCTGATTGCAGTTGAAGGCATAAACGAAACCAATCACCGAGAGAAAGCCAGCCGCGTCATGGATATGATCGAAGAACAGTTTAACGTGGTGGTAGATGTGCCCGTGTCGAACAACCTCAGCAGCTTGCGATTCGCATCCGGATACGCGCCATTCATCAATTACGACGTCACACCTTTAACCTTTGAGCAATGAATAACACCGACGAACTGCGGGCGCTATCCGCAAAATACGATATGCATCCGGATCACTTCCACAAAGACCCGCGCGGCTTTGTCATTATGACGCGCCGAGGCGTCGAACACTTACAAGCCAAAATAAAGGCCGAGGTTCGATTTTCTACCGTGCCCGAATGGTCAGATACCAAGGAAGGGAAATACTGCGTTAAAGCCTACGCAAAATGCGAAATAGGCAAGGTTGAGACGTTTGGCGAGGCGAGCAAGTCAAACAACCGCAATGCGTACCCGATTGCAATGGCTGAAAAAAGGGCTTTATCGCGTGCCATTTTGAAGCTCGCAGGTTTTTACACTGCTGGCGTTTACGGCGAGGACGAAATAGATGAATAGCCTTGACGAGTTTTTTGATAGCGTAGAGGCCGACCAAGCCGCACACGTGGAAGACGTCAAAGATTATGCTTTACACCTGTTAAGCACGTCCACAATGAAGGACGACGACGACGGCCTAAAGGATGAAATAATAGACACAAACCCAACGCCAAACCGCTGGCGTGAGATATTCGAGCGGCTACGATTAAACCAGTTGCGTGCAATCGATTTGCCCAACTGCTCACAAACAGAATTTACTAAATCATATAAAAAACATGGAATTAATTATTGAGGGAGTCATTAAGCGCGTTTGCAAACCGATGGAATTCGAAAGCGGCTTTCGTAAATGCGAAGTACACGTAGAAATCCAAGACGGTAAATACCCGCAAACGTTGGCGCTGGAGTTTCTGAAAGACGACGTAGATGAAGCCGTTGCATTGCCTGAAGGCAAGACGATCAAAGCCCGGTGCAACGTACGCGGCAGCGAATGGCAAAAGGACGACACGCAGCCGATGCGCGTATTTATGTCCCTAGTGCCTTGGAAGTACGAGGTAGTAGAAGGCGATCCAGCACCAACCCAGCAACCTGCACCCGATGGCCAAAATTTCCCGTTTTGAGAGGCTTTACTACTGCGTTAAAGTCCCGGCATATAACAGCAGCGTAAAATTCGAAAACTATGGCAGCGCGATCAAATACATTGACGACCTTGAAAGCAAGGGGATCCGCTACGAAATCAAAACCGAATACCATGAATCTCAGAGAGTTTATAAAGCGACATTACACAACCATTGAGCGCTGCGCCGTGGAGCTGGACGTAAGCCGGCGAACGATTGAAAATTATTGCTTTCGTAACCCGTCCGGCATATTGAAGCACAGCGGTCAGATTATACAGTTGGATGATGTCGAGCCTTTGCAGCTATTCGACGCCGTGGCCAATACAATTG
>Ga0208660_1000545_pt1 | contig 14933 bp, 32 predicted proteins | sample DEB08_DNA_13_FD_184527 | JGI IMG/M metagenome (GOLD analysis project Ga0208660, IMG submission 184527) | Aqueous microbial communities from the Delaware River and Bay under freshwater to marine salinity gradient to study organic matter... | ecosystem: Environmental > Aquatic > Marine > Coastal ... | reverse complement strand
ACCAGTATGTCTTATTAGATGGTAAAGATATCCCACAAGGCTATTATACATCGTTAGATAAAGTAGTATATAAAATATCAAAGATATTTATGGCTAATAAACGAGAAGAATATAGTCTTTCGGGATTTATGACTGGTTATAATGATGTTAAAAATGAGATTTTAGATAGCTTCAAAGGAGCTTAAATAGCCCTTTGTTTACTGAAAATTCGATCGTATATTTAAGGAGTAAAGATTGAAAAAATGGCAAGAGACGGATCATATATTTTCCCAGTAGTAGTAACGTTTAAAACATCAAATCGCTCCAATGCTAAAATAAAGCAGAAGGTTATTCGTAATAAGAATGTCGATGAAGTTAATGATGTCAACGTTAAAATACCGGGAATCCCCGATAAAGCAGTTATTTTATCTATTGGGTTAGGGAAAAGTTTTATCGGGAAATTCAAATAATGATAACAGATAAAGAACATATCCGTAAGCTATTAATAACTGAATTGCAAGATAATCTTAGAATACTAATCGATCCCAAAAAGAAAGATAGTTTCTCCAGTTCAAGAATCCAAACATGGACCAACACAGTAACAGAAAGAATTTTGTTTCATCTTCTAGAAGAAAATAAAGAGAAAGTTGGTTAAGTGAAAATTCAATCGTATATTTAAGTAAGTAGAAAGTTAAGTAAAATTTCAAATTAATTATCATGTCAGAAGTACAAGATACACAATTCAACACTGCACAGCAGTTGATTAACACAGTCAATCAAAAGATTGAAAACCGCGATTCACTCAATATGGATGAGTTGAAGATGATTTGTCCTGAGATCGCTACACCAGAGATTAACCCAGCACTTCGTAAGAAGTTGGGTATTACGGATCGTTACGTCCACGTCCCAACTGAAAAAGTTATTGAGGACGTTATGAAATTGGGTTGGACCCCAATTAATGCTTATCGAGTTGCCTCACGAGGTCAACGTACAGGTACTGGTCGCCATATGGTTAAGTTTGTTAACTATGACTTCATGCAGGAGGGTAAAACCGAGTACCCCGAGTTGTTGCTTACTAATAGCCACGATGGTACTACTGCATTCAAATTGGATGTAGGTATTTTTCGTTTGGTTTGTTCTAATGGAATGGTTGTTAAATCCCAAGACTTCGGTTCAATGAAAGTTCGTCACTACGGTTACGACTTTGAAACGATTAAGGGTGCTGTAAACGATTTGGTAGAACAGATTCCTGATTACCTTAAGCAAGTTGAGGATATGAAGGAACAGAAATTGGAGCGTGAACAGATGCTCGAATTTGCTCGTCAAGCAGCTATGCTCCGTATGACTAAAGTAAATGAATCGGCAATTGATGAGGTTGTTGATGTAGAGGATTTGCTTGAATCGACCCGTAAGGAAGATGAAGGCGATGGTTTGTGGGAGGTATTTAACCGCCTACAGGAAAAGGTTGTAAATGGTAAATTTAATTATGCCCTAGGTAAAAAGGAACGCAAGGCTCGCCCCGTGAAGGGTTTCAAGTCGCAGGTAAAGCTCAACCAGGATTTGTGGGAGTTGGCTAGCAGTTACTTGCCTGAAACCGCAGCGGTTTAATTATATAGGAAAGGGGGGGACGTAGTCCCCCCTAATCTACCTTTAAGAAAAGAATTTAGAAAATTGGTTTACTGAAAATTCATTCGTATATTTAAGTATAAGAAAAGAGAGGAATATTTAATTTAACAACATGAAAAATAATCGATACGCAGATGGGTACCTGCCAAAAATTGCCTTCCACATTTCGCAACGTAATACGGATAAAGTGAATTTTTTCACTAAGCGACATGAAGATAAATACGGCAAGTTGACAGCTAAAGATGTCAATAAAGTAATTGATTTAGTTATGGAACTAGCAGTTAAATAATCGAATGCCCGGGTGGTGGAATAGGTAGACACGTCAGACTTAAAATCTGATTCGCCGAACGGTGAGTGCGGGTTCGAGCCCCGCCCCGGGTACCAAATATGCCCTCGTAGCTCAGCTGGATAGAGCAGCACACTTCTAATGTGCAGGTCTTAGGTTCGAATCCTAACGGGGGTACTAGTTCTTTGATATGCACTTGTAGCTCAGTTGGTTAGAGCATCCGACTCATAATCGGCAGGTCCTAGGTTCAAGTCCTAGCAGGTGCACCTATTGTCTGGTATCTCCTCAAGCTTATACCTTGTTGAAAGAGTAATTGGTTACATGTGAGTTCAAATCTCACCCAGACGACAAATGACTTCGTAGCTCAGCTGGTTAGAGCATCTCACTTTTAATGAGAGGGTCCTGGGTTCGAGTCCCAGCGGGGTTACTAAAATAAAATAAATGAAAAAAGCACAAGATCAACTTGAAAGCCTCAGAGATAAATACTCAGGAGAGATGGATAACATGGAAAGAATAAGAGGTGACATACGTGATCTTAAAAAGGATGTTGAAGAATTTAATGGTGATGATGGGGAGACAGAATCAGGTGAAATGGCGCAAGAAGACTTAGATAAAAAACAAAAAGAATTAGAAGGAGCACAAGCGAATTTAGATAGGCTTAAATTTGATATTGATGAGCTGAAAGCTTTTATAAAGAAAAACAAATGAAACACATACTATTAACAGCAGCCGTTTTCGGCCTTATTTCGTGTGGCAACACACATAACCATGATGTAATCATTATGGGCACACAAACCACAGATGCAAATGATTTGCCGTTTGAAATCGATTCAATCACAACTGTAAATCAGTTATTGGATTCACTCAATGAAGTTCCATGCTGTAACCACCAACATGAAGACTAAAAAACAATATGAGGACAGTTGGTGGATAATTGATAGAGCTGTTTTAGGATTTTTGGTTTTTGGGATGATTTATTGTATATTTACCCTAATAAGTTAAGAAAATGAAATTAGTTGAATCCGTTTTACGCACAGCATTAGCTGTAATAACAGTATCTGCAATTGTTTACTTGCTAGATAAATTTGGGTTAGTCGAATTTGTAGTAAGCAATGTAGATTTGGCCTTAGAAAAACTAAAGAGTTTGAAGTGACCCTTGTAACTTGAAAATTCGTTCGTATATTTAAGGAGAAGATCGAGAGATGAATTTAACACAATACAAAACAAAACAAAACAAAATGGCTGGACGTGGACGACCCCGTAAGAATGCTACTACATCTAAAACGATGTTGAAGCATGTAGAATTTACTAAAATGCATGACGTGAAGTTTGATCCTTCACTGTTTACACCTATTAAAACCGGTACTATTGTAGATACTGTTTTAAGTAATGAAGGTGGTATTTTTCCTGGTACTAATACTGTTGTGATTGGTGATCCAGGTGTAGGTAAATCAACTGTATTGCTTGATTTGCTTGCTAATTTCCAAGCCAAAGGCAAACGTGTACTGTTTATTTCAGGCGAAATGAATGAAATTGATATGTTTGGTTATGCTAAGCGCTATCCTAAGTTTGGTCGTTTGCCCATTTTGTTTATGCAGAATTACCCCCAAAACCCAAAAGCTGCTATTGAATTGTCGCTTGATCAGGGATTTGATATTGTGTTGATTGATAGTTGGGCTGAGGTGAATGATATGGTTCAAGAGGAGAATGGATGGACGCGTAAGAAGGCTGAGTCATGGTTGCTTGATTTGATGGATAAGCATAATAAAGCAGGTAATGAGCTTAAAAAGCATACCGCATTTGTTAATATCCAGCAGATGACTAAGGGTGGTGATTTCGCTGGTTCTAATCGAATTAAGCACATGACCACTGCAATGGCACATTTGAAATTTGATGGCCGTGGACGTGATGCTTTGCGTTATATGTCATTTAGTAAAAATCGTAGAGGTGATGTTGGTGATAAGATTTACTTCTCGTTGTTCCGAGGAGGTAATGTCCAATATAGCTTTGAACAAGTATAAACGTGTTTTGTGTTGTTGTAGAGGAGGGTTTGGAGCAATTCGGCTCCTGCCCTCTGATACAAATTAAAATCAAAAATGATGGTATTTAGTACAGATAAATTTATGACAGAAATCGGAAAGCAATTGAGTGGAATTGCAGATGATTATATTGATGATATGTGTGATGATGCGTGTATTGTGTCTCGTCGTCTTATTGATGAAACTAATAATGACAAGTGTTTGGCTCATATGAATGAAATTAGTACACTAGCCGAAATGTGTACTAATATGAGACATGATTGTAAAGCACTTGAAAGTGCATTTGATGGAATGTTTAGGCGTGAACACGGTAGTGGTAAAGAAGCTGCTACGGGTTTAGATGCTATGAGAATTATTACTGAAATTGGTAATGATATTAATAGAATTGCCCCACATATTAGTTGGTTGTTTGAAGATGCTGATTACATAGGTGGTAACATTATCCAAAACATCTACAACGATTCGTTTTTTGCGCCGGCTGAAGGTCAGCCGGTTTAATTGTTTAATCTTAACCCAATAATAAAATGGCTGAAGATAACACCCCCTCTAAACAAGGTAATCGACGTAGATTCGATGAACTTGTAGCTATGCGTAGTGTATTTGGGAACGATGAAGTTCTTCTTGAAGAAATTATTCGCAACATGTCTAATCGTGATGCGAGTTATATATTCAAGCGCGTTGCTAAGTCGTTTGATGTGACTGGTGCTCTTAATCGAGAACTAGACACAATTAATCAACGATAAATGAATGGATGAGGACCTTTGTGTCCTCATCCTTCATTCGTATATTTAAGTAAAGAAAAGAGAGAAAAATGAGTTTACTTAAAGATTTACACCCATCAGTGTTAAAAGCAATCGAAGCAGATAAGGAGCAATTCCCCAACCTGTATAAAAGTATCATCACTGATATTCAAGAGGCAGATGTAGTAACAGATTTGAATCTGGGTACTGCAAATTATTTACGTGATTATCACCTAACAACTAGGGGTAATTTTAGTAGCAATAGTTTTTTGTTAAACATATATGAAATTTTTGGACGATAATGGACGATAAAGTAGATGCACTGTTCCAGCAGTTACTGGAGGATGGTTTTACAATTGAACAAGCCGCTGATTTGGCTTACAATGAAATTAATGGATAATGGCTAGAAAAATTAATAAGAAAAACGTATTTAACAACGCCCTATATGTTGGCACAGCTAAAGCGCTAGGTGCTAGTGATAAAATTATTGGACTACGATTGTTTTTCCGCGGTTTAGATTTTTTACCAGATGATGAAAACGAAGATTTTAGAGATGAATAAACATGAACTAACAGATGTATTGCTTGAAATGGTTGAGCATGCAGGAGTTGAATTGATTTTAGAAGAACTAGTTACTGCAATGAGCACAGATGAATTAAAAGAGAATGTTAAGCACCTTGATCAACATCTTTTTGAAAATCATTTTTTGACCCGTGAAGACTGAAAATTCGATCGTATATTTACAAGGTAAGATTAAGGAAACAGAAATTCAAAAAACAAAATTATGGCAACACGAGCATCAATCAAATTCAGCGATAAGGATGGTAATTTCATCGCTAATGTTTATCACCACTATGACGGTTATCCAGAGTATTTAGGCAAAACATTGCTTGAACTCACTAGTGGTGAAGTAGTTAATGGCTTAACACTAGGTAAAGACCAAGTGTTAGGCGAAACGTTTAATGGCACATCGTGTTTGTTTGCTTCGCTTATTGCTAGGTTAAAGCAAGTACCAGGTCAAGTGTATCTACACACTGAAGGTGACTTTGGTCAGTGCCATGAAGATTATCTTTATGAAGTAATTGAAAACACTGAAGGTAATGGTGTTGGTGTGTTTGTAACAAACATAGAAGGTGAATGGGAACTTGTTAAAGATGTTCTAGATAGAGTATCTGAGAACCTTGTAGACTGAAAATTCGATCGTATATTCACGTATAAGTTAAAAGGATGAAAATGTCATTAGAAGGCCAACAAATGAATAAGTTTTATGAAGCGCTATTACTAGTAGGTTCCCTAACAAAGGAACAACAGGACCGCTTCATTAGTGAAGTTAAAAATCAACAACGCCAGTCTGTTATTAATGAGCTTAACATTGGTACAGTTGTTAAGATTAACCATAAAAAGATTAGTCCAATGGATCAATTCCGTATCACTAAGATTAATCGTAAAAATGTTAAATGTCAGAAACTGAATAGCAGCATTATTTACACTGTTACTCCGTCTCTACTTGAAGTTATTAAGTAATGATAGAAAAAATCAAATCAAAACTATTAACTAAGCTGTTTATCAGTTGGGTTAATGAGGAATTCGATGTTGAACTACTTGAAGCAAGCAAAGCAATGATACAGCAACGACAAGATGCTGTTAATACTTTAGCTGATCAAGCTAATCCACCTAGGCCAATTGGTTTTCAGGTTCCAACAGGTGGGCTTAGCAGCTTGTAACTTGAAAATTCGTTCGTATATTTACAGTATGAAAGAGAGAGAAAAATTATTCCATTTCCATCTTGAAGATGGTATGAAGAACAAGAAAACACTTGTGTGTAACTTGATTGATGGCAGCATTAAGTATAGCTTTTATGGTGGTCACGGTAGTAGTGGCACTCCGTTTTCGCTAAGCAACATTCAATACTATGATGTTGTGAATGGTAATATGAATTGGAAACGAGGTCGTTCATTACCAGTGGATACACTCCATAATGAAACGAAGGAGGACTTTAAGTACCGAGTAAAAGATATGCTTTATAATTCCACTTGTCGAGTGGTTGGTGAAGTGAGTACTAATGTAACATTTGCGTAATGAGTAGAAAAGAATTTATAACACACCTAGAAACAGGCATTGTTCAGTATTTTGCTGATAACGATGTTATGTTGAGTTTTGATGATTTAAATGATATTGGTGAACATATCACAGAGCAAGTTGATCACACAATGGAAAACTTTATGTAATGAAGGTACTTGAAACACAAACAACCACAATTGACTTTGATCAAGAGGGCGATGCATATTTTATGGCTAATGGTGTTGCTAATTACCTTAATGAATTCATTGTAACTGATGATCGTAATGGCTATGCTAAGGAATTTGATGGTGTTACTCATATTACTAACACTGGAGGAATGGGTATTAAAGTAGACCCAACGAACGAGGAAGTTGAGTATACGGTTTTTACGATTTAGATTTAGACGCTTGTAGACTGAAAATTCGTTCGTATATTCAAGTAAAGAAATGAGAGAGAAAATGATTACAGACGTCACCAACCCCAAATTCAACATTGTCAACGTTCCATTTGATAACCGTTTCCAGTGTATGGAACAAATATGGAACGCTAGAGATAAGGGTTTTATTTCGCAGCATGAAGCATTGGACATTGTTTGTAACCAATGGTATATTCAAGTTAAAGCAGCAAAATTAGTAAAAGTATGAAATACCAAAAACTCACAGCGGAAATTGATCGCTGTAAAGCAACAGCGCAATCATTTTTGAATTATAAACGTGGCGATTGTACGTTTGATGATTTTGTTATGTTTGCTATGGAAAATAACAATGCACCCTATAATTATACTAGGAGTTTCTTTGAATCGCTTCGTAATAGAACGATGGAGGGTAGCAACAGTGCTATTGAAGGACTAATGGACTATGATGTTATATTTGATGTGACATTAACTGAGTATATTGATAATGATGAAATGGATGAAGCAGAAGCTGATTTGATTTGGAGTCAGGGTAGTAGATATTTTGCGATTGCTAAAGCGACCCTTGTAGTCTGAGAATTCAGTCGTATATTCACCGTATGAGCAAACAAGGAAGAAATTTAGAAAGCATGGAATTCTGGACAGTAATTGAAAAAATGGACTTCAACGGACGCGGTTACAAAGCAGCAGGTCGTTGGTTAGTTGAAGATAGTGGTTTGACGTTTAGTGAACTTAAAAATGTTCATAACGTAGCAACACGTAAAGCATCATATATGATGCGTTTGTTGAATGATGTTACTGGAGTTGGTGATGATGCATTTAGTGATGTGTGTTGGCAGATCATTGCTAATGGGAAAGAAGCATATAAAAATGCTACAGTTGAATCCACCCAGGAAATGATTGACAATGATGATTACACTGAGAGCTTTGCATATGCATTTCACGCTGTGAATGACATTGTGGATGAACAACAGCGTGCTAATTTGTTTATCAAAAAGGAACGAGCAATGAAGCGTATTGAAGAAATAAGGCGCTTTGGAGGTGGTTTTGATCAGAAGCTCATTGCAGCATTTGAACATGCTGACAACAACAATAAGAGAAAGTTGGCTAAAGGATTTCCCGAAATTTTTGAGCACCTTGTAGACTGAAAATTCATTCGTATATTCCAGTAAAGGAAAAAGGATGAAAGATTTGAAATTTCAAACAGCAGGACAAGTCATGAAGCATAGCAACACTGATCACAACCCAGATTTTTACACCAATATGAACAAGGGATTCGCAATGGCGATCAATGGTTTTCGAATCAGTGTTCAGTGGGGACCTGGTAACTACGTTAGTGATACGGATATTAGGTATAAAGCAAGTCATGATGCACCAATGCAGCATAACATTTGGGGTTGTAATACAGCTGAGGTGATGATTTGGGGCCGTGATGATGGCTGTTTGTTTAATTTAGCCCCATATAGTGATGATGCTGATGGGGACATAATTTATGATAAAGATTTTCTTGCGGCACAAGGTGGACACAACGATCAGGTATTTGGTCACTGCACATCTGAGTGTGTTGCTAAGATGATTGGTTGTTTAGCTAGTTGTGGTGATGAGGATCCTCGGAGGTCGATTGCTCAAATTTATAATGCTCAAGGTTGAGCAGCTTGTAACTTGAAGATTCATTCGTATATTCCAGTATAGAAAAAAAAGGAAACATGAGACTAAACATCGTAACAAAGACAAAAATGAGTGCTAAAGAGCTAGCAACAACTCGTTTGACAGTAAATGCAAATGAGGTGTTCAAAATGAGAGGCAAGTTGTTCGTACCGCAATCGGTATTGAGCGTAGTATTTAACAGCAAAGGTGCAACAAGAAAGTTCGATAAGGATGTTGATTGTATTGTTCACCCAACGAAAGGCAAGTTGTTTATGTTGCCAGATAATGTTAAGCAATTTGTAAGCATAGTATAATGAATTACTACGAATTACGTGATCCAAATCAGTTTGGGTCTGTGTTGGATCGATTGATGCACAACGAACCAATGCGGTGGCAGGGTATGTTGATGGATATGGAAACTAATAGGTTATCGCTTGAGGCGTTTCGTAAATGGTTGAGTGCAGAGTGGTACGAGAAGGAACTGCTACGTGATGATTTCCCTGAGTTAGCGTTTTTGGATGATGATATGTTAGTAATGGAGATGCAACATGAATTGTTGGCTTCATTAAATTAAAATAATATGGAAGTACTTGAAGATAAAATTGAATCAAGATGGATTATTGCTGATCCCTCTAATATCACTAAATTTGATATAGGTGGGGGTCCTAATAACTATCTTACATACTACAAACGTAAATCATCTGCTCAAAAAGAATTAGATGAAAAAGTTGATTGGGCAAAACGAACTGGTTTTGATTCATATTCAGATGAATATAAAAAGGTAATTGCATCAGCTGAAGTTATAGAAGTAGAAATGCAAACTAAAATAACATTTAAAAAAATTGATTGAGCAGCTTGTAACTTGAAAGTTCGTTCGTATATTTACAGTATGGAAAAATTAATTAATAAGGCAGATGTCTTCGGAACAGTTGGTCCGTTTAACATCAACGGGCAAAAGGTGGAAATGGATTATGTGTGGGAAGATGAGTACCAAGAAGCGAAAACGATAGGGTTTCGATTTGATGGAAAGCTAGTAGCACTAGGTAGTGTAGCGGAATGGATTCATGAAACCATGTTTCAGGAAGTGCCATATGATGAATTAGAAAATCAATAATGATGTTGATGGCTTGTATTGTTGGTGGTATTGTAGCTGGTGTATTTTGTTTAATTTTTGATCCGTTTAATAATGACTGATTGTGTATTGTGTGGTGATGTAGTAGATGGGTATGGCAACAACCCTTATCCGTTAGCTGACGGTGGTAAATGTTGTGACTCGTGTAATATGGATGTAGTTGGTGCTCGCCTAGGAATGATGATAGATGCTAGAGAAAAAAATTGACACTGAGGTTAAGCCGTATGCGTGCATTGAATGTGGTAACAGTGACGATGCACAGCTGATGATTATACGTGATGCACCGTGGGTTGTTGAGTGTTGTGTATGTGGACACCCGAATGACGTACGTTGGGAACACGATATGAGTGACGTGTTCTAGCGTGTTGTCTCAATGTTGTAGTAGGTGTCTAACTATTGTAGTAGGACACATGTTTGTAGATGTCTACATATTGTAGTAGGACTGTAGGTATCATGTAGTAGTCTAATATATGTAGTATTTTGATCGTGCGTACGTAATAATTACATGAACGCCAAATTTCCTTACACGAGCGCCTATATACGATAGCCAAACAAAAAAATCAATAATGATGTGGCTATCTAAATGCGATGGGCGAACGTGGACACCTGAATAAATGCGGCTGAATAGGACACGTGTGAACTGAAAATTCGTTCGTATATTCACGGTATGAAGTTGCAGGTCACGAAAGTCAAAACAGGTAAATACGATGCAATTCGGTCGTATAAAATAAATGCCAGTAGTAGCGACACGTGTAACTTGAGGATTCAGTCGTATATTTACGGAGAAGGAAAAAAAGGAAAAAAAGTAATTCAAATGTTCAACACAAAACAAAACAACATGAACAACGTTCAATTTAAGCCGGAGGGTCAACTCAAGGAGATGGGAGTAACGTATAACGTCAAGGCACAACTCGGCCGCCCAGTGAATCCAAATAGCAAGCGCCAACAGCGATTGGCAACAGCGCCAGGTAAAAAGACAGGTCGCCCAATTAACCCAACGAGCGCACGTCAGCAGCGATTGGCTGAGTTGGAAGCGAAGCGCAGTAACGGAACGCTGAAGCGCGGCCGCCCAGTAAATCCAAACAGTGCACGCCAGATCGCGTTGCAGGAAGCAATTGCGAAGGCAATTGCGAAGCAAGGATAATCTGATATTAGATTATTGTCGATACGATAGCGGGCCGATATCAGTTTGATATCGGCTCGCCCGCGCCATAACCGCGGGCCGTCGATGGGACGGTACCGGCGCGCCATGTCTATGTGTACATAAACATCGACCACAGATAACATGGCTCGAACGTATATACGCATATCTCCGTTATACCCATTTGACCAAAAACCAAAAGGGTCGCGAATCAAAATCTCCCAAAAAGAAAATTGGTCGAGCCTCTTATATACAAATATTTATCAGCGTATTTTAATGAACCAATACGCACAATTATGGACAAAAAAGAAGAAATCATATGGGACGACAACGATTGGCACCCAAACGAATCAATATACACATGTTTAAAAATCTATTCAAAAGAAAAACCGAACTCGAACGACTCCAAGGACAACACGCAATGCTGTTAGAGAAAGCGTTCAAAGCATCTAAGGTAAACCGCACATTGAGTGACGAGTTAATGGCACAGGCATACGCCATTGAAGAAAAAATATTTAAAGAAACCAGCAAATGAGAAAAAAAGCCATACTCATCGCATTATCATGTATTATTACAGGATGTACAGTAAATAAAAATCATTCAAGTTGCCCAGCGTATTCTCAATGCGATGAATTATATCCAAGCGACTATAATTGCGATATACAGCGTAATATACCAAGTACCACAGCAAACCCATGGGGTTATGCGCCTGTACAGGGAATATACGATAATCCCGCGTATAACACGTATAGATCGTATTATCCAAATACACAAACAGTATATTATATTCCACATAATGTTAATAAAGAACCACAAAATACTAACATTACGTCGGTAAGACGACCAAGTATTGTAAAAACTACAAGAAAGGACTAATTTTTGCGTGTTTTTTGTGTCCTTTGTATTTATCAGCGGACTTAAACATATATACGTAATGAAAGTTATGGGAATTAAGAGTGGACTCAAGGTGTTATGTCTTCTTTTTTTGTATCTAAACACCATTTCTATAAAAGGTCAATGCGACCTTCAACTCCTTGATGTGGATTTTACACAAGGAACATACACTATTGCATTTAATAACACAGAAAACTGTGGGGGTACCGGAGGACCCGATGGAGTTTCGGAAATCCAAATAGGATTTCAAGCTATTGACCCAGAAAATGATTGTTCTGCAATGAATCAAGGGTGGACTTTCCCCTCTGGCATTACTATTTCTAGTGGTAATAACCACCCTGGTTGGATCTTTTCTTCTACATCAAATGAGCAGGGGGGTAACTGGACAAACCTATATGATGACGAGATAGATCCCCCATATTATACGGGTGAAGTTATTACTTTTCCCCTGTATAATCAATACCAACAAGATTGTAGTGAGGGTGCACAGTGGTCTACTTTTTTAACCTGTCAATTACAAGATGCTTTACAATTTTGGATTGATGAAGGTTTAAGTATTCAAGCCGTTATTTGGCAAATAAGTTATGGTCCCACAATGTACGCCGATGATGGTGGGTGGGCCGAAATAGGTGCTAATGGTGATGGTACATCATATGGTTCGGGATTATATGAAGATGATAATTTTGAGGATAATTGGTTAGTTTTTGGTCCTTGTGGTGAGCCTTTTCCTGAGGTAATAATAGACACAATTTACGTTGAGTTACCATGCGATACGATTACTATACTTGAGACTGATACTTTATATATAACTCAATATGATACCATTATTCAAATAGATACCCTGCCTATTCCCATTAATTGGTACTTTTATGACACCACTTATATATACGTAGAATTACCGCCGGATACCGTAATCGAGACTGTTGTTGAAGTTCAAGTTATTACTGATACTTTATATGTTGAACTTCCCCCTGATACTGTAATAGAAACTGAATTTATATTTGAGACTGATACCATATTTGAAATTGAAATACTTTTTATAACTGATACTCTTTATATTACCCTTACTGATACTATTGTTGAATACCAATTTATTGAGGTAGATTGTGCAACAGGTTTACCTTGTAATGAACTTGGTTTTGATCAATGTGACCCACTTACAGTTTTTATACCTAACACATTTACACCTAATAATGATGGTTATAATGATGTATGGGAAGTAGTATTAGATCCTGGGTGTTGGGGGGAGGTAGATGTAAAAGTATATAATAGATGGGGAGATTTAATGTGGGAATCTTTTGATCCTTACTATGTCCAATGGGATGGCAGTTATAATAATGGTGCTTATTATGTCCCTGATGGAGTTTATTATTGGACTTTTACAGGAAGAAAAATTAATACTACTGTTATAGAGGACTTACAGGGACATGTGACTATTTTTAGATAAAAACTATATATTTATTAACGCGTTTTAATTAAAGGTTTTTTAGGAGCTGATAATCTTTAATTTTTTTGTAATGAAATATATTTTTTCATTAATCTTTTTATTTTTTAGCGTAATAGGGTTAGGGCAATGTGAAATTTACATTGTTCCTGAATCCTCTATGGTAATAGACCACAACCCCGGTATTTCTTTTACTTTTGAAGTTCAAAATGATAGCGATATCCCATATTTTGGGGGGGATCTTTATTTAGATTGGTCTTTAAGTGGTGGGTCTAGTGGTCCTATTTGGGAATTTGATTTTGGAATTTTTCCTATCCTACCAGGAGAATCTAAATATGTTTCGACTCCTTCATTTGATATACCTCTCCCTGAAAATGTACCAGGTAATTGGAGCCCATATGCAGGTTGGAGTGGTGATGAGTTTAGTGAGTATTTTAGAATTACATTAGATGAAAATGTAAATTTTAATGATAGTGATTGCTATCAGTGGATGTTAGATGGGGATGGGGGGTATTGGAATGAGCCTTTAAGTGATGGGTGTAATAATCCTAATGGAGATAACTTTTGTGATGATCAGTGTAACTTAGAAGTCATTGATTTTAATTTAGAAACTGCAGAGTTAACTATAATTCCAAATTCAACTTATTGCCCTAATTTAGGATCACCATTTTGGCAAAATCAATACCCTTTTGATAACCCATATGTTTTTGGCTTTCAATTAAATTTTAATTGGGGTAGTAATCAAATAGATATTTCTATAGGGGGTCAACAAATTTATGAATCAGATGAATCTATAATAATAGATTTAAGTGATGGTCTTCTTGATAATTTAGCTTACCAAAATATGATAGAAGGCATTGAAAATGGTGATATTTGTGATTTAAATTTAACATTATTTAATAGTAATAATTCTGGACAACCTTTATGGGAAGTTAATGATAACCAAACTATAGAAATAACAGATCTATGTCCCGTAATTAATGATGTTGTAGATTTATCATTAGATACAATTTTATATATTGTAGGGTGTCATTGGGTTATGGGTGAACCGGTTCCATATTGGTTACCTGAAATTTATATAACTAATAATGGCGATCTTCCTGTAACAGAATATTGTATAAAATTTCAAATATTAGGACAAAGTGATGATACTATATGTTTTGATACAGGTAATGTAATTGCTCCTGGAGAAACTTTTATTCAAGATTGGCCTAATGTATATGATTGGGGGGTACTTAGCTTACATCTTTTAGATGTTAATGGTGAAAATGAACAATCTTGGAATAGTTTTGGCTTAGATGTTAATATTAATGACAACATGTACGTTCAAACTATTAATGATGCACCTGATTGTGAGCCTGAAGAAATCCCGGGTTGTACTATAGAACAAGCTTGTAACTATAATCCTAATGCCACACTTAATGATAATAGTTGTGATTTTGAATCATGTGCTGGTTGTATGGATCCTGAAGCTTCAAATTATGATCCTGAAGCTACCATAGATACTCCTGGTTTATGTGAATACGAAATTT
>Ga0208660_1000541_pt1 | contig 14951 bp, 23 predicted proteins | sample DEB08_DNA_13_FD_184527 | JGI IMG/M metagenome (GOLD analysis project Ga0208660, IMG submission 184527) | Aqueous microbial communities from the Delaware River and Bay under freshwater to marine salinity gradient to study organic matter... | ecosystem: Environmental > Aquatic > Marine > Coastal ... | reverse complement strand
TTAAGCCGCTTGCTTGCATGTCTGAGGTTTCAGTAACTGCGCTAATGTTAAGCAGATCGCCAACACCAGTATAAGTCTCACTGTCATAGGTAAGATCGCCAACACCAGACCACAAGTTTAACTCGTTAGGCGTTTCACCTGAGTCAAATACCATACGGACAAGGAAGATAGGGCGAACCACATCAGCAGTTGATACTGCCTGCATTCCGCTAGATAGTGACCTACTCATAACGCCTCAACCATAGCAAAGCTAAAGCCCTGCAAACTAGCCTCATTAGTTGACCAAGACACATCATTTGATGCCATGCGCCAAAGGCTCTTGGGCTGGGTAAAGTCTAATGCCTGACCAGTAGCTATTGTTTCTCTAAGGGGCGGCTGAAACTCTAACGTCCCAGCACCTGCTGACTTGTCAGCCGTTACTAGGTAAAGATAACTGCCTAACTGAAAGTATGTGCCTGCTGATACCGCTGTACTGCCTGCTGATGTTGTCAGGGTCTCTGATCGAATCGCAGTTGATCCGCTAGTCAATACTATCGCTGTGTCTGTATGCAATGGGTTGCCGAAAGTAAACGTACCTTCACGGCCTTTTAGCCCAACAATAAAGGCTTCTACTGATCGGGCCTCTGCATAGGTCAAAGGCGGCAAAGTTACTTCAGCCTCCCATCGTGCGCCCTGATGGGTATATACCTGAGTATCTAAGGTAAAGGGAGATTCAGCAACAGCCACAACACGCTTTAGGCGCATTGACATATTCTGTATGCCGACATTCGGAAAAGATAAAGGCATTCGTTATGCTCCGACCATTGCTCTTGAGAAGTTACCGCCACGCACCCTAGCATCTGCTACAGCGCCTTTAGCGGCTTGGGCTATCTGTGGCATTAGGCTTGCTATCTCGGCTCTAACAGTGCTTTGTATGCCTGTGGTGACGTTTATGGTTTGATTAACAACAACACCTGAGCCACCGCCCATATTGCCGTTAGAGACAATAGAGCCTGACTGATTAGGCACAAACATTTCTGGCCCGCGCTCACCAACCATGTAAGGTTGGCCAGATTGCACTGAACCACCAATTGCCTTGCCTGTTGGAGATGTAGTTGTTGGAAGCCCAAGCGCACCCCCTAAAGCCTGAAGCATTGGCTGCACAATCATATATTGGACAAACATTTTCATTAAAGCATCAACAACAAGCCTTCCCATATTTTTCATGGCATCACCAAATGATTTAGCGCCAGTGATTGCGTCGGTGAATCCCTGAGTCAATGATGACTCTAGAGTCTTACCAACTGAATCCATTTGCTCACGCAGGCTAGGCATTTTGCTTGCAACGTCAGTAATGCTTGCGCCCCATTTCTGGAATATGTTTGGAGCCTCTCCTGCTTTTTTGTTTGTTTCATCAACTTTGTCATTTAAAAACTTTAGGCCATATCCAGCAGACCAAACTCTTGCCCCAAAATCTTCAATGCTATTTGCTAAATCATAATTCAAATCAACTGTGATTTCTGACAAGCCCATCCAGTCACGCGCCCAGTTGACCATCTCAAGAGCGCCTTTCATAAAATCAGTGATGCCTCTAACTAATTGGCCAAGTGCAGAAATACTTTGACCTATAGTTGTTATAAAACTAATGGCAAGTTGCTTCCCAAACTCTTTAACGCTGCCGCCTGCTTCCTCAATACTTTCTAATGTATTTTCCTTTAACTCTGTTGCAATAAGCTCTAACGCAGGTGCAAGCCCAGCCGTGAGCTGCATAATAAGCCCGCGAGTAATAGAGAAAAACTTAAACATTGCATCGTTCGCTTTTTCGATGCCAGTGGCTGCTTGCTGATCCAACACAAGCCCTAAAGTTTCAGCCTCTTGCATTAACTCTCGCAGCCCTTCCTCGCCAAGGTTAAGAGTATTAATTAATGCAGCGCCTTCCGAGTCGAACAGTTTGAAAGCAAGTGCCAGCTTTTCTGCTTCTGGTCTGGCTACTGAAAAGGCTTTTGCAAGAGTAATCATTCTCTGGTCTAAAGGCATCTGCACTAATGCCTCAGCATCCAATCCTAGCTCACGCAAGGCGTTTTTGGCCTCGCCTGTACCGTTTGCAGCCTCAGCGGTTCTGCGAGTAAATCGCTGCATGGCCATATTTAGGGTGTTGGCTTCTACGCCTGTTATTTTTGCAGCATATTGCAATGCACTAAGGGCTTCAGTTGTAGTGCCTATTTTTTGTGCAGTTTTTGATAGTTGGTCAGATGCGGCTAATGACTGCTTAATTAAAAAGCCTATTCCTGCAATACCTGCTAGACCTGCAACAGCAGTTTTGGCAGAAAAAACAGCTTTAGCAATACCTTTCAACCCAGAAGTAACACCGCCAAATGCTTTCTGCGTTTTATCGAATGCCCGTATCGTGATTTTTACATCTTCAGCCATCTTTCTCACTCAGTATTTTGTAGTAGGCCAGCCACTCGTTAAAGTGACTGACAGGCATTTGCTCTGCTTCTTCTATGCTCATATGAAGGCGATCAGCCAAAGACAATAAATTCATCCTTGACGGATCGCTTCTTAGTTTCCCTCGGCTGCCTCTACAGATTCGATCTGTGCAAACATCTGATTAGCAATCTCACTAATTACATTAGTTTCTTCACCCATCAAATCAATGCGATCTTCGGCAGATGTAAAGAGCTTACTACCGCCCTCGTCTTCTGCTTTCATAACGATCAAATCCACCATCGCGCCAACCGTGGTGTTGTTCAGGAAGTTAGGGTGCTTCTTCTGTAGTTGATCTAAGTCATAGCAAGTAATAGCCCTGCAATACAGCTTAAATGCTCCAGATTCGTCACCCCATTCAGGCACTGATACTTCTCGCGCCTCAACCTTCCTTCTACTGCGTAACTCTTTAGCTAATCCCATGGTTTAATCCCCTTATGCTGTTGCTTCAGTTACTGCTCCGCTGCACTGGATGGAGAAGCTGGCTTCTACCATTCCGTCAAAAGAACCTGTAATAGAGCGTGAAGTTACGATGCCGCCACCAGAGAAATAAGATTCGCCAGTGCCAGTACCTGTTGGATAAATCTCAAAATCTACCGCAGCGCGTTCGTCTAGGATCAATTGCTGTGCATCAGCTTCGTCCCAGTAGCACTCGATAGTTACTGTATTGGTTTTTAGACCTTCTTTGTAAGATCGTGCGGTATCGCCCATTACTGAATCTTCAATGGTATCTGCTGAACCATCAAACGTGAAAGAACGAACCTCACCCACAACGGCCACAGAGCCGCCAGATGCCGCGATTTTTACTACACCAGATGCGCCTGTTTTAGTCGCCATGATAATTACCTCTAATTAAAGTTAAGTTGTGCCGCGAGTGTACTGATACAGAACGCGGATTGTCATAATGACCCCACCAACGGGATCAATAGAACCTTCGTCGATCTCGACTCTAGTGATCTGCGTATCTAGTGCATAACCACCACGCAAACGATCAACATCAAGACCCTCTTCGATTGCTTCGATAATGTTGTTTCGGGCTGAATCAATAACAGACCCTTTAACGTAGCAAATAAACTCGTAGTTGATAGTCGCCATACGCTGAGTGATTGACCCACCGATGCTGCTATCTTCTCTATCCTCATCTGCACTGCGTACAAGTATAGCTGGAAACTGTGCGCTTGATAACTTAGTGAAATCAAACGGCTCTCTCGTTACATACTTAATATCTACTGGCGTTTTAACCGCCTGTAAAGTAGCTACTAAGTTGTTTGCAATGTTCTCTCTTACACTCATTTCAACGCCCTAAAGAATACTTCGCCTAGTTGCTTTTCTTCTCTGCCGCTAAACCCAAAAAACGGCCTAGTCTTATTATTCATTGCCGCCTTCTTTGACTCGGTAGCTCTAGTAAAGAATATTTCAGCCTGCCTGCTGCTTGCCCTTGATGTCATTGAGCTTAACATCTGACCTGTGAACTGTAGGTCTGGGTTAGTGCTTCGGCCTCTACTTGCCCTAAATGCTGCATAGATTGGCGTGTACTTTTTAAACTTTCCGCCTTTAAAGCCAACACCTTTACTGGTACGGGCTTCAATAATATTAATACCAACCTGAGCAGTAACCGATAGCGCCCTTTTGACACTAGCTGATAGCTCTTTGCCCTTTTTGCCAATACGCTTTGCAACAGCCTTGGCATTGGTATCAATCTTTACATCCATTATCTATCTAACCGCTGCCCGACAGGTTGCTTCTCATCGTAGTCAACTGTGCCGTCGCCATCTTCATCATAGTCAACGCCATCAGCCAATACAGATTCTAGCTCTTCACCGTATCGTGCCTTGTAGAAGTCGATCATGTTTCCGAATCGGTCACCCTCTGTCCAGTTAGTCAACTGGGGTAGAGCATAACGCCATAGAACTAGGTAAGCACTAGCCATTGTAAACTGTGTTGCTGTGAGCTTAGTATTGTCCATCTCACCCGCTATGTTCTTTCTTGGCCACCACTTAATCCGTAGTTCACGCTGAATATCTGCCTGCGCTTTTGGGTGTTCCAATACAAAAGACTCGATACCTAGATCGAGAATATCGGGAATCAGTTTTAATAAATCTGCGTCGCTTGAGTAAGCCATTACCACTTCACCTTATCTGCCCAGTATGCCGCTGAAGCTGTTTTATCTTTGCGGCCTCTTGCTATGTCTTTAGCAAACCGAGCTTTAAACGATCTGCGTTTAGCTTTGTCTGCTTCTGATTCGTTCTGGCGGGGAGGCTTGTTGTCTGCACCCTTCTGACCGAACCTAATTAGCTTTATCTTGTCGCCTTCTTTAGCAAGTACAGCGTGGCTCTTGCTGTCATGCTTGGGGGTGCGCTTGGGCTTGTTGTAGCCCTCGAACCTTTCACCGCGATAAGTTATAGCCATATAAACCTCGTAAGAAAGCCCCCTCCGAAGAAGGGGCAGTCAGTCTTACAGTGCGGAGTCAGACAGAATCTCAACACCGAATGCATCGTCAAGCTCTGCAACACCATATACAGCAGTGGCGTTAAGTTCGAAGGCACGTAGAGATTCATCACGCTGAGGCGCAATGTTGAAGTCACGCTTCATAGCGATCATTAGAGCTTCGGGAGCGAATACAGCACCCTTAGCATCGCCATTTACGTCGATAACTACATTGGCAGACTCGTATACGTTGATACCAGCGATAGTGCCGACATAACCGTTGCGCATTGCTTCGTTTTGCAAGTCGCCACCATTAGGGTTAGCAAAGGTGTTGGTCAGGTTAGCTTTCAACTGGTAAGCCTGATAAGGATGTACTACGGCATTGATTGTGCCAGTAACCTTATTGGCTCGCAGAGTAGCAGCAGCTTTGAACAGGTCAGCTACAGCAACCTCAGCACCAGCGGCACCGATAGAAGCAGAGAAACCGTCAAACAGAGCGATCAGGTCAGTGTCGATCTTGGTAGCGATAGCGTTACCAAGAACAGTACCCAGCTCAACAGCAGGGTTGCCATCACCGTATGTAGCCATGTCAGTCAGCAGAACCTGTGCGCCTACTTCACCAACAGTCACAGAAACTGAAGAAGTAGATACAGTAGTGCTAGACATGTCAGTGCCTTCGGTCAAGTCAGCAGCAGCGATTGCTGGGTACTTAGGAACCTGAATGGTCTTACCAGCCTGAGCTTGGATGTTGTAGTTGGTCACTAGACCCATCATTAGTGATTGCTCTTCGGCAGTGAAACGAGCCTGAGCGACGATATTGACGAACAGGTCGTCGAGAGTTGTTGAAGTTGTTGCAGCCATGATAATGCCTCTAAATAAAATTAAGTTGTGGTTTGGTGGTTACTTTTTCTTCATAGCAGCAAATGCTTCTTTGCCGCCACTGTCCCAGTTAGCAACCATATCTGCCACAGATTGAGGCTTCTGTGTCGAGCCACCAGCGTTACCCATCGAGCCAGTGCCACCTTGAGAGGCTTTGACCATGTGTGGGTTTACTGTCAAGAACTCCGCTACCATCTCGTTGACTGATAACAGATCACCGCTGTCATTGTATCGCGGCAAGCCGTTAGCGTCTAGCACCTCAACTGTACCGTCATCTGACAGCCTAGTCTGGTCTTTTAGTAACTGAGAGACTTGATTCGGATTAACAGCGTTATTGTTACCAGCGGCACCCAGAATCGCTCCATCTACTAGCGTCTGTTGCAGCTTGCTTTTATAACTCTGTATCTCCATGTCTTTCTTCTCGACCGTTTGCTTCAGGACTTTATCGAACTCCCCGCGCTCTTTCTGTCGCTCTAGCTCTGCGGCTTCTTTCTTTGCCAGCAGGTCTTTAGCTTCATCAAGGTCTACGCCTGACAGTCTTTTATCGAACTTGCGCTGCTCTCTAGCAACACGATCCGCCACAATGCGGTCTAGTTCTTCCTGAGTAAAGGTCTTGCTTTCCTGAGTTTCTACTGCCGCAGTTTCAGTCTCTGCTTGGTTTTCCATGATTTCATCGCTCATGTAACGTGCCTCTTAAAGAGTATTGGTGAATCGTTAGTCTAGCATAAATTTACGTTTTGGTTTTTTTCTTCTTTTTCTTAGGTCGTCCTACTTTGCTACCGTATGTACCTTTACCTTGTGGCATTATAATTCCTCTTCAAATACTGGTCTAAATTGATGTCCGCAGTTATAACCACCGCGAACGATGAAAGGGTCACCAGCGGCTTTACCAGCCCAACTGCCTGACCACAAATCTTGAATTTCTTCATCAGTAAATGTTTCGCCTTCATGCTTTCGACAAAAAGGTCTAGACGTTGCGATTATACGCCCAACATACTTCCACTTAGTTGCGCCAGATTCTTTACCTATTGCAGTGTTAACCGATGCATCGAACTGCATAAGGCTGTCATGTACCTGTTGTTTTGCATATTGAGAAAGCCTGCCGCCTGCTACCTCTTTTATCACCTGAACACTTGCAGCAAAACTAGCGCCTGTTAGCGTGTTCCTGTATACCTCTCGGCTAATAGCGTCAAGATACTCTGCGCCTATATCTTGGAAACCTTGAAACTGCAATGACTGCAACTGGCTAATTATGCGTGGATCAAGTTGCGTGAAGGTGCCGTATGTTCCCAGCATTTCATAGGTGCTGGCAGCAACAGCTGTATACTCTCTAATTATTCTGTCTACCTCAGCAAGATATTCTTCCTCAACTATCTGGCGTATCTCAGCCCTTGCTTGAATAGCCCACTCTAAGTCGAATAGGTTTCCATCCTGCAAAGGTGCGGTAGCAAGCAAATCAGCAATGCGTTGCTCTAGCGTTACCAGTGCTGCGGCCAACTGCCTTTGATGAGCATCAGCTATCTGGTTGAGTTCTTCAACGTGATCAACGTCTGCTGGCATTAGCTTTCTTCTGGAACCTGCTCAGTAAACTGGCCTAGCACCTGAGTGCCAGATTCAATCTCTGCATGGGCTTTAGCCAACTGCTCATCATCAAGGATTAGGTCGCTAATCTTCTTGTCGATCTCCATAGCAAGCGTCGCAGACTTAACGCCTGTGGCTCTCATCTGCTGTAGGAACATCAACTCCTTATCGTAGTCACGTAGGTCGAATGCGTCTGGGTAGAACACCTCCACATCGGGGGTGACATCCTGCCAATCACAGAACAACAACCAGAGCTGCTCTTCGGCTAACTCTAGCAGGTCTGCTTTCTCTGATAGTTTGGCATTAAGCATCTGGAATTCTGTCTGCATCGCAACGCCACTCATCGTCATGGCTTCTGTGCCGCGTACTGCACCCATGTGACTCATACGGTTGATCGACTGCACCTTATCATCTATAGATGCGCGTACAGCGTCTAGGTTCTGACCGCTAGGCTGCATCTGGTAAGGCTTTAACTGTGCGTCCATATCGTCAGGCATATTAATAATCGCACCAGCACCTGCACTAGCATCGGTGCCAAATGACTTAACCAGCGTCGGGTGATTAGAGATACGGATAAGCTGCTCGATCTCAGACAGTTCCTGATAGATAGCTCTTTGCATATAGGACGCATCTGCTATGTCACTTATCCCTATGCCTCTGGTTATTGATCTTTGTGCAGGCAGGAACACCGCAGGGATACGACCCAGCACATTGTCATTCACCTCAATCATCTTGTCTAGGTCATTGAGAGAGTGCCACTGCTCTACGCGGTCTTTGTACCAGACGCGGTAATAGGTCTCTGTAGTGGTCTCGTCAACACGGATAACGCTCTCTCTTACCTTCAGGTAATCAAGCTCAAAGCGACCGCTTGCGGTGCGAGCGTAGTTCCAGTCTAAAACGTTCTCAGGCGTAAACATCGTCACATACGGACGGATGTCTTGGGCTAACTCTTCTGCCTTAGTTCCAGCGTTAGACTTTGGCTTATCCATCATCAGCCATACATGACCATAGACACTAGACCAAATCTGAGCTTCACGCATAAACGCATTAAAGCTGCGGCCATCGAGATCAGCATCGTTTAAGAAAGGCTCAAGGGCTACGTTATTGGCTGCGCTGTTGTATGCCCTCGTAGGCGGTACGCGCCAAAGAAAGCTGCTGTAGATGTGAACTATGTTTTTACAGTGATTATCTAATGGGGTTAGATCGAGCCTACGGTCGTAGTCGTCACTGGTTTCGGATATGTAGCGCGTCAGGTATGCGCCATTGAAGTAATCTTCTCCACCCATGTAGCTGCGAACATAAAACTCCCAGCGGCTTTCGTACTTATCATAATCAGGGTGCGTTGTATCTGCGTTCAATCTCATCAAGTCCACCTTTGTGGTTGTGGTGTGGCGTATTCAGTGCGAACTGGGAACAAGTATTCAACCAAGTAGCCAAGGGCATCGTTCATATGATCGTAGCCATCTTCTTTGTTGGGAATGCTTGTGCCTTCTTTGTATGTCTGCCTCTCAAGCGACTTAATGGTCTGCTTGCATTTTGGGCTGATGTACAAATGCCGCTCACCATCACCTGACAGTAAACGACTATTCACAGCGTTGATACGATCCCTGACCAGTGCGTGTGAGTTTTTCGCCTTAACGCTAAATCCTGCGTTTTGTAAGATCGACAAATCAGTTCGACCACCAGCAGAGGTTTTCCGCTGTCTTGATGCTGGGTCTGGATAGACAATTATATTGCGTCTAGGGTAGCGTTCTATAATCTCCGCAACCATTTCATCAGTGTTAGACCCGTACATGACTATCTCGTCAACTGCAATCAGCGTCCCGCCTTTACGAATACAGATAACGGCAGACATGGGGTCTAAATTGAAGTCCATCCCAATGTGGAGTGTACCACTATCGTCATCAATCGCCAATACAGACTCTTCGCGGTTAAAGCCGTAGTAGATCAGGCCAGCGTAGGTCACGAAGGCTGCTTCATACTCCTGCTTGAATGTTCGCTCATCTAGGTCTTGTCTGGCTGCTTCGATCTCTGCCTGCGGTACGTTGCCACCCTCAAGGGTTGTATATTGGAACGACTCCCAGTCATCAGAGTTATACCCCTGCGCCCATAGATCATAGAAGTGGTTGCGGCCTTTAGGCGTACCGATAAACATAGCACCCCCTTGTCTATCAGATAAGCTAGGGCGTATGACCTCATACCAAGCCTCTGGGCGCATATCCGCAAACTCGTCAAGGACAACAAAGTCCAAAGCTCGTCCGCGCAGGTTGTTTGGCTTTTCGGCTCCTTTAAGGCTGATAACAGAGCCATTGATTAGCCTAAGGGTTAGGGAGCTTTCGTTAGTTTTGGATATATATTCTTGGGGGATTGAATGAATAAGCATTTGCCATGCAATCTCCTTAGCAGACCCGTAGGTAGGCGCTACATACCATACGTTCTTATTCCTGCCTGATACTGCTGCGTTTAGCAGCGCACCTGTAGATAGAAAGGTCTTGCCGAAGCGCCTTCCTGCCACAACAGAAACAAATCGGGCCTCAGATAAGAATATCTCAGTCTGAGGTTTGGTTAATTGCATTGCTGTCTAAAATAATATTGATAGGTGGAATGTCTTGTATTTCAGCTTCTTGCTCTTTCCAGCCAGCCTGCGTTTTAAGGTAAAAGATATTAGCAGCAACATTGCCCTTTTTTGCTAATTGAATGAGATTTGATCCCATGCTGGCAAATTGCTTCACCCTGCCCTTTTTATAAGCGTCAGAAACTTCGGGCTGTCTTTGCTCTATGGCCCGCAAGGTTGTCTCTGAGATTTCAAAGTAATCAGCTACTTGCCCTTTAGTAAGCACAGCGGACAACGCTTCTAGCTGGGTTATTTGATCCTCAGTAAACTCTATTATTGGCCTGCCGCCACCATCACCTTGATTACCTTTCTTCATTAGCTAACTCATTATATTTCTTGCCTGTTGATTCCATTACGGCTTCTTGGCCTGAAAAATCCTGCCACCGCTTAATAATCACATCGCAGTATTTGGGGTCTAGCTCCATTACGAAAGCATTGCGCCCTGTTTGTTGTGCGCCAATCAAAGTTGACCCAGAGCCACCAAATAAATCAAGTACATTGGTAAGCCTTATGTGGTTGCCAAATGCTCTAACCGATAACTCTACTGGCTTCTGGGTTGGATGCACATATCGACTATCTTTTTTAATGCTCCATAAATCAGATTCGTTTTTTATGGCCTCATCTATCTTGCCATTAAATAAGCAAAACTCATGCTGATGCCTGTAACCATTGCCCATGCCAAACACATTCTTTGCCCAAACAATGCAAGCCTTATAGTCCAGCCTACCTTGAAGTTGAGCGTAAAACTTCCAATTGCACCAAACATAATAAACCTGCGGGTCTACAGTTTTTATAATTTGGCAAATCTCACCTATAAATGAATCAAACTCGCCTTCTTCAAGGGCATCGTTTTTAATAACGTCATGCTTTCCACTGCGCCCGTTAAAGCCTACATTGTAAGGCGGGTCAGTAAACACCATGTCGGCCTTATTACCTGCCATTAGCTTATCAACAGCGTCGATACTCGTAGAGTCCCCACACATCAGTCGGTGGTTGCCCAGTATCCAGACATCCCCCTCAACAGTTACAGGGTCATCCTCAAGCTCAGGAACCTCATCTTCGTCGGTCAATCCCTCGTCTGGCTCTTCCATCAGCCCTGCAAGCATATCGTCATCAAAGCCAAGCAGGTCAATATCAAAGTCTAACTCGGTTAAACGATCAACCTCTACCTTTAATGCATCTAAATCCCAACCTGCGTTCATGGCTAACTGGTTATCTGCTATAACGTATGCCTTTCTCTGGGCCTCTGTAAAGCCCTCTAAGGCAATTGTGGGGACAGTGTCCATACCTAGCAGCTGAGCAGCTTGAAGCCGCCCATGCCCTGCTATGATGCCGTTATCCTCGTCTATCAGTATTGGATTAGTGAAGCCAAACTCTTTAATGCTTGCAGCGACTTGTTGCACCTGCTTTTCGCTGTGCGTTCTTGAGTTGTTAGAATAAGGGATTAGCTCCCCTGTTTGCTTCCATTCAATAGATTCCATTATTGCTCCGTTCCAAATATATCTTCTGCCATTGCTGCAAACTCTCTGTAACCCTCATAGGGTTCGATAGCTGATAGCTCATCTACCATGTTAGCAACACCATCCTGCCAGTCGATAAGCTCTTCTCTGATCTTATGCCTTTGGACATCTGTAGTCATCAACGATTCAATAATCGCATCGAAGCGGATTATCTCGTCATTCAATTCCCAGTCAAAGCAGTCTTCAAGTGATTTGGTAAGGTTTAATTGATCCATGTGACACCCCTAATGTCAGTGAACTAGCGGCATTGTGCATGGTTTTTACTATAATGTAAACTAGCTAAGGTCGTCGGCAGCGACTGCGCCAAGCGAAAGAATTACAAAAACTATCATGTAAATTATCACTGTTTGCCCCCTTGTTGGTAAGTTAGGGCGGCATTGTATAGAAGATTATGTCATACCTGAAATGCATTCTACTGATTCCATAAATACCAAAAATGCATACTGCAATGTACATTGTAATGTATAAAAAAACCCCCCAGCCAAGTACAAATCGGTCTGAGGGGTTGAGGGTTAGGCTCGCAACGACATGGAACGCGCCTAGAAAATAGTAGCCCGTATCGGCTCCCCAGTGGGCTATTCTGGGTCAAAAGGTTAAGGAGACCTTGGCCTGATCTGTCTTGCCACAGTAGATCACGCTGATCGGAAGGGAATATGAAACCCTCGGCTAGTAAATTATAACCTGATAAATAACAAACGCAGCTAAAAAAGCGGTCATTACTGCAAAATGTAATCTATAAACTACCACTGGCTCAGTGATCCACTCTCTAAACCTGCTGGCCTTTGCCTCAATATAAGACTGCCTGATAGCTTTGTCGGCATACTTGTTAGCCTCATTAATTAGCGTTTTAACGTCCATTAGTGGCTCCCCATGATAAGTCTGTCAAGGTGGTTAAGGTCTTGAAAAGAATCCATTACAAGCTCTTCCATGCTAGGTTCAAGATACAGGTAGATTTGCTCACGTATCTCTTCTAAGAAGTCAGGGCTATCTAGTATGCCCTCAAAGTCGTCAAGCGCCTCAGATAAGTATGCATCGTTGTCCACATCTTTAGCGTTTCTCTCCGCAGCATCGCGGAACATAGCAGCAGCCATCCTAGATGTAGCATCCTCGCTATAAACAGCCTCTAGGGCCAGCAGGCGCTTATCACTGACTGTGTGTGGGAATACATCATCCATCCATGTTGGGTGAGTGATTAACCAGAGAGCTATAAGTCCGTCTTTAGTTGCATCTGGTAGTACCTGATAGCTACCCTCCCAGAGTGGGGTTTCATCGCGTATCAGACCTACAGCGTCATTCAGCACTTTATAAGACATTAGCACACCCCCAGATTAATACAGTCGTTGTATTCCATATTACCGACAATACTCAAAAGAATTAAAAGGGCCATAGATGCCACAAAGAAGACTCTGGCTTCTGCAATATCCTCGCGCTTGTTCTCGCGGGCTTTGATATCCTTTAAACAACATTCATTAATTTTCATATTATTCTCCTTAGTTGCCCCCCGTAGGGGGCGGTTTGATTATTAAGCCAAGTCAGGTTTGTGAAAAACAACATACAACATTTCTCTCTTTTCACCTTTTTCAGGGTGACCAGTCATTTCAAATTCTTGCAACCCGCTTCCGCTTGACTCCAGCAAACTGCCAATAGTGCCTTCTGCGCTTTTGCGCTCCCAGCCGTTTTCGGTAAGCATTTCGATTAGGTCATCCATCCAGAAATAATCGCCCCATTCGAAATCTGATTCAGATTCGATAGAGTTATGGAACACTGCAAGAGCCGCTGTTTGATTAGAAGTTAATTTAGTCATTTGTTTAATACCTTTGTTTTTTGATTGAGGTGTAACAGTACAATGTTATTAACCAAAAGTAACCCTTTTGTATATATCATTATGGAATAAAGGATTTGTTTTTATAACTTTACATCTCACCTATGCGCCACTCTTGATCCTTGATCTGTTCCTTTAGTTGACGGGCAAACTGGATAACTTCTTCTCGGTCAAACTTAGGTGAAGCCCTCCAAGCGAGACGCTCCATAGCCTTGACCCTGCACTCTCCGTAGGTATCAACCATCCACTGCCTGTATCTCAGGACGTAGTGTGCCTGCTTCATGCCCCACAAGTTACAACTAGGGCATTGTGGGTGGATGTTTTCCTCGAATAGCTTGAAGACAGTTCTGCCTCTAGGGATAAAGTGACCGCCCTGCATGGCCTTGTAGTGGTCTATCTTTCCGCAGGTAACGCACTGGCAGTACCCGTTATCGTCGCTCGCCTTTAGCCTTACAAGCCGCTGTAGGAGCTTTGCTGCCTTCTCTACCTCCTGAGCAACCGTGGTCTTTTTACGCTTCGGCATCTACTATATCCAAATATTTGTTAGTAAAGTCATAGCCAGATGCTTGCAGGAATGACTGTATATGCTCCAGCATCTCAGGAAGCGTGAGGTTGTGGCTTTGAACTGTATACTCTATGAGTACAGGGTGGTTTACAAAACTCGAATTGTAGGGGTAATTTATAAACTTGTAAGCTGGCTCAGTCATCTTTGATTTCTCGCTCGATCAGGAAGTCAACGTAGTGCTTAATCTTTCTGAGAGACTCTACCCCGCCTTTATCCCTCCAGCGAGTAATGTACTTCACAACATTGCCCTCACAAAAATCCAACTCATTCGCCATTATGTATTCTATAGGCTGAATAGCTTTGTTCTTGTAGTGGTCGCCACCTACTTGATTTTCTAGTGCTTTCATTCGTAGTCCTCTTCTTCAAATATCTCAATTTCACAAGGCATCCCAATGTTACAGTGAGGGCAAATACCGTAAGCATTGCCATCATTGCCAATCCAATACTCAAGACCGTTACCACACTTACAGAAAGACTTAGCAGCAGTGACTCCAGTCGTGGGGAAATTAATAACATTACTCATTGGCCTACCTTAATTTTGACGCGGGAATCTTCTCCACTGTCTTTGTGATAAACCACAGCAGTCATTGAACGCTCTGCTCCATAACCAGAATCTGAGTGCCATTGATCGGTGGCGGTCAGGCTGCCCCAATGCTCGAAGTGCATAGACCCTACTTCACGCGCTGTATGATGGTGAATATGCCCCAGATGGCAGTATCTATTCTTGGACTGGCTCCACTCATTATCCAGATTCTTAATCACTGCCTGTAGTATCTGCTCATGCTTAATCCTATCGCCATGATGGAATACAAACAGATTGTTGTGCCACTGATAGTGTATAAACTTAGAGTAGTTAGGGACTACGTTCACTCGCGGCTCTTGATCGTACAGAAGCTCTAGACAGCTAGACAGGTGGCAGGCCATGTCGTGATCGTGATTGCCTCTGACATTGATTACAACAACCTGCTTGTGGGTCTCCAGCATCTTGCTGATAAGCACTTTAAATAGCCTGCCAGCGAGCTTAAATGTTCTTGATATGCGACTATCGACATCAACAGGGGTGCCTTTAGTAGTCGT
>Ga0208660_1000535_pt1 | contig 15064 bp, 11 predicted proteins | sample DEB08_DNA_13_FD_184527 | JGI IMG/M metagenome (GOLD analysis project Ga0208660, IMG submission 184527) | Aqueous microbial communities from the Delaware River and Bay under freshwater to marine salinity gradient to study organic matter... | ecosystem: Environmental > Aquatic > Marine > Coastal ... | reverse complement strand
AATGATCGGGAGCGTATACGGATCCCATTCAAACAGTTTGTCGCCGCGCATGATTGTAGCGCCCTCTTTGACGAACACCTTAGAGCCATAGCCAACCTTGTGGTTCGCACGCTCTTCGCCGTCTTCACCAAGGATCGCCAGAACCATGTTACGGCCCATGACAACGTTTTCACCGGCTGCATTTTCCAACAACTGTGCGTTGCGGAATTCGACTTTACCGGGCTGCGAAGCTTCTTGGAACGACTGCTGGCCACCTTGTGCAACGCCGCCAATGTGGAATGTCCGCATTGTCAGCTGTGTACCAGGTTCACCAATGGACTGCGCCGCGATGATGCCGACGGCTTCACCAAGGTTAACGCGTGTACCACGTGCAAGGTCACGACCGTAGCACATTGCACAAACGCCATCTTCGGCTTCACAAGTCAGCGGGCTGCGGATGCGCATCTTAGCAACACCAGCAACGTCGATCATGTCTGCTTTACGCTCGTCGATCAGCTCGCCTGCTTCAACGATAACTTCGTCTGTACCCGGCTTGAGGACATCATCTGCAGAAACACGGCCAAGGACGCGTTCAGCAAGTGACGACACAACTTCGCCGTCGTTTACGGCAGCTTCGGCGGTGATCGCACGCTCAGTTCCGCAATCGACTTCACGGACGATACAGTCTTGCGCGACGTCCACCAGACGACGTGTCAGGTAACCAGAGTTCGCAGTCTTCAACGCCGTATCCGACAGACCCTTACGGGCACCGTGGGTCGAGTTGAAGTACTCAAGAACGGTCAGACCTTCCTTAAAGTTAGAGATGATCGGCGTTTCAATGATTTCGCCGTTCGGCTTAGCCATCAAACCACGCATACCGCCCAGCTGTTTCATCTGCGTAACCGAACCACGCGCACCGGAGTGAGCCATCATGTAAACCGAGTTCGGTTCACCTTCGGCACCATCTTCCAAAAGCGGAGTGGTCGAAATTGTGGTCATCATCGCGTCGGTGACTTTGTCGTTGGCCTTTGACCAAGCATCGACAACTTTGTTGTACTTTTCACCCTGCGTAATCAGGCCGTCCATGTACTGCTGTTCAAAGTCCTTCACCAAGTCGCGTGTTTCACCGACCAGCGCCCATTTCGTGTCAGGAACAACCATGTCGTCCTTACCAAACGAGATGCCAGCCTTGAATGCTTCGCGGAAGCCCATGGTCATGATCTGGTCACAGAAGATGACAGACTCTTTTTGACCACAGTAACGGTAGACCGTGTCGATGACCTGCTGCACTTCTTTCTTGCGCAGCAAACGGTTGACCAAAGCAAATGGTGCTTTGGCGTTCAACGGCAGCAACTCACCCAGACGCAAACGGCCAGGCGTGGTTTCAAACAGAACCCGTACTTCGTTACCTTCTTCATCAATTTGCGTCATCCGCGCATTGATTTTGGCGTGCAAGTGAACTTCACCAGCATTCAGCGCATGCTCGACCTCTTCGATGTCAGCGAATGACATGCCCTCGCCCTTCATGCCATGACGCATGATGGTCGTGTAGTAGAGACCCAAGATCATATCCTGCGATGGCACGATGATTGGCGCACCGTTTGCAGGCGACAGAACGTTGTTCGTGGACATCATCAAAACGCGTGCTTCAAGCTGTGCTTCAAGCGATAGCGGCACGTGAACAGCCATCTGGTCACCGTCAAAGTCGGCGTTAAACGCAGAACAGACAAGCGGGTGAAGCTGGATGGCTTTGCCTTCGATCAGAACAGGTTCGAATGCCTGAATGCCAAGACGGTGCAGCGTTGGCGCACGGTTCAGCATGACAGGGTGTTCGCGGATCACCTCGTCCAAGATATCCCACACTTCGGGACGCTCTGTTTCGACCAGCTTCTTGGCTTGCTTCACTGTGGAAGACAGGCCCTTGGCTTCAAGGCGCGAATAGATGAACGGCTTGAACAGTTCGAGCGCCATCTTCTTGGGCAGACCACATTGGTGCAGCTTCAGCTCTGGACCGGTCACAATGACAGAACGGCCAGAGAAGTCGACGCGTTTCCCCAGAAGGTTCTGACGGAAGCGGCCTTGCTTACCCTTCAGCATGTCGGAAAGCGACTTGAGCGGGCGCTTGTTGGCACCCGTGATGACACGACCGCGGCGGCCGTTGTCGAACAGCGCATCAACAGATTCCTGCAACATCCGCTTTTCGTTGCGGACGATGATGTCAGGCGCGCGCAATTCGATCAGACGCTTCAAACGGTTGTTGCGGTTGATCACACGACGATACAGATCGTTCAGGTCGGACGTCGCGAAACGGCCGCCATCAAGTGGGACCAGCGGGCGCAGCTCTGGTGGAATCACGGGGATCACTGTCAGAACCATCCACTCTGGACGGTTACCGGATTCGAGGAAGCTTTCGACGATCTTCAAACGCTTGATGATCTTCTTTGGCTTCAATTCGCCTGTCGCCTCTTTGAGGTCGGCGCGCAGGGTTTCTGCCTCGGACTCCAGATCAATCTGGGCCAGCATTTCGCGGATCGCTTCGGCACCGATGTTGGCCTGGAACGCGTCCATGCCGTAAAGGTCTTGGGCGTCGTTGAATTCTTCTTCGGTCATCAACTGGCCATAGGTCAGGTCAGTCAGGCCGGGTTCGATCACAACGTAGTTTTCAAAGTACAAAATACGCTCGAGATCGCGCAGGGTCATGTCCAGCATCAGGCCGATGCGGGATGGCAGCGACTTGAGGAACCAGATGTGCGCAACGGGTGCGGCCAACTCGATGTGGCCCATCCGCTCGCGGCGGACCTTTTGCAGCGTGACTTCTACACCGCATTTTTCGCAGACAACGCCGCGATACTTCATGCGCTTATACTTGCCGCACAGGCATTCGTAGTCTTTGATCGGACCAAAGATACGCGCGCAGAACAGGCCGTCACGCTCTGGCTTGAACGTACGGTAGTTGATGGTTTCCGGCTTTTTGATCTCGCCGAAGGACCATGAAAGGATCCGTTCTGGTGAGGCCAGTGAGACCTTGATTTCGTCGAACGTTTTCGCCGGTGTGAGCGGGTTAAACGGGTTGTTTGTCAGTTCCTGGTTCATCTTCAATTCCTTGAATTGGGGTGCGTTAAGAGGTGGGGGGAGTAAGGCGAAGCGCCTTACTCCTCATCCTCCGCATCCAGGAGTTCCATGTTGAGGCCGAGGCCCCGGACTTCTTTCACAAGCACGTTGAACGACTCTGGCACGCCGGCCTCGAAGTTGTCCTCGCCTTTGACGATGCTTTCATAGACTTTCGTCCGGCCCGCAACGTCATCCGACTTTACAGTCAGCATCTCTTGCAGGGTGTAAGCCGCGCCGTAAGCTTCCAATGCCCAGACTTCCATTTCCCCGAAACGCTGGCCACCGAACTGGGCTTTACCGCCAAGTGGTTGCTGCGTGACAAGGCTGTAAGGCCCAGTGGAACGTGCGTGGATTTTGTCGTCAACGAGGTGGTGCAGTTTCAGCAGATACTTCACACCGACGGTCACTTTACGCGAGAACTGCTCGCCTGTGCGACCGTCGAACAGAACCGACTGACCAGAGGTGTCGAAACCAGCGCGTGTCAGCGCATCGTTCACGTCCGCCTCTTTCGCGCCATCAAAGACCGGTGTTGCGATTGGCACACCGTTGATGACGTTACCCGCCGCCTCGAGAAGATGACTTTCGTCCATGCCCGCAATGCCTTCTTCGTAGACATCATCGCCATAAGCAATTTTCATCGCCTCACGCACAGGTGTCAGATCGCCAGAGCGGCGGAATTCACCCAACGCTTCGTCGATCTTGATGCCTAGACCGCGTGCGGCCCAGCCCATGTGTGTCTCAAGGATCTGACCAACGTTCATACGTGACGGCACGCCAAGCGGGTTCAAACAGAAATCCACCGGTGTACCATCCGCAAGGAACGGCATGTCTTCCATAGGGACAACCTTGGAAATAACACCTTTGTTGCCGTGACGACCGGCCATCTTATCACCGGGCTGCAGCTTGCGCTTCACAGCCACAAAGACTTTGACCATCTTCATCACGCCTGGTGGCAAATCATCGCCACGGCGCACTTTTTCAACTTTATCCTCAAAGCGGGCGTCCATTGCGCGCTTCTGAATTTCGTACTGTTCGTTCAGGGCTTCGACGATTTTTGCATCATCTTCGTCTTCCATGGCAAGCTGCCACAGTTGACCACGGCTCAATTCCGAAATGCTTTCCTCGGTCACGATGGAACCAGCCTTAAAGCCTTTCGGCCCTTTGGCTGCTTTTTTGCCACCGATGATATCCCACAAACGCGCGTAGATGTTGCGATCAAGGATCGCCATCTCGTCGTCACGGTCACGGGCAAGGCGTTCAACTTCTTCACGCTCGATCTGCAGGGCACGTTCGTCTTTTTCCACGCCATGGCGGTTAAAGACGCGGACCTCTACCACGGTGCCAAAGTCACCGGGGGGCAGGCGCAAGGATGTGTCACGTACATCGGATGCCTTTTCACCAAAGATGGCGCGCAGCAGCTTTTCTTCTGGCGTCATCGGGCTTTCGCCTTTTGGTGTGATCTTGCCAACAAGGATATCTGCGGGGCCAACTTCGGCGCCGATGTACACGATACCAGCTTCGTCAAGGTTGCGCAGGGCTTCCTCTCCGACGTTTGGAATATCGCGTGTGATTTCCTCTGGCCCAAGCTTTGTGTCACGAGCGGCAACTTCGAATTCATCGATGTGGATCGATGTAAACACGTCATCGCGCACGATACGCTCTGAGATCAGGATGGAGTCTTCGTAGTTGTAACCATTCCACGGCATAAACGCGACGACCACGTTCTTGCCAAGGGCCAGTTCGCCGATGTCCGTGGATGGACCATCAGCAATAACTTCGCCCTTCAGAACCGTATCACCAACCTTCACCAGCGGACGCTGGTTGATGCAGGTGTTTTGGTTGGAACGCTGGAACTTGCGCATGCGGTAGATGTCGACGCCTGCGTCGCCCAAAGCCAGATCAGATGTAGCGCGAATAACGATACGCTCCGCATCGACTTGGTCGATGATACCGGCACGTTTCGCCATAATCGCCGCACCACTGTCGCGGGCGACAACTTCTTCGATGCCAGTACCAACAAGTGGTGCCTCGGCTTGTAGAAGTGGAACCGCCTGACGTTGCATGTTCGAACCCATCAGGGCCCGGTTCGCGTCATCATTTTCTAGGAACGGGATCAAGGACGCAGCAACCGAGACCAGCTGCTTTGGCGACACGTCGATCAGGTCCACATTTTCACGCGGGGACAATGTGTAATCGCCGTTCTTGCGTGTCGAAACCAGTTCGTTGTTGAACGAACCATCTGCACCCATGTTCGCGTTGGCCTGCGCCACAGTGTGACGCATTTCTTCTGTCGCGGACATGTACTGCACGTCGTCAGTGACCTTGCCGTCTACAACCTTGCGATAAGGTGTTTCGATAAAGCCGTATTTGTTGACGCGGGCAAATGTTGCAAGCGAGTTGATCAGACCAATGTTCGGGCCTTCCGGTGTCTCAATCGGGCACATGCGGCCGTAGTGGGTCGGGTGCACGTCGCGCACCTCAAAGCCTGCACGTTCGCGTGTCAGACCGCCGGGTCCAAGCGCTGAAAGGCGACGCTTGTGCGTGACCTCGGACAGCGGGTTGGTTTGGTCCATAAACTGCGACAGCTGCGAAGAGCCGAAGAATTCACGTACCGCAGCAGCAGCTGGCTTGGCGTTAATCAGGTCTTGCGGCATCACTGTGTCGATTTCGACAGAAGACATGCGCTCTTTGATTGCGCGCTCCATGCGGAGCAGACCAACGCGGTACTGGTTTTCCATCAATTCGCCAACGGAACGGACACGACGGTTACCAAGGTGGTCAATATCGTCGATGTCGCCCTTGCCGTCGCGCAATTCAACCAACGCTTTGATGCAAGATACGATGTCTTCCTTGCGCAAGGTGCGCATGGTGTCTTCGGCATCCAGATCAAGACGCATGTTCATTTTCACGCGACCAACAGCGGACAGGTCATAACGCTCGCTATCGAAGAACAATGTGTCGAACAACGCAGAGGCTGAATCGACTGTTGGTGGCTCGCCCGGACGCATCACACGGTAGATATCCATGAGCGCGGTTTCGCGGTTCATGTTTTTGTCTGCCGCCATCGTGTTGCGCATGTACGCGCCCACTGTGATGTTATCGATGTCCAGAACAGGGATTGTCTTGATACCAGCTGCGACCAATTCGGTCAGCGTTCCGCCGATGACTTCACCAGCTTTATCCAGCTCGACTGTCAACTCGTCGCCAGCTTCGACGTAAATCGCACCGGTTTCTTCGTTGATGATGTCCTCGGATACGAACTTGCCCAGGATATTCTCGTAAGGGACCAACAGATCAGTCACGTCGCCTGCGTCGATCAGTTTCTTAACTGAACGTGGCGTGACTTTTTCACCAGCTTTGGCGATCACTTCGCCAGTTTTGGCGTCGACCAGATCGAACAATGGACGTGTACCGCGCACGCGCTCCGGGAAGAACTTCGTGGTCCAGGCAGCGCCCTTTTTGTCGAGCTTGTACTCAACCGTGTTGTAGTAGGCATTCATGATGCCTTCCTGATCCATGCCCAGCGCATAAAGCAGCGTGGTCACAGGCAGTTTGCGGCGACGGTCAATCCGGCAGAATACAAGATCCTTGGCGTCGAATTCAAAGTCGAGCCAGCTACCGCGGTATGGGATGATGCGGCATGCAAACAGAAGCTTGCCGGACGAGTGGGTTTTACCTTTGTCGTGATCAAAGAACACGCCAGGCGAGCGGTGCATCTGGGAAACGATCACACGCTCGGTACCGTTGACGACAAAAGTGCCGTTCGGGGTCATCAAAGGCATGTCGCCCATGAACACGTCTTGTTCTTTGATGTCTTTGACAGACTTCGCGCCAGTATCTTCGTCTGTTTCAAACACGATCAAACGCAGCGTTACCTTCAAAGGCGCGCTGTAGGTCATGTCACGTTGCTGACATTCCTCAACATCGTACTTCGGCTTTTCCAGCTCATACTTGACGAACTCAAGCACGGCGGTTTCATTGAAGTCTTTGATCGGAAACACCGACTGGAAGACACCTTTGATGCCTTCGCCGTCAAGCGGTGTGTCGCTGTCGCCAGAGCGCAGGAACAGATCATAAGAAGATTTCTGAACCTCAATGAGGTTCGGCATTTCAAGTACTTCACGGATTTTGCCGTAGTACTTACGCAGGCGCTTCTGACCAAGGAAGGATTGAGCCATGTGCGATGTCACCTTTTGTTTGTCTCTCGAATTCCACACCGCCTGGGCCGCGATGCTTCACCCATTTGACCGGAGGTCCCAAGTCTATTCGTGGCTGCCGTCCCACCGGCACCCTCCCGACTTTGAGGAACCTATCCAAGAGGTCGGTCAACGCATTGGCCGACCTCTAAGACAGGTTTAGCTGGACCCACAAATTGCGGATCCAGCCTGATTTTTGGGGCGAATAGATATTCGCCGAAAGCGGGCTTAGGCCAGCTCGACCTCTGCGCCAGCTGCTTCCAGCTTGCCTTTGATCTCTTCGGCTTCGTCCTTGGACGCGCCTTCTTTGATTTTGCCGCCAGCTTCGACCAAGTCTTTGGCTTCTTTCAGGCCAAGACCAGTGATCGCGCGAACTTCCTTGATCACGTTGATCTTGGATGCGCCAGCGTTCTTGAGAACGACGTCAAATTCAGTCTTCTCTTCTGCAGCTTCAGCAGCAACAGCAGGACCGGCAGCAACAGCTGCGCCAGCAGCTGGCTCGATGCCATATTCGTCCTTGAGGATAGTTTTCAGTTCTTGTGCTTCGAGAAGGGTAAGACCAACAATCTCTTCAGCCATTTTTTTCAGATCAGCCATTTTATGCTTTCCGTTCGTTTTAAGTGTGTTCCAACGTGAGGGCGAACCCCCAAATCAATTCAGATGCTTTATGCAGCTTTCTCTTCAATCGTTGAGAGAATGCCAGCGATATTCGAAGCAGGCGCGCCAATGGCCCCGGCGATGTTGCTGCCTGGTGCACCGATGCAACCCACGATCGAAGCAATAAGCTCCTCACGGGACGGCATACCGGCAACAGCTTTCACACCAGCTGGATCCAATGCTGTATCGCCCATAGCACCGCCAAGAACGACAAGTTTGTCATTCCCTTTAGCGTATGTGTCGACCACCTTCGCCGCAGCGACGGGATCTTCAGAGTAAGCGATTACAGTCATGCCTTCGAGGTATTCCGCGATGCTTGCGCATGCTTTGCCCTCGAGGGCAATTTTAGCGAGCTTGTTCTTGGCAACGCGTACAAAACCGCCCGCTTCACGCATGTGCGCGCGCAGGTCCTGCATTTCAGCAACTGTCATGCCTTCGTAGTGGGCAACCACTACAACGCCAGAGCTTTCAAAGATCTGGCCGAGATCGTCGACCAGCTGTTCTTTTTGTGCTCTATCCACAGTTTCACTCCAAGTTTGGGGTTTCCCCCGGCTCAATTTTGTCAAACGACTAAGGTCGCCCAACATCTACAGTCCATCGTAAACGGGGCGTACCAGAGGTGACAGAGGCGAGCCTCAATTCTGGTTTTTCCCGCCTCAGGCAGGAATTAGCGGCCATAAGGCCAACCCACCGTCTCGGACGAATAAGTCCCGAACGAATCAAATCAGTCGGGACCAGTGGTCCAATTAGTCTGCCTTGCCCTGAAAGCCAAGCCCCAGCGGGGTAACTTCTTGATGAACCGCTCATGAAAATGGCAGGCCCCGTTCGGGACCTGCCATCAAGATCAATAATAATCTTTGTATTTATGCGTTGCCAGTTGCCGAAGCGACATCAATCGAAACGCCTGGGCCCATTGTAGAGCTGACGGCGATCTTCTTCATGTATGTGCCTTTGGCGCCAGTTGGACGCGCCTTGCTGACTGCGTCAACAAAAGCTTTCATGTTCTCTTCGATCTGCTGAGCCGTGAAAGAGGCTTTGCCGATACCCGCGTGAACAACGCCAGCTTTTTCCGCTTTGAACTGAACCTGGCCGCCCTTAGCAGCTTCAACAGCTGCTTTGATGTCCATGGTCACTGTACCAACACGTGGGTTTGGCATCAGGTTGCGTGGGCCCAAGACCTTACCAAGACGACCAACAACGGCCATCATGTCAGGAGTTGCAATGCAACGATCAAAATCGATTTTGCCGCCCTGAACGATTTCCATCAGGTCTTCTGCGCCGATGATGTCTGCGCCAGCTGCTTTTGCTTCTTCAGCTTTTTCACCGCGTGCGAAAACAGCAACGCGAACAGTTTTACCGGTGCCGTGTGGCAGGTTAACTGTGCCGCGAACCATCTGGTCTGCGTGACGTGGGTCAACGCCCAGTGTCATTGCGATCTCGATGGATTCGTCAAACTTTGCCTTAGCATTGTCTTTGACCATGGATGCAGCTTCGCCAACGGATACGTTGTGCTTGCCGTCGAATGCCGCGCGTGCGGCTGTTGTACGCTTACCGAACTTTGCCATTACTTCACCTCGATGCCCATAGAGCGAGCAGAGCCCGCGATGATCAACATTGCGCCTTCGATGGACGTCGCGTTGAGGTCCTTCATCTTGGCTTCAGCAATCTCACGAACCTGCTTGCCAGTGATCGAACCAGCAACAGCCTTACCAGGTGTTGCACTGCCGGACTTCAGCTTGGCGGCTTGCTTGATGTAATGCGACGCAGGTGGCGTCTTGATTTCCATCGAGAAAGATTTGTCAGCGTAATAGGTGATCACGGTCGGGCAAGGTGCGCCGTTTTCCATGTCAGCAGTCTTTGCGTTGAACGCTTTACAGAATTCCATGATGTTGATGCCGCGCTGACCCAGCGCTGGACCGACAGGTGGGGAAGGGTTTGCTTTGCCTGCAGGAACCTGCAGCTTGAGCGTTCCCATTACTTTCTTGGCCATGAGGCCTCTCCTTTTTTCAGCGATGGGCCTAAACCCATCCTACAATGCCCAAATAGGGCGGTTATGCCGTGGTTCGGGCGACAAGCCCTCCCACGTCTGAACGCGCAAATTACTGTTTAGTAACCTGCGTGAATTCCAATTCGACCGGTGTTTCGCGACCAAAGATAGAAACCGTAACCTTAAGGCGCTGGTTCTCTTCATCGACTTCTTCAACCATACCACCGAAGTCCTCGAATGGGCCGTCGCTGACCTTAACCCGCTCACCGATCTCGAAGTGAATAAGCGTGCGCGGCGAATCTTCGCCTTCTTGCACGCGGCCCAGAATGGCCTGCACTTCGGCATCACGCATTGGCATCGGGCGACCTTGCGGGCCCAAGAAACCTGTGACGCGGTTGATCGAGTTAATCAGGTGATAGCCTTCGTCCGACATTTCCATACGCACGAGCACGTAACCCGGCATAAAACGACGCTCGGCTGTGACCTTTTTGTTGCGACGTACTTCGATCACTTCTTCGGTCGGAACCAGCACCTCATCGATTTGATCGGCGAGTCCCTTTTCTTCTGCCTTGGTGCGGATCGCTTCCGCGATCTTCTTCTCGAAATTCGAGAGAACACTTACCGAATACCAGCGTTTGGCCATCTGTCAGAGCACCTTGTCGTCACCAGCCCACATGGGGCGAAATTTCATTTGTTCTGACGGGCAACCGCCAGTCCCGAAAATAAAATCGGCGTGCCGCTCGATTCGCCGCACGCCATTCTCGGAAGGTTGCAGGCTATTACCGCCGCTGTGGCAGGTTTTCAAGAGGGCCTGCAGAAAATCGAAAGACGTTAGCCGCCAAAATACGACAGAACACCTGTCAGACCCGTCCGGATCAGGAAATCAACCAGCGAAAAGAAAATCGCCGTCAGCACCGCCATGATGAAAACCATCACAGTGGTCATCAGCACTTCGCGCCGTGTGGGCCATACGACCTTGGATACTTCGGAGCGTACTTCTTGGATGAACTTAACTGGATTGGCGATGGCCATGGGGACGTCCTTTATCGAAACATGATGGCACATACGGCCTCTGATTGGTGAATTCAAGCCCGCAGCGCATGCTGTCGCATCAAGTCCGCGTCACCCGGCGACAGGTTGCAATAGGGTCACGCCGTCCATCGCAGCGATGTTACCAATTTGTGTGGCGTAAGCGGCATCACCAACAGCATGTTCGGTGGCAGTGTAGCCGTCAAACGCTGCATATCCACCCTCAACCGGCAGTGCCCCACGCGCTTCATAGCCAAGCCCCGTAGCGTCCTGACCCTCGGCCTGCGCCAAAACTTGGGCAACAGCCGCCTGTGACAAACCGGTATGGACGTTGCGTGGCACCCATGGAACCAACGGCGCCTGCGTGGCCCCAACCAAGTCTGCAACAATAACCGGAAATAGTTGTGCGTAATCTTCATAGCACCAGACAACGACTTTCCCTACGCCGTCGGCAGCACGCAGTTGACCAACCAGATCGGACCAATCGATACTACTAAGCGGATTATTTGCCTTGTAGACCGCAAGTGGGCGAACAAGCCCGCTGAATAGCATCTGACAATAAGCAGAATTAAGATATGCTGACGGGCGGCGGATACTCACATAAATATCGATATCCTGACCGATTGCCTGCGCCAATGACTGCACACGTACACCTGCCAAAGGATAGCGGTCTGCCAAGAGCAACCCGCGCGGATCATTCAAAGGGCCGATAAAGTTCTCCTCACTGAACACCAGCCGGTCAGAATTTTTTCGCATAATCGCGAGCTGATCTTTGGGGCTGCGCCGCGCGATCTTTGGATTCGAAGGTGGACGCAAACCAAACAGACCTTGAATGGAGTGACGACGCTGGCGAAAATACTGCGGGCCGTAATAGCGCACGCCCTGTTCCGCCAAACCCTCTGACGCCTTTTTCAGACACCGCTGCAAATGCGATGTTGCGGTCTTATGCGCACCAATATGAAAAGCAATTGTCGCGGGCTGGTCTGTCATTGGATTTGTTTGATCCTCCGGCGACACGTGCCTACGATCTGGTCTGGCAGGGGCATAGAGACTCGAACTCTAGACCTACGGTTTTGGAGACCGTCGCTCTACCAACTGAGCTATACCCCTATGACCAGATATCGGATTAGTCCGAAACCAAAGCGGGATCAAGTGCGAACATGACGCGCACTTGTGTTCAGGGCAAGAAATGCGACAACAAGCAGACCAAGACCAACCATGGGCCCTTTGAAACGATGTCTTTGCGCAAAAGAATAGAAAAGTCAGAAACTGTGGCCGCAACACTGGCGGGCATTGCGGGGCGCTATTTGTCGATTTGCACAAAGACGACCAAATGGCACTATGAGGGCATGGATGAATTGAAAACGGCTCTCGCCGACGGCCCTGTCCTGGTCCTGACATGGCACAGCCGGTCGATCATGGGATCGATGCATTGGCCAAAGAACGTAGCCCCTCTTTCTACACTTTACGACAAGTCGCCCATTGGCCGCGTGTCAGGTGCAGTGCAGCGCCGCGCCGGATTGCAACCAATCGAGATGTCGAGCAAGCAGTCAAACCTTGCCGCATCCCGCACGATATTAAAGCGGGTCAAAGAAGGCGTCAGCATCGCGATGACGGGCGATGGCCCTCTTGGTCCTGCAAGGGAACTAAAGGATGCACCGCTAGAATGGGCGCGCGTGACAGGCATGCCGATTTATTGCTACGCTTTTGCGACAACCAAAGGCCGCCGCATCAAGAGCTGGGATCAGATGCTGGTACCGAAAACCTTTGGCAAAGGCAGCTGCATCTTCCGTAAGTTCGAACAAGATGTACCGCGCAAGCTGAACGTCGATGCACGCGAAACGCTGCGTCACGATGTGCAAACATGGATGAACGAAGTCACAGCTGACGCTGATCGTGCCCTTGGGTTAGAACCGGGACCTTAGGGCCGCACGACGCGGCGAAAACCCAACAGCGCAGCCGCAGCCCCCAACGACATCACAGCACCGGCAATAATCGCAGTACCTGCATCACCGGTGCTTTGTGCAAAGCCGCCGCCTACCCGCGGGCCCACCATCATCAGCGCGTAGTAGATAGAGAAAAACACACCCATCCCCAACGCGCGTGATTTCGGCGAAAGCACCTCTGCAGGAAGGGTCATGACAGGTCCTGCGCCTAAGGCAAAGAAAACGCCAAGGATACAAAACAGGACGAACGCGCTGGACGGATAAATGACCGCAATCGGCATGAGTGCAGCAAAACTCAGCAAACTCAGCAAAATAATTGCGTCTTTGCGGCCCGTGCGATCGGCAATGATACCGCCCACCGGCAAAGCAATCGAAAAAATAATCATGAATAGGCTCGTCAATGAGCCCGCGCTGGTGAGCGTATAGCCAACCTGTACTAAAAACGTAGGGCCGAAGCTGAATACCATCGCAAGAGCCGCATTATAGAGCGCCCAGACGAATCCCGCACATACCAAAGCAGTGGCAGGAAAAGCAGCTTTTTGGATTGTCGTAGGTGCCTCTGTGGCGCCGTCGGGTGCGCGGTAGACCAGCGCAAAAACCGCAAGAATAGCGCCGGTTAAGACCACAATCGTCCACCAAACGGATACGATACCACCCGCCGCCGCGATCGGAGGCATGACAAGCAAAGCCAGCGCGATCCCGACTGGCCAGGAATTAACCATGATTGCCATAGCGGTGGACAGCTCTTTTTCGGCGAACCAATCAACAAGCATTTTGGTAAGGACAACGTTCAGGATCACGCCTCCTGCACCCACAACAAGGCGGGCGGCGGCAAAGACATTCCAGCTTTCCGTTATAGCGATAACCGCACCGCCAAAAAGCATCAAAGCCATGCCTAATGCGACGATCCGCTTGTCACCGAACCGCGCAGCAATTGCACCGCCCGGAAGCGCGAAAATGATGCCCGGTGCAAAGTACAGGCCAATTAGAAAGCCAATATCAGCAAGACCCACCCCGAAATCCTCGATCAAGAGCGGCGAAAGCGCCGCGACAGACTGAAACTGGAACGCCATTGTCAGGCGGGCAAGAAACAGAACAGCAAGGATGATCCAGCGATTTGAAGTCATCCACGAACCATTACGACCAATCAAGGTTCATGCAATCTTAATTTAACGTCGCAACTTAGTTTTGCGCCAGCAAAACGGGCAGATCACGACCCACTATCGCAGCTTCGTTTTCCAGTATGCGCGCGATGTCCCAATCCCACCAAGCAGCCTTGTTCAGCGCCGCGATCGTCTCCGCGTCAAACCGCATGCGCTGCACGGTGGCGCGATTGCCAGCAACAATCGCATAATCAGGGACATCACCGCTAACGACAGCACCCGCACCAATAATGACCCCATTCCCAATATGAGCCCCAGCCATCACCCGCGCGCCTGCCCCGATCCAGACGTCGTGACCGATGCGGATATCGCGCCCAGGCCGGAGCGTCTTGGGATATTCCATGAAACGCGCGGGATCATGGATCGCAAAGGGAAACGTCGAAAACCCTTCGCGCGCGTGATTGGCGCCATCAGTTATGAACCGGACACCATCCGCAATCTGACCGAACTTACCGATAATAATGCGATCTTGCGACATCGGAAAAAGGTAAGGTGCCAGCCGACCCGCCCAATCGTTTGGATCTGCAGGAGGATCAAAATCGCTCGCGTACGTATACTCGCCGATCTCCCAATTCGGATGGTCAATTGCTGCGCGTAAAAAGACATTGCCTTTGTGAAGAGTGCCATCCGGAAAGGTAACCGGATAAAGCGTGTCTGGCTTGGGAAAGGGCATGATTTCTCCTTTTGGTTTAAACGGAGCGTAACGGTTGAAAGAGATAGGTGACATAGTTGATCGTTAACGCAAAAGGCCGCCTCTTTCGAAGCGGCCTTTTGTTATTCATAACACCTGAGTGGGTTCTCGGTGATTGCTACGCATTCACCTGCCACCCACCTCAAAGATTGTTATTCAACAATCTTTGATACAACGCCAGCGCCGACAGTGCGGCCGCCTTCGCGGATCGCAAAGCGCAGGCCGTCTTCCATCGCAATCGGTGCGATCAGCTCAACGTTGAACTTCAGGTTGTCGCCCGGCATCACCATCTCGGTGCCCTCGGG
>Ga0208660_1000532_pt1 | contig 15147 bp, 29 predicted proteins | sample DEB08_DNA_13_FD_184527 | JGI IMG/M metagenome (GOLD analysis project Ga0208660, IMG submission 184527) | Aqueous microbial communities from the Delaware River and Bay under freshwater to marine salinity gradient to study organic matter... | ecosystem: Environmental > Aquatic > Marine > Coastal ... | reverse complement strand
GCTTCAAGACTTTCTTGAGGAAAGGATCTGAACATAGCTGGAACTGATCGAACTCGAATGCTTCATCGAATTCGTTATGGAAATTGGTCTTGCTTTTCTTCGTTTCTACTAATGCAACTTTAGGCATATAATTTTCTCTTTAAGGTTTTTACTGCTTGCTCTTTTAGTGCCCCAGGATCAGTGTCCTTGAGACAGATATTTCTATGTGCTAGTTCTACATTTTCGCACATAGTTTGTACATACTTAGAGGCTTCCTGGCCTGCGTCATCTCCGTCAAAGAATATGTCTATAGAGTCTACACCCTGGATAGATAACATTCTTAACTTGTCTTCATTGATGTTCTTTGTACCAAACGTACATACTGCGTTAGTCAGCCCTTTATCGTGCAAGTTAATCATGTCGAAGATACCTTCTACTAGAATAACGGCTCCCTGTATTGGTTTTACTACTGGGAATAAAGGCATCTTAGCACCCGCAGGCGAGATCATATACTTAGGTGTACCACCTGTTGTATGACGACCATTGAACGCTGTAATGCGACCAGATATGTCTCGTACCGGAAATACAATGCGTCCGACGTAATCTGGGTCATGATGTATAAATGCTTCAAACCTTTTATAAGTCTCAGGCTTGATGTCACGCCAGTTGCCTGTATATGGCATAACATTTTTGGGAAAAGACAAACCAATACTTTCTGACCTCTTCTCTGTAATTTTACGTTTTAGTAGTTCTCGTCGTAATTGTAATTGGTTTGCCTTTTCCCCAAAATGCGTAAAAAGATTGCCTTTGTACTCGCATGAAAAGCACTGGAATATGCCAGTCAACTGATCAATACGCATACTAGGATTTCTATCTGCGTGTTCAGGGTTTAGACAGGAAACTAAGTAGTCCCCGCCTTTCGGTATAAAATATATATCTCTACGTTGTAATAATTCTTCTACTGTCATACTAAGTTAGCCCAGTCAGTTTCTTTGCGCATCATTGTTACTGTATCTGGATACTCTTCTAAGATCTGCTTGCAGATACCGCCGTTGTTCATCTTTAGTCCGTAAGACTTCTTATGGCATACATACTGACTGCCTGAGAACCCGTGGAAAGTCCAATACAGCTCACTCTCCTCAACCTTCACAATACCACTATTAAGTTTCCAACTGCTACCACTAAGATAACTGCCTGACCAACCGCCTAGTAATTTGTATAGGTGTGCATCGCCGTCTGTTGCTACTTGCAGCACAACCCAGTTGTCTGGATAATTCTTACTCATCGTCCGATGTCCTTGATGTTGTCTTTACTGATTACTTGGTACGCACCCTTGTTATATGCAGGTGCAATAGTATATTTGGAGTCTAGTGTATGGCGAATACCTGCAGAAGTATCATGAGAGCCGTCATCTGATGACTTGTACTCTGTAGTGTCTCTGCGGTAGGTATCGGTGGCTTCGAGTGCTTCGAACTTTGGCATATATGCCTTACGCTTCTTAGGTAAGGGCTTGCGTCGTCTACCTGAGGTAGTATGTCGTAAACTGCCGAATGTGTGTGCCATTTGCTTTCTCCCCATTTATTAAACATAATTATACGCAATATGAGGAGAAAAGTCAAGAACTATTTTAGAGATCGTGAACGTCTTCACCGGTCTTATGGGAAGAATCGTCTTTCTCTTTAGGTGTCAGAGCAGACTCTGGGCCGATTTTTAACGACTCCCAGTCTACTTCCGAAGTGAAAGATCGCATAGCGGCTGAACGCATCTTGACACAATTGAAGGTCATACAACCATCTTCATGATCCCAGGTCTCTAGTGTATATGCAGCATCAGCCGCATCTAGAATACCTTTTGCAAAACGAGCTTCACCGCTAGCGTCTGTTTGGTAAGGAGTAAATACTGTACATTCATACTCTTGTGCCATTGATTTCAATGCTTTACTAACCTCGATTTGCTCTGTCCAGTCATACTGTCCACCGCGTGAGGGTAAGCTTGAACGCTTTACTTGATTTATATAATCAACAATAACTACTCCGATATTCATCGCCTTTGCCTTTTTATCAAGCTCTGCTCGAATCTTGGATAAGGTGAGAGATGGATCATAAACTACGTTCAACTGTTGAGTCGGGAGGATCTCGCAGGTTGTCTTTAGCTCCTGATGGAACTTCTCAAAGTCTCTATGTTCTTTATATTCTTTCAAGCGTTCTTGCCCATTCACGAAGCGGTTAGCCCACCACCCTGCAACTTTCTCCCACTCACCAACACTAAGATTCTTAGTACGGAGACGTGAAAAAGGTACTTCAGTGGCAATGGCACAGCATCGCTGTAAGATAGAACGACTATCCATCTCAATAGTGAAATAGATAGCCGACTTTCCAGATTCAACTACATTGTTGGCAATGTTCGCACAGATAACCGACTTGCCCGCACCTCGTTTACCACCTACCATAACCAAATCTCTAGGTGAGAATTGAATATCAAGGTCGTACTCTTCGTTGAGGCCAAGTGGTATGTATCTCTCTAAATCTTCCTCAGGCTCGAACAGTTCAATACGTTGCATACTTTCCTGTGGCTCCTCCAGATCAACTTTGTCTTCGATGTCGAGGACAATTTGATGAAGGTGATCAACCGATTCCTGGGCATCTTCAAAAGCTACCGAGTTTTCGACATAATCTTCGAGTGAGGTTAGGATCTCTTTCTGAGTATACTCGTTCTTCAAATACTGAAGAAGCATATACGGCTCTGCATCAACCTTAACGGCTTCTACAGCGTACAACTTCTCACGAGTGTTTGAATCACGAATCTCAAGTTTAAGATCCTCAATCGAGGGCATTGTATGAAATTTCTCAGAGTGCTTATCAATAATTGAATGCAAACTGTGATACTCGCTAGGCAGATAACGCTTATGCACCTGTGTCCACGTCTCAAAGTCGCGTAACTCAAGTGTGCGTTTAATTAAAGCACTAGCAATATTCAATGAAATTCTCCCGATTCATATTAGTGTGGCAGACCCCGTAGAGCCTGCCTTTTGTTCTAAGCTAAGATTAAGCTGATGCTTTTTCTTTCTTAGATGCGCCGTCATAGTCAGCAGCAACGAGGCCACGACGAGTCAGCATAGTCTTAACACCACGGGCAGTTTTACCAATCGCTTCAGCGATAGCTTCAACAGTCTGAGTGCTAAGATCACCCAAGGAAGCCAAAGGATCTTCTTTAGAAGCGCCTTTAGTAACTTCTTGCTTAGGAATCGCGCCAATCTCACCAGAACGTAACAGGCTCAGAGCCTTACCACGTACAGAGTTGATTGAACGACCCATAACATCAGCAATCGCTTCTACGAAAGCGCCATCATTGACCATCTGGACAAAGGTGACTTCTTCTTCAGGACTGTAAGTACGAACAGCTTCTACCTTAGGGGCAGGCTTAACGTGACTGGTCAGTTCCATAGAAAGGATCTTGCCTTGGATTGACTTAGGAGAGAATACGCCATCTTCAAAATGACCTGCAATCTCTGCATAAGTGTAAGCACCACTGTTATCAGTAACAAATGCTGCTAGGGTAGCTTCTTGAGCATCGGTAAAAGACTTACCACCTGCTGCTGAGGCTAGTTCTACGTCGAAGCCCATCTTACGCAGCTTGCTGCTGATAGATCGAGTAGAGGTTTCAAGGTCTACAGCTGCTTCTGCAACAGTAGCTTGAGATACGGGGCTTTCGCCACCGACGAATTCTGTTAGTTGAGCAGTACGCTCGTCAGTCCACTTAGGTAAAGTTGACATAATTTTATTCTCCAATTAGATTTTTAAGGTTAGTTACAATTTGTACGCCAGCATCTCTGGCTTTCTTCGTTTTTGCGGATTCGATACCGCTTTCGTTCACCAGGATTGTGACATCCTTCGTCAAACTGGTCTTCACCTCATAGCCTAGATCAACTAGGATCTGCTGTGCGACTGCTTTCGATTTGTAACTGGTAAGTTTACCACTAATACAAACTACTCCCATGTCGGCTGAGGGTGTGACTGTTTCAATAAACTTGAAACTAAATGGTAGAAGACTTACTTCATAGAAGTCATCTTCCATCCAGTTACAGAGGTTAATAGCCGTTTTCTCTCCTAGACCAGCCTTACGGCACGTTTCGTAGTCTATTTCTTCAATGTCATTGCAGACTTTGGAAAGCTTTTCCGTTGCAGTCTTGCCTACGAGAGGGATGCTGAATGCAGGTAATAGTACATTCAACGGGGCATTTTGAGATCGCTCCAACTCATCTACTAGCTTTACTGCAAGACGAGCTGAGCCTAAAGCCTGTTCAACTTCTTCAAGTGTAAGTGCATAGAGTTCCTCTAGGGTTACTATGTCCAGTTTCTTGATAGATGCTGGTCCGAGACCTTTAATCTTCAGTGTCTTAGCAAAGTGTTCGATAAGTTTGAGAGCTTTCTCCCCGCATAACGGGTTTTTACAATACAGAAGGTGATTGACCTCATTAAGAAGCGAACTACACGATGGGCAGTTTGTGGGAGCTTCGATTTTGGTCATGGTCTTTCCTCTGAAATTGAATATGTATTATACGGACTTTTAAGATCATTGTCAACAATTATTTTTTGTAAGGTCAAGAAGTCTCGACCCTACCAACGATGCGAGGAATAATTTCCCCAGATCGTATAACTTCTACTTGACAACCGATTTCAAGGTTGAGTTCCCGTATATACTGGATGTTATGCAGTGTGGCTCTTGATACTGTAGCTTCGCCTATCACAACAGGATCTAAGATCGCCACTGGACTTACTACGCCACTTTTACCAAGCTGCCACACCACATCACGTAAGGTAGTTACAACACCCGCTTTTACTTCTTTCAAAGCAAAAGCACCTCGTGGATGTTTAGCTGTGTACCCCATGTCTTCGAAGTCACGAGTATCTCTGAGGCGATATACATCACCATCAGTGGGATAATCAGTAACATCAAAGTTCGTAACTACATTCAAGCCCATAGCACGAACGATGCCCAGCTCATTTGTCCACGTAGGAACGGAATGAGGGAAAGCATCATAAGCTACAAAGACCAACGGACGGCTTTTGAACTCTTCTAATCCCTGAGGATTGTTCTTGAGTCCAAGAGACCCCGCAGCGAAGTTACGAGCATTAGGAATACTACTAGGAGCGACGACTTCACCAGTGATCTGAACCACACCGTTGTAGAGATCCTTGAATCTACCACTACGACGTAATTTAGCAGGCACTAGCTCTTTCATCTTATCGGTAATATCTCTACCTTGTATACCGTCACCACGAGTTAAAGCTAACTCTAGGATTCCGTCTACATATAGTATAGATACTGCAGCCCCATCTAGTTTAGGAGTGCATATACACTCATCAATATCGAGAGGAGCATCTTCGAGGTCAAAACACTTCTGCAGTGAGTACATTTGATACGTATGCGAAATCGCATCAGTAACAGTGTAGCCCACTGAGCTGTAGTTATGTTTACCTGCCAACAGATCAAACTCTGCATCAGAAAGTAACGGAGTACCTTCGTAGTAAAGTTTACTTGCTCGATCTAAAAATTCACGCATACTATTCTCCTAAATTTGAAAAGATATTATACCCGATTTAACCAAGCTTGTCAACAACTATTTGTAGATATCGTCAATTAAATCCATAAAATTGTCTTCTATCAATGACTTAGATTCTGCGAGTGACAGTATCTCTGTTAGCCCTGCAAAAAGCTCACGAGAGTTACTAAGGTCGAGTGGCATGGCTACACCTTCTGGCGTAGGCTTCCACTCTTCATCAAAATCTAAGTAATACTTACGAAGGTGCATATATTCTATGCCTCTAAAAGTATTTATAGTCAGTCTAATCTGAACCTCTTTTACTGTATCATAATGTATTACACGCGAATAGGCTTCTGGAGCCTGGTGTAAGTCCATTACCGTCTACCTTCATTCTTGAGGATAGATGACAACGGCACAACGCTAGATACAGCGGAGGGGCGAAGTAAGCGATAAGAGTCTGTGTCCCAACAAAAGAAGAGGAGGGTATCCTCAGTTTCTTTAGCTCGATTTTTCTTACCCTGAATATACGGAGTAGAAAAGTCTAGGGTACAGACATTATATTTTAACTTCCTGGAATGCTCACTACGATACGTAATGATGGCATCACCATAGTCTTGCACTAAACGTGCTAGTTCTTGCTTTTTCACTAGAGTTTCCTTTTGTAGTAGTTAGCAATCATCACTGCCACTTACATACTTAAAGGTGATTTCTAGGAGGTGCAAAAAAGCCCCGCTAGGCGAACCTAGCGAGGTTGTTTACTATTAGTCTTCGTTAGAAACGAGGAGGGTAGTAAAATACTGAGCTGCTTTGCCAGTCAACTTAGAAACGATTTCTTCGTCAACAGTCTTGCCTGCATCAGTAATAGCTGCGATGAGTGCTTCTTGAGCAGCAGCTTTGGAGACACGAGTGCCGCCAGTAGTACCGCCAGTAGAAGCAGCTTTTGCTGCGGGGGTCTTTTTCACGTAGACTCCTGCTTTTGTTAAGATCATTCGAACACCGTTAGGTGATTGGTCTAGCTCATCAGCAATATCTTTTACGATCTCCATAGAGTTCTCTGGAGTTGGTTCTGCTGCTTCGTATAGGGTTACTGCTTCTGCTTTAAGCTCGTCTGTCCAAGCCATGTTTTTCTTCCTTTTGTTAGGGTTTTTGTTTCCTGGGCAGTTGCCCAAGGTGTTAAGCTGTTGAGTATAAAATCGTTCTCCGATGGTATTCTCCTAAATTTGAAAAGATATTATACGCAATTTTAAGGAGGCCGTCAAGAAGTATTTTTTTATACCTCTACCTCATACTTATTTGATTTAGATAAATTCTCCTCTGCGGGTAAATACTGTAAATTACTAAGTACATGAAACCCAGAGACTTTCTCCCCTTGTAGCGGAATAATATGGTCTACATGATACCCTTCGGGGCAGTTCTTGTAAAACTCTTTTATTTTTTTAGTCTCTGACCAAGCAGGAGTTCTTTCTAGTTTGGCTGCTCTTCTTTTAGCTGTCGCAGCTCTTGATACCTCTGGAGTGTCTCTATGATACTTTTTACTGTTTTCTAATAGATATTCTTTGTTCTTTTTGTAATAGGCTTTTTGACACTCTTTGCACTTTGGCTGTCTATTACTAGTTTGTTGTTTGTCTAGGCTAAATTTATCGTAGGGTAGAATATGCTTGCATGTTATACATTCTTTATACTCAAAGAAATACAGTATTTTATTTTTATATGTTGTAGTATCTGTAGGAAGCTCTGGAAAGTCTCTCTTTACTATTGTTCCCACCATGTAAGGAGTTATTCCAAAATGTTCGGCTATTTTTTTCTGCGTCTTTAATGTAATAAAAGAGCATATAAAATCAGAGGCAGGTATTTCACTGCCCCTGATTTTAATAGCACAATTGCGCCAGCAAAAGTTTTTTATTTTTTCTTCCAAATCCATGTAACAATTATGTCAAAATTTAACATAAATGTCAAGAACTATTTTTTACAACCTCTCCAAATTTACGCCGTACTTTTTCAAATGCTCTAGCTTTCCAAGTTCAGTAGCTGCTGCATATGCAGCGAAGCCACCTGAGGTTACGCTTGAGAAGAAAGTGTCTTCACTATCTACCTTTTGGATTACATATATCTGATAGCATGGAGAAGCATACTTACTCTCATAGTCTACTACTGCTAATCCCTGCTTACTCTCTTGGTACTCAGTAGTCATTCGTTTGCCAATCTTTACGGCACTGTGATAGTTTGCAGACCAGGCAATCTCACCTTCCTCGAAATCCTCAGACACACACTCGTCTGGAAAGTACGCGGAGGTTAATCTTTCTTCTTTGCTTGCTGGTCGTTGCGGGACTCCAACTCCCTCAAGAATATTTCGTACGAACCCGACGGAACGAAAAAGACGTTTGGAAATGTCTGTAATATTCTCTCCAGAGAGGTAATCGGTAACCGCTTCGCAAATCTCTGTATCCCTTGCAGGACGGCCACGGTTCTGTGCTTTACGCGTCTTAACATATGCTTTCTGCTCTAGGTGTCCCTCTATAATTGCCTGGAGACGTGTTGTGTTGTATGCGATATTTAGTATATCACACGCTTCTTTCTTAGTTATTGCTTTTACTGTATCCGTCTGGGAAGTACATGGGTTTAGAAGCGCTATAACTTTCTCTATGTTTACCTTCGAGAGGTTCTCGTGGCTTTTCTTCTTTACTCTCTTTGCCATACTCTAGCTCCAATAATAGTTCACAATAGTGTATAATCTTTTTAATGTCCTCTGCACCATTCTTGTTCTTGTGCCGAGTTGCATACTTAATAATATTACCTTCAATATACCCTAGATTGTTTGCATGGATATATTCTAAAGGTTGTATCGGCAGGTCATAGTGTGATCCGCCTTCTTGCTTGTCTAATGCTGTTTCTTCTGTCCACATGGGTAGCTCTCCGCTAGCTGCTTTATTGACCATCTTCGTCATGTACAAAATCCTTAATCATAGGAAACATGGGATTGATTTCATACGCACAGGCTCTAGCAATATCCATGTGTTCCTTCTGTGTACCGGGCGTGGTACGAACGTCTATAAAATGAATCCAAGACCTGAGAGTTCCGTGCATATACAAACGAGTCTTAGTGAGTCCTTCTGGTAATACAGTACGAGCCTGCTCTTTAGCTATGCCGTTCTCAATAGCCCAAGCATACGCACCCGCAGCTGCATCAATTACTTTCTTCTGTTGTGCTACCCAGTGTTCGTGTAGCAACTGATCTTCAGATTGAATACTGTTCTGACGATTCTTGGTGTCCTGTAGTCGGCACTCTCGCATCTCAAAAGGGTATCCCATCTCTGCAGGGTCTGCATAACGCTGACTAAACTCCTGGAATGCAAAGCTACGATGACGCACGATCTGATGGGCGATATCACGAGTGGTATTGATTTCCATAGTGATACCACACATCTCAAAAGGAGACCAGTGCTTGTGCTTAATCAGATAAGCTACTAACTTCTGAGAAGTCAGGCTGTTATTCTGGTTAGCTGGATTTGATACTCTCGCCATGTATGCAATGTCTGCAATTAGGTCTGGCGAAGAGGTTGAAATAAGTTTTACTGCTGGCATATTATTGTCCTGAAATTCGTTTGTCATAGTCGGCTAGTTCTTCGTCCCACCACTCTGGTTTGTCTCTATGCTTCCAAGCTGCGAAAGTAGCTTTGTCAAGCATATAGAAATTGCGGTAGGCTTGTATTGGGTTGTCATCGTCTTTCAACTCCTCAGTCATTGCGAGTGCAAACTGAGTAAAGCCGTGGTCTTCCATGTGTTTTGGTTCTGGTAACTTTAGTAGCATCTCATAACTTTTGTGTAGGCTACCATAGCGATAATGCGCCTCACTTGCAAGAGCGAAGGCATAACAGTTTGTCCAGTAATAATTCTCTAGAGAAGAGCGTACCCATATACAGCTGGGGTGCGATTGCATAGTAGGAAGATACGGGAATGGTCTCTCCTCCATAGGAAAGTCTTTCCAGTACTTACGAGTAGTCTGTAATACAGCATTCTCTTCCTTAGTGATAGCGCGGGGTACAAAACCGAATAGATGATCTATCCAGAGGTTTGTATTGATAAGCTGTGCGGCTTCGAGGATCATCTTGTTGACGTGTTTGTCTACATGATACTCTGCACACTTGTCGAGGTCTTGGTCAAGATAAAATAAATTGATGGTACTCTCCCTAAATTTGAAATGATATTATACTCGAATTTAGGGAGAGTGTCAAGAACTATTTTTTCTTGTTCATGAATCCTACTACTGATCTAACCCCGAATGAGGCACTTACGATTACACTGAGTGTGTACTGATACCAGGACGGCATCTGATTGAGGGCTTCAAACCCCGCAGAGACGTAACCTACTGTCGAAGGAAAGAAACATAGTATCATAGGAATACTAAAGAGTATGGTCAACCACTCGTCTTTCCATGAGCCTCCAGAGTTGCGAGCCATGATAGACTCCCAGTCTGCGACGCTCTGAGAAGCCTGTACCATAACTGCAGCTTCGGCCTCTGCTTTGGCTTTTGACCTAGCATTCTTTCCTTCAAGCCAAGTTGTTCCTAGTCCTGTTACTGCACTAAGTATTTGCAACATCTTCTAGTCTTCCCATCAATCGCTCTGCGCGATTGCCTACCTGACGATACCAAAGAGAATCTCTCCCTTCGTTAGCGGCAAGTGCCCAACGTCGGTTGTCCAACGCTTTTTTCATATTTTTAAACTTACTAAGTCGAGGACGTCCAAGATTAAATAGCATATTTACTAGTATCTCTTGGACTTCCCCTGGGAAGTTGTCCCACATATCATATAAGATTCGGCACTCATCGACAGCTACAGCAAGGTCTGACTCAAATACTTGCTTAACCCGGTCTTCCGACACAACGGTTCCTACTTCCCAGCCATATTCAGGGTCTGAGGTTCGTACTAAGTGGCCGATGCCAAAGGTGGCATAACCTAAATGGTCTTCGTAGATTTCGTATACTACGCCTTCGTCTATCTCTAGTCTTCTTCGTACTTTATCTATATTCATAATATGCTATTCCTTATAAACCGCTGGCGTATATTGCTGCAAATGGCAAGGCTAAACAACCTAAGATTGTAACCGTGTTGCAAAATAAGCAAACGGCCTCGTTTCTGTGTGTCACTTTTTTCTCCTTTCTTGACCTCTTTTTAGTCTAGGCTTCGGTCACGCTACCTTTAAAACTAGGGGCTTTCGCCCCCAGGTACTACTTCTCTTCAGGTGTTGCACTGGAACTAACATCTTTCAATACTGTAGATGTGGTATCTAAAGTATAAGAGATGACTCCAGCCGTATCTGTAATTACTGCTGATACTAAGTTCTTTCCGCCATCAATAGTTGCGTCGATTGTTGAACACGCACCTAATAGAGAGAAAGCAAATAGAGCTGCTATAATACGCATACTGTACTCCTTTTGGTAAGCCGATTTTCGGTCTTGGGGAGAGGCTTAGTTACCGGCATCCCTCCAACGGATCGAGTGCATCTTCACACCCCGGGTATGACTTCTTCGACTGGGAACTCCCAATCCTTAGGCTTCAGTCTCTGCCTGTAGTGGTGCACCGCGGCGTACTAATTCATTTCTGATTTTCTGCTTGCGAGGTCCACGAGTATTGTCTTCAGCCAGTGTCTTTTGTAAAAGAGGGGTAGACTGAGCGTGCATATAAAAATGCTGTGTAGTTGACTTCTTGGTTTGACGATTTACTACTGTTTGTGACTCTTTAAATTTTACTGGCATTTTCTAACTCCCGTTGTTTTTAATGTAACCATATTTTTGTAGGTCTTCTAAGCATCTCTCTGCTAACGCTGCGCTAGTACATCTCAGCACTACTGCATCTGTTACAGGATCTACTAAGGTATATACCATATCACCCTTCGTGTTAATTTCTCTAATCAGCTCTACGTTACTCATCGTCTAGTTCTATTTGTCCTGTTTCGGCTAAATGCTGTATAACAGCGCTCATCCCTTGTTGCTCACCCAGTCGATGGCTAGTAATACCACAACCAATGAGGCAAAATATAAAAATAGCATACTCGATCATTCTTGTTTTCCCTTTGTAACTCGATTTTGAAAAGATATTATACGCCCAAACGAGCTCTGTGTCAACACTTAAATTAAAGAGTGGTTAAGTTTTTCTCGGTTTCTTAGCAAGCATTATACAGTAATTACCCTATCTTGTCAAGTACTTTTTTTAAGCTGCATGTAAATAACTCTTGACAAAGTACCTGTCATACTTTATAATACTCCCATGAAAAAATATAAAAAGAAACCTTGGACAGAACTTGAACGCAACACACTGCGGGCTTATTACTTCAACGCTAGTATAGATGAAGTGATGGACATGATACCCGACAGATCAGAGCGTTCGATTCGGCAACAAGTTTCTTACTTACGTAAAAGAGGAGTACGCTTTAAGTGAATACACCTGAGATCTATATAATCTGTATCCTCATGTTCGCATGGGTAATGATACAAAGCATCGGTGATGATGATGATTGGAATGAATAAATGCAAGTTAAAGTTAAAAACAATAATATTGAGGGGGCTTTGCGCCTTTTCAAACGAAAGATCAATGACAGCGGAGTGCTTTTCAAGTACAGAGAGAAGGAGTTCTACGAAAAACCCTGTCAAAAACGAAAGAGAAAGCAAGCCAGCGCAAAGCAACGAGAACGTAAAAGAACCCAAATGGAGCCGTGATATCCGTTTTTAGTTCTTGACAATTTACTGAAACCTCCGTATAATACTTTCATAAATTGGAGAATAAGCAAATGATCACATACTTTAATAACAAACCCCGCTTCGATACATTTATCGAAGAGTGTCTCAAGGCACTGTTCGCTCACGAAGAGCCTACTGGTGATATTGAGATCACGTGGATGCAGCACCTCGGTGAAGATGGTAACTTCGCAGGTCTTTGTAACGGAACTACAGAAGAAGTTGAAATCTCATTAGCTACACACTATTCACTAGATTGCGGAGATAGAATCCCATTCTGTGACCAGGAGCTTGCTTCCAATATAGCACATGAGCTAGTTCACGCTCGTCAGTTTATTCGTGGCGAGATCAATTCTACTGACTACTACTACAAGGGTAAAGACTACGAGTCTATTGAGTACGCTGAGACCCCGTGGGAAATTGAAGCATATATGCTCGAACAGGTATTAGTCGATATTTTTTGGAGTAATGAAACATGATAGACGTAATATCAACTTTTTTAGGTTTAATATTTGTAGGTGGGTTGTTCTACGGAGCAACAGAAATAGTAATAGACAAACAAAAAGCATATAAGAAAAGGAACCTTGAAGAAAATGACTCCTCTAGAAATATCTGACTACAAGCGCAGATGGCAAACATCTACTCAGAAATACACATTTCGTATACACTCAGATAGACGACGCGAAGCACAGGAGTGGTGTAAGCATACACTAGCACAAGGACAGTGGCACCTTCAACAACACACAGACGTGTACGAGGACTCAGTATCCTTTGAGAGTCGAGTACACTGTCTTTACTTTATCGAATGGTATGGGTGGAAGACTAAATGAAACAAACTACTAAAGAGTGTCCAAACTGTAAGAATACATACTTGATACTACTACATAGCATGAATAAGAAGCTGTGTAGTGATTGCAGGACTGAGATCCCTTGGTACTTAGACGAGGGGCAGAAACCCTTACTAGGAAACTAAGATGATGACACCAGAAGAATTTATTGCAAAGTACGAAGACATATTGCTGCCCGTAATGAAGAGAATGGCAGACAAATGAAGAAATATTGGAGAGTATGGGCAAAGTCCCTAGGAGAGAAGGTTGGAGAAACTAATAAACAAGCGGACAGTGTTGCGGTTGTCCGTACTATTTGGTGGCTGGTTCATATGGTCACTTGCATATTCATTATACTCAATGCCATAGCCAATCACGGCTGGAACTTATTGCCCTAACTACCTTAGGGCCGACCTGAGTATGTCACTAAACTGCTCACCCTCTTTTAAAAAATCTCTTGACAAACCCCTCTCTATCGCGTATAATACCTTCATAAATTAAAAAAAGAAGGATAAAAATTATGACGAACGATCTAACATGGTGTCTCTCACCACACGGTAAATCACTAACTGTAGCCCGCTGGGTTGTTAAAAATTACAAACAAGATACTTACGAAAATGGAATGCAAGAGACCTGGGTTACTGCGTCTGAGCAAATCATCGAGAAACTTCTTAGTCGTAGACTTATCCGTAACTCAATCCAAACACCTGATGGGACTATCCTAGTCTCTCGTGGTCGTCATGACTTTGTATCTTACACAGATGCGAATGGTAAAGGGTACATGGTTGATGGAGGTCTTGAATACCTTCGACGATCTGCTAACGCCGATTATATCAGTTTAGATCTTTATGATGACGAACCACATGATGTACAACGAGACGTAGTCACCTGGGGAACTTATGGTAAGAACGCTGACCAACCTCTAAGCTACATATCTGTAGCAGAGATGGAGACAGCACACCTTGAGGCTGTACTAAGATTATGTAGCCCTACAACTGTAATCAAGAATTGCATGGAAAAAGAACTGGAGATAAGAAATGAACGAACGAATTAAAGAACTTGCTCTACTGTCTGGATATTTAAAATTACCAAAACTTGAGATTAGAAGAGGCCCGTATAGAGGGATGTGTGGTGGAAATGATGTTTACGATGCGCCTTATTATCCTGTTAAAGAGGTTGAGGCCTATAAAAACGCCGTAAAAAAGTTCACTGATGAACAACTAGAAAAGTTCGCCGAGTTGATTATTCAGGAATGTGCAGAGGTGGCATCAAGAGCAGATGCTGTTAACGAGGATTATTCCGCATGGTATTTGATTGAAAAACATTTCGAAGTTAGGAGTAAATAATGACACTACCATATGAGCGTAGATGGGCTATAAACAATACTAGGCAGTTTCTTGTAGACCTACAGTCAGACCTCAGCGCACCTGAGGCAGTAAGGAAAGAAGCAAGCCGGTGTCTCAAGCACTACCCAGGCGACTACCACATGGAAGAAGCAAGAAAAGCAGCACCTGAAGTGTTTGGAGACTGGGAGGACATGAAGCATGATTAGTTACAGCACAAACATGATGGGGCCGTGGCACACTTATTGGTATGTTGAAAGGGGTCTTACTCGCAAAGCAACTCGTGTAATAACAACAGATGTTATTAAAGGATACAGTCCTGGCGATATGATAGAGTATGACGAGATTACTACTCACTATGCAGGCGGACGTATTGACATTCGGGGTGTTCCTAACGAACCTTGGGGTCTCGAATATAGCCTAGCGGTGATGCACGGTGAGGATTGGAACGCACTCTCGGAATATCTCAATGAACTTAAAACTGTAACTCTCTGGAGCTATGAAGACCTTATCAAGAACTTTGAAGAGCATCTTGGCCACAGCATTCGCTGGTTCAAGAAAGCAGAGAAACCTAAAACTTGGTTAGAGAGTGGAGCGAATCTACTATGAAAGTACTGATGACTAAAAGCAAACAATACGTGAAGATTGATGCACACGATACATGGTCAATGGATTGTACCCTAGCACACATTATTGTTCCCATGTTGAAGCAGTTGAAGG
>Ga0208660_1000501_pt1 | contig 15688 bp, 19 predicted proteins | sample DEB08_DNA_13_FD_184527 | JGI IMG/M metagenome (GOLD analysis project Ga0208660, IMG submission 184527) | Aqueous microbial communities from the Delaware River and Bay under freshwater to marine salinity gradient to study organic matter... | ecosystem: Environmental > Aquatic > Marine > Coastal ... | reverse complement strand
AAAGATAGTTGAGATTGGTTTTTCTGTTGTAGATGTTAAGACAGGTAAAAAGAGACAGGCAACAGCTACAGCACGTAGAACAGATAAAGGTGGTCTATCAAAAGAAGAATGGTCATTTGACAAGTTTAAGTTTGATAATGGTGAAGAAGTAATAGTTGGTGGTAATAATTCTAAAGAGTCTAAATCCAGTAGTAATGTACCTGAAGAGGTTAAGACCGTTGGTGATGATAGTGATACAAAGAGAGCATTCAATCTTACAAAGAGGTTGGCAGTTGGTAGTGGATCCAAACAAGCTGAAATAGGTGCAGTTGAACCACTTAATCGTGATGAAATGGAAGGTTTTGATAAGGAGTTCTTAGCTAAGTTTAAGCAGAAGGTAAAAGTACAAAAAGATGGTAGAGTCTCTATGGATGGATTTAGATTTTCAAAAAACCAAGTTGATGAATTATTTAAGGAATCCAAAAAAAGTCAAAAAAGTTTGCTGAAACACTTGCAATCGTGGTCTAGCTAGAATAAATGGACTATAGGGACGGGAGTAAGAAACCTAAACACTGTCCTCTATTGGTCTGTATATTATTGTATTCTTATAAAGTTGTACATTTACAGTTGATTTAGGTAATTTTGAGGTTATCATTAATACATGAGTAAATATCAATCTACAAAAGTAGTCGAACTAGGCTCATGTGCATTTAGACAATGGAGAGCAACACACAGTCATTGTCAATATCTACATGGGTATCAACTTAAAGCTAAATTATGGTTTGGTTGTAATGAACTAGATGAAAAGAACTGGTGTGTAGACTTTGGTGGTCTAAAAGAACTTAAACAACATCTAAAAGAATTGTTTGACCATACAACTACTGTAGCTCTAGACGATCCTGAACTTGAGACGTTTAAAGAGCTTGATAAAAGGGGACTAGTACAATTAAGAGTCTTTGCAAATGGGGTAGGTATTGAGCGTGTAGCTGAGGCTGTATATGAACAAGCAAATGACTTTATAAAGTTTCATACAGAAGATAGGTGTTGGGTTGAAAAGGTTGAGGTGTTTGAACACGAAGATAACTCAGCTACATATAGTAATAGTGTAGACAGCCTTCAAGTAATTGTAACTGATACACAAACAGAGACTGAGCCAACAATTGAAGAGTTATCAACAGCCACACAAGCGTTAGATCAAACTAACGTTAAGACCTCAAAGCCAAAGGTTGTTAAGGATGAAGATGTACCAAAGAAGAAGCCTTCAAGAGGTCTACCAGACCTACCAGGTGCTAGTACAAAGACAAAGGGTAACTGGTTTGAAGGAACTACCTGGGGTTAAGAGTCTAACATCTTACAAATATGACGTAATATTTTAGATCTAGATATTTCATCATTACCAAACTCGAATGCGTGGATATTATTATCCTCGCATTCTTGGTTATCAAACCTCTCTAAAACCTCATCAAAGCCAGACTTATTAATATCAGACTGATTACCATCACCACATATAATATACCTACTACCTCTTCCAAATCTTGTTAAGATGGTAGTCAACTCACCCTTTGTCATATTTTGAGCTTCGTCTACTATTACCATGGACTTGTTGAAAGTAAGACCACGTACAAAGTTAACAGGTATAGCTTCAATTAAACCTTTATGCATTAACATTTGAGAGGTTGATACGCTAGTAATTTCTCTGACCTTCTCTATAAGAGGTGCTGCATATGGTGAGAACTTATCATCCACTTCACCAGGTAGAGCTCCTAAAGACTTCTCTGCAGACTCAGCAACTGATCTAATATAAATAAGCTTATCAAATACTTCATCACGTATTTGCTCTAGAGCACTAAAAACTGCAATGTAAGTCTTCATAGTACCTGCAGGACCATCAACAAACACCATGTTTGTATCTTTATGTCTGCATTTATGGTAGAACTCTGTTTGTAATTTATTAAAGTAAAATGGTTTCCTTATGTTAAAATTTAATAACCAGTTGGTATTAAATGATTCTTCGAGATCAATATCATTAATCTCCCGACGCGTACGCGAAGTTTTTTTTGCCATTAACAGTATTTATGTTGATATTAGTAAATTGCATGTTATAATATTATAATATGATAGATTGTGATAAAGAATGTCTACTAATGGCAGGTGAGAATGGAGTACCTGAGTTATTTTATACTGTTGAAGGTGAAGGTGAATACATCGGTCAACCATCTGTCTTTCTTAGACTATTTGGCTGCAACTTAACATGCAAAGGTTTTATTTCAGAGGATGCACCTTTTGGTTGTGATTCATTTATATCGTGGTCTAAGAAGAATAAGGTTACATTTAACGAGATGTTTAAGTTGCTAGAGGATGGTAATCATATTGAACATCTCAGAAAAGGAGCTATCTTTAAGTATACTGGTGGCGAGCCTATGGTCAGGCAGAAGCAGTTGATGAAGTTTACTGATGCATTTATTGAGAAGTATAGCTTTCTACCTCGTATTGACTTTGAAACTAATGCTACTATTCAACCTGATCAAGAGTGGGTAGATAAATATCATGCTACATTTACTACATCACCTAAACTTACAACAAATGGCGATCCTGAAGAGAAGACATATAAGCCGGAGGTTCTTAAATGGCATAGAGATCACAACTCAGGCTTTAAGTTCGTAATTACACATGCAGAAGATATTGAAGAGATTTGGAGAAAGTATATTCAAGATGATGAGAGTATCAATATTTCACTTAATAGAGTATGGTTTATGCCATGTGCAGGTTCACGTGAAGAACATATTGAGAATGCTGAAGCAGTAGCTGAGTATGCTAAAGCTATGCATGTTAATTTCTCACCACGTCTACATCTACTACTTTGGGATATGGCACTTCGTGTTTGATTTCTATAAGAGTTAGCATAAATACAGTTACATATGAGAATTGCAATCAGTGGCACATCAAATACAGGTAAGACTACACTTATCAATAGCTTCTTACAGAAGTGGACAACATATGATACCCCGGAGACAACATATAGGGATGTTATTGTTGAAGAGAATTTAGAACATTCATCAAAATCATCAACTAAAACTCAAGATAAAATCGTTGAGTTTATGTTAGGGCAGGTTAAAGATAAGTCCAAGACCGTAGAAGATAAGATCATTTACGATAGATGCCCTCTGGATGCGCTAGCTTATTCTATGTGGTGTAATGGTAAGGGTTATGAGGGTTTTGATACTGATTATATTCAAAGTCAAATTAACGAGGTAAAGGAATCAATGAGATATTTAGATCTTATTTTTTTGTGTAAGTTTGATGAGAGTATTCCTGTTGTTGATGACGGTATGAGAGATACAGATATTGATCATATTAAGGAAGTAGACAATATTTTTGAAGCTCTATATCAGCAATACTTTAACAATGTACATGCTGATGTATTCTTCCCAAAAGACGACTCACCGGGTATCATTAAGCTACCATCTGACCATCAAAAGAGAATTAACCTCATTAGTGAGTATGTAACTGAAGATGGTGGAATGTATGGTGAAGAGCACTCTATTCTCAACCCAGAAAATATTGGTGAGCTAGAGCAATTAGTTAAACAACAACAGTTAGCTAAACAAGCAGAAGAAGCTGATAAAGAACTCTTTAAGAAGTTCGATATGAATAATAGTAAGTATGATTTAGGTAGGGGTTAGTACTACCAGCCTATTGCTTGCCAGTATAGCCTACCATAAACTGGGTTCAGTGTATCTTGCGGCTTTAAGTTAGACATTAAAGTAATACTCGATTTAAGCTCTGTACCGATAGAGTTTCCTGGATAACCTCCCCATATAAGTGAGTTATCATCATAGTAACCATCAACAAAGTCTTGACCCCAACTTACTAGTACGTTAAGACATTTATTTGGAAACGGTATAGGTAGTGATATACTGGTTAGTCTTGAATTAGGAACATAAGTACCCCACTGTATAATTCTACCTGACGGTAGTACTTCATAGCCATTATCTTGCAGCAGTGCGTTAGTAGGAGCGACTCCTGTACCCCAATTCGCGCTATTTGCCTTAACAGTACTGTATGATGACTCTAACTCTGCGTGATCATAACCACTACCTGCGTTATTAATTATCTGATCTACATCAGCTGATAAGATCTGAATATCAGTTGTATGCTTATTAAAGGCTGTTTCAAATGTTGTCTGTGTAAGGTCAAATATAATATTATCAAAGCTAACAATACTTGTACCGTCGAGTGTCTCAACGATAAACAAATCAACAGGCTCTACATTAAAAACTTCAGGGAGCTCTTTGATATTGTAAACTAACTTATTTCTATCTACGCACGGCATAACATTATTTATGTTGCAATTGCATATTTACAGCTATAATTATAGTATATATGGGTGAGAAAATCGGTATAGCTATATCAACATGCGATAGACCAGAGTATCTTACCAAGTGTATTGTGTCTCTGCAAGGTGTTGATGCTATTATATGTGTATGTGATGATGGTCATAAGAAGGTTGATGGTATAGTTCCGGACAACATACATATATTAAGAACTAAAAAACCTAGAAGTGGGGTTGCAGTTAATAAAAATATGGGATTTAAATATCTGCTAGATGAAGATTGTGATTATATCTTTATGCTGGAGGATGACTGTGTTGTTTTAGATCAGAGTATCTTTTCAAAATACATTGAAGCTAGTAAAGTCACCGGTATTCAGCATTTTAACTTCGGTCCCGGTTCTCCATGGAATAGAAAGCAGGTAGACAAGTCGCTTAAGGGTGATCTTTCAAAGAGGATGGATGCAAAGCAGGATGGTGACCCTATACCACGTCTTGTTATTGATTATGATCCTGCCGGTGATGTTGGTATATGTCTTTACGAGCATGTTGTAGGTATGCTTTCGTTCTTTTCACGAGAGGGTCTTGATGAAGTAGGGCTTTATGATGAGGATTTTTACAACGCCTGGGAGCACGTCGAACATACATATAGGTTTATTGAAAGTAATTTAACAACACCATTTTGGTGGTTTGCCGACATAAAAAATAGTGAGTTATATATTGAGGGTCAGAAGGATGAAAAGGCAAACTCAAGTCTAGCTAAAAATGAAGACGAATTTAATAGACTTGTACATGCAGGTTTAGCTGTGTTTCATAATAAACATAACACTGTACCAAGTAATATACAAACTGTATCAAAGGATGTGGTGATTAATAAGCTTAGAGAAATAAAAAATGCAAGAACTACCGTATAATATATCGCTTATATTGGCGTATAAAGAAGACACTGCTGAACGTGGAAAGAACCTTGAATTGTTTAAGGACTACTACACAAGATTGCTGCCCTATGGGGAAATAATTATTGAAGAAACTGATAGTGAAGTCTTTAACAAGTGTGAGTTATATAATAAAGCCTTCTCAAAAGCTCAATATAATACTGTATGCTTTATTGATAGTGATATATTTGTATCTGATAAAGCAATTGAAACGGCGTATAAACACGCTCAGGGTGATAACAATGTTGTTATAGGTTATAGTGGTGACGCAGTTTATATATCATACAAGTTTAAAGATACGGTGAAGAGAGGATTTACATATACAGACTTAATAGGGGTTGTACCGCCGCATAATACGTTACAAATTGGTCAGCGGACTGATATGTACTGGGTAGGTCATACAAGCTCACCGGGTGGGTGTTTAATGATGACAAAAAAGTGCTTTAGAGATATAAATGGGTTTAATCCAAACTTTAAAAACTGGGGATACGAAGATGATGAGATTTTATGTAGAGCACATCTGCTCAAAAAGAATGTAGTTAGATTAAACCGTTCTCAAGATAACATTTTGTTACACTTACCACATATAATGGGTAATGAGGATAGATCACAACACGAATATTATGAGGCAAATCGTGATATTTGTATATCGGTTAAGAATAAAACATATGACGAGCTTAAGGATTATATAGCAACGTGGGAGATAGAGAGAGGTGATGATAAGCAGGATGTTCTTCTAATGGATACAAACTTCACCGGTGATAGATGTACATGTAGAGGTCAGGTACCGTCATTCTTTAACTGAATAGAAGTGGTGTGGATAGTAAGAGTATATTTTTTACCGATAATGTAGTACCTAAGATTAGTCAATATAGTGGTCATCAGCTAAAGGTCGCTTGGCTGTTAGAACCGCGCGCTATATTTCCGCACGTATATGAGTTTATAGAAAATAACCACGATAAGTTTGATTATATTATAACATATGATGATAAGCTTTTAGATATAGATGAGAATAAATTCTTACCATATGTGTGGGGTAATTGCTGGGTTGAGGGATATGTAAATCTGAACAATATACAAAACAAAACGAAGCTTGTCTCAACTATAGCATCGTCAAAAGGATGGACAGTAGGTCATAAGATGAGACACGATGCAATACGAGAGTTATCTCTAGTTACAAATGAGTATGTAGATGTTTATGGTCCAGATTATATACCACACCCTAAACCATTTGATAATGCACCGTGGGCAAATAAAGTAACTACGCTTGAGGACTATATGTTTTCAATCACTATTGAGAACTCCCAGCAAGATGTATACTTTACAGAGAAGGTTATTGATTGTTTCGCAACAAAAACTATACCTATATATTGGGGTACAAAAAAAATATCACAGCACTTTGATGCAGATGGTATAATATTTTTTGAAACTATTAATGAATTGGGTGATATATTGACTGAGCTAACTGAAGAAAAATATATGTCTATGCTAGCCGCAGTTGAGAGCAACTATAGAAAGTATAAGGATTATATTATTCCGGAAGATTTTATATACAACAACTACCAGTTACTTTTTAAATGAACACGTTATTTTGGTCAAAAAGTACAAACTTCGGGGATGCACTATCACCGGTAATGTTTGAGTTCTTATCAAAGCAGAAGCCAGTATACGCATCTAGTAACAGCTCTCCAAAGTTTGTTGCTATTGGATCTATACTTAATCACGCTGTTACTGGTGACACAGTATGGGGATCAGGTGTTGCTTGGTTGGCAGATAAAATTAATACAGGTATAACTATTACAGCAACACGTGGTCCTATAACGAGGAGTTTATGTGAAGAGGCTGGTAATATATGTTCTGATGTTTATGGTGACCCGGCTATGCTGTTACCTCAAATTTATAACCCTAGTAAAGAAAAGAGATATAAACTTGGTATAATTCCACATGTTATAGATTACGATCTTATTCAGATACCTGATAGCTATAATTCGGATGTAATTAAGATAGATCTAAATAGCTCTATTGAAGGTATAGTAGAACAAATAACATCTTGTGAGAATATTATATCAAGTTCTCTACACGGTATAATAGCTGCAGATGCGTATAATATACCAAATGGTTGGTGTAAAATATCAAACCGCATTATAGGTGACGATACTAAGTTTTACGATCACTTTGCCGCAGTCAAGCGTGGATATATGTCACCTATATTATTAAATAACAGTACTACACATCGGCTGAGTTTTGATGATATTGTTAGTTATGTACAAGATTGTGATACCTCAAAATATACAGAGAGTGACTGCACCCGCTTGCTGAAAGCATGTCCGTTTTATAACCCTTAATACAATGAGTAGTAAAGAGAATTTTATTATGTTTAAATATACACCACAACCTAAAAATAGCCATGCCTTGTAAGTTCGATCCAAAACAAATAAAAGAACATGACATTTTTATTGAAACTGGTACATATACCGGTAAGACAATAGAAAAGTTTAAAGATAAATATAAAGAGTATCACACTATAGAAATCGTCGAGTCGTTTCATAACAAAACAAAAAAGTTGTTCGAGGGTAGTAATAATGTAAAATTTTATCTAGGTAACTCACCTGTTGTTCTGAAGTATATACTCACAAGCATTGATGAACCTGTAACATTTTGGTTAGATGCACACTATCAAGGAGGTCAACAGCCAGGAGACACCTTCGCACCTATTAAGAGTGAGCTTAATGTAATTAACCAGCATCATATTAAAGATCATATGATAATGATTGATGATGTTAGACTATTTAGTAATTACGGTACTACAGTCGAAGAAGTTAAAGGTCTTTTAAAGAAAATTAACCCTGAGTATAAGTTTAAGTTTTGTGAGGGTATGACACCTACGGATGTGTTAGTAGCATATACATAAACTAGTTGATTACTGCTCATATTAGGTTATAATCATAGTATGATAATTGATCAGCAAGTATATAATGGTGACCTCATTCACGAGAGGTTTGCGTATAAGTTTTTTAAGAAGAAGGTATCACCAGTTGGTAATATTGTAGCGTTTAGAGCTCCGATGTTTGTTAGTGATAATCTAATTGATCTAGAAGACCTACTTTCAAAAGACTATATCTACTCCGAAGATGCAATTAACTTCTGCTGGGAGATTCCTAACCTATGCCCGCTTGGCGCTGTAGCGTTTCAACGCTTGTTTAATACTGCTATTGGTAGTATTGTAGGGCAGGCTACAGGTAAAGGTATCTCTATGGAGGGTGATGACATTATGGTAGTAGATGAGTTTAGGGGTAACGATGATAAGATGAGAGATCAAGGTAAAGTTAGTGTATCTATTACCTATAGTAAAGATAACGTCGCGCTCGGGCATACCGGTATTAATATTAAAGCTGGCTCGAAAGCGCCTGGGTTTGCTTACTCGACACATATGACGGATGAAGTAGTAGAGCAGTTTATGGAAGCTGTAATAAATACGTTCAACGATGAGGTAGCAGATCAGTATATCGCTACTACAAAGATTATTGTATGAATTTCTTTCAAATTCAGAATAAACTCTTTTATTCAAAAAAGGATAACGCCGGTTATTTAGATCAGGAGGGTGAGTCTGCTTTCGTTCCCTTTCTATTGAACCGGTGGTTGTCTTTTTACAATAAAGACACACCTCAATTTGTTAATGAAACACTTAATAAATATACTGGTCTATTTGAGGATAAGCAGGAACTATATAGACTGTATTATAATCTTATACCTAGGTTGAGATATAAAAAAGTAACTTACATTAAGAAAGTAAAAAAGCAAAAAGAGGAAGATGATGATTTGCTCATTATTGCGAAAAATAATAAGCTATCGGTAAGAGAGCTTAAACAGTACGTTGATTTACAAAATATCTTAAATAAGTAAAATATATGCCAGTAGATATCGACAAGTTAAGTACAAAGAGAAGTCTAATAGACTTAACAAAACACAGTGAGGGAGATTTCGGGTTAGATGATTTTGAGCTATCTTTTATCTTTGATGATATCCTGCTAGTAGAGTATGTAGATGAGACGGAAACGGGTGATATACTTAGGAATGGTATTGTTGTACCAACAAATGCAGTTAATAAGGCATGGAGAAAGGCAAAGGTAATTCTAGCTGGTCCAAATGTAAAGTATGCAAAGCCAGACGACATTGTTATATTCCCAAATAACCTAGGAGTTACAGTAGCCAACATGGATATTGTTGGTAGAGGTAAGCTCAAGGGTGGTGTCTTTCTGAACGAGGATAGAGTGTTTGGTATATGTAAGCCGAAGAATGAGGGTTAGTAGGTCAGCACTTGATGGCATACTGATGAACAATGTATGTGAGGTTCGTTTTGTACGAAGGATTCCAAAATCTGGAGCTAACCCTACAAGACGTATATTATGTACAAAGTCACATAGCCTTCTCACGTCTACAAACGGAAGAGTAACACTTAATTACAGACAACCAACAAAACCACCCTTAATAAATGAAGCTAAGGAAAATGTTGTAACAGTTTGGGATATACTAATGCAGGATTATAGGAACATAAGTATGGAACAATGTGAACTAATACAACAAATACCAGCAAATGAAGAGTTCTGGGAATACTTTAATGAAAGTATCTATCCTATGTCGCCAGAACAAAAACTTAATTTTATGAATACATGAATTCCTGTTTAGAAGTAGTAGCGGAGAACTTTAAACCATATCTCCTAAAAGACATCACAATAAGAACTAATAAAAAGGTGATTAGACGTGGTGTATTAAAGATTTTTCAACTAAAGCAATACTTTATCAGGTTATATCTTGAGGTTGGAGATAAGACGAAGCAATACGAAATACCGTATCCATTTACTACACACGTTACAAATAATAGACTTACACTTAACTATCATCTCTCAACAGTTATGAAAGGTGAAGATGTAATTTTATCTACAAAGTTAGTAGATGCATCAAATAAGTCCAAGATGTATAATAATCTAGTTTACATCTTGACTTCTGAAGATGATGAGCCATAATTAATTTGTGGTATCAAACTTACTTAATAATTTCCCAGAGGGTTATAGTCCGAATAAGCAGCAAGTAAAGCTATTAAAGCACATCGACGAGGCGTTTAATAGTGGGTATAAGTTTGTTGTATGTAATGCGCCTACCGGTAGTGGTAAGTCGTTTGTATCAAAGACAGTTGGTAATGCAGCCGATGAAAGTACAGAGGATTTTAGAGAGTTAGTTACCTCTTACGCTGCATATAAGCAGCAAGATGATTATGAGGCAACATCACCGTTTGGTTGTACTGCACTTACTATCACGAAGAGCTTACAGGATCAATATAAAGACTTCTTCGATGACGTTGAGGTAATGAAAGGTAAGTCTAATTATACGTGTGCAATTGATGAGAACTTTACTGTAGATGTCGCACCCTGCTTACACTTACCAGGTCTGAAGAATGACTGCTGGTCAAAGGGTATATGCCCGTACTATGAACAGAGAAATAGAGCGCTGGTGTCACAGTTCAACGCACTCAACTATAACATGTTCTTCTCTTTACCAGAGCACTTAAAAAAGAGGCAGTTTATTATATGTGATGAGGCTTCTGAGCTTGAAGATCAGTTGGTTAAGGAGTTTACATGTAAAATTGATTACGCGTTTTTACGGAAGTGTGGTATTACTGTTCGTCCGTTTATATCGACTCAGTCACACGAGAGGTGGTTAAATAATATTCTTGTTGAGATCAGTGATGCAGTAAAAGATCTAGAGGAGGAAGCTAGCTCGAAGAAGAATGCTAGGCCAAACGTTGTTATAGCTATTAAGGGTAGAATGCTACAACTTATGAACTTACAGAGAAAGCTTGAGTTGATACTCGAGACATGGATGGATAGTGAATACGTTCATGAGAAGGATTTAACTGGTGTTACGTTTATGCCGCTTCGTGTTAATAAGCTATCACATAGGTTGTTTGATTACGCTGATCAGGTCATATTAATGTCAGCTACTATTATTGATCCAAAGAACTTCTGTAAGTCATTAGGTATTGATAGATATAAGTATGTGGAAGCTGAGTCATCGTTTGATCCAAAGAGTGCTCCTATTATTTGTAATACAAAATATAAACTTAACTATTACTCCATGAAAGCTAACTTACCAAAGATAGCAAAGCAGATTAAAGCCTTATGTGAGCATCATGGTAATGATAAGGGTATAATCCACACACATAACAACACCATTACGAGAGCTCTTTCTGATACTCTACAAGGTAAGCGCTTTTTGTTTAGAGAGCCTGGTGTTAGAAACGAGGATATTTTAGATAAGCACTACACCTCTGACGATCCAACTGTTCTTATATCACCGTCAATGTCACATGGTGTTGATTTAAAGGGTGATCTAGCGAGGTTTCAGATTATAGTAAAAGCGCCTTTCTTACCTACTAAGGATGTAAGAATTGGTAGATTGATGAAGGATGATTACGACTGGTATGCAAATAAAATGTTATGCTCTTTGATACAGTCCTGCGGTAGGGGTATAAGATCGAAGGATGATCACTGCGTAACTTATATATTGGATGGTACGATTGCTGAAAACATCGTTAAGAATAAGCATAAACTGCCAAAATACTTTATAGATAGGTTCCTTTAGATTAAATATAAACACTAGTGAAAAATTATACGTATAACTTTGAGATAAAAGATCTCCTTACCCAATTTGTTGCGGCATTTGATGATACAATTATCAAAAGGTACGACGAAAATAGGAACTCTAGGCAGGAGCTAGAGGTAAGATATGTCTTTGCTCCAAAGCAACGTGTAATGTATGATATTATCAACAAGGCGCAGAACATTACCTTACCGGTAGTTACAGTTGATCTTACATCAGTAAGCTACGACAGTTCAAGAGCGTTTAATAAGGTAAATAAGTTACGTACATATATAACTGAAGATGAGAGCATATCAATGGATATGCCTACACCAATTAACCTTGAGATTAATATGTCTATTTTAGGTAGATATATGCAAGACGTTGAGCAAATCATCACTAACTTTGCTCCTTATACAAACCCGTATATTATTCTAGCGTGGAAAGAGCCCACAGCAAACGGTGAGACAATTGAAGTACGATCGGAAGTAATATGGAGTGAGAGTATATCGCTAAACACGCCTTTAGAGACAACGTATAGTGATAAGTTTAGAATAGTGGCAGATACATCCTTTACAATCAAAGGCTGGTTGTTTAAAAATAAAAACAATAATGATACACCTATTTACTTTATCGAGCAGAACCTTGTAGCTGCAGGTAAAAATTGGAATTTGCAGCAGCCTATAGAGTCACTAGATTATGATAACTTCTTTAAGAACTTTAAGGATGATCCAAATAAAGATACGTATGTAACCACAGCTAGACTATCTGGTATACCTAGTATAAGCAATATATATCTTAATACATCTAGTACCCCAATGGAGGTAACATATATATCACCTATTACACTTAATAAGCAAGCATCAGATTATAGCGTATATAACTACACACTACTTGGTGGTAACTATAATCATACGACAGAAGTACTCTTAAGCTCAAATAACCCAACACTTACAAACAACTTAACATCTTTCGATACAAAGTATACAGGGCCTGTTACAGGCTTCCTGTTACCTAAAGAAAACTACACAATAATGTCAAACAGCACTATGAATATAACAATGCCATACTTATCTGGCTCTGGTGATGTTGACATTATCATTAACAACCCAGCTGGTTGGACATCTACTAAAACAATTAGTGGGTTTTATATGATAGCAGAATAAATATATAGACATGGCAGATTCATCAACAACTTCCGGATCAAACAAGAGTTACGTTTCAAACGATGGTCGTGCATCAACGTTCGGCAGATCTCTAACACAGTACATTCAAAACCGACTGCCATATACAAGTGTTGCAAATGGTAACGATGAACTAAATCCTAAATATAAGCACTTTAAGAATATAGGTGCACGTAGATCGGAAGCACTTACAAAAGCATCCGTATCATCGTCTAACCCATATAACAATATACCAGTTGGCGACTTCGGCAAAGATACATCTTTTGCTGATATTATGTATGCTAGCTTGGATGAAAACAAGCCCGGTCGTATACGTGATTATCACACAATGGCTGCATACTCGGAAGTAGCGGATGCATTAGATGAAATATGCGATGAGGCTATTAATATTGATGATGTAGGTCATGCTACAAAACTACTCTTTGATAACATTGATCTTACAGTAGATGAGAGGTCAGAAATTGAAGATGAGTTTAATAAGTATATTGACTTTTTTGAACTTAAGCAGAGAGGTTGGCAGTACTTTAGACAGCTACTAGTTGAAGGTGAAGTGTTCTTTGAACTCATATTGCATGAAGATTACGTTAATGAAGGTGTTCTTGGAGCTATTAATTTACCAGCAGAGGTTATTGAACCGGTATATAATAACGTACAAAACATGCTTATTAAAGGCTTTATTTATAGAAAGCCTATTTACAGCACAACAAATCCAGGTAAGGTTGAAAAAGAAGAGCTTATACCGATGGATGAAAATCAAATCGTTTATGTTAACTCCGGTGTGTTTAATGAAACGAAGGAGTTTGTTATACCTTTCCTTGAGAACGCTAGAAGGCCATATAGACAGCTATCGCTAGTTGAGGATGCAATTATTATCTATAGACTAGTAAGAGCTCCAGAACGTCTCGTATTTAATGTCGATGTTGGTAACATGGCACCTCCAAAAGCTGAAGCCTATCTAAGAAAACTCATTCAGAACTACTGGTCAAAAAAGACTTTTGATATGGATCAGGGTGACGTGGTTAAGAAGTTTAATCCACAGTCAATGCTTGATGCATTCTGGTTTGCAAAGAGACAAGGATCAGAAGGTACATCAGTAACACAACTACCCGGTGGTGCAAATCTCGGTGAACTGGCTGACCTCATGTACTTTATTAAGAAGCTTTATAGAGCTCTTAAGGTACCAGCAACGAGAATTGATCCAGAGGATCAAACGGTTGATACTTCTACCATTTTAAGAGAAGAGCTTAAGTTTGCAAAATTTATTATTAGGCAACAGCAACGATTTGCATCTGGAATTAAGCGAGGATTTGTAACACACCTTAAGCTAAGAGGTCTATTCGAAAAATATGACATCAACGAGACGAATCTAGATGTAGAGTTTAATGTCCCAACAAACTTCTTCGAACTCCGTGAGAGTCAACGACTTGAACTTAAGGCAACCAACTTTAACAGCATAGTTAGTAACGAGTTTGTTTCTGCTACATATGCACAAAAGAAGTATCTTGGATGGAAAGATAAGGATGTCCTTGCAAACAGAGAGTTCTTGAGAAAGGATGCAGAGATGCAATGGGAGTTATCACAGATTGGCGCTGCTGGTCCTAACTGGAAAGAGCAGATGATTGCAGGTGGCCTTGAAGGCGCAGAAGGTGTCGAAGCTGAGTTTGGTGGTGGTGCTGATGGTGGTGGTGGGGGTATACCAGAGTTTGGTGGTGGACCTGCTGCTGAGGGTGAAGTAGATGCTGAAGTACCAGAGGCTGAACCGGCTCCAGAAGCTCCACCAGCTGAGTAAAAAAATATCACATACTAGCTGTTAAAAGCTACCAGGTTGTATAAATATTGATATGGAATATCGAAATCTCAATATTTGTAGATCATTTAAACAATCTTTACCGAGCACGGTGCTTACAGCCCTATCAAGTCAGACTTGCTCTGAGGTTATCTTTGTAAACAGAACAGGTGTACCGGTTGAAATATATGATAAAGGTTATGCAGATGCAGCTAATTCATTTTTACTTGAAGATAAGGAGAGTGCTACTTTTAGAGGTGTGACGAACAGTGATCAAGTAAGTGCGAAGGCTATTGGTGGTACGGGTAATGTTTACTATAGAACACAATTTTATAGTAACAACACGTCTAGATAATGATAGACATTCCTACAATATTAACAGGTCCAGGTATACGTACAGTTTCATCTGGAGTCTTAACACTAGCTACTGACGGTGGTGGCGAACCTGTTGATCCAAATGAACCTTTAGATCTTTACTATCAACCAGACACTATTTCACTATACAAGCAACCTAATGGGGATTTATATAAAAGACCGGGTTCTCCTTAAACTTTAATTAAATAATAATAATATGGCAGATTTTACAGTATCAACAGACGTAGACATTTTTTTACAGAGTGCGGACAATGCAACAGCAAGGACGAACCTAGGAATTACTGACCCAACTCTCGATTCAGTCACGACAAACGGAGCAACCACCCTAAACGATATTAGTGTAGGGAGAATTGCCACAGCGCATCCAACAGTTCCAGCAAACAACAATACCGCCTCTGGTAGTAGCAGTGCGTCTATTGGAGGCACAGCCAACGTAGCGTCTGGCAATAGATCTGGGACTTTT
>Ga0208660_1000497_pt1 | contig 15744 bp, 11 predicted proteins | sample DEB08_DNA_13_FD_184527 | JGI IMG/M metagenome (GOLD analysis project Ga0208660, IMG submission 184527) | Aqueous microbial communities from the Delaware River and Bay under freshwater to marine salinity gradient to study organic matter... | ecosystem: Environmental > Aquatic > Marine > Coastal ... | reverse complement strand
TGGATACGTAATTCATAATTATCTTAGGACGAACCTAGCGGAATTTCTTGATTTTTGTTCTATAAACACTGTTTTGTCAACAGTCATTTTATCTAGTATTTCTTCAGTAAAATGGCGAATAGTAAGCAATGTTACTTTGTCGTTATACTTCACTTCAAATGAGTTTTCTAAAGCATTAAATAGGCTCTCTACTTTCTTCTCTTCGTTCTTAAAACAAACAGAAAAACTCAATGCTGAGTTCTGTATTAAATTCACTTTAATTTTTGCTTCTGCAAGTTTAGCGAATATAAAGCTCATATTGTCTTCGGCTATAAAAGAAAAGTCTTTTGGAGATATGGAAACCAGTATTTGATCCTTGATAAAAATGTAAGAAGGCAATAGCTTGTCGTGACTAGTTGATTTTTGAACAACTGTCCCTTCATCTTCAGGATTTAAAAATGATTTCACATACAATGGAATCAGCTTATTCTCCAGTGGTTTTATCGTTTTAGGATGAATTACAGTAGCGCCATAGTAACTAAGTTCAATAGCTTCTCTGTAGCTCATTTTGTCAATCTTGATAGCATCTGGAAAGTGTTTTGGATCAGCATTAAGAACACCTGCTACATCTTTCCATATCGTAACACTTTGTGCATTGGTACAATAACCAAAAATAGCTGCCGAAAAATCGGAACCTTCTCTTCCTAGAGTTGTTGTACTTCCTTCAGAATCACTTCCTATAAATCCTTGAGAAATAATGATTTTACTATCGTTAAGCTTATTAATATTGGTTTGTGTTCCTTCCCAATCAATCTTAGCTTGTCTAAAATCAGAGTTAGTTTTAATAACCTTTCTAACATCTAACCAGTCATTCTCAACTCCATTAGAATTTAAATAATGACTAATAATTGTTGTTGAAATTAACTCACCATAACCAACTAAACTATCGTAAGCTTGATCATAATCATTAGAATAACTTTTATCTAAAACTTCTTCTAATTGAAACAGCAATTCATTTACAGCTATATAAACTTTATGTCCTTTATCTGGAAATAGCTCCCAAAGAATAGTATTATGAAAATCGACAATCTCATTTAACGACTGCCTCACTTTATTTGGGCTATAACAATATGAGTTAATAAGCCATTCAAAAGCATTGGTCATCTTTCCCATTGCAGAAACTACTACTATCAATTTATCATCCTGATAGTTAGCCAAAATACTAGCGATATTTTTCACTGATTCAGCATCTTTTACGGATGCTCCACCAAACTTAAATACTTTCATGGCTCAAAGTTAAGAGTTCCTAACTCTTTTCCATAAAAAAAGTGCTTGTGTTATCCACAAGCACTTTTTATAAAGAATAATACCGTATTACTGTTTTACAATTCTTGAAACAGCAGATTCATTTCCTGAATATACTTTAACAAAATATATTCCGTTTGATAATTCAGAAGTACTAACTTCTCTACTATTATAAAGTGTTATTGACTTTACAAGCTTTCCGGTAGCAGTATAAATTTCAGCTCTTTCAAGACTTTCACCCGAAATTGTAAACCTATCAGTTATTGGATTTGGAAATACAGTAAATGCTAATTTTTCATCTTCGTTTATAGAAACTGAAGAAACTCTCACTACATCAAAAGAATATCTAGGCTCAATTTTATAATCTCCAAAACTATAATGTACTATTCCTGTAACGTTATACACTGATGACAAAATTGGTGTAAAAGCATAAAATAAGTCATCAACTATTGCAGTATCAGTTGGACTTGAAATCAACCATTCTCCATTTCCTGCAGAAGGATTTGTACAAGTAACATTAGATGTTTTACATAAAACTCCTTCGTATTTCTCTTCAGAATCTAATTCTCCTGCTGTTATAGATATTGGAGTTGGTAAAGAATTTCCAGATGAAAGAGTAATTACTGTATCTACAGTTTTTAGTTCTGTTAAACTAAAAAACTCATCAACCTGCGCTCTTATTAGAATATCGTCTCCTTGTGCTGGAGTATTAGTATTATCAAAAACATAAATTCCATTCCAAGCTTTTGCAGAATCTTGAATCCAATATCCATTAGCAAATGTTGCTGTTACTATTCCATGAGTTTCAACTAATGAATCTTTGTAAGGGGAATTTCCACTAGCTGCAGTTGTATACTGAATATTATAAATACTATGAGGCTTATAAGGTGAAGGAACAGATGGAGAAGACGGAGCTAAAACGCTTATAATAACTCTATCAAGGCTCACTCCAATGTTTCCGATACCAAAAGCAGCAGTGTTCTTTGCATAAATAATAAACTGAGCACTGGAACAAGTTGCTGGAACAGTTAAAGAATCAACTACTAATATTCCTGAAGAAGAAGATACTGCACTTCGATAAGTACTTACAGGACCATAAGTTGAATTAGTTACATCATAGTAACCAATTGCCATATCGCCCATGTTACTTTCTAAATTTATTTCTAACTTATATTTAGTTCCTCCAACTACAACTTGTGATTGAGTAGCAAGACCTAACCCAGAAGAACCACTATTAGATAATCCACATAAGTATGTTCCATAAGTTGAACCTGTAAACTGTTGCAAAACACTTGGGTTTGTAATTGTTGAACTTGATCCAAACCAATTTATTGGTACTCCATTAGACCAATTTTGAAAGGTACTTTGGAAAATTATTTGTGCATTAGCAAAACTTATTATTGATAATAAGCAAATTAGAGTAATTGTTTTTTTCATAATGTTGATATTAAATAATTCTACAATTTAGCTATAATATTTAATTTAAGGCATAAAAAAATTGCTTGCGTTATCCACAAGCAATTTTTAAAAAATATATAGTGCAGAAAGCTTACTGCTTTACAAATCTAGAAACTCCAGCATTATCTCCTGAAATTACTCTTACAACATATACACCATTAGATAATTCTGAAACATCTATTGTGTTAATCGCATTAAGAGATACAGACTTTACTAATTTCCCAGTAGTAGTATAAATATCAGCTCTTTCTAAGTTAACTCCTGAAATAGTAAACATTTCGTTTACAGGGTTAGGATAAACAGAAAACTCAAGAGTTTTGTTTAATTCGTATAATGAAATAGTTAAGTTTTGAACTATATCAGCTGAATCTCTTGGCTCTACTTTGAAGTTGCTGAAAGAATAAAATAATACTCCTGTAACATCATAACCTTGGTGTAAAACTGGGTTAAAAGTTGTGTCAAGTAATAAATCATCTACCATTAACGTATCAATTCCAGATCCTGCCATAAGCCACTCACCATATCTTACAACTGTATCCACACACATTACTGAAGATACTTTTACTAATACTCCTTCATACATTTCATCAGATGCCGTAGCACTTGTTAAAGTTATTGAAGCTGGCTCAGGATTTCCTGAAGACACAAGAATCATAGTATCAATTGACTTCATTTGAGTATTGTCATAGTTTTCTGTTATCTCACCACTTACAGTTACAATATCACCTCTTGTTGGAATATTTCTTCCGTCAGCAATAAAAATACCATTCCAAGCAGAAGCAGAATCTTGAATAAAATATCCAGCAGCTCTTGAGTCAGTTGAAACTCCTGTTACAGTTCCAGTAAGCTCTACTAAAGAATCTTCAAATGGAGAGTCTCCTGATGCAGAAGTAGTATATTGAACTTCGTAAATAGTTCTAGCAGTATAAGTCAAAGCAGGTGCTGGGGGTCCAACTACACCAGAAATCGAAACTGAATCAAGGCCAATTCCTAAAGCAGTAGTATTTCTTAATGACATAATGTACTCAATACTAGTACAACCAACAGGGGCAACTATTGAATCAGTATACTTAGTTAAAGCAGTACCAGAAACAGTTTGGTAAGAAGTATATGTTCCATATGAAGAGTTTGTCAAATCATAATAATTAACTCTTAAATCAGCTGCAGTCCCAGCAATCCACATTTCAATAATGTATGTACTACCTGGCACAACTGTAATTGCTTGAGTAGTCAATCTCTTGTGACCAGATCCTGAATTAATTATATTAGCAAATGAAGTTCCGTGAATTGCTCCAGTTGTTACTTCTGTAACACTTGCTGCAGAAATACTAGTTCTTCCACCAAAAAAATCTGTTGGATTTCCAACTGTATCCCATGCAGACAGGTCACTTTGGAAAACCACCTGAGAGATTGATAAATTTGCAGTAAGTGCTACTGCTAGCAAAGTAATTATTCTTTTCATATTGTTTGTTTTTGATTAATATTTATACAAAAGTAAACAGAATCGAATAAATACAATATTAATTAATGTTTATTTTATAAACACTTTAGTTGCTCCAATTCCTTTTTGGGAGTAGTTTTCATCCATGTATTCTATATTGGGATAGCTTTGTAGTAAATAACGAACTTCTTCTTTCAACCTTCCTTTTCCAACTCCATGAATTATAACTAGTTGAGTTGTTCCGGCTTTAATATGCTTATCTAATTCTTTTCGGCATGCATCTAATTGATATAACACAATTTGATGGTTATTCATGTGCCCATGAGAGTTCAATAAGTATTCTATATGTAAATCTATTACAGGATTGTTAATAGCTTTTTTTTTCTTTTTTGCAAAAGGATTAACTTTTACATTTCTATTTTCAAAAGTGTCTATTTCTACATTATCAAAAGCATTTTTTTTATAGAGTGTGACTTCTTCAATAGTACACTTCCTGTCAAATCCATGCTCATCCTCTATAATTAGTTTACCGTCTACCTCTGCTGTAAGTACTTTGTAAACTCCTACCTCGTCTACAAGTGTAACTTCATCTCCTACTCTATACATTATTCATTGGAATTAGAAATTTGTGATATCTCTGGAGTACAAGGTAAAATATACTCACATTTTCTATAAATTATTTCTTCCAAAATAATATTAGAAGCCAAAGCTACCTGTGAATAATTTTGAGAAGCATTTTTAAATCCTCCAAATTCTGTCTGCCATATATCTGTAATGAGCCACATTCCACCATAATCTGGTTTCATATTATCAATTAAACCTCCAACATTTCCTGCTCCAGCATGGTAAATATGAAGAACAAATAACTTGAACCATAAATCATCTTCATTGTAGTCTACATTGTTTCTATCAAGGATTTTTTTAGCATTGGGTATACATGAATATTTCAATAATTTAGAAGCTCCAATTGCAGATTTCTCAAAGTCTTTTCTTTCGTCAACTCTTTTGTTTACTGTTAATCCATATGTTCTTGCTACGGATTTCATTAACTGAAATGGTCCATAAGCACCTACATTGGAATATTGAACTTTACCAGGACTCTCGATCAATAATATTGTTTGAGCGTACCAAGGATTTACTCCTTGTTGTTCAAATATTTCTATTCCTTTACTTAGAGATGGTATTACTCTTTCAAAATCGTAAAAATGATTTTTACCTGAAGTAACGTATAAACTGGTATTAGAATCTAAACCATTCATCCATCTTATAACATCTCGTACACTATCTTTTTCTTCTTCAGTCTGGCTTTTCCAATTAATAAAAGAAGCATATTCAAGAATTTGTCTAGTTTCTGCTACATTAATAATGCAAGAATCTGGAGAAAGAGCCATTACTTTTTTCCAAAAATTTGGTTGAGCTAATACATCCCATCTTTCGGTTGCTATTTGCTCATCAGGAACAAAGTAGCTAGTAATAGTATCGCCCAAGTGAGCAACTTCTACCACATTATAATTATACTGAGCTTTGGTTTGTAACCAAACACTCATAAATAATAGAAGAATATAATTTTTCCCTTTCATAGTACTAATAACGTGATTTTTTAAAAATATTGATAAAACTGCTTGGTTTAATTAAGAACTAATAGACGTTAATAACTATTGTATTGTAACCAATAATTATTCCAATCGTTTTTAATGAATGATAATGCGAATAAAAAGTTCAAATATTTTTATCTTTGATTCACAATAAATGATAGAATTTTATGGTAGACCAAACTCCTTATAAACCAACTAATAAAGTACGAATTGTAACTGCAGCCTCTCTTTTTGATGGGCATGATGCAGCAATTAATATCATGCGAAGAATCATTCAGTCTACTGGATGTGAAGTGATACATTTAGGTCATGACAGAAGTGTAGAAGAAGTTGTAAACTGCGCTATACAAGAAGATGTACAAGCAATTGCAATGACATCTTACCAAGGTGGGCATACAGAGTATTTGAAATACATGTATGATTTATTACAAGAAAAAGGAGCTAAACACATTAAAATATTTGCTGGAGGTGGTGGAACTATTTTACCAAGTGAAATAGAAGAATTACAAAACTATGGAGTCACAAGAATTTACCATCCAGATGATGGAAGAGCTATGGGATTACAAGGAATGATTAATGACTTGGTAGAGAGAAGTGATTTTGCTGTAGGAGATAAATTAAACGGAGAAATAAAGACTTTAAAAGATAGAAAAGTAACTTCTATCGCAAGATTGATAAGTGCTGCAGAGAATTTCCCTGAAGATGCCAAAGAAGTAATGAGCCAAGTTCATGCAATGGCAGAAAAGGTGAAAACTCCTGTTTTGGGAATTACTGGTACTGGAGGTTCAGGCAAATCATCTTTAGTAGACGAATTAGTTAGAAGATTTTTAATTGATTTTCCAGAAAAAAATATTGCAATAGTTTCTGTAGATCCTTCTAAAAGGAAAACTGGTGGAGCATTATTAGGAGATAGAATAAGAATGAATGCAATTAAGAACGATAGAGTTTACATGCGTTCATTAGCTACAAGACAATCTAACCTTGCTTTGAGTAAACATGTTGCCGAAGCACTTTTGATTTTAAAAGCAGCAAATTATGATTTAATAATTCTTGAAACTTCAGGAATTGGACAATCGGATACAGAAATAATGGATCATTCTGATGTTTCTTTGTATGTGATGACTCCAGAATTTGGAGCAGCTACTCAATTGGAAAAGATTGATATGCTTGATTTTGCAGACTTAGTTGCTATTAATAAATTTGATAAAAGAGGTTCGCTTGATGCATTGAGAGATGTAAAAAAGCAATACATGAGAAACAATCACCTTTGGGACACTCATAAAGATGATTTACCAGTTTTTGGTACTATTGCTTCCCAATTTAATGATCCAGGAATGAATACGCTATACAAAGCGATAATGGATAAAGTAGTTGAGAAAACAGAAGCGAAAGATTTAATTTCTAAAATTGACATTACAGATGAAATGTCAGAAAAAATATTCGTTATCCCTCCTGCTCGTATTCGTTATTTATCAGAGATTTCTGAGAGTAACAGAGCTTATGATGAAGTAGCGACAGAACAAAGTGAAATCGCCCAAAAGCTTTTTGGAATATATAAAACTATCGAATCTGTAAATAATGCTCCAGTAATATTAAATTCAATTGGAATTGACGAAGATTCAATCGTTACTACTGAGGAGAATAAAGAATTTATTGGTTTATTATTGAAAGAGTTTGCAAGAATGAAAATGGATTTAAACCCTTACCATTGGGAATCTATTATTACTTGGAATGATAAAGTAAAAAAATACAAAGATCCTTTATATGTATTCAAAGTGAGAGACAAAGAGATTAAGATAGCAACTCATTCAGAGTCTTTATCACACCTTCAAATTCCAAAAATATCTTTACCAAAATATACAGCTTGGGGAGATTTATTGACTTGGATTCTACAAGAAAATGTACCAGGAGAGTTTCCTTATACTTCGGGATTATATCCTTTTAAAAGAACAGGTGAAGATCCTTCAAGAATGTTTGCAGGAGAAGGAGGTCCAGAAAGAACTAACAAACGTTTTCATTATGTAAGTCACGGAATGCCAGCAAAGAGATTGTCTACGGCTTTTGATTCGGTAACACTATATGGTAATGATCCAGATCCAAGACCAGATATTTATGGGAAAGTAGGAAACTCTGGTGTTTCAATTTGTTGTCTGGATGATGCAAAGAAATTGTATTCAGGGTTTGATTTAACTCATTCTTTGACTTCAGTATCAATGACAATAAACGGCCCTGCTCCTATGCTACTTGGGTTCTTTATGAATGCTGCTATTGATCAAAATTGTGAGAAATACATTGTAGAAAACGGATTAGAAAGAGAAACAGAAGCTAAGATTGTAGCGAAATACAAAAAAGCTGGAACAAGAAGACCAGTTTACCAAGGTGATTTACCAGAAGGAAATGATGGACTTGGACTAATGTTATTAGGAGTTACAGGTGACGAAGTGTTACCAGCAGATGTTTATAACAAAATAAAAGTAGAAACTTTAACGCAAGTTAGAGGAACTGTTCAAGCAGATATTTTGAAAGAAGATCAAGCGCAGAATACTTGTATTTTCTCTACAGAATTTGCTTTGAGACTGATGGGAGATGTGCAGGAATACTTTATTGATAACGCAGTAAGAAACTTTTATTCAGTATCAATATCAGGTTATCACATTGCTGAAGCAGGATCAAATCCAATTACACAACTTGCTCTTACACTGAGTAATGGATTTACTTACGTAGAGTATTACTTGAGCAGAGGAATGGACATTAATAAATTTGGACCAAACCTATCTTTCTTCTTTTCAAACGGAATTGACCCTGAATATGCAGTGATTGGAAGAGTTGCCAGAAAAATTTGGGCGAAAGCCATGAAAAACAAATACAAAGCCAACCCAAGAGCTCAAATGTTGAAATATCACATCCAGACTTCTGGACGTTCATTACATGCGCAAGAGATTGATTTTAATGATATAAGAACATCTTTGCAAGCTTTGTATGCGATTTATGACAATTGTAACTCGTTACACACGAATGCTTATGATGAAGCTATAACTACTCCTACAGAGGAATCAGTAAGAAGAGCAATGGCAATTCAGTTGATTATTAATAAAGAATTAGGATTAACTAAAAATGAAAATCCAATACAAGGTTCGTTTATTATTGAAGAATTAACTGATTTGGTAGAAGAAGCAGTATTGCTAGAGTTTGATCGTATTACTGAGCGTGGAGGAGTTTTAGGTGCAATGGAAACTATGTACCAAAGAAGTAAAATACAGGAAGAAAGTATGTATTATGAGACTTTGAAACACAATGGAGAATTTCCAATTATTGGTGTGAATACGTTCTTGAGTAAAAATGGATCGCCAACTATTGTTCCTGATGAAGTAATTAGAGCTAGTGAAGAAGAAAAGCAGTACCAATTGGAAATGCTTAAAAACCTACATGAAACCAACAAAGGCAAAGTGGATGAGCAAATTAAAAAAATTCAAGAAGCTGCCATTCAGAATGAGAATATCTTTGAATACTTAATGGAAGCTACTAAATACTGCTCTTTAGGCGAAATTACTAACTCTCTTTTTGAGGTTGGTGGACAGTATAGGAGGAATATGTAAGGTCATTTGAAAAATTATTTTTAATGTGCTGAATTAATTTCAGCACATTTTTTTTTGCAAATTTTTAACTAAATATATATTTTCAATCCAATCATTTGTTGTAATTTTAAGAACAATAATTAAATTTTAACAAATGAAAAAAATATTACTCTTAGTTACTTTAATATCAACTATTCAAATAGGATTATCTCAGAATGCATTAAATTTTGATGGAACAAATGATTTTGTTCAGACAACTTATGCTGGAGTAATGGGAAATACCAATCGAACTTTTGAGGCTTGGATTTATTTAAGTGCTACTCCAACTGGTAATAAATGCATTATGGATTACGGCAGAAATGCTATTTACTCAAGAAATACTTTTTGTGTTGATGCTAACAGAAGATTAGTCTACCTTTCAGGAGGAAACAATATTTCTTCTAATACAAATGCAGTACCAATAGGAACTTGGGCTCATGTAGCTTTTGTATTAAATAGCGGAACGGGGTATTTTTATGTTAATGGAGTTCAGGTTGGTACAGGATTACTTCCTAGTGTTAATACTCCTTCTGGTTATGATAATTTTAAAATTGGAAACCGAGTTTCGGGAGGTACTATTCCATTTCCAGGAAGTATTGATGAGGTAAGGATTTGGGGTGTAGCTAGAAGTCAAACAGAAATTGCTTCTAATATGAATACTGAGTTTTGTGCTGCACCATCAGATTTAAAAGCATATTACAAATTTAACCAAGGAACATCTGGAGGAACAAATACTGCAGTAACATCTGCAACAGATGATGCTGGAACCAATAATGGAACTTTAACTAATTTTGCATTAACTGGGACAACTTCAAATTGGGTAACAGGAAAAAGTATATTTCCTGCTGCTATCGTTTCTTCATTTTCAGTCACAGCTTGTGGTTCATTTACCATGCCAAATGGAACTGTAATTACAACTGCAGGAACATATTTTGATACAGTAAGTAGTTCTATTTCTTGCGATAGTTTAGATAGTTATGTGATTACTTTATCATCAGTTACAGTAAAAAATATTGTAGCTGATTCTGGTTGTGTAACTTACACTACTCCATTAGGAATGGTTATTACTACTTCAGGAACTTATTACGATACTATTTCTACAGTAACAAGTTGCGATACAGTTATCCAATACGATATTGTAATATCTGGAGGAGTTGATGATTCGGTATACAGACAAGGAGGAAGAATAACTTCTTTTGATACTTGGGTAAACCACCAATGGGTAAGATGCGATAGTAATTATGCACCAATTGCTGGAGAAACCGGAAGCTTTATTATTACTACTCTACCTGGAGATTATGCTGTAATTGTTACAAGAGGGACTTGCGTAGATACTTCTGATTGTATTAATATAAATCCTGCATCCATATCAGAAAATGCTTTAAACAACTCTTTTGAGGTGTTTCCTAACCCTACTTCAAACTACTTAGCAATTAAGAATCTTGAAAATTTAGCTATTACAGGAATGACGATAATTGATGTTTCTGGGAAAATTGTTTTAGATGAAACGAATAATTTCAATAACGTTATTAATGTTGAAGGACTTGAAAATGGAGTTTACTTTTTACAAGTAAAAACTGCTGCAGGAATAGCTAACATGAAGTTTATTAAGAATTAAAAACTCTTAACTTTATGAATCAAGATCAATTAATTGATGATTTAGATATTAAATCTGAAGGGACTACTAATTATAGGAAGTGGTCTTTCAAACTATTGATTTACCTATTTATTTTAAATATCATACTAGTTGTCAAAATATTGAATTCCTCAGGTTTTTTCTTTCTTCTAAAACTAAAGCAATATTCTTTTACACAACTGCTCTAATTGACTTATTGTTTGTAGCAGGAATTATTTTAACTTTATTAAGTATAGTAGAAAAGAAAAGATTATCGATATTGGGTTTCTGTAATCGGTTACCCTCTATTGATTTTGATATTTATATACTTTAACTTTATTTCAAATTAATAAAAATTATGAGCAAAACACATTTAGGTGGAACACCAATTTCTACAACAGGAGAATTCCCAAAAGTGGGAGAACAATTACCAACTATTCGTTTAATAAAATCTGATTTATCAGAATTAACTAATGAAGATTTAAAAGGAAAGAAAGTAGTGTTTAATGTATTCCCAAGTGTGGATACTGATGTGTGCGCTATGCAATTAGGTCAGTTCTCTAACAAATTAAAAGACCGTGAAGATGTTATGCTTGTTTTCGCTTCAATGGATTTACCTTTTGCATTAAAGAGATTCTGTGGGGACAAAGGAATTGAAAATGCTGTTACAACTTCTGATTTTAGACATAAATCTATTGCCAATAACGGTATGGAAATGGCAGACGGAGCTTTAGCAGGATTATACGCTAGAGGAGTAATGGTAACAGACGAAAACGGAACTATTACTTACAGTGAATTGTGTAACGATATTGTAGACGAACCTAATTATGAAGAAGCTTTGAAGGGTTTATAAATAAATACTTTAAAATTTAATAGCTATGGGATTTAACTTTGTTGAATCCCATTTTTTGTTTAACTCATTAACAAACAAAACTATACCGTTCACAAAGTACTTTGGTGAAAAATGAAATTTTTAGGTTAAATTGAATTGTAATATAAAAACTTAAAATCATGAAATATTTTATTCTGTTACTAACAAGTATTTTTACTTTACAAACCTACTCGCAGTATGACTTAGATTGGGCAGCTGTTTCAGGTTCTGAAATAAATAAATCTATCATGGACAAAGACAGCAATATTTATGTTGCTGGAAACTATGACAGAGGTACAGATTTTGATCTAGGACCGGGAGGTGTTTATAGAGGTCCTCTTGGTGGTTATGATTTTTTTGTAGTGAAGTTGAATAAAAACGGAGTTTTTAAATGGGTAAAAACATTTAGAACTAATTCTTGTACCATTTGTCATGATTGGGTTAATGATTTAACTGAAGACGGTAATGAAAATGTGATACTTGTAGGAGATTTTGTTTGGGCAAAAAAATTCCAGAATAATATCTTTTCATCAGGAAATGCAAAAGTTTGTGTCAATGACCAAAACGAAATTTATTACACTACTTCGTTTATGGATTCAATAGATGCAGATCCATCAAGTGCTACTCTATATTTTACCACTCAATCGTCTGGAACTGATAACATACTAATTGTAAAGCTAAAATCTAGTGGGATTTTGGTTTGGGAAAAATCAATAGAAGGAACTTATAATACGGTTGATGAATTTATATATATAGATTCCAACTCCCTTTTATTAACAGGGAAATTTAGAGGCTCGGTAGATTTTGATATAAGAAATTCTGCAACAAGTTTATTAAATTCTGGAGCAGCTACTCATTCCTATTTATTGAAAATAAACTCCGATACTGTTTTTGAATTTGTGAAAGAGTTCACAACTAATGGCACTGGATTAAATACACAAGATATTTATCGTACTTCGGATAGTTCTATACTTTTGTGTGGAAATTTTGTTGGAACTGCTGATTTTGATCCGAAGTCAACTTCTAATTCCAAAACTGCTGCAAATGCAACAGGAGATGCATTTATATTAAAATTAACTAATTCTGGTTCGTTTTTAGATGCAATGACTTTTGGTGGAGCAGGGAATTATAATAACTCTTGTAAATCAATAAAAGAAGATAATCAATGAAATTTATATTTTTCTGGGGAATATATGAGCGCTGGGATTTTATTTTTTGGTTGTTACCAACAATTGTATTGGTTCCTTTTATTGTGAGATGGAACAAGTATTACAAAAAGAAGTTTAAAATAGATTAAAAACGTATTTTTAAGAAATATTTAATTCATTTTATGCTCCCAATCATTTGCCCTCATTGTAATGAACCATTATCATTTAATAATGAGCGAAGTTATGTTTGTAAAAACAATCACAACTTTGATTTATCCAAAGGAGGTTACATAAATTTATTACCGGTAAATAAAAAGAAATCAAAATCACCAGGTGATAATGATATGATGGTGAAAGCTCGAAGAGATTTTTTGGAGCAAGGATTCTATGATCCATTGATGAAAGAGATAAAATCTGTTATTGAAAATGAATTAATAGTTGATTCAAAAGAAATAACAATACTAGACTCTGGATGTGGTGAAGGTTATTACTCTGAGAATGCATTGAGTAATTTGAAGGAGATAAAATCGAATATCATTGGAACAGATATCTCTAAATATGCTGTAAAATATGCTGCGAAAAAATATAAAAACAACTTCTATTTTGTAAGTTCAATTTATAATTTACCTGTAAAAACAGATAGTATAGATTTAATTCTATCAGTTTTCTCCCCTAACGATAGCAAGGAGTTCAGTAGAGTATTGAATGCAAATGGATATTTAATGATTGTTAGTCCTGGTGAAAACCACATGAAACAATTAGCTGAATTAATTTATGATTCTTTTCGTCCTCATGAATACAATATAATTGAGAAAATTGAAGAACCATTTTCACATGCTTCTACGCACAGAAAAACATTTAAAATAGAGATTAATGATTCAGTAATGCTCCAAAATTTATTAAAAATGACTCCATATTATTGGAATACAAGTATAGAGGCTCAAGCTAAAATTGAGAATTGTAATGCTATCTCTATTACTTGTGATTTTAGTATTACTGTGTTTAAAATAGTTTAGACTCTAAAAAACAACTAAGTCATTCTCTTAAGTGGTCTAAAATTGTTATTTTTAGTATCAATTAAAATAATAATTATGAAAAAAATCTACGTTTTTGCAGCTGTTTTATTCTTTATAATGACATCATTATCAAGTTTCTCCCAAAATTCTATAAGTTTTGACGGAACTAATGACCAAGTAGATTGTGGTAATAATACTTCTGTTCAAATTACTGGAACAACATTAACATTAGAAGCTTGGATTTATCCTACTTCTTGGAAAAGTCAAATATGGCAAGGAAATATTATAAATAAAGAATCTTTAGCTGGTGGTGGATATATGTTGAGATGTGGTTCGGGTGGAAAGTTAAATTTTAACATAGGAAGTGGACCTGGTCCTTGGAACGAAATAACTTCGGTTACCAATATATTAACTCTTAATACATGGCAACATGTAGCAGGTACTTATGATGGAACTTGGATGAGAATTTACCTTAATGGTGTAATTGTAGATTCTTTGGCAAAATCTATTTTAATTGTAAATTCTACTAGTAGCCTAGGAATTGGTTATGCTCCAATTTATGCAGGTAGTAGAAATTTTCCTGGAAAAATAGACGAAGTAAGAATTTGGAATATTACTAGAACTAAAGATGAAATAGCTGCTAACATGAATAATGAATTGTGCGTAATCCCTTCTAGTGTAAAAGCTTATTACACTTTTAACCATGGAATCGCTTCTGGAACAAATACTTCTATTACAACGGTAACTGATTTATCTGGAAATGTAAATACAGGGACACTGACTAACTTTGCTTTAACTGGTTCTACATCAAATTGGGTTACTGGACAAACACTAACTCCAGGAGCTGTTGTAAGTTCTAATAATATTTCGGCATGTGGCTCATACACAATGCCTGATGGAAGAATAATTACAACTCCAGGAACTTATTATGATACTCTCCCAAGTTCAACTCCTTGCGATAGTTTAATTGGATATGTAATTACTTTTCCTCCTGCTATTATTAGTAATACGGTTACAGATTCTGGATGTATAACTTATGTTACACCAATGGGAACTGTTATTTCAAGCACAGGAACTTACTACGATACAGTTTCTAATGCTTCGGTATGTGATACCACAATTAGATATAACATTACAATTTCAGGTGCTGTAGATGATTCTGTTTTTCGTGTTGGTGGAAGAATAACATCTTTCGATACTTGGGCGGATCACCAATGGGTAAGATGCGATAGTAACTATGCACCAATTTCTGGAGCAACAGGAAGATTTTATGTAGCCACAAAAGCAGGTGATTATGCTGTAATTGTAAAAAGAGGAATTTGTGTTGATACTTCTGATTGCGTAAATATTACTTTAACTTCTATTGAAAATAATTCTATTCAAAATCTAGAGGTTTATCCTAATCCTGCAACTTCTTTAATACAAATCGTGGGAGACTTTAATCAGGCAACTTACACGATTTACTCAGTTAATGGACAGCTAATTGATAAAAGTAGCTTAACGAATTCCAATATAAATATTTCGGAATTAGATAATGGAGTCTATTTTCTTGAAATAGAAGATAAAAATAAAAGATGCTTTACTAAATTCGTAAAACAATAAATAAAACAAACATGTTAAATAACAAACGCTTATTGGTAATTGTGATAATATCATTCTTATTATCAACTACTATATTTTCGCAGAATACTGCTTTACACTT